>Ga0007855_1000293_pt1 | contig 16891 bp, 10 predicted proteins | sample CryBogCBH01Aug08_FD_71230 | JGI IMG/M metagenome (GOLD analysis project Ga0007855, IMG submission 71230) | Freshwater microbial communities from Crystal Bog, Wisconsin, USA - CBH01Aug08 | ecosystem: Environmental > Aquatic > Freshwater > Lake | place: Crystal Bog, Wisconsin, USA | collected...
ATGCCACCCCGAAGCTCGGGGGTTTCTTGGCTGTGGCTCGGTCTTTTGGTGTGGTGGAGTATAGCTTTCCAAATGCCGGGCGAGGACATGGCGTTTGCCCAGTCGACAAGTCCATTGCCAATACTTAAGTCTGTTGAGGAAGTCCGCCATCTTTCTACGGCTCAAGCGGCGTTGGGCTATCCAGTTCATCTTCGCTGTGTAGTAACTTATTATGATGCAAACTCTACCGGTTTTTTTGCGCAGGATTCACAAAAAGGAATATTTGTTCGCGCTGCGGGCCGGCCGAGATTATGGCATGCCGGGCAAAATATCGATTTGGAGGGTAAGACTGAACCCGGTGATTTCGCGGTCATAATAAAAGCCCTCAAAATTACAGAGCTGGGTGAAGGTGAAATGCCGCCACCGAAATGGGTCTCGTTCGATCAACTAACCTCCGGAACGGAAGATACACAGTGGATTGAAACCCGAGGATCCGTGCGGTCAACTTCGCATATTGCTAACGGATCCGTTGTGCTTGATTTAGTAATTAACGGAGTGCGGGTCCAGGCTTTAGGCCCGGTGATAACGAATGACTTATCGTCTTTGATTGAATGTGTCGTGCGGTTGCAGGGGGTGGCTGGCACGGTCTTCAATCGCAAGCGGCAGATGATTGCCCCGATCATTTTTTTTAATTCACTTTCCAATATCACGGCAGAATCTGAAATTAACAGAAACCCGTTCGCGGTGCCTGAAAAGTCCGTGCGGCAGCTGTTCGAGTATGACTCATTAGTTCCTCCGGACATCGCGTGAAGATCCGGGGCGTGGTCATCGGCCAGTTGCCTGGTGAGGCGATTTTTATCCGGGACAAGCAAGACGGCTTGCTTGTGGAAACCAAGGATCAGACATTAGCTCGGCCTGGTGACATTGTTGAAACCCTTGGTTTTCCGGCGACCGGGCGTTTCAATCCCATCCTGCAGGATGCAGTCTTTAGGAAAACCGGAACCGGTGCGGTTCCCAATCCCGTCATGTCAACTGTGCCGGAGCTTTTGGTGGGAACTTTGGACGCCGATTTAGTGACGGTGGAAGCTGACTTGCAAGTTGATTGGAATGGCCGGGACGAGCCGTTTATGAAACTTCAAGAGAATGGAATCATGTTCAATGCTGCCATCGCCACGGCTCATGGGGCGCTGCCGTGGCCATCACTGCGCGCGGGCAGTCGGCTGAAACTGACTGGGATTTGTCAAGTGCAAGAAGTTGTTGCGCAGGGATCTTGGCTACACCCGTCTTTTATCCGTTTGCTGCTTCGGTCCCCGCAGGATATCGTGGTGTTAAGTCATCCTTCATGGTGGACGGCAACTCGACTTCTCTGGCTGTTGGGCGGGGTGATGATATTCGCCTTGACCGCCGCGGTATGGGGAATATTACTTAAGCGCCGGATGCTCGACCAAGCGGAGACAATTCGCACCCAGCTAAAGCGTGAAGGTGTGCTGAATGAGCGCGCTCGTATTGCCCGCGAGTTTCACGACACACTAGAACAGGAACTGGCCGGCATGTCTCTCCAACTGGACATGATTGCCACCCAGACTGTCAATCATCCGGTGGCGGAGCGGATCGGAATCGCCCAGCGGCTGTTGCGGCGCAGCCAGGAGGAAGCCCACCGCTCAGTATGGGATTTGCGATGCGGGGCTCTCGAACGGGGCGGGCTGGCAGTTGCGCTTCGGGAAACTGCCGAACAAGCGGCCCGGCGAGCCGGTATCGAAATTACCCTGAATGCTCCCTATCAATCCCGTCAGCTGCCGGTTTTATTGGAGCACCATCTGTTGCGTATTAGTCAGGAAGCCATCACCAATGCAATCCGGCATGGCAGTGCAAAAAAAATTCAGCTTGATCTGTCGCTTGATGCAGTCGAAATTTGCCTGCGGATAAAAGATGACGGCTGCGGGTTTGCTTTGGAGTGGCTGTCGCAGGAAATGGCCGGCCATTTTGGGCTGCTGGGAATGAAAGAGCGTGCCGAAAAAATCGGTGGTTCATTTAACGTCGTCAGTCAGCCTGGCTTGGGAACGCAAGTGATAGTGAAAGCGCCGGTGCCGCAGGACAATGATAACATTGCTGATTCTGGAAGCGTCCTGCCTGTCGAACCAGCAATTTTAACGGACCCACCATCAATTTAGATAATCTCACCGCTAATTTGCACACAATGAAGATGCCCACCAAAATACGCCTGCTTGTTGTGGACGATCACTTTACGGTCCGCATGGGGCTGACCGCCTCAATCAATATGGAACCGGACATGGAGGTGGTGGCCGAGGCCAGCAACTTGCAACAGACCATCACAGCGTATCGGAAATGCCACCCCGATGTGGTGCTGTTGGATTATCGCCTCCCCGGTGCCGGCGGCATTGATATTTTGGAGGCCCTCATGGTTGAATTTCCCCGCACTCGCGTGATCATCTTTTCGAGCTATTCAGGCGATGAGAATATTCATCGCGCCATCCAAGCTGGCGCCCGCGCCTATTTGCTCAAGTCTGGATCGCGGATCGAACTGCTCAAAGCCATTCGCGCCGTGCATTCAGGTGATCGATATCTTCCGCAAGAGGTGGCGACGGAACTGGCTCAGCGGTTGGATGGGGCGCAGCTTAGCGATCGCGAGATCCATGTTCTACAACTCGTGGCGCGCGGGCAAACCAACAAGGAAATCGGGGTGGCTTTGAAAATCGCTGAAATTACCGTCAAGCAGCATGTCGGCCATATACTCACCAAACTTGGGGCGAGTGACCGGACCCAGGCTGCCACGCTGGCGCTTCGTCGGGGAATCATCTCGCTCGAATAACAGGCTGGCCTGTTATTGGTGCAGTTCCGCGCCGGAAGCATCCACAATGTGCTTATCCGGTTGCTTGCCCAATTGGGTGGAGATGGTTTTTGAAAATTGCCCAGTGCTTTAGCACTGGGTAACTCACAGCGCGTAAAACCCAGTCCCGCAGGCACGAAAGCAACCCCTGCAGTACCTGCGGGACTGGTTCGTTTTGACTCGGCGGAACCAGCACTGAAGTGCTGGGCTAGGCTCAGAAGCTTGTTTGGCAAGCGACCGGATAAGCACTCATCCACAATACTTAAGTATGAGCTCCGACCAATACCAATGCCTTGATGACAGTTGAAATAATCAGGCGTAAGGTTTTACATCACCAGCGTTCAGTTAAAAGCAAATCAGATGTTTGATTGCTGAAACCAAACCTGATCCGTACTGGTAGTAAAACCAAAAGCTGAATATGGCCGCATTAAAAAACAGATGGTTGCTGTATTCTTTCTCTCCAACGATTCCAACGCCGACGCTCCGGGCGAAGGCCTCAAACCCTGTGGCCGTGGCGTCGCCGTCTAAAAAATCACCGCGCCGATTGCCTCGCAGCCATTTGCATAATATGAGAAACGAATTCTATCTGAAGAAAGTCAAAAACAGTCACCGATGCCCGGCAAGAGCATTTACGCTTATCGAGCTTTTGGTGGTCATAGCGATCATCGCCATCTTGGCCGCCATGCTGTTGCCCGCACTGGCATCCGCCAAGCGGAAAGCGACGATGGCCGGGTGCATGTCTAATTTCAAACAGGTTGGTGTTGCCCTGACGATGTATCTTGACGAAAGCAGTGACTGGTTGCCGCCTGGCCCGCAATCTGTGACGGGGCTGTGGACTTCTCAGGCGTTCGGCTATAATCTGAATACCACCGGCTACTTAATTAATTACATTGCGAAATATCTAGCCTATCCCGATCCCAGTGCGACAACGCAATTGGCTAAAGTCATGGTTTGCCCAGGCTTTGCACAAAACGTCAGCACTACCAACTTGGGGGGCGTTGCCAGCTATAATTTGGACGGTCATTTTAGCGATGCGGCATACCCCGCCATTGGAGGCCCGGCGACTGGCATCGGCTTTATGCCCTTTGGCTATGCCGGTGCCGAGCCATTTGGTATACCAGTTAGCGTTGGCACAAGTTCCCATAAAATAACCGAAGTGGGGTCAAAGGCTCCGCTCCCCTCGGTTTGGTATATGTGCGACGTAGATTTTCAGGGAACGGCCCAAGCCGGTTGGCCGGTGCAAGCGGGTGTCACCATACCAGCCAAACCATTACATGGTGCGGTTCGCAACTATCTTTATTTTGACGGGCATGTGCATTCTCAAAAAGTTCCGGCGAACGGCGCTTTCTACTATTACTGACCCTAAAATATCAATCATCCAGCTTCTTTCCTGCAAAAATATAATCAAAAACACATCTGACACATCCAATCAAACCTCAACCCGTCCAAATAATGAAAATACAACTCCACATTCAAGCAACTTTACTGGCGCTAATCGGTGTTTTGTGTTTTGGCTTGGCCAGCCAGACGCAGGCGCAAAACTACACCACCGTCGCGGCTGGCGGCAATTTCAGCGCCGCCGGCACTTGGTCGGGTGCGCAGCCACCGCAGGGTGGCGGCACGGATGTGACATTGATGCTTACCAATGGGTCTGGGAACCTCACCCTTGACTGGACGGGGGCTTTCATGTTGAACAAAATGACTAATTTGCTTTATTCCGGTAATGCCAACCTTTATGCCTCCGCAGTGACCCCTGCGCCATATTATTTGTTCACCAATACTGCGACCGGCGTCCTGCCAACGATTAACTGCCCAGGAGACGCCATTCAATTTAACCTACCCGTCGTTCTGGCAGCGAATTTAACTATTAATGCCAGCCAATTATTTAACGGCCATGTGATATTCCAAACTACCGCCGCTATTATTTCGGATACCACCCCATGTTCCGTCACCATTCATACCGTTGACTCCCCCCCATCCTATGTTGGCTCCTACGTTGACTTTCGCGGTGCGAACACCTACCGGGGTGCAACCATTATCAGCGCTGGTGTTTTAAAGTTAAATCACAGTGGTTCATATGTTGGCAGCGTCAACAATTCGACGAATATTTCCATCGCGGCGGGCGCAACCTTGGATGTTTCTCCAGCCACCAGTTACACTTATGTGCTGAGTACCAACAACGCGTTGACGGCTAGCGGAACCGCAACAGCCGCCTTGATTAAATGCGCCCCAGGTGGCGGCTTTAACTGTGCCGCGCAGCCCATTGTACTGAACTACGATGGTTCGCATCCGGCGCTGGGCATCACCAATTCTGCAGCCGGCGTGGTGACGCTCACTCTTAGCAACAACACATTCACCATCAACGGCTCGGTCTTGGCCAATGGCGACTACTCGATTATCACTAATTATAGCGGTTCCATTTCCGTACTTGGCTCCAGTTTCACGGTCAATGGCACAGCCATTGGCACGGGCAAGGCGGGGACGCTGAGCGTCATCACTGCGGGCAGCACCAGCTACCTGGATTTGCACATTGCTGCCGCTGGCGTGCCGATCGGGCCCGTCAGTGCCGCCCATTCGACCGTGATCGCCAGCCCGGGCGTTGTCATTGCCGATAATGTCTCGCAATCTACCGTCACGGTGACGCTCCGGGACGCCACCAATAGCCTGGTGAATGCAGGAACAAACGTCACTTGGTCGGTAACCGGTTCGGGCAATACGGTCATCCCGGCGGCTTCCGGAGTTACCATTGCCGGTGGTACTTGCACCTTTACCGTCCAGTCATCCGTGGTGGGAACCAAATATGTAACAGTCACCGGCGGCGGAACCACGATCACCACGTCCTTGCCGATTACCTTCACCGGACCGGCCAGTGCCACAAATTCTACCATGACCGTTAGTCCGGCCAGTTTGCCGGCGAATAATACCGCCGCTTCCACTGTTACCGTTATGCTCGCCGACACCAATAATGTCGCACTTGGGTCAGGCATCCCCGTGACGTGGACGGTGAGCGGTTCGGGCAATACAGTTTCCCCGCCGGCTTCCGGAGTTACGAGCGTGGGCGGCATCTGCATGTTTACCGTCAGGTCGTCGGTGGCGGAAGTTAAAACTGTCGTTGTCAGCACGGGCACGATCAGTCTCACCAATCTGATCATCTTTTACACTCCGCCTGTTACTTTGAGCTGGGATCCGTTGCTTACCCACACAAACTCGATCGGTAGTGGTGTCTGGGATACGAATTCCCTTACGGGAGCCAACTGGGGAAATAGCTCTGGAGACGTTACATGGCCGAATAACGGTGACACCGCCTTGTTTGGCACCGGCATCAATGCCGGCCCCGATTATTTTACCAATCTAGTCATCGCGCTGAACGCTCCTATCAAGGTAGGTCCTATGGCGTTCAATAGTTTTAATGGATCATCTGAAGCTATTTACCAAATTGCTGGAACCAATTCTCTGACAGTGGTCGGCACGCCGACCATAGCAGTTACTTCTGATGCCATGATTTCCTGTCCGCTGGCGGGCACGGGTTTCACGAAGACTGGCGCAGGCAACCTGATACTCAATGGCACGAACACCACCTATGGAGGTGGAATCATCCTCAACGGCGGTTCGTTGGAGGTGGATGCAGACGGAGCCTTGGGCACGGGATTGTTCACTTATAGCGGGGGAAACAACCTTTTGACCAACGCCGTCAGTTGCACGCTGATCAATCCGATATATATGTCCGGCGGTAATGGGGAAAGCTTCAATGTAGGAGTGCAGGCCGGCAGCACGCTGACCCTCGGCGGTGCCATCGCCAATGCCGACCCCGTCGGTGGAAGCGGCATTACCAACAACATGGGCGTGACTGGCGGCGGCACGCTGGTGGTTTCCAATGTTGCCTATTGCGGCAATCTGTTTGTGGGGAGTGGCATTACGATGGTCATGGGCGGCACGTTCACCAACTGTGGTTTTACAACCCTCAGCGGTGCCTTGAGCGTGCCGGGCACGTATGTGCATAGCACCAACGGATCCAGTCCCGGAATGCTGATCAATTCGGGTGCCAGCCTAGATGTGCCCGTTGGCGGCACCTATAATTCGGCACCCACCGCCTACCTTGCCGTCGGTGGCTCATTATCTGTGGAGGGAACTATGAACTTTAATGGCTCGTCTTTTTATACGGCCTACCCCGGCTCCGTCAGTTTGGCCGGTGTCTTTAATAATAATACCACCAACGAATTCCGGGTTGCGGGCAATACTACCGCAATAGTGTCCGGGTCATACAACTCTCCGAACGCCGGGTTAAATGTCAATGGCGTTGGCACCTTGAACTTCTCTGGCACGACCACCAACTTGACTTACTTGGAGATGAATAATTATTCGGTAATTAATATATCTGGCACGATGGTGTGCGGCGTTCTGGAAGCCTACGGCGGGGGCGCGATTCAGCTCTCGGACGGCACCTCTGCGGGCAGTGCGCAGTTCAACAATGTCAGTTATGCCGCCGCCGGCAGTATTACCGGTGGATCCGCCGGTATGAGCATGCTCATCATTAGTAACACCAGCGGTATCAACCTAGGTTCAAGCTTCACCATTGGTGATGGGAATGTCAACACGGTGGATTCCGCGAACAACCTGAACTTCTTCAAAGCCGGTAGCGGAAATCTCTACATCAGTAACAGTGTTACGAGCTATACTGGGAACACCACGGTTTCAGGCGGGGTTCTGGAACTCGCTTATCCAACACTAGCCACGAATGCTACAGTTACGGTCGCTAGTGGTGCCGGGCTGAAGCTGGATTTCCCGGACACGAACATCGTGACCAGCCTAGTCTTGAACGGTGTGGATGCCACAGCGGGGATTCACAATAATGCCAGCGACCCAAGTTCTATCACCGGCACGGGCAGCCTGTTGGTGTTGACCGGTGCGGCGGCGATAAATCCGAATCCCACGCACATCATTGTCAGCGTCAGCGGCAGCACGCTGAACTTAAGCTGGCCGGCTGATCATCTGGGCTGGTATGTGCAGTCCAATTCGGTGGCATTGGCTAATACGATTTATTGGTTTGATGTGCCCAACTCGCAGAATGGAACGAATCTTTCTATTCCCATTAATATGTCGAATACGAACGTATTCTTCCGGATGCGCAAGCCATAACTAATAATTGCCCATAGGTTTTGAATTAGGGTAAAGGGCGCACCGGATTTTCGGTTCCGGTGCGCCCTATTTACTATCAAAGCAAAAAGTTAAAATTGCAAACGCAAAAGAATAAGCAAAATTGAGCCGTTATTATCTGTAAAATATATGGCAGGAATAAAGGGAATAAAAATCCAACACGTCAAAGGTTGGTCGCGTGTCGTCCTGTCATGCTTGTGTATGGCCTGGGCAACGTGGGCGCAGGCTGCATCTTACACCACTGTCGTGTCTGGCGGCAATTTCAGCGCCGCCGGCACCTGGTCGGGTGCGCAGCCACCGCAGGGTGGCGGCACAGATGTGTCGTTGGTGCTTACCAATCTGTCTGGGAATCTTACCCTTGACTGGGCAGGGGCTTTCATGTTGAACCAAATGACCAATGTGCTTTATTCCGGCAATGCCAACCTTTATGCCTCCGGAGTGACCCCTGCAGCCTATTTTTTGTTCACCAATACTTCGGCAGGCACCCTGCCAACGATTTACTGCATCGGAAATGCCATACAATTTAATCTGCCCGTCACGCTAGCAACGAATTTGATCATTACCGCCAGCAACATATTTAATGGCCATGTCATATTTCAAATTCCAGCCGCCATTGTTTCGGATACCACCCCGTCGTCGGTCACCATCAATGGGAACGCCGGCGCCTATGTCACCTTTCGCGGAGCAAACACCTACCGGGGCGCAACCATTATCAACGGCGGCTCGTTGATCTTGGATAATTCAGGCTCAAATCATGGATCTATCAACAAATCAACGAACATTTCCATTGCGGCGGGCGCAACCCTAGATGTTTCCTCGATCACCAATTACTCATTGAGCACCAACAGCACATTGACGGCCAGTGGCGCCGCTGCCACCGCCACGATCAAGGGCAACGCCACCGGCACCATCAATCTTGGTGCGCAAGCCATCACCCTGAACTATGACGGTGCGGATCCGGCATTGACTATTTCGCAAGGATCACTGGTGCTGGGCGGGAATGCGTTCACGGTAAATAGTTTTTCACCTTGGGCTGCCGGAAATTATACGATCATTAACTGCGCGAGCGGAACCATAACCACCAATAATCCCAATTTCACCGTCACCGGCACGGCCATCAGCACGGGCCAAACTGGTACACTGGTTTTTAGTAATAATCAGGTTATACTTCAGTTAAGTGGCAGTGCTCCGGCCACAGCGCTGAACGATCCGCGTTACGCCTTGGGTTATTTGGTGGTGACCTATTATCCGGGTGTAACCAACAATGGCACGGGCGATTGCCGGGCGGGCATCCAAAGCGCGATCAACGATGCTTTTGCGGCTAATCTGAATTTCGAAACCTATGGCACCGGCCGTCCTCTGGCCGTATTTTTCCCGCCGGGCACTTATCAGATTTCTGACATTCTGGAATGCTATCAATGGGCGCCGACCAATATGACGGCACTTGTTCTGGGCAACCATATTTTGATCGGCTCAACCGAAGGCACGAACCGGCCTCTCATCCGACTGATGGCGGGGGCGGCTAATTATCAGAACAGCGCCGCGCCGCGCCAGATGATTTCCTTTCGGAAATTTCAAGGCGGATTCAGCAGCGGTGGGGCATACCCCAGTCCGGCCGTGCCGGTGACGAATCCGATGAGCACGCCCACCGGCTACACTGATTATTCAGCCGACTTGTTTTGGGACGAGTTGCGGAACATTGATTTTGACTGCAACGGCAATCCGGGGGCGGTTGGGGTGACCTTGAACGGGGCCCAGAGAAATGCGATTGAAAATGTGAAAGTGACCGCAACCGGTGCGTTTGCCGGATTTTTCTCCTTGCCCGGCGCCGGTTCCTTTAGCGCCAATTTGGAAGTCGAGGGCGGCCAATATGGCATCATTCACGGCAATCAGGGTTCCCTGGGCTTGAATATTGAGGGTGGTAACGGGCCGGTGATTGCGGGTATGAAGCTGCAAAACCAGACCGTCGCCGCGATGATGTTATATGATTATGTTTCCCCCATTAGTGTGGTCGGTTTCCAGATCACCAACAGCAAAAGTATTATTGCCCATCCAGGATACTGGAATGGCACGGCCGGCAGCCTGTCCCTGCTGGACGGCCAGATTGGGATCGGCGGCGGCACGAACGTGGTGGCCATTGACAATAGCCTTAACTACTACGGCGTCAATGGCCGGGACATTTATGTGCGGAATGTTTATGTCACTGGCACCACCAACCTAGTGAAAAGCAAAAGCACGACGACCACCGGCAGTGGCACCTGGTCGCTAATCAAGGAGTATTCCTACAACAACACCTACAATGACACCAGTGTGCCGCCTAACACAGGTTACTTACTCAGCGACATCAATTTCGAGAGTTACAGCCTAGTTAACGGCACGGTTGGAAATTATTTAAATCCATTTCCCATCAGTCCGAACATCGTGACGAACAGTACCGCCCCGCCGTCGAACTTGGTAAGCGAGCATTTGTGGGCAAGTTTTCCATCGTATAACGGGGCGACGAATGACCCGCCGACAGTGGTGGTGAGCACGTCTGCGGGCTTGAACAATACAAACGATGATACGATGCTGTTGCAGGCGGCCATCAATCAGGCGGCAACCAACAACGGGCGGGTTTTTTTACCGGCGGGTCATTATTACATTACCAACACCCTGACGCTGTATTCGAACACGGTGCTCTTGGGCGTGGGAGAGCAGTTGAGTCAAATTCAGGCCAATTCCCTGTGGCAGCCGACGACTGGAGAAGTGACGATGGTTCAGACGGCGGACGATGCTGGTGCCAAGACGACGCTGGCTTGGTTGACCCTGGCGACGCGCCAAACGGTCACGTCTTTCGAAACCAATTATTCACGATTCAACGCCTTGAACTGGCGGGCGGGCGCCAACTCGCTGGTGTTGAATACAGAAATCGCCACCCCTTGGACTGCCTATCTCGACACCCAGCCGCATTCGCTGCTTAAATACACGGGCAACGGCGGTGGGAAATTGTATGGGCTGTGTATGGATGCGGGGCCTGATGGGGAAAGGAACCCGGGGTTTCGCAAGCTGACGATTACCAATACGACACAGCCGCTGTGGTTTTATGGGTTTAACATGGAGCATGGTCTTGGCGACATGGAAGTGCAAATCACGGGAGCCAGCAATGTGCGAATGCTGGGGTATAAGCGGGAGGGGACGAACGCGATGCTGGTCATCAGTAACAGCAGCAACATCGCCTGCTACAGCGCTGGTGCCATGCTCTCCCCGCCGAATAGCCCTGGCTCCTTCCAAATTCTGGGCGCAAGCACGAATGTTCTGCTGGCCACCCTGTGCGTACAACAAGTCAACACGCCGCCGCAACTTTCGAACATCATGGTATATGAAGCGTTAACAGGACAGCCGACGAATGTGGTGTCGTGGCCCAATATGGTATCTCTCTACAAACGTGGGGAAATCAATGATTCGCTGATGTTCCTCAATTCTGTGCCGTTGTTTGCCCAACCGATGGTGAGGAGTGGAAATCTAATTTTGACGGGCACTGACGGTTCGGCAAATGGTAGTTACCGCTTGCTGACCTCAACCAACGTGGCATTGCCAGCGTTCAGTTGGACGCCGGTGCTGACCAACACCTTTGGCAGCGACGGAAGTTTCTCAAACACGGTGCCGATCGCTTCGTCGGCTAGGCAATCCTATTACCGACTCATTACGCCCTGAATAGAATGATGCAAACGCTCTGGCGATGATATGAAAATAAGTTCAAACGTGATAATTGCTTTTTTCGGCTGGGCGGCGGTGACGTCGAATGTAAAAGGTGCAGAATATTTCATACATGATGGGGACCGCGTGGTCTTTCTGGGCGACAGCATTACGGAACAGCGCCTTTTCACGACCTATATCGAAGCTTATTCACTCACCCGATACCCGACATGGAACCTCACCTTTCGCAACGTGGGGTGGGGTGGGGATACTTCGTGGTTAAGAAAACGATCCAATAAGGAAGAAAAGCCATTCGAAAAAGAATTATTTGCCGCTGATGCCGCCGCGCAACAGCAAATGATTGAAAAAGTGGTCGGGAGTGGTCTAAGTCGCGATGTTCTGCCGCTAAAGCCGACTACGGTAATCGTTGACTTCGGAATGAATGACCACAACTACCAGTCATTCCGGGAAGATATTTTTCGTGCTTATGTCCGCAGTCAGGCGCAGACGATCAAATTGCTTGAGGCAAACGGTGCGCAGGTGGTGCTTCTTACACCGCAGCCGATGGAGCAAATGCGACCAGACCTTAACAATGACGTTGATAATCAATCATTGGCTAAATTTTCCGATGGCCTCAGGGTGCTTTCCATCATCGAGAAAACGGCTTTTGTAGATCAATTTGATCCTTATATGGCCATTATGATGCGCGAGCATCCTACTAATCCTGCCGTCAGAATAGGTGGCGGTGATGCCGTCCATCCCGGGCCGACGGGGCATACGTTGATGGCGTGGATTATTTTGAAAGGCCTTGGCGCTCCGGCATTAGTTTCGCGGGTGGAAATCGCCAGTGATTCGCAAACCGTAACTGGGACACAAGGATGCCGGGTTGAAAACTTGCAAACGACCAATGGCATATTGAGTTTTGACCGGCTGGATGAAGCGCTGCCCATGCCGATAGATCCGCGTGCGCAATCCGCACTTAAGCTGGCTCCAATCCTTGACGAACTTGACCAATATGAATTGCAGGTTACCGGACTCGCTGCCGGAGATTACGAGGTGTCAATCGACGGCGAAGTTGTCGCTAAAGTGGGCGCGGATACTTTGGCAAATGGTTATAATATGGCGACAACCATCGGTCCAATTACCAAGCAATCCAAGGCAGTAATGGACTTGGTATTCGAGAAAAACAATTTGTTTTATAAAAGGTGGCGCAATGCTGTTAGAACTGTATATGGAAGTGCCGATGAAACTGTCCGCAATGCCGAAGTGGTCAATTTGGATCATCAAATTGCGGAAGCTGAAGCCAAAATCAACGCGGTCAGGCAGCCAATATCTCATCATTTCGAGTTGAAAAGAATCAACGGATAAATCAAACCTGGAAATATTGAAAAACGCATCAAATGTTAAAATTATTACTCGTCATATTAATATCGGTTGCACCCGTGTTCGCTCAGCCAATTATCTCGCCGGAAGTGCATCCTGATGGCCGGATCACGTTTCGCTTGAAAGCAACCGAGGCCAAGGAGGTGCAGTTGCACTGCCAGGCGGTCAAAGGCGCGGCGATGCAAAAGGATGAACAAGGTGTCTGGACGTTCACCACCGATCCGCTGGAGCCGGACATCTACGCCTATTCATTCAATGTTGACGGCCTGCGCGTAATTGACCCGGCTAATCCGCTCATCAAATACAACCTGCGCAACATAGACAGCCAGGTGCATGTGCCGGGGGCGAAGTCATTGCCGTGGGAAATCAATGGCGTGCCGCATGGCGAATTACATCAGCACTTTTACAAATCCGCTGTGGCGGGTGATGAACGCAATTTCGTTGTTTATACCCCGCCCGGTTACGATCCAACAGCCTGGAAGCGATACCCGATGCTTTATCTGTTACATGGTTACACCGATGATTCGACGGCTTGGACATCCGTTGGCTTGGCAAATGTGATTCTTGATAACCTGATTGCGCGCGGTCAGGCAAAACCAATGATCGTCGTCATGCCGCTGGGTTATGGCGCGCGGGACATTGTGAAGTCAGGGGGTGAGCCTAAAGACCGTTGGGTGCGCAACCTTGACAGCTTTGGCAAAACCCTCCTAAACGAAGTGATGCCGCAGGTCGATAAATCCTACAAAATCAAGAAAGGTCGTGATGCCTGTGCGATCGCCGGTCTTTCCATGGGCGGCGCTGAATCTTTGGTGGTTGGCCTCAACCATCTGGACCGATTTGCGTGGATTGGCGGATTCAGTTCGGGTGGATACAGCACTAACTTGGCGTCACAATTTCCCAACCTCAATGAAAAGACCGACCAACAACTGCGCCTGCTTTGGATTGCCTGCGGCAAAGCTGATTCTCTGCTCAAGCAAAACCATGACTTGATCGACTTATTAAAGTCAAAGGGAGTCCATCCCACCTGGACGGAATCGCCCGGCGATCATAGTTTTCTCGTTTGGCGTCGCTATCTGGCCGAATTTGCGCCGTTGCTTTTTCAAGCGAAGAAATAAGCCGCTTTATTGAAATGCCTTTTGCGTGGCGTCGTTGCGCCTTGCGCGTGAAGAAATCGAAGCAATGGAAAACCGTTACCGCTATCCATAAAAAACATGTTGGTTATTATTGCTCAAACAGATGCCGAGATCCGTGATTGCTGGCCGGTGATGGCGCAATTGAGACCGCACCTCCCGGAGCTAGATTTTGTTACCATTGTGCGCCGACAGGTTGCCGAGGGCTACCGGCTTGCCTTTATTCGACGCCAACAGAAGGTGGCGGCGGTGGCCGGTTTCCGGGTGCTACATAATCTGCCGTGGGGGCGGTTTTGTTATGTTGACGACTTGGTTGCGGATGAGCACTCGCGGTCGCAGGGACTTGGTAAGAAGTTGCTGGACTGGCTTTGCGAGTTCGCCCGTAAAGAAGGTTGCAAACGGCTGGAGCTAGATTCAGGCGTCCAACGCTTCGCCGCCCATCGGTTTTATTTACGGCAGCGGATGTCCATCAGTTGCCACCACTTCTCTCTGGAATTATGATCGAATAAGAATTGTTATGAGAATATCAAGATTACCGTCTATCGTCGTTCTTGCTCCGGTCCTGCTTGCGGGCTGTTTTGTTGCCCAGTCGCAGTCTGTGCTTGTCACACGGTCTTCCCAAACCGCAGATTCGTCAATAGGCCAATTGATTCCAAAACCGACGGAGGTGAAGTGGTATCCGGGGCATTATCTGACACTGCAGTCCCATGACCCGCGCGAAGGATGGTCAGACATTGCTGGACAAACACGGTTCGTTGGCGGACAGCGCATTTATACTTGGCGCCAGTTGGAGTCGGAGGAGGGGAAGTATGATTTTTCAGCCATCGAAGGTGATTTGGCATATCTGCATAAAAGAAATCAACGCTTGGTCCTTGAAGTCTGGGACACCACCTTCCAGAACGACGAGAATCCGGCACCTGATTATTTGCTAGCGGGTGCAGCTTTTAAAGGTGGCATTGTTCACTCCCAGCAATTCCCCCACGGTGCCCGAATCAAGCGCTGGATTCCAGCAGTGATGGATCGATATCTGCTATTAGTGCAAGCACTGGGGAAACGATTTGACGGCGACCCGGATTTTGCGGGCTTTATTCATACCGAGACCGCAATAGAGGGTAAAGGTCCAGAATTTGATGATTTCAGTCCTGCCGTATATGATGAGCAGATGCGGCGTCTGGTGGTGGACAGCCGGCAAGCGTTCCCGACCACGCCGGTCATTCTGGATGGCAACTGGTATCCCTATAAGGGACCTGAAGGCCTTGCGGATCTGGCCCGGCTCGCGTTATCCCATGGTGTTGGTTGGGGCGGCCCTGATCTTTGTCCTGGGAACAAAATCTGGGGCTATGACATTATCCGGGCCAATGCCGGACAAATGCCGCTGGGACTCTCCGCGCAGTGGATATCTTACGGTGGAAAATGGACGATGCCACAAATGCTGGACTTTGCGGTCAAGGACTTGAAGCTGAATTTTGTGTTCTGGGGTCACTTTGACCGGCGAGACCGTGGCGGCTTGTCGTTCACCGAAGACGTCATTCCCGCGGTTAATGCCTATGGCAACATTTTATCTACCCAGAGGCCAGCCAACCTGTTGACAGAAATTAAATCGTCATCCGACCGCCTCCCAGGACACAGTTTTGCCCCTTGGCAAAACTTAGAACACACCAAAACTGCCATCGATGCCGCCAGCGCCAAATTGAAGCGGGGCAAACCGCTTGCCGATTCTGACCGCGTCCGCATTGTCATTTATGGGCAGTCATTGTGTTCCAAAGATAATCTCTGGGCGCGTGAGATCGTGCCGCAACAATTGACGGCTGCCTATGGCGACATATTTACTTTTATTTACAAAGCTCGACCCGGGTGGTGTTCAGGCGTGCTCGTAGCGGTTTATCCGCAAGATATCGAGCCGACTGATGCCGATCTGGTTATCATCCATGATTATCCTTACCCCGAACTCAAATCTTATGCCGACCTTCTGTTTGCCGGGTGTAATGATAAAGACGATCTCGAGAAATGGGGGCGGCGGTTAAGCGACAGCGACAAGGTTGATAAGAAGCTTAGTGCCGATAGCTTTCTGAACAACCTTGGCAAGCCCGGTATTCGCAACATGATCAACAGCCGTGGCAACCGCATTGAAGTTCTTTTGCTTAGTGATCATTTGAAAGACGTCAGCAAAAAAAACCTTGGCCCGGCTTATGATGCCCAAGCCTATAACCATAGCGATGTCATCTATCCTGCTTGGGCAAAGGAAAATGGTCTGGGATACCTCGATTTGCGTGCCAGTTGGAAAGAGACACTGATGAAGAAATTCGGAAATGTGACGACGGAGAGCCGGAATTACTTTCTACGCGATGGCGAGCATCTGCTTCCCAGCGGCGAGCGTTTATGGGCGCATTGTGTCCTGACTTATTTGGGGATTACTTACGATTATGCACACCAATAAAAATGCTTTCTCTAATTACCTTAGGTCTCTCCTTATCGGGGTTGTCGATTGCGGCCACCTGGGACACCACGGCTAAGCCTGCGGTGACTAGACGCTCTACCATGCGCTCACATCGGGCGCGATCCGCCTCCCACAAAATAGGAATTCTGGCTACCGTCGGCCAAATCCATTTACCGGCCTGAAAGAGCCGAGTTGCGTCAATTATTTCAGGAGCAAACGGCAAAGAGCCTGCAATACTTTAGTATGGTTCCTAAGCAATACTAACGTCTTGGTGACAATGGGTCG
>Ga0007855_1000299_pt1 | contig 16707 bp, 13 predicted proteins | sample CryBogCBH01Aug08_FD_71230 | JGI IMG/M metagenome (GOLD analysis project Ga0007855, IMG submission 71230) | Freshwater microbial communities from Crystal Bog, Wisconsin, USA - CBH01Aug08 | ecosystem: Environmental > Aquatic > Freshwater > Lake | place: Crystal Bog, Wisconsin, USA | collected...
TTCTTCAAACCCTTCGGCTCCTAAAGTCGATCTCATTGCGGCGATACCAAATCTGCGCGCTTTTGCCGTTTCCATCTGCGGTAATTCAGATCGCGCTGATGATCTTGTCCAGGAAACCCTGGTAAAGGCCTGGAGCAGCCTCGATTCTTTTAGTGAAGGCACGAACCTAACGGCTTGGCTGTTTACGATTCTTCGCAATATTTATTACAGCGAGTTTCGTAAGCGGCGGCGAGAAGCATCCGATCCTGACGGTGAATATGCCGCAGGATTAATTGCGCCAGATTCGCAAGAAGCGCATATGGAGTTTCTAGACTTTCGTGAAGCTATGCAGAAGTTGCCGCTCGATCAACGCGAAGCGCTGATTTTAGTTGGAGCCTCTGGCATGTCTTATGAAGAAGCTGCAGAAATTTGCGGTTGCGCAGCCGGAACAATGAAAAGCAGAGTTAATCGCGCGCGCACACGTTTGGCTGAACTCATGTCATTGCCATCGTCCAAATTATCACAAAAATCGATTTCCAATCGCGCAACTGATTAATCACAATATTGATCGCGGCCCAGAAATACCGCATAGGCAATGCCTCAAGGATTTGAGGCGAGCGAGCAGCAATCATGACACACGACCATCGTATTGAACGCGACTCCTTTGGCGATATCGCGGTGCCAGCATGGGCCTATTGGGGCGCCCAGACACAACGCTCGCTCGAAAATTTTCCGATTGGCGGACAGTTAATGCCCATCGCCGTTGTTCATGCTCTAGCGCGCGTGAAGCTTGCCGCGGCTCAGGTCAACGCTGCGAAGGGATTGATAACGCCGCAAGTCGCAACAGCGATAGAGAAGGCGGCGCAAGAAGTCATCAGTGGAAAACTCGATCAGCATTTCCCCCTTGTTGTCTGGCAAACTGGCTCTGGCACACAATCAAATATGAATGTGAATGAAGTTATCGCCAACCTCGCCAATGAACAGCTTGGCGCCGGCCGCGGCGTCAAATCGCCTATTCATCCCAATGACCATGTAAACTGCGGTCAATCATCTAATGACAGCTTTCCAACGGCCATTCATATTGCAGTAGCGCTTGAGATTTCTCATCGCTTATTGCCAGCAATTGCGCGCTTACAGGCGGCGTTTGAGCATAAATCATCAGAATTTAACGCCATTGTTAAAATTGGTCGCACGCATCTTCAAGACGCTACGCCTGTAACGCTTGGCCAGGAATTTTCCGGTTATGCCGCACAAGCAAAAAACGGCTTACGTCGCATTCATGAAACGCTTCCTGATCTTTTCGCTTTAGCTCAGGGCGGCACGGCTGTGGGAACCGGCGTTAACACCGCCAAGGGATTCGATGTCGCCTTTGCAGAAAAGATTGCGCAGCAAACTGGACTGCCTTTTGTGACCGCAGCAAATAAATTTGAAGCCTTGGCCACGCATGATGCGATAACTTTTGCGCATGGCGCAATTAACGCGCTTGCAGCGGGTCTTTACAAAATTGCCTGTGATATTCGTCTGATGGGATGCGGTCCACGCGCAGGACTTGCAGAATTAAAGCTTCCTGAAAATGAGCCGGGTTCATCCATCATGCCGGGAAAAGTCAATCCTACGCAGATTGAAGCCATCACCATGCTCTGCGCCCGTATTTTTGGCAATCATCAAACGATTACTTTTTCCTCTTCTCAAGGGCATCTTGAATTAAATGTTATGAAGCCCGTTATCGCTTTCGCCATGCTTGAATCAATTGAGCTGATGGCGACGGGAATTGATAGTTTTATCACGCGTTGCCTTGATGGCGTTGAAGCCGATGAGGCGAACATTAAAAGATTTCTTGAGCGTTCTCTCATGCTCGTGACGGCGCTTGCGCCAACGATTGGTTACGACGCCGCCTCAAAGATTGCGCGCGCTGCGCATAAGAATGGCACTAGTCTAAAAGAAGAAGCCTTAGCCTCTGGCAAGGTAACGGAAAGAGAATTTGACGCTATTGTCAGGCCAGAAAAAATGCTGGCTCCAAATGAATGATCTAGGAGATGTTTTTTTTCGCCTGGCGTGTGATTAGGTCCGGCCGTCTCGCCTTGGTCAGTTTAAGCGATTCCTCAAGACGCCATTCTTCTATTTTGGCGTGATTGCCTGACGTGAGAACTTCTGGAATGTCACGCCCTTCAAAAATGCGCGGCCGTGTGAAGTGAGGATATTCGAGCAAGCCGTTTTCAAAACTCTCTTCAAGCCCTGACGCCTCTTCGCCCATCACTCCCGGCAATAAGCGCACGCAGGCGTCAATAAGTGTGAGCGCGGCAATTTCGCCGCCAGAGAGAATATAGTCGCCGATGGAAACTTCCTCTAAATGCCGCGCTTGAATGATGCGTTCGTCAACACCCTCAAAGCGTGCGCATAAAATAATGGCGCCTGGACCTTTAGCAAGCGCATGCACACGTTGTTGCGTAAGCGGCGTGCCGCGTGGCGTCATCAAGAGGCGTGGTCGAAGGTCATCAGGAGATGCGGCGGCGTCAATCGCCGCCGCGAGCACATCGGCGCGCATGACCATGCCAGGACCACCGCCTGCGGGCGTATCATCAACAGCGCGATGTCGCCCAAGGCCAAAGGGACGAATATCTTTGGCCTCTATGTTCCAGACGTCTCGCTTCAGCGCATCGCCAGCTAATGACAGGCTGAGCGGGCCAGGAAAGATTTCAGGAAAAAGCGTAAGAACTGTCACGCGCCACATGTTTTGACTATGGCATGTCATGATCCTGCGCGCCTAGTCCTCGTGTTCGTTGCCTGTTTCAATAGGCGGCTCAATCACAATACGGCCTGTCTCAAAATCAATTATTGGCGCGACAATTTTGGTAAAGGGAAACATTAACGTGTCGCCGCCATCAACAGGTTTTATTTCAATGATGTCGCCTGCCCCAAAATTGCGTAGCGCGTAGACGCTTCCCAGCAAAACGCCCGTTGAGGTTTCTGCTTTAAGTCCGATCAAATCCGCGAGGTAGAATTCATCCTCCTGAGTCGGCGGTAAATTTTTGCGCGGAAGATAAAGCTCCAAGCCTGTCAGCGCTTGCGCCGCATCGCGATTATTTATGCCCTCAACACGCACAACCAGCATGTCTTTGCCCTGGCCATAGGCAGACAAAAGCTTAATGTTTCGCGCGCCAGTCTTATCTGTCAGCGCGTCAAAAGTGAGGATATCTTGCGTATGAGCAGTAAAGCTTTGAAGTTTGATTTCACCGCGCACGCCATGGGGCGCGCCAAAGCGCCCCATTAAAATAAATTTGCGCGGGTCCTGTGTGGCCATGTCATAAGTCACCCGGAGGTTAAGGCCGGGCGCTAAGCATGTCTTATTCTGCTGTTGCTTCTTCTACTGCAGGCGCTGCTGCAGCTGCGGCAGCGGCTTCAGCAGTTTTTGCAGCAGCCTCAGCAGCCGCCGCAGCGCGTTCTTGCGCTTTTTTCTTTGGCTGCGCCTTTTCAGGATTGTGGCGCGCGTCTCTTTTCATCAAGCCGGCCGCGTCAAGAATACGTGCAACACGATCTGTTGCTTGCGCGCCCTTAACCAGCCAAGCCTTGGCTTTTTCTGTATCCAACACCACGCGGTCAGCGGCGTCTTTTGCTTTCAACGGATCAAACACACCGATCTTTTCTATATAACGACCATCACGTGGGCAGCGCGCATCCGCAACAACGATGCGATAGAATGGACGCTTCTTAGCGCCGCCGCGAGCGAGACGAATTTTTAGAGACATTGTTTTTCCTTAAGGTTGGTTAAAGACGTTATTTTTTCTTTCCAAACGGGTTGATCCCGCCGAGCAAACCACCGCCAAGACCAGGAAGGCTTGGCTTTTTTGCAAAAAGATCAGCAGGCGGCGAAGCTGGGAGGCTTCCGCCCAAACCGTTTGGCGGCGCGCCGAGCTTTTCTTGCAATTTTTTCAATTCTTCTTCCGACGGCATGTCCATGCCGCCGCCAAGACCCATCATTTGCGCCGCCTTGCCCATCAGGCCGCCACGCTTGCCGCCGCCAAAGGATTTCATTAAATCGGCCATCTGACGGTGTTGCTTGAGCAGACGATTGATCTCCTCGACTTTTACGCCCGAACCAGAAGCAATGCGGCGCTTGCGCGAGGCCTTCAGCAGATCGGGATTTCGTCGTTCTTTCGGCGTCATCGACAAAATGATCGCGCGTTGACGCTTAATGAGGCCGTCATCCATATTGGCTTTGGAAATCTGATCTTTCATTTTAGCGACGCCGGGCAGCAAGCCCATGATGCCGCCAAGTCCGCCAATTTTCTCAACCTGAGCAAGTTGATCGCAAAGATCTTGAAGATCAAACTTGCCCTTTGCCATACGCTCTGCAGCTTTACGCGCCTGCTCAGCGTCAATATTGGCGGCCGCTTTCTCGACAAGAGCGACAATATCTCCCATGCCAAGAATGCGATTGGCGATACGTGATGGCGCAAACTCATCGAGGGCGTCCATTTTTTCGCCAATGCCGATTAACTTGATTGGCCTGCCGGTGACGTAACGCATCGACAGCGCGGCGCCGCCACGTCCATCACCATCCATACGCGTCAAAACAATGCCGGTTATGCCAACGCGATCGTTAAAATTCTTGGCGAGATTGACAGCGTCCTGACCAGTTAGGGCGTCGGCGACGAGGAGAATTTCATGCGGATTGGCGTAGGATTTGATATCCGCCATTTCCTGCATGAGCGGCTCATCAATATGGGTGCGGCCAGCCGTGTCGAGCAGCACAACGTCATAGCCTTCAAGACGCGCTGTCTCCATTGCGCGGCGCGCGATCTGAACAGGGGTCTGACCGGCAACAATCGGCAGGGTGTCGATCTCGGTTTGACGCCCCAAGACGGCAAGCTGTTCCTGAGCGGCTGGGCGCTTCACGTCTAATGAGGCCATTAGAGCGCGCTTGCCGGAACGTTCTTTCAATCTTTTGGCGATTTTGGCGGTTGTGGTTGTTTTACCGGCGCCCTGAAGGCCGATCATCATAATGGCGACTGGCGGTTTTGCCGCCAGATCGAGCGGCTCCGCCGTTGCGCCTAAGGTTTCAATCAGGACGTCATTGACAATTTTGACAACCATTTGGCCGGGCGTGACGGATTTGATAACGCCTGCGCCGATTGCGCGATCACGCACCTTGTCTGTGAAGGAGCGCACGACATCCAGTGCGACGTCGGCCTCGAGCAGCGCGCGACGAATTTCTCGCAGGGCTTCATTAACATCGCTTTCGCTGAGCGCGCCGCGCCGCGTGAGCTTGTCAAATACGCCGGAGAGCTTTTCGGAAAGGCTCTCAAACATGCATTCTCTCCCATGGAGCGGTTAGACGGCTCCAAAGCAAAATACGCCCGGGGGCGCATCGCGCTGCCGGGCGTTGGCCTACCGCCTCAAAGGACGGCTCAGCTTCTAATTGGTTTTCTCTTTCGAGATGTCCACGTGCTTTAGGCGCGTTGGGTTCTTGAGTCAATGAGGCCAGATCTTTGGCCGAGCGTCTGCAGCCGCTGTTTTGCCAGCGTTTTGACCTTAGAGCGGCTAGCATCCGTCATCATTGTCCAAGCGCCAATTTCTTCTCTCGTACGACCGCAACCCAGACAAACATCATCAGCATTAAGGGCGCATAATTTTTTGCAGGGACTCTCGACCATCAAGGCATCCAGGGACTTTCAAGACATTATCCTTAACTAAAGGGCCTCTTTGCATCGAAAAAAAGGCGATCTTAAAATGGGTGGGCGGGTCCTGGTCATTTATTTTCACGCGCCGTCACGCCAGCTAGACCAAAAATGGAACCATTTTGGCGCGCCGTCTCGCATAGACTTATAAAATTATAATATAATCAGAATGTTTTATCGGCAGGACAAGCGCTGGCGCATTGACCAGATATTTTGCTTTTGCTGCAGAAAAACAAAAAAATGCTGCGCAACAAAAACTCCTTTTCAAGCGTGGCGCGCAAATTTATCCCCCACGCCTTACCCTCATGTCGCGCCGTGAGGTCTAGCTGCCGTTTTGCCCCGTTGAGGGGATAAGATAAGAAATGCGCGCCTCACCATTTGAAAGAAGCATCATGCAAGTCGACCCATCGCCGCCGCCTGCTGAATTACGGCAGGTCATGTTTGGGCTTGGCCTTGCCATGCTTTTGTCTGCGTTGGATCAAACCATTGTAGTCACTGCGATGCCGACAATCGGCGCGGAGCTCGGCGATCCTCAGAATCTTCCGTTGATCGTCACAGCCTATCTCGTCGCGTCGACCTCGGTCACCCCGCTCTATGGAAAATTTGCGGATGTCTATGGTCGTCGGATTGTTTTGGCCATCGGTTTGATGACATTTATCATCGGCTCAGTGGCCTGCGCGGTCTCCCCGACGATGGGTTTACTGGCGACGGCGCGCTTTATCCAGGGTCTGGGCGGCGGCGGACTTATTTCATTGGCGCAAACGGTTATTGCGGATCTCGTGTCGCCTCGGGAGCGCGGACGCTATCAGACTTATTTTGCCGCTGTTTTTGCGACCTCAAGTATAGGCGGGCCTGTGCTTGGCGGATTTTTTGCGCAATATCTGCATTGGTCGCTGATCTTTTGGATTAATGTGCCGCTCGGCTTGGCGGCCTTGATTACGACCAATGCTCAATTGAAACGTTTGCCAGAGCGCCGACATCCCCATCATATTGATTACACCGGCGCCTTTGCTTTGATGATGGCGTCTGGCTCTCTTGTTCTGGCATTGGGTCGAATAGGCGGTCGTTATCCCTGGCTCTCGCCTCAAATTCTTTGGCTCTTTTCTTTTTCCGTCGGCCTTTGGCTTTTTTTCATCCATCGCACGCGCGTGTTTGACGAACCTTTGATTCCAACGCGCATTTTAGGACTTGCCATCGTGCGTAACGCCATCATTTCCAGTTCATTCGGACTTGGGGCGTTTGTAGGTCTCTCTGTTGTCATGCCGATCTATTATGAGACGGCTATTGGTCTGAACGCTCGAGATAGCGGCTTGGCGTTGATCCCTTTTATGATTGCAACCGTTGTTGGCGCCACCTGTTCAGGCCGGATCATGGCCAGCTTTAGCCATTATAAAATTTTCCCCACATTGACGCTGCTCATTGCCTCGATTGCCGCTTTCGCGACGGCCTGGCGCTTAGAAACGCTCTCCCTATTTGAGTTGAATATTTTGCTCGTCTTTTGCACATTTGGCGTTGGCGCCATGCTGCCTGTCGCAACTGTATCGGTTCAAAATGCTGTTGATACGCGGGATCTTGGCACTGCCACTGCGGCTATGCAGTTTTTCCGTCAACTGGCGACAGCGGCTCTGGTCGCTCTATTGGGCGTTTTCGCCCTAGGTGGCGGTCGCGCAGCCATGCTAGCCTCACCGGATCTGGCGTCAACAATGCTTGTGGCCATGATCGCCGCCTATCGACAGGTCTTTATTTTTGTCGCCGTCAGTCTTGGGCTTTCTTGTCTGTTTCTGGCCCGGATGGAGGCGCGACCGTTACGCAGCGCGCGGCGCAGTTGAGAGACAGCGCTTTTGTAAAAATTTACGCCAGCCGCGTTTTTTATTTGCCGCTGGCACGGAATTTTCTAGAAAGATCGCGTAGTTTCACAATCGACGATCCCCGCCGAATTAAGGATATCTCATGACCTCAGTCGACAGTTTCAACTCCCGTCAAAAGCTTGTCGTCGGAGATCGGACCTATGATTATTTCTCATTAAAGGCGGCAGAGGCCAATGGCCTCACGGGTGTATCTCGATTGCCGTATTCCCTCAAAGTCGTTTTGGAAAATCTTTTACGCAATGAAGACGGGCGTTGGGTGACAAAAGACACAATTCTCGACTTTGCAAAATGGCTGGTTGAGAAGGGAAAGGTTGAACGCGAAATCGCTTTTCGTCCGGCGCGCGTTTTGATGCAGGATTTTACTGGCGTGCCAGCTGTTGTTGATCTGGCGGCCATGCGGGACGCGATGAAATCTCTTGGCGGCGATCCGCAGCAAATCAATCCATTAGTGCCTGTTGATCTTGTGATCGATCATTCAGTGATTGTTGATAAATTTGGATCATCCGATGCATTTGCGCAAAATGTTTCGCTTGAATATCAGCGTAACGGCGAGCGATACCGTTTTTTGAAATGGGGCCAATCCGCCTTCGATAATTTTCGTGTTGTGCCGCCAGGCACAGGAATTTGTCATCAGGTCAATTTAGAATTTTTAGCTCAGACAATTTGGACAAGACATGAGCATGTCGGCGGCGCGACTACGGAGATTGCTTATCCTGACTCGCTCGTTGGCACCGACTCTCATACGACCATGGTCAATGGTCTTGCGGTATTAGGCTGGGGCGTTGGCGGCATCGAAGCCGAGGCGGCAATGCTCGGACAACCTTTATCAATGCTCGCGCCGGAAGTGATCGGTTTTCAGTTGAATGGCGCGCCCAAAGAAGGCGTCACGGCGACCGATATTGTTTTGACGGTTACCCAGATGCTTCGCAAGAAAGGCGTTGTCGGAAAATTTGTTGAATTCTATGGCGAGGGATTAAGTCATCTCACTTTAGCCGATCGCGCGACAATCGCAAATATGGCGCCTGAATATGGCGCAACATGCGGATTCTTTCCGATTGATAGAGAAACATTGTCATTCTTGCATACATCTAGTCGTACAGCCGATCGTATTGCTTTGATTGAAGCATATGCGCGCGCGCAAGGAATGCTTCGTGAAGACAAGAGCCCAACCCCAGAATTTACCGATAGGCTTGCCTTAGAGCTGCATGATGTGCGCCCATCGCTGGCAGGTCCAAAACGGCCAGAAGGACGTGTAACTTTGGAAGAAGTTGCGCCTGCATTCGCAAGCGCGCTGACGTCAGAATATAAAAAATCAGACAATAACAAACTTCGTCATCGTGTTGAGGGAACAAGCTTTGATCTTGGTCATGGCGATGTGGTGATTGCTGCGATTACCTCTTGCACCAATACTTCTAATCCTGGGGTCTTGATTGGCGCAGGTTTGTTGGCGCGCAATGCAGTTGCGCGTGGCTTAACGGTTAAGCCCTGGGTTAAAACATCATTGGCGCCGGGCAGCCAGGTTGTTGGTCAATATTTGCAAAAATCAGGATTACAAAAATATCTTGATGCACTTGGGTTTAATCTTGTTGGCTATGGTTGCACGACCTGTATTGGCAATTCAGGACCTTTGCCAACGCCTGTATCAAAGACAATTAATGCGCATGATTTAGTTGCCGTCTCGGTCTTGTCAGGCAATCGTAATTTTGAAGGTCGTGTTAATCCAGACGTGCAGGCAAATTATCTCGCCTCGCCCCCGCTTGTCGTCGCCTTCGCCTTAGCCGGTACAATCGCCATTGACCTAACATCAGAGTCTTTGGGGCAGGATCGCGACGGCAATGATGTGTATTTACGAGATATTTGGCCAAGCAATGCTGAGATTGAAAAATTCACGCGCGAGAACGTCACGCGTGAGATTTTTCACGACACCTACGCAAATGTTTTTGCGGGCGATACACATTGGCGCGCTGTGGCCGCGCCGACCAATGAGACCTATGTCTGGGACGATCAATCGACCTATGTCCGTAACCCGCCCTATTTTGAAGGACTGACCAAAACCCCAAAACCCATTGAAGATATTATTGACGCCCGTATTCTTGCGCTGTTTGGCGATAAGATTACCACAGATCATATTTCCCCTGCAGGCTCAATCAAAACAGCCTCACCTGCTGGCAAATGGCTTGTTGATCAAGGTGTGGCGCCAGAAGACTTTAATCAATATGGTACGCGGCGCGGCAATCATGAAGTGATGATGCGCGGCACATTCGCAAATATCCGTATCAAAAATTATATGATGAAAGACGCCTCCGGCGTGACGCCAGAAGGCGGTCTAACTAAATATTATCCTGGCGCTGAGACGCTGCCCATATATGACGCCGCGATGCGTTATGCGGCCGATAAAGCGCCATTGGTTGTTTTCGCTGGCGCAGAATATGGCAATGGCTCATCGCGTGATTGGGCAGCGAAAGGCACAGCGCTTTTGGGTGTGCGTGCGGTGATTGCACAAAGTTTCGAGCGCATTCATCGTTCTAATCTTGTTGGCATGGGTATCTTGCCCTTAACATTTGAGAATGGCGTTTCCTGGGTTTCATTGGGTCTTACGGGCGAAGAGACAGTCGTCATTCGCGGCTTAAGCGCAGGCCTCAGTCCACGCCAATCCTTGAAGGCAGAGATTTCTTTCGCTGATGGCGCAATGATCACTGTTGCGTTGTTATTGCGCATCGATACGCTGGATGAGCTGGAGTATTTTAAAAATGGCGGCATCCTGCCCTATGTTCTGCGACAGCTTGCTTCTTAAAATTTTCCATCGCCGCGGATCTACATGTTGACGCGACGCGGACGGCAAGACATTTTATGGCCTGCGTGGTCCAATCGAGATAATGGGGTTAACACAGGCCTCATGAGAGTGCTGCGCGTAACAAAAAGAAAAGTTTGCAAGGTGTGAAGGAGGAAAAAACAAGATGAATAAATACGCAATTATAACAGCAGCAGCCCTTCTGGTCGCGTCGGCGTCACCGTCATTTGCGAGCTGTGACACCCGCAATGAAGATGAGCAAGCTGTTTGCGCGAGCAAGTGCGAAGACGCTTATTTGAAAGATCAGCAGAGCATTACTGCTGACATGACGAAAGTTAAGGGCGACAAAAAGGCCTGCGACGCGAAATGCGGTTGCCCGCAGAATACCAGGAACTAAGGTTTCGTTCCGGATCTGACGTTAAGGCCTATTCTTACAATAATTGAGAGACGGGCGCATGCGAGAACATGCGCCCGTTTCATTTTGCTGCGTTGCGAATAGAAATGGATTCAGAGAGATAAAGAGCATGATGTTAGCTAGGGCTGGAACAATTGACATGCAGCAAATCTTGCGACATGTTCCGGCGCTTCGCGTTATTGAGGTCCTTCACTTTTTCGAGTGCTGGAGAAAGGTAGGCGCGAACCCAAGCCAATTCTCAAAGCAGAGAAAAAGAAGAGGAAACGTCAATATGAATAAATTCGCCCTTGTGTCCGCCTTCGCGCTTCTCGCAGGAATGATCAGCCCAGCTTTCGCTGACTGCGACACGAGAAAAGCTGACGAGGACAAGCAGGCCGCAGCTGCATCAAAGTGCTATGACGAGTATCTTTCACGCAAGCAGAACTACGGCGCTAATAAGGACGAACTGCGCGCCAACTTCCACGCTTGTAATGAGAAGGCTGGCTGCCCTCAGAATTCTGACCTGCTGAAGTAAGAACAGGTTCACGACCTCTTTTATTCGAAGAGGCGGTTAGATGTTCGAGCGCGCTGATTGGCGCGCTCGAATTTTTTTGACTATTGTGAATAAACATTCCCGTCTGGACCCTTCCAGCCTTTTGGGTCTTCGTAAAACCGATATTCTTCATCAAAGGTGACGATCTCGCCAGGAGCGACAAATTGCGGACCTTTTGGATCCGAGTTGCGAGGGGCGGTTACATAATGTTTGCTGGATGAACAGCCATCCTTATAAGCCCCAGCGGAGTCTGGCTTGCAGTCTAAATTTGCCCCCTCTGGGAACTGCACGCGTGCATTGAAGAAAATTTCATAGCCTTTTTCGCCCGTTGCGTGCATTTCGAGGCGCTCATTCATGGTTTGCTTGAATTCTAATATTTTACCGGGTTTGTCGAAGCGTTGCTTGAGCAGGTTTTCAAATATTTGTTTAGCGTGCGCCTCAGTAGGATCACAGCTAAACATGCAATAGGCCTGCGCAGCGCCACCGCACAGGCACGCCGCTAAAAAGGCTGGCAGAAATATTTTAAAATGGGCGCGTCTCATGTTGTTTCCTCATCTGAGCGCGCGTCCATCAGATAAGCTTGTCTGTTTATGGCTGGACGGCGCTTCTTTTATGCGGGCGTGAGCCTGACGTCTCAGCAAGCTTGTGTCAACGCATGCAGGACATGAACGAGGCTGTCACTTTAGCGTCCGCCAGGCGTATGAAAACCACCCCATGAATCCTTGATCTGATCGAGATGAAGCGCAGGATCATAATAGTCTGGGCTTAATCCAAGATTATCCGTTGACAGGCGACCAATGGTCGACAGCACCCCGTAGGACGCCACAACCCGCTCCCGTTGCGCAAAAATCAACGCAATGCGCGCATTCAGCAACTCTTGTTGCGCGTTTAGAATATCAAGCGTGGTCCGTTGGCCGGCTTTAGCTTCTTCACGCACGCCATAAAGAGCTTTTTCCGCCGCGGCAATTTGCGCCTGTGCGGCGACCATCCTTGTTTTTGCTGATTGCAGATTTGCCCATGTGGTGCGCGTCAGGGCGATAATTTCTGCGCGCGCGACGTCAACATCAAGTTTCTTTTTGCCGGCGAGTTCTTTTGCTTGCCGCAGTTGAGAAGAGGTACTGCCGCCATCATAAAGCGGAACATTGAGGCGTCCTCCAATCATCGCAGCAATATTGCGATCATAAATTATATTCATATTTGTTTGCGTGAAAACATCAGCGACAACAGAGAGCTTTGGTAAAAAATCAGCTTCAATTGCCTTGATATCAAAATCAGAAGCATCAGCATCATGCAATGCCGCCAAAATCATCGGATGTTCGCTGACGGCAATTTTTTCTGCTTCCTCTCTGTTTGGCGGAAGCAATTTATCAACCGGCGGCGCAGGGGCGAGTTTTTTAGGAAGGATGCCGACGACTTGTTGATAGGCGCCAATGCTTGATTCCAATAGTGCATGCGCATTGCTTGCTTGCGCCTTTCCAGCAGCAAGACGCGACTCTGCTTGAGAAATATCCGTAAGCGTTATTTGACCAGCAAGATAACGTTCTTTCGTTTGGCGTAATTGTTCCGTCAAAACTGCGACATTATTTTCCTGCAGTTTTAATGCAGCTGTGTCGCGCAAGACATTCATATAGGAGGAAGCGGTATCAAATAGAATTTTTTGTTCGAGCAGCCGTAATCTTTGTTGTTCGGCAAAGACGGCCGTTTCCGCAGCATTTGTTGTGTTCTGCGCTTTAAAACCATCAAATACTGGTTGCTCAATGGTTACGCCAGCCGAGCGTGCAAGACTTTGGCCTTGCTGGCGATTCCAGATAGGATAGGCGTTTGGGTCATTGGGCTGACTCATGTCGTCCTGGCGCTGAATAAAGCGATTTTGTTGCGCGCCGAGATAGCTGTTGATTGACACGCGCGGCCGCATGCCAGCCTTCGCAAGTGGCACATTTTCATCGACGGCGCGCAAATTAGCGCGGCTTGAATTCAGACTTGGGTTATTATTATAGGCGCGTTGCAGCGCTTCATTAAGTGTTTCGGCATGCACGCCTGAAACAAGCACTAAAGAACATAAAGACAGTATAAAAAGAGTGCGCGTCATGTTTTCCCTGCCTCAGGGCTGGCGCGTCTGATTTTTTCCCCAAAAAAACTATAGAGAGCTGGCAACACAACAAGGGTCAAGAGCGTAGCGCTTATCAAGCCGCCAATAACGACTGTCGCGATTGGACGCTGGACTTCTGCGCCAGTTCCTGTTGCGAGCGCCATTGGCACAAAGCCTAAGGAGGCAACAAGCGCTGTCATGACGACTGGCCGTAAACGGGTCATTGCGCCATCAAATATTGCTTTCGATTCTTTTTCGCCCTCCATGATTAATTGATGGATATAGGTCCGCATCACGAGACCATTCAAAACTGCAACGCCCGAGAGCGCAATAAAGCCAACAGCGGCAGAAACAGACATGGGCATATCTCGCAACCAGAGGGCGAATACACCGCCTGAGAGCGCTAGCGGCACAGCGGTAAAAACGAGTAAGGCGTCGCGCGCTGAGCCCAGAGCTGAATAAAGCAGAAGAAAAATCATGAAGAAGCAAATCGGGACAACAATCATGAGCCTCGCCCGCGCGGCTTCTAGGTTTTCAAATTGACCCGCCCAGACAATCCAGTAGCCCGGTGGCAATTTTACCTTTGCCTCAACTTTTTGCTGCGCTTCTGTCACAACAGAGGCAATATCGCGATCACGCACATTGGCGCTGACAACAACGCGGCGTTTGCCATTTTCACGCGAGACTTGATTTTGTCCATCAAGTGTCGTGAAGCTCGCAATTTGTCTCAGCTGGACGGTTGAGATACGACCAGTTGCGTCTGGTGGGAGCGATACAGGAATGGTTTCGAGCGCTTGCGCATTCTCTCGTAAATTATCGCCCAAGCGCACGAAGATTGGGAAACGTCGATCGCCTTCAAAAATAACGCCAGCCTGCTGCCCGCCAATTGCCGCACCGAGTGCATCTTGCACATTTCCGATACTTAATCCCAAACGCGCAATCGCAGATTTATCAATTTTGATGTCAAGGAGCGGCAGACCCGTTACTTGCTCAACTCGTACGTCAACAGCGCCGCGGGTCGTACGCAAAATACCAGCGATGTGATTGGCTGCTTTCAGCATAGCGTCAAAATCTTCGCCAAATACTTTAACAGCGATATCGCCCTTTACGCCGGCAAGGAGTTCGTTGAACCGCAATTGAATAGGCTGGGTAAACTCATAGGCATTGCCTGGCAATAAGCCCACAGCAGCGCCGATTTGCGCAATGAGATCATTCTTTAATAACTTTGGATCAGGCCATTCTTCCTGCGGTTTAAGCATGATGAAGGTGTCAGTGTTATTTGGCGGCATTGGATCTGTTGCCGCTTCGGCCGTGCCTGTTTTAGAAAAAACATGGTCGACTTGAGGGAATTTTTTGATGACATTTTCTATCTCAATTTGCATGGCTTGAGATTGCGTCAATGAGGTGCTGGGAATGCGTATCGCTGTCATGGCGATATTTTTTTCATCGAGTGTGGGCACAAATTCTTGTCCAAGCCCGGCATAAAGCAAGGCTGCAAGAATAAATGAGCCAAGACCGATCGCCATTATTTTTGGCGGATGCGCCATCGCCCAGCGTAACATTGGCTGATAACGTCGCTTTAACGCCGTCACCAGCGCATTTTCTGCTTCTTCGCCGTGGCCCGAGACAAACAAGGCGATCATGGCGGGGAAAAAGGTCAGTGAGAGAAAGAATTCTGAAAGAAGAGCGATGATGACGGTCATCGCCATAGGATGAAACATTTTTCCTTCTACGCCCGAGAAAGAAAGGATTGGCAAATAAACTAGAATAATAATTGACTGGCCGTAGACTGTCGGACGGCGCATTTCAACAGCTGCGTCAACCACAGTCTCGAGACGTTCTTCTGTCGTGAGACTTCTCTTGAGTTTATGCTGACGTTCTGACAGCCGGCGTAGACTATTTTCAGCAACGATAATGGCGCCATCTGCAATCAGTCCAAAATCAAGCGCGCCAAGGCTCATAAGGTTTGCGCTGATCTTGCCTAGATACATGCCGATGGCGAGACAGAGCATGGTGACGGGAATAACCGTTGCCGTTACCAAGGCGGCTCGAAAATCACCCAGCATGAGAAAGAGCACCAGAATAACCAGCGCGGCGCCTTCTAATAGATTCTTAGCGACAGTTTTAACCGTTGCGTCAACCAGCAAGGTTCGATTGAGAATAGTGCGCACGTCAATGTCTGGCGGTAAAGATTTAGCAATCAGCTTCATCTTTTGATCAACGGCGCCAGAAACAATGCGGCTGTTGGCTCCAATCAACATTAAGGCTGTGCCAATGACAACTTCATCGCCATTCATACTGGCGCTGCCGACGCGTAATTCTTTACCAATGCCAACTGTAGCGATTTCTCCAACACGCACAGGAAAGCCATTGCGCGTTGTGGCGACGACGTTGCGAATATCCTCTATTGTTTCTAGCCGTCCGCCGCTGTGCACGACGAGACCTTCGCCATTGCGCTCAACATAGCCGGCGCCGCGGCTTAAATTATTGCGATCAATAACAGCTGACAGATCTGAAAATGACAGACCAAGTGCGTTGAGTTTCGCAGGGTCAGGCTGTACATGATATTGTTTGACGTAGCCGCCAAGAGAGTCGACGCCGGCAACGCCCGGGACCGTGCGCAATTGCGGACGAATGATCCAGTCTTGCACAGTGCGAAGATAGGCTTCTTTCTCGATCGGGGTGTGTAACAGCGCGCCTTCGGCTGTGAGATAGTCGCCATCACGCTGCCAGCCAGGCTCGCCATCTTGCGCTGTTGCAGGATTGAAATCCTTAAAGCGAACGGTCCACATGTAGATTTCAGAAAGACCAGTGGCGATTGGCCCTAATACTGTTTCAACTTGGGGCGGAAAATCAGTGCGCACTTGCGTCAGGCGCTCAGAGACTTGCTGGCGCGCAAAGTAAATATCGTAACTATCGTTAAAGATCGCGACGACCTGCGCAAAGCCGTTGCGTGACAGAGAGCGTGTATATTCAAGACCAGGAATGCCAGCCAGCGCATTTTCAATTGGAAAGGTGACTTGCTTTTCTATTTCAAACGCCGACAGCGCCTGCGCGCGCGCCGTAATTTGCACTTGATTATTTGTGATGTCCGGCACGGCGTCGATTGGCAGATGGGTCAAGGACCAGGCGCCAAACATGCCAACAAGCGCGACCAGCAAAACAACCAGCCAGCGTTGATGCACAGAAAAGGAGATAATCCGCTGCATCATGTGTCGCCGCGCTACTCCTCTGGTACGTCGTTTTTGCCCATTTCAGCCTTTAGGACAAAACTATTGGAAATGGCGATCTTTTCTCCAAGTGACAGACCGCGCGTCACCTCAATCGACTGATCATCACCATCACCGGTTTCAAT
>Ga0007855_1000303_pt1 | contig 16554 bp, 9 predicted proteins | sample CryBogCBH01Aug08_FD_71230 | JGI IMG/M metagenome (GOLD analysis project Ga0007855, IMG submission 71230) | Freshwater microbial communities from Crystal Bog, Wisconsin, USA - CBH01Aug08 | ecosystem: Environmental > Aquatic > Freshwater > Lake | place: Crystal Bog, Wisconsin, USA | collected...
GCTTGAAATAGCCGAGCGTGTCGTGCATCCAGCCCATGTTCCACTTGAAGGAAAAACCGAGGCCACCGATGTAGGGCGGGCGCGTCACCTGCGGCCACGCGGTGCTTTCCTCGGCGATGGTCACCACGCCGGGAAATTCCGTCTGCGTGATGTGGTTGAATTTTTTCAGGAACTCGATGGCCTCCAGATTTTCACGTCCGCCGTATTGGTTCGGAATCCATTCGCCGGCCTTACGTGAATAGTCGAGATACAGCATCGAGGCGACGGCGTCCACGCGCAGACCGTCCACGTGAAAGCGTTCGCACCAGTAAAGCGCGTTGGCGACGAGAAAATTTACCACCTCATGCCGGCCAAAATTAAAAATCAAAGTTCCCCAATCCTGATGCGCACCCTTGCGCGGGTCTTCGTGTTCGAACAACGCCGTGCCATCGAACTTGGCCAGCGCCCATTCGTCGCGCGGAAAATGCGCAGGCACCCAGTCCACAATCACGCCGATGCCAGCTTCGTGCAACGCATTGACGAGAAACTGAAAATCGTCTGGAGTGCCGAAGCGGCTGGTCGGCGCATAGAAACCGGTGACCTGATAGCCCCAAGACGGATAAAAAGCGTGCTCGGCCACCGGCAGAAACTCAACGTGCGTGAAGCCCATGCGCTTGACGTATTCGACGAGCGGCTTCGCCAACTCACGATAGCTCCACGATTCCGTCGCGGTCTTTTTCTGCCATGAGCCTACATGGACTTCATAGACGCTCATCGGTGAACGCAGCGCGTCGCGTTCCTTGCGTTTTTTGAGCCAAACCCCATCGCTCCAAGAAAACTTTTTCGTGTCCCAGACAATCGCCGCCTGCTTCGGCGCGACCTCGAAGAAAAAACCGAACGGATCGGTGTTCAACTTGACGTGACCGTGCGCGTCGCGGATCTCAAACTTGTAATGCGCGCCCTGCCCCACGCCGGGAATGAAGATTTCCCAGACACCGGAGGCTCCAAGCAACCGCAGCGCATGAAAACGCCCGTCCCAGTTGTTGAAATCACCGACGACACTGACCCGTTGCGCATTCGGCGCCCAGACGGCAAAGCTGGCTCCGTGAACGCCATCGATGGTGCGCAGTTGCGCGCCGAGCTTGTCGTAAATTTTTCGTTCATCGCCTTTGCCGAAGAGGAACAAGTCGGCTTCGCCCAGCGTCGGCAGGAATGAATAGGCATCACGGGTGCGGCGAATTTTACCGTCGTGCGTGGTCACGACCAAGTCGTAGGCATACACCTTGGGCGTGTCTTTGGTGACGCCTTCAAAAATGTCCGTGTTGGGAATCCGCTGGAGCTCGAACTTGGGCTTTTTCTTTTCATGCACCGGCTCGATCTCGACTTTCCGGGCGTCAGGCAGCAGCGCGCGGACGACGAGTCCCGACCGATCGCCGAGCGGATGCATGCCGAGGAGCGTGTGCGGCGACTGATGTGTGAGTTCAACCAGACTGCGAAGTTCGTCAGGCGTCAGAATCATGCGAAGGAAGAATAACACACGACGGAAAAAATCGCACCACAAAGAAAACGGCCTCCGGTTCAAAAATGACCTTGACTCCGCAGCCGGTTGAGAATCCCCTTGCAGCCAGACATGAACACGAATCCGCTGGCAGGTCTGGTTCAGGCGCAGCAGTTTGTCGGCTGCACTTATCAGATAGATTTTGAGAAGGCTCTGGTGATCACTCACGATGCCTTGAAAGCCCAGGCCCGGGGCGTGCCGCACAACGGGTTCCTGCTCGCGGTCATCCCCGATGCCGGCCAGCCGGCGGCAGCCAAGGAAATCGTATTGCTGCGGGTCACCGGTGCCATCGCGCTGCCCACGAACGTCCCTCGGATACAAACCATCAAGGAAAGCCTGCAAATTCCAAATGCCTCCGGGTCGAAGCCGGACGAATCAACCCAGACTGACGCGGGGTTTGACGGACTGGAATGCCGGATTCTTGGAACTTTTTTTCAACGGGAAGGGAAGCTGCGGCTGGGCAGCGACATCGAATCTTATTCCGCCGCCGCCAGCCTGAAAGTCTATCGCCCGACCGGGGCGGCGCTGGATATCATCGTCAATTTTGTCAGCCCCGAACGCCAGGCGGCCGCCACAGAAGAAGCCCGCCGGCTGGGGCTGGCGGGCGAGTTACCGCGCTTCGCCATCGGCACGGTGCGCTACAGCTCCACCGACCAGTTGCATCGCAGCGACACGGCGGATCGCGCGACCTTCCATCTGAACGCCATCGATTTTCTGGCGCGACGAACCGCCATCTTTGGCATGACCCGCACCGGCAAATCCAACACGGTGAAACAATTGGTGTCCGTGGTGCGCCGCACCAGCACGGATTATGGATTGAAGATCGGCCAGATCATTTACGATCTGAACGGCGAATACGCCAACGCCAACCAGCAGGACAAAGGCTCGATCGCCGAAGTGTTCCCCGAAAACACCGTCCGCTATCGCATGCTGCCCACGCCGGGGTTTGAACTCATCCTGAATAATTTTTTCATCCAGCTGGACGAAGGTCACAACACGCTGCGCGGGCTGATCGAATCGGGCAAGACCGCCCGTTCCGCCGACCTCGAAGCGTTCCTGAACATGGATTTTGATCCGCCGCGCAAGGAGGAATGCAGCAGTGAAAATGACTATCAACGCCAATTGAGCCAGCACCAGCGAAAAGTAGGTGCGTATCAAGCGGTGCTGGCCCGCGCCGGCTACGAGCCGCCGCCGGGATTCAAAATCACCTTTGAGGCCAATGCCGGGGTGCGCAACAAGGTCAATCCTTCCGTGGATCCGGCCAACGGCCTGACGCCAACACAGGCCTACGAATGGTTCCTGCTCGCCCGCCAGATTCAGGACGAACTGGTCACCGCGACGGGCACGGACTGGATCGACCCGGACACCAACGTGCTGATGAATTTTTTACTGCAAAAGAACGACCAAGGCGGCTACATCCCCGGCTTCCGTTTGTTGCAGGCCTACAAGGATTATCACGCCCCCAACCGCAGCACGGATGTCTGCGACGAAATCTACGGCCATCTCCTGAACGGAAAAATCGTGATCCTCGACCTATCCGTCGGCGACCCGGTTCAACGCGAGCGTCTGGGCAAGCGCATCGCGCGGCACATCTTCAACAGTTCGATGGCGGCCTTCAATGCGGGCGGCCATCCGCCCCACACCATTTTTTACATCGAAGAAGCGCACAACCTGATCGGCCTCAACGAACCGCTCACCGAAGTCTGGCCGCGCATCGCCAAGGAAGGCGCGAAAGCACGCATCGCCACCGTTTATGCCACCCAAGAAGTTTCATCCATCCATCCGAACATCCTGTCCAACACGGAGAACATCCTCGTCTCGCATCTGAACAACCAGAATGAGATCAACGAGCTCGCCAAGTATTACGATTTCCGCGATTTTGCTAACGCCATCATCCGCGCGCAGGACGTGGGCTTTACCCGCGTGAAAACGTTGTCCAACCCGTTTGTCATCCCGGTGCAGATCGACAAATTTGATCCGGAGAGGGAAAAGCTGCAGGCGGTGAAAAAGAAGCCGAAGTGAGTCGAAATCAGAGTCGCGCCAAAATACACTCCCACTGCTGCCGGTGAACTTCCAGCGTGCCCTCGGTCCACACCACGAATTGCGACCGGGCCATTTTTTGCTCCACCGGCAACTGCGCAGCAATGCGCTGCCGTATCTGCTCCGGCGACCAGCCGCGCTCTGACAATCGTTCCCGCTGGGAATCCGCTGAGCAGGCGACGCAGACCATTTTTTCAAAATATTTTTCCGCCTGCGTCTCAAACAACAGCGGAATGACCACAAACCCCAGCGGCGCTTGCTCACGCCGCCACACTTCCACCTGCTCCAGCCAGCGTTCGCGGATGCGGGGATGAAGAATCGCTTCCAATTTTTGACGGGCGGAAGTATCGGCAAAAACAAGGCGGGCCAGATGCTCCCGATCCAATTCGCCGGTGGCGGTGAGGCTATGAACTCCGAAGGTGGCCTGAATCTCCGCCAGCGCCGGCTGGCCGGGCCGGGCGATTTCACGGGCGATCAAATCGGTATCAACCACCCGTGCGCCACGCGACAATAAAAAACCGGCGGCGGTGGATTTGCCCATCCCCACGCCGCCGGTCAAGCCGCAAAGTTTCATTGGCCATGTTGACCAACTTAATATGGATAAGTTAGCCACGGCTGCACAGCAACCCTGTAGTAACGTGTTGGTGTGGTCACCGGATCATATATCCAAACATTAGTAGTCGGCCCAGGAGATGACTGCGGGGAAACAAACCAGTTCAAGCTGCTTGAATTGGCAACAGCATTGGTATTATTTGCAGAGTCAGTATAATAGTAATTATCAAAATTTGTCAGCGGCAGCCAGCTTATACTATCCGTTGAATAATAGATGGAATTGGTAGCAAACGGGATTGTTGTCCATTGCAACTGAATTGAAGTCGTCAAATTAAAAATGGTTGGGGTTGTTTTTAAATTGATTTCAGAGGCAACAAAAAATGGCCCTGAGTCAGCATTATTGGGCGTTCCATTGGCATTGGAATCAATTTTTGCACTCTGTGCCAATGCAGAATTAACCACATTTGTTCCACCTAGGTTAATAGAACTATAATAACCAGCATAATACGGAACCCAGCGCAAATGATTGCCATTCCAGTGATTGATGGCTTCCGCAACCGAATTCCCGCTCGTGATATCAATAGCTTCCGCATAATAAATGACCAGATTGGTATTAAAAGCTAATGCGGTCAGATTAGTTCCAACAGAATAATTTGTGCCGGCATAATTCCACAATTCCAATTTGTCGACATACATCGCATTGCTTACTGATGTGCCAGTAAAGTAAAATTTCCCAGCAGCGCCTTGCGAATCCAGTTCCAAAACGCCAATCGCCACATTATTCGTGTATCCATTTACAGAACAACCTTGATCCAAAGCAGCCCAAGTGTTGTTTACAAATTTGATCCCGCTTACTGCTGTTATATTTATTCTAGATCCGAGTAGATCTCCATATATCGGCTTAACGGGCAACACAAGTCCAGTCCAGGCAGAATAGCCAGAGTAATTACCACCTAATAGCCAGAAGTTACCATTCCCAGGCCCCGTGTCAGTCAATAGATTGGTAGCCACAAGCGTAAACGATTTTCCAGCATAGATATAGGTTCCACTAATTACGAGATTGGTGGCAGTATCGCTAAACGTGCCGCTGGTGGCAGAGACTTCGGCATTACTCATAGTTGTGATAAGTGACTGAGCAACAAAGGAGCCAGCGCCGGCATCAAGAATCCCATAGTTCTCTAAATCCAGAGCGCGAATTATCATACCACCACTGTTGTATATATTATTGGCATTATAAAGGGACAAGTAGGGTAATGCCGCTGCGCCAAAGGTAGCACTAACTGGATTGACAGTGCTAATCACACCAAAATTAGTGAGGCAACGTAGCCGTGGCAATGAATTGGCCCATGATATTGATGCTGCGTTCAAATTTAATTCACCATCCGCTGACGACGCACCATTTCCAGCTCCGTTGTAGGTCAACATTAAATTCGTGCAATTTATTGAAAGATTCCTCGATATATTTAACACATCACTAATAACGACATTATTTGGGCTATTAAGCACAAAATCTTGAACTTGCGGAGAAGATGTAGGGCTAAGCTGACTGCTCACCAAAAGCACTTCGTGTGTGTTTGTAATCACAACGCTTGTTACAGGATTTGTAACATATGAATAGAACACCGTATTCCAAGCTTGCACAGTGCCGCTCCAAACAGGAATAATCGATGGAATCAGGTTTGTAACTACCAAATTTCCATTGGTGCGGCCAAGATATATGTCGGAATATGCCGGATTTATCAGTGCAGAACCATCATAGTCAAACTCATTTGTGCACTTAAGAAGTAGATAGTTTACACTGGAAATGACGGCGTTTGTAAGAGTTAAATTTTTATTGGCAGTTATTTCAATCCTGCCAGGCAAATTGGTTATGGCGATAGAAGCAGATTTATTTCCCAATCCGGTTCCGTTGGTGGAAACTGTGGTCGTAACCAACTGGGCGTTGACATAAGAATAGGTATTCCCAGTGAAGCTGCCAACGCCAGTAAACACCCCATTTACGCTGCTGCTGCTAGCTGGCACGCCCAAACTCATAGGCGTAGTTGCTGACGTAAAGGTATAATTGTTGGGCACACTCGCACCAGGATCTCCATAACTCAATATGTTTGTGCCGGCACCCTGTGCAAAATTATCAGCCAAATATTGGTAGCTGGTTACAGTCTGACCCGAAACCGGATCAACATAAGTTCCCACCCATTCCACATAGCCTGTCCCGTTATTAAAATAAACATTATAGGACACATTTGCGCCGCTACTGTCCTGTACAAGGATATACCGGGTGGTGCGACCTTGGGCACTTGTGTAAACCCCGGGGTTAGATAAACTGAGCTGGTTCGGCGAATTTTGCATCAACCCAGTAGCCGAGGTATCCGTCAGAGCATTTGCTGGATTCCAATTATTTGTGTAGATATCAGCCTGACCTGTGGCATATATGAAACTGTTGGCACCTCCTGTGTTATTTACAGAAATATTCCCGTAAGTGAAATCCAGATTATCGCCTACAAATCTAGCCAACCCATCGTAGCCCACCGCAATGGTGCCAGAATTATAAATGTTAGTAGCCCACACATAAATTCCGCCGTAGCCACCATAGTAATATCCAAGATAATAATATTGCCTTAAGAAAGCGGCACTGGCTAGTGTGCCACAGTTGATGTTGCCAACATTGTAAAAGCTGGAAGCCTCGGTATGTGACGAAATTTGTTTATCAAAACGGAATCCGGTGATTGAATCCATTTCGCCGTAGTTCGTAAAGTTGCGGGTGTAGCGCCAACCTTCATAGAGATTGTCTATCCAGCTTGGTGCCCCGCTAACTAAATTGTAGCTGAAAGTCGAACCCGTATCATTGAAGAAATTGGTGGCAGAAATAGGCGTCGTATAGTTGACTAATGGCTGGGAGCTATTATCACCAGGAACACCGCTGCCGACATTAAATGTATCCATGTTCTGCGCCACAACCAGATTTCCCCTCAGCAACAGCAGTATACCAAGTGACAGGGTTTTCACCCAGCAACTAAGGGACTCAGGGCGAATATTAAATTTCATAACTAATTAGTGGATTGTAATTGAGTAATTCAGATTCACCGACCGGTTGGCGGAATCAGTTACCTGAAGAGTGAAATTAAATGTTCCAACAGCCACCGGCGTTCCAGACAGAGTAGCTGTCGCAACATCAAAACTTAAACCCGGCACCGTAGTGGACACATTTGGCCCAGACCAAGTATAGGGCCCTACTCCACCTGCAGCTTGGAAGGTGACGGTATAAGGCACCCCATTCGTGGCATCCGGCGGCGTGGATGGGGTTACTTGGATAACTATCTGGTTCATCAGACTGGCGATGCTGGCAGTGGAGGGATAAACCACCGGATAATTGGTGGAGCCGTCAAAGGATGCCCAAAAACCATCCAGCACAGACTGGGTATCAATGTTCAGAAAGGCATTGGTTGAAAGGTTATAATTATTTAAGCTGCCATTAACATACAGGCTATTTAGGGTCTTATTAAATGTAAGGTTTGCACCGGGAGGAATTGTGCCTGGCCCAGCTAGATTGTTGATGATGGTGCTTTGGTCAAAATTAGGTGTCGTCACGGTATATTCCTGCTGGCCAAATGGAAAATTGGCGTTTGGAACGGATAAATCTGCCGCTTGGAACAAGAAGTCCGGCCTAGTAACCACCCGCTGATAATACTCCGTAATCGGCTGACTGTTGGTAATCATCACCATGCTGTAATTATTGGTCAAAGGCTGAAAGAATTGTCCCAAAATCGAATCGTAACTAGCCGAGATGAACTGAACCCGGCCAACACCACGCCGCAACGCCGGAACGGGCGTTGTTGAAGACACGTTCAGCGGTTGAACCAGCATCCAGTAGTTGGTCGAGTAATTCACAATTGACTGAGTGAATGAATAGGAATTCGATGAACTCAGGGCACTCACTATCACATTGGTGGTGATCACTGGATTTGTCAAAATAACCGAATTAATTTTGTAGCCGGCGGAATTCGCAGGAACCAAATAGTAATCACCCGACGATACATTGGTCAAAACCACTGTCTGATAAGTGACATAGGTCACCAATGGAGAGCCATAGGGAGCACCAATCGCATTGGTAACAGTTACGGACATAATCTGATTGACCGTATTGGGATAATAGTGGTTGGTCACCACATTGAGAAAAGCGTTAACATAAGTGGTCACCAAGGTTGGCGTGACACTGGTAGCATACACCAATTGCGGGGGCGTGCCATAAGGTGAGCCGATGTAATTGGTATAATAGGCGGTGTAGTTGGTGATCCAACCCAGCGAATAATTGGTCGCCAAGCCAACCACGGACAATCCGGGGAACATGGCAGCCAGAGTCACCGGGTCGTTCGTCATTGATGCCGTGACCAAAGTCGTCAAATTCGAGGTGATCAACAATTGCTGCGCACCAACATTGGTAGAAAGCAGCACACCACCGCTGGGTGCCGTGGCCTCCCAGTTAATGTTGTTGGTGCTTAATAAATACCTCAAGCCAGCCACATCATCCCATGTCAAACCTGTATAAAAAGAACCAAACTGCAAGGCAAATGGACGCAACAACCCACCACTGGTAACTGCGCTGTATCGAGTGGCAAACGGATCTGCTGGCTCTGGAAAAGTTCTAGCACTCCAAGGCACAGCGGGATCGAAACCGCAGTTTTCCTTTATAAAATATGTATAAAGTGAGCCATTGATCAGCGAGGAATAGGGAGGACTCTGACTGACATCAAAATTTCGTTGGACTACTGTATACTCAACATCTTGCGGACATAATGGATTTTGAAGCCCAAGAGGATTGACCAGGCGATTATGCAATGCCCAAACATAGCGGTCAGGATCAGCCAAGCCTAACTGTAATACCACCGAGTGCAAAACATAAGTCTTGATATCCAACAGCCCCAGAGCCTGAGCCGTGTAATTATATTGCATTGAATCAAATGAAAAATCTGAAAGACTTGGATTATAACTATCAAGACTGTTAGAACTGCCCAAAGTCAGAATCGTCCCACCAATAGCACCATTGGCACTCATTGTAACCCCATTGGTCGGACTATATAAGTAAACCGGGGTATTGGTTTGACCACACATGACACCATTTAAAATGGCAAAGGCTGCATCGATATTAGTCAGTCCAGACGACCCAAAGTAGCTGATAAATGACGCATCACTTGCATAATACATCACAGGCACTACCGGTCGGTATTCCTCGTATATATCCTTTGGTGCGACCGGATCATTAAAGCCGTAGCCAATGTCGATGGTCTGCCAGTTGTCGTCATTGTTTGCAATTGGGCCGGCCAAGGAAAAGCCCCACGCCGACTGGAGCGTCAGGAGAAACGCGCCCGCCCACAAAAAATTTTCAATCAATTTCCGCATACAAAATTATTAGCGCAACAGAATCACACGATAATAGCCAACCAAACTGCCACCGACATAGATTGAATCCGATACGCCCGGCGCAAAGCGTGGGGAACCAACATTCGCCCAAGTAGTCAGGTTGGTTGACATCTGCACCTGATAGTTGGCCCCAGGCTGTGTGTTCCAACCCAAGAAAACCCCTTGTGTCGTGCTGATCACCGCAGTCTTCAACCAAGTGGTCGAATCCAAGGGATTGCCACCAGTCAAAAATATGTCTGAAAGTTTTGGCCCGCCGGTGGCAAGCTGAGCGTTGGATCCCGGCCAGTAATTCGTGGTATAGTGGCCATTGTAATAACCACCGAAATAAGCTGCCATCCACTCGTAAGGTATGCCGCTCCAGTTCAACCCGCCCCAGGTGGTGCCGCTCGCCGAAGGTGAAAGCGGCGAACGTCGACCATCCGTAAGGACATAATCCACTTGGAAAAAATTCGTGCTGTTTGCGGTCAAACCATTTGCCGCCGTCATGATCCATTGGTTGCTGACCACCAACGCCGCAGGCGTTCCAGCACCATTCACATAAACCTCGTAATTTGAAACGGAAACCCCCAGCAACGGTGCCCAAGAAACCACGAGTCGCGGCTGGTAAACATTGTTACTGGTCACAAACGGCACCCAGGCATAAGGCGCGGACATCGCCTGCAAGATGGCCGAGGCATTAATGTAGCGCTGGGCAACCAAATCGAAGGTATTGGGATACCCACTAAAGCTAGTCCAGACAGCCAGAAACTGATTAACCCCATCAGAACACACGGCCGGCTGCATTTGCTGGCCGACAGTAGTGGTGTTCACGCGAAACTCGCCATCTGCGGGGCTGCCATCATTATGGATCAGCCGAGCATAGACTCCCTCACGAGAGCCATCCTGAGCCAGACTTGTCCATGTCACCAGATAATTTAAGCCCAACGCACTGATTCGGGGCGCATACTGATCGCCATAAAGAAACGTATTTATGCCAAAAACATTCCCCCCCAAACCCGCACCTGTAAAAGCGCGACCGTAAACATCCAGACTGTTATTGGCATTGGTCAGGTTGCGCGCAGTCCAAGCCACCAAGAAACTGCCGTCTTTCGCCACCGCAACCGCCGGATTCGCGCAAGGATTATAGTCCGTGTTGACAAGAAACTCATTGCCCGAGGCCGCCCCGCTAGCACTGAAAAGACGGGCGTAAATATCCACGCTGGGATTAAGCGACGTGGCGGAGCTATAATTGACCGAGTTCGAACCCGTAGCGGAGACCACTTTCCTCTGCTGTTCGGAAACCCACGCCACCACAAACCCACCGTTGGTTAGTGCGGCAACGACAGGCGTCCGCTGGTTGTAATTCGTGAACTGGTTGACCAAAAATTCCGTGCCAACTTTTTGCCCGACCGGGGAAAAGATTTGAGCATAGACATCCTGCATGGAATTTGTGTTGGCCTGATTGTAACTCGCCCAAACAACCACCACATTGCTATTGTTCAAAACCGTGAGTGCAGGGTTGATCTGAAAATTATTGGTGAAGGTATTGACAAGAATGTCATTGGTGGTGAGAAACGTATTGGTCGGCGTGCAGAAACGGGCATAGACATGTTGAAAACCCAGCTTGCCGCCCTGCCAGACAAATGCCGCCCCGCCGTTTTTCAACAGAGTCACACGCGGGTTTTCCTGACTGCCAGCACCGATGGCATTCACGCGAAACGTGTTTAGAGTGCCGGACAGTGTTGAGTCCAGTCGCCGTGCACTGATTCCCCAGCTGTCACCGTCAGTGATGTTATCCTGCCACACAACAAAGCCACCGTTGGTGGAGATGGCAGCATCCGGAAACACCTGATCGCCGAACATGGATCCAACCACAGCGTATTCAGTGCCGTTGGCAGAATAACTGGTTTGAGCCGAAGCGTTGAATGGTGGGAGCCATACCGATAAACAGCCAAGACAGACCATCAGACAAGCGGTGCGGAATGATGTAAAATTCATGGAACAATGTTTAAAGAATAATCCATGCAGGCAGCGTTGTCCAAAAACTATCAACGCCACAGCGCTTTTCACAGCGCCGGCTTTGTGGTTGATCCAGCTTCGCAAATTCATTTTTAAATCAATTCTGTCTGTTGCTGCGGCTGCCTTGCTTCCAGTGTCTCCAGCATTCCCCGGAAACCCCAGCACCGAAAAAGCTGCCGCAATCTTTCATTGTCCTGCGGGCGCACCGCCAGCTGGTCTGTCGCAAACTCGCAAGGAACCTCGTGCAATCGCACCAGTTCCAAATTTCGGCGGACATTCTGCTCCGAACTTTGCAGGGCGAGCCGCACTCTCGCGGACTTCACCTCGGCCAACCGTTCGAACAACGCCGACACCGAACCAAATTGTCTCACCAGTTCCGCCGCCGTTTTCGGCCCCACTCCGGGCACGCCCGGAATATTATCCACCGCGTCGCCCATCAACGCCAGCCAGTCCACCACCTGCCCCGGCTCCACACCGGCCTTGGCCACCACCTGCTCCCGCGTCCAAACCGCTCCGGTCTTGTCGTTCGGATTCAATAACCCGATCCGCGCCGAAACCAACTGCATAAAATCCTTGTCGGAACTGGCAATCACCACGTCCCAACCCGTTCCCGCCGCCCGCCCCGCCAGACAGGCGATGTAATCATCCGCCTCGATTCCATCACCGCGATAACTGGCGATGCCCGCAGCCGCCAGATAGCTTACGATTCCGTCCAACTGCGGCCTTAAATCATCCGGCATTTCCGCGCGTTGCGCCTTGTATTCAGGCAACATCGCCATGCGTTCCGCACTCAAACCACCGTCCCAAACAACCATCAGATACTCCGGCTTAAGGGCCAGCCGCATCTTTTCCAGCATCTTCACAAAGCCATAAATGGCATTGGTCGGGCACCCGTCCGGCCCGCGCAACTCGCGTATGGCGTGAAAAGCCCGATACGCGTAGGCGTGTCCATCAACAATCAATAACCGGCTCACGGATTGGCCGGCGGCAACGAATGGACTTCCTTCACCGATTCCTGAGCCTGACCCGCCCCGGGCGGCTGGGTCGGAACCGTGCTTTGGGCGAACGGCAACTCATCATCCGAATGCACACGATTTCCGGCCGGATCCACAATCGTGGCCGTAACAAAAATCATCAGGTTCTTCTTGATCGTCGATTTGCTCTGGCTCTGAAAGAGGCGACCCAACATCGGGATATCGCCAATCACCGGAACCTTGTCCTTGGTGGACTGAATCTGGGAAGAAATCAAGCCACCGAGCGCCACGGTTTGGTTGTCCCAAACATTCACCGTGGTCACAACTTGACGAATCGTGAAATCCGGCAGCACAATCGGTGACGCTACCGCCAAGGCATTGCCACCACCGATCTGTGAACCTTGCTGAATGGCACCGGTCGGTATCGGGTCATAGCCATTGAAATCTGTCAGTGAGGGAATCAACGCAAGATTGATGGTGTAACCATCAGACAGAACATACGGCACTACGTCAAGAATCGGCCCAGTCTCAACCGGCGTCGTAATATAAGTAAAGGTTGTTTGCGGAATGTTATTATTGTTGCCGCCACCGCCGGTGGCTTGGGTGGTGGCAGTTGAGGTCTGCGTATTAACGCCGGTGATAACCGTGATGACTTTAGTTGCGCGCATCTGAGTCTGGCGACCACTGGTGGTGGTTGCTTCCGGTTCGGCCAGATTTTCAAAGCCACCGCGCTGTTCCAACGCATGAAGCACCATTCGGAAATTAGGGTCTGTCAGAATGCCGGTGATGGTGCCAATGGTTGGAGCCGAATTGCGCAAACCGCCAGTTAGCATTTGATCTGTGCCCGATCCAGGAATTATGTTGGCGGTCGTATTACCAGGAAAGAAGCCCGTAGGACTTCCGAGAGGTGCAGGATTAGCTGCTGAATTCGGCACACTAAGCGATGGCGCAGAGCCGCCGGTGCCCACAACTTGATTCCCCATGTTAAATTGGCCGAGATACCAATCGAATCCCAAAGCTTTGCTATCGGTCTGCTCCACTTCGATGAAGCGCGCCTTGACATGAACCTGCGGCCCCACCTTGTTCATGGCCTCAATCGCCCGTTCAATAATATCCAAATCCTGCTCCGTAGCCCGGACAAACAACAAGCCTAGCCGGTCGTTAAAAAACACGGACTTGCCGACGGGCTGATTAAGATTCACACCCAAGGCCGCAAAAAACTGCATGGCCAGCACACTAGGTGCAGCAGTAGAAGTCATTTTGGTGATAAAATTCAATCCACCACCTTGCTGACCACCTCCTCTGCCACCGCCAGCACCACCGCCAGCACCACCAATGGTGACTGTATCTAATAGACTTTCAGAAGCCTGTCCACCACCACCGCCCTGCCCACCGCCGCCACCACCGCCTCGAGCAGAGCCAAAGGGGGTCACAGTGCCAACCACGGCACCATTGTCTTGGCCATTTCCACCGCCACCACCCTGCCCACCGCCACCACCACCGCCGCCACCACCATTTCCACCACCGCCGCCACCATTATTACCACTACCACCACCAAAGCTGTTGGCGGTCACAGCTTCCAAGCCCGAGTAGAAAGTGTTCGGATCCACGCGGAACGTGCGCATGAACATCTGCGGCGATTCCGCCCCTTTCAACTTGAACATGATGGCATAATCCGTGATGGAAAACTTGACCGTGCGAGTGTCGCCAGCCGTGGGGTTTTGAGCCAACATGACAATGGCGTCCAAAACTTCAGACAAACTAACATCGTTCAGAGTCAATTTTACCGTAAAGTTACCAAGATCACCTTCGCCGCCCGCACCGCCACCAGCAGCCGGAGCCGTCGGGGCCGCCGCCGGCAAACCCGTGGCTGGATCAATATTACCACCAGCAGCACCACCTACGGACGCAGCCACCGGCTGACCCGACTGATCCGGATTGGGATTGATCATGAAATTGATGCCCTTGTGGTCAGGGTCGGCAAGACGGGTTTTTTCCGAGAGAATCCGAACCACCTCGCTCAGAGGAGTGGGATCGGGGAATGAAATAGTCGGAAAGCGAGTGCGTTCCATTTTAGCGATGATGGACTGGCGACCCGGGCCGGTATATATCAAATCATTTGAGGCATAAGAATTCGGAATTGTAGGTGTCGTCACCTTGGAAACGGGCAACACCCACTGCTTTTCAACTTGAGCCATACGCGTCTGGCTGTCCACGTTGTGCTGGGCGGAATCGCGAGCGTATTTAGCCTGCTTGATGAGGCTTAGATAGTAGAAGGCTGCCGAGTTACCGCCATCAATTGTTAAGGCCTGAGTAAGTTTTGCCTCGGCGTCTTCAAGCTTGCCTGCCTCGTAAAGCACCTTGCCGTCCTGAACCAAGGTGCCGGCGTCCGTCTTTTGCGTGATTATCTGGGGCAACTGATCCAGCGTCTGTGTATCCGGCATCCGGCCCTTCAACGAAGCCTGCAAATTGTCGTTGGCTTGCTTTAACAGCAACGCTTCTTTGTTTTTCGGATCCGCTTTCAAAACCTGATCAGCCTGAATTCCTGCCTCGTGTAAATCACCACGACTTTGCGCGTCGCGCGCCAGCGTGAGACGGGTGGCCGCCAACCCGGCCATGGCCCGCGCCGCCTCGGCGTCAATGCCGGAACCGATCTGCTGGGTGAGCGAGACGGATTCCTGATAGAGCTTGGCCGCCGTCACGATGTCACCGCGTTGCGCGGCGGACTTGGCGTCCGCCAGCTTGGCGCGCAGCACGATTTGGTTGGCCTGCCGCAAGACCGCCTCGTTCACGGCGGTGGTGGAAGAATCCTGCGCTGAAGTGGCGGTGGGCAAGGCCAGCACGGTGGCGAGTCCAAGGATTAGAAGGGCGGCTTTAGTCATGGCAAAAATAATTTAGTCAAGTTCAACGCGGTTCAATTGTCAAAAACTACCAGTCACGGCGCAAATGGCAAAGAGGTTTTTTTCTGATTTGTCTGGTCCGCCAGAACCAATTCGTTCTTGTTCACATCCATCACGAGATAATCCGTGCCGCCAAAAGAAACCTTGTCGTTGATGCGGCAGCCGCGAAAAACCTTCTTCTCCGGATCGTAACGGAAATCCGCCGCGTAAGCATCCACACGCTTAAACGGCTTGTCGTGGGGCAGCGTGGCCAGTTCGCCGGAGTCCACGAGCTTTAATATCAGCGCATCTGGGTTTTCCGGCGCGCCTTTGACTTCGGCCAGCGAAAAAGTTTCGTTCGGTTTGTCTCCCAATGAAATGTAGCGCTCAACTTTGCGGCGTTTGACGAGTTTGTCCGCCGCCTGCTTCTCCACACCGATGACATAACGCGCTCCCAGTTCGTTTGTCGTAAGCGAATCAAGCGTCAATACCAAATAGAGCGGGGTTATACCCGTGACAACTGCGGCACGCGCACCAACTTCATTGCCGGTGCTCAGTTTGATCATTTTCCCGTCCAAACCTTTTTGCCACTCCAATGGGTTGAACAATTTATTGGTGGTCTCCAAATCCAGACTTAATGGGGATTGCAAACGCGTGACAATAGCTGTTTGCGCGGACAAATCTAGATCGGGCAATGCTGAAACAGGTGGATTGACCAAACCATCAATAAGGTCGTTCATCTTCGCCTGATCCATAGAAATATAGTATGGCAGAAAGATCAGCGAACCCACCAAGCCCGCCAGCACAAGGCCAAGCACGATCTTCTCGTAATGTTTTTTTAGGAATTCCATCTTAACTCTTTGGCAATAGTTTCACCAATTCAAGCTCCATGGTAACTCGGAGCAGTTGCTCCTTCAAAACCGTTTGTAGTCCGCCTTTGCTTCCGGCTGCGGGCGACGGAACCGCCGCCACTGGCTGGCCAGAATTGGAATCGGTCGCAGGCGCAGGATTGGCCGCACCTGCCGGCGACGAGGCGACGGCCGGCAAGACATTGACTGACTTAATGATGAACGCATTTGAACACGTCGTAAAGCTACTGACGACCTTCGCCAATTCCGGGGTGAAGCATCTGAAGGTCACAACGTAGGGGGTTACG
>Ga0007855_1000306_pt1 | contig 16464 bp, 6 predicted proteins | sample CryBogCBH01Aug08_FD_71230 | JGI IMG/M metagenome (GOLD analysis project Ga0007855, IMG submission 71230) | Freshwater microbial communities from Crystal Bog, Wisconsin, USA - CBH01Aug08 | ecosystem: Environmental > Aquatic > Freshwater > Lake | place: Crystal Bog, Wisconsin, USA | collected...
TGCGCCAGCGTGGGCGTCCAAGTAATAACACCGGAGCCTGAATCGATGGTCATTCCCGTCGGCGGAGAAAGTAATTTATATGTCAGAGTATTCGTCGGCAGGTCTGAATCCGTCGCGGCATTGGTCACCACCAAATTCGTAAGCGCAACAATAGTTTGATCGGTGGGTGTTCCGATAAAAGTTGGAGCGGTATTTACTTCAAGCACAACCACCGTGAAGTTTGTCGTCGCGCTCAATTGCGGAACCCCGTTGTCGGTCACAACAACCGTGACATTGGTTGTTGTTGGGCCGTCCGCTTCCAACGGCGTCAGCGTGATGACACCACTATTCGTATCAATCACCGCCCACGTCGGCGAATTTGTCAGCGCGTAAGTCAGCGTGTTCGTCGGTATGTCCGCGTCCTGCGCCGCCGCATTCACCGTGTTCGTCGTCAACTCATTCATCGTCACTGTCGGGAAGCTGTTCGTCCAATACGGTGCCGAGTTCACTTCGTTCACAACCACCGTAAAGCTGTTCGTCGCGCTCAAACTCCAGTTCGTCAGCGCATACGCATTCGTGTCCGTCACAATCGTCGTGAAGACGTAAACGCCCGGCCCTTGCGATTCCGTCGGCGTCCAAGTGATGATGCCGTTTGCATCAATCGCCGCGTTGGTCACGGCCGGATCGCTGAGGTTCGTCGACACGACGGTCAGCGTGTAAGTCAACGCATTGGTCGGAATGTCCGAATCGCTCGCCGTGTTTGTCACGGTCAATAACGTTTGCTCGTTCACGACATAATTTGTCGCGCCCGGCACGTTCGTCGGCCAATACGGTGCCACGTTCACCTCGTTCACAATCACGGTGAAGTTCGTCGTCGCGCTCAACGCTGGACTGCCATTGTCCGTCACGATGACGGTGATATTGGTTGTTGTTGGGCCGTCCGCTTCCAACGGTGTCAACGTGATAAGACCGCTGTTCGCATCAATCACCGCCCACGCCGGCGAATTCGTCAGCGTGTAAGTCAGCGTGTTCGTCGGAATGTCCGCATCTTGCGCCGCCGCGTTCACGTTGCTCACCGTCAGTTCATCCATCGTCACGGACGCAAAATTATTCGTCCAATACGGCGCGCTGTTCGTTTCCAAAACGGTGACGAAGAAAAAATTTGTCGCCGTGTAAGTCAGATTGGTCAACGCATACAGATTCGTATCGGTCGCGAACGTGGTGAATTTATAAACGCCCGGGCCTTGCGCCTCGGTCGGCGTCCACGTGATGACGCCGTTGGTGGGATTGATGCTGGCGTTGGTGACGGCGGGATCCGCTGGATTCGTCGAGACGACGGATAGCACATACGTCAGCGCGTTCGTCGGCAGGTCGAGGTCAGCAAACGTGTTGGTCACGGTGAGCGTCGCAAGTTCGAATACAGTTGTGTCAGCAATGGACGGCGGCACAGGTGGAAGATTCACTTCATTCACGGTCACACTAAACTGGTTCGTCGCGGTCAAAGATTTTGCGTTAAACGCCCACGGATTCGTGTCCGTCACAATCGTGGTGATGGTGTAAACGCCCGGCCCTTGGAATTCTTGCGGCGTCCACGTGATGACGCCATTCGTCGGGTTAATTTGCGGTGCGGGCGTGAGCGCCGCGAAACTCGACGACCAACCGTTCGCGGCCATCGCGGCGAGGTTGATGCTGATGCTCACGGAGTAAGTAAGATTGTTCGTCGGAAAATCCGCATCTGTCGCCGCGTTCGTCACGGTCAACAAAGTCAATTCGTCCATGTTCGTGTCCGGCGGCGTGCCGGCGAATACGGGTGCTTGATTCGATTCCAGCACGATGATCGTAAACATATTCGTCACGCTATACGAAAGCGGACTGATGTTGGTGGTCGTGTAAGGATTCGTATCTGTCACGCTGATGACAACGATGTTGGTGCTGGGGCCATTTGTTTCATCCGGCGTCCAACTGATGAGGCCGTTGGTCGCAATCGTCAAACCCGTAATGGTCTGACCAAATGAGTTTGTCGCGCTGATGAGCGCAAAGGTCAATTGATTTGCCGGAATGTCCGGATCCGTCGCAACTGCATTCGTAGTGAACGGAAAAGTTTCCACAATTTTCAACGTGGTCGTGTTCGTCGGAAAATTTAATGACGGCGGCCGGTTGGATTCCAGCACAGTCACGTTGAAACTGTTAGTTACCATTTGCGGCGGCACATGGCTATCGGTCACGAGCGTCACGATGGTGACATTGGTCGGACCATCCGCTTCATCTGGCGTCAATGTGATAAGGCCGGTATTCGTGTCAATCATCGCCCAGCTCGGCGGATCAACGAGGCTGTAAGTCAGCGGATTGTTGGTGTAAATGCTGGTGGCCGGATTGGAGACAAAGTTCGTCGTCTGCTCAATCATCACCACATTGGTTGGTGTCGAGACAAAGGTCGGTGGCAGAATGAAATTGGTATTGGCAAACTGAAATTCCAAATTCCAGCTCAGGAGTTGCGGCGCGAAGTTGGTTGCGCCAGCGCGGTTATCCAAAGTTTCCAACGTCCAAATGCCTTTGGCGCTCGTGCCTTGCAAACCAGAAATGTCCTGCTCCGGCTGATAAAAAAGCGTTGGTGGAAATTCTGTGAGCGTGATGGTGTCAATCACCGCGTTGGAATCTACCGTCACGGACTGCGCGTTGCCGGGCATGGTGAAGGTGGTGCCGGAAGCGGCGAAGACCAGCGGCGTGGCATTGGTCACGGCGGTGAAAGTGAAACTCGTGAACGTCCAGTTGGCATTCGTCGCCGGGCCGGATTCGCTGGAGAGCGACCCCAGTGCGTAGCTCAACGAATATTTTTGGCCAGCCACCGTCGGCAGCGTAATCGCTACCACGCCATTGCTGATGGCGAGGAAATTGGTTCCGCTGTAGGCCGCTGGATTGGTAAGGATGTTCACCGGATTGGTAGAGAGCAGCGACCAGCCGCCAAAATTGGTTGCGTAAATTCCCGGTGCGTCCGCTTCAAAGTCATCCGCCAAGGCCACCATATTACTCCCCGTCGCCGGCACAAATGGCGGCGTCGCAAATTTAATGGGCGTCGTCGTGAGACTCGCATCTTCGGTGAAGGTCAGATACGCATAACGCGCCTGCGTCGTGGTCGCGGTGTAACGCCACGCGGTGACGCGATTGGTGTTGCCGCTGGGATTCATCACGATGGTGACGACGGTCGAGGCGGTGTTCGTCAGGTTCAAAACACCCTGCCCGTTAATCATGCCAGTGTCGTAAAGCACATTCGTTCCGTCAAAAACCACCATGTGATCCGGCACGCGGAAGAAATCGTAAGCAATGGAGATGAAGCCCGGCACGAGTCCGGTATCAATGACATTCGTGCTCGCCTGCGGCCCGCCGTTGGATGAAATCGGCACGACATTCGTGATCGTGTAACTCGCGCCGCAGCCGTTGGTGCTCTGGCCGCCGCGATTTTCCATGAGCAGATAGCGAGTGCCATCGGGACTGATGAGATGAAACACCAAGTCCGAAATGCGTGGATGATCCACGCGCAAACCGACATTGAAATCCTGAATCAAATCCGTGTTCGTCACGTTGATATAATCATACGTCACCGCGTCGTCCTTCAACGGCAACGGCGTATCCGTGGAAGCGGAGTCCACGGTGGTGATGGCCGAAGCGGCGTAACCAAGCGTGACGCCGAGCAAAACTGTGTGCGCGATGCTGTCTGGATTATACAGTCCGACGAAGTAACGCCCCGGTTGCATCGGCGGCCCGTAGGAAATGGAATTGCCTGGCGGAATTCCGTTAGTCAAATCTGCCTCGGCCAAATACGTCGTCGCATCGGGCTCCACGTTGTAGTTCAAATACAATTGAATCGGCGGTGTGTAGGGCAACGTCAGATTGGTGGCGAGCACGGTGATATTCGTGTAGCCCACCGGCACATCCACATAACCGTAATACCAAGAGAGCGGCGAGACGGTTACTGTTTGAAGATTCTTCGTCAAATCTTGATGCCGCTGAATAAACAAGCTGCCGCTGATGTTGCCTGAAAAAGCTGGAGCATTATCCGCCGCGTGCAGAATCCAGATGCCCTGCCCTTCCTGCCGGGTAAATGAGCGCAATGAACCAGGACCATCGGCGGGCTGCGAACCTAGAATGTCACCCTGTCCGCTGTCATCGTAAATTTGAGTGTAGGTGCCGGGTAAATTAGGTGAATTGTGATTCATTAAAACCACCGAACCATTACCTGTCGTTGCGGAATGATTTAACGCAACCACCAAATCACCTGCGTTTTGCTGAACGAGAATATTAGTAACCACGACCCGCTGGATTTTTATCGGATAAATGGCCAGCCCAATCGTGTTCGTATAGCCGGGATGAGTGGGATCACCATCGGGAATATCAACGGGGAAAAATGTCACACTTTCATTACCATTGGCATCCAACTGACTAAATGGAATGTTGCTGAACTCCGGTAAGAAAGCATATTCCGACGCCATCTGATCTTCGGATTTTACACCGACGTAATAAACCTGACGGGGCGATGAATTTGACAATACGACAAACTCCGTGCCACCTCGGCTCAAGGACACTGTGCCGTTGGAAATGGCGTTGAACATTGCCACCGGATTCAGATTGGTCAAAGTTGAATCTTGTGTGACGTAAAGGTCAATGTCCGCCTCTGGTCGCGTAGAATTGGCAGTCGTGTCGGCAAACACACCTTCGCGTGGCGTCGCGAGCGTCTCCGGCAAAAAGGTGACAAAGGCCGCATTCGTGAAATCAGCGGTCGGCCCGTTGTTGGTAACGACATAGAAATGCCACTGGTTCGTCTGGCCAATCGTAACGGTGGCATTCGTGGCATACGGCGTGTTAGTCGGAAAGGAAATGTTGTTGGTGGCCATCACGGGCGAAGCCGCCCCAACCATCTGGTTCATCAACGGCGCATTGGTGCTGACCACAATGGTGATGCGCTGGTCGCTGGTAGGATTGGATGCCGCCGAACTGGACGTAATGGTAAAACCATTGGTGTTCGAGCCGTTGCCGCTGGAAATAACAAATGCAAAATCCTGCACGATGTTGGGCGCATAAACACCCGCCGCATTGTTCGTCTGCGTGGTGACGGCATTGACATTCACGCCGGTTCCGTAAATGACAATCGTAAAATTCGTGCCCGCGTGCGCTGGCAGGAAAATATTTTCTACATTGTTCACCGTATCCAGATTGGCCGGAATGTTAGTGGGATTTTCTTGCGTGTTGAAAACCTGATTGGCAGCGATGTCGTTACCATAGTAGACCACTGGATTAGTGGGGCTATCCATGTTCGTAATCATCAGGTCGAGATTGTTAACGAGTTTGATGGCGGCGGAAGGATTACCCGGCGGATCCGTCCACGCGAGCGTAAGGCGCAACGGAACCGTCTGTGCGGAGGGCGAAAGGGAAAGTTGATATGTGCGGCTGTCGCCCGTGGCCAACGCGTTGGTCGGACTTTGATCAATAAAATATTCCGACGTGCTGGTGCCGACGACGGTGTTCGTAAGCGTAGCAGGAATAGCGTTAGGCAGGTTGACCAAACCCCAGCCTTGAAAATTGATTGGGTTGTTAACTTGTAAATTATAGAAGCCCGTCGGACGAGCGCCATTGATGAGCATCGCCTTTAACAACGCAGGGCTGGGCGTAGTGTGCAACGTATTGGTGAAGAAATCCTGCATTAGAGCCAGCACACCGGAAACATCCGCCGCCGCCATGCTTGTGCCGGTCTCGTAACGGTAATACGGCCCAAGCGTATTATTCAAGTTACTATAAACGGTGTAGTAATTTCCCAAGTCGTTGGTCGTAATCATTTGCGCGAACAAATCGTAAGTGACCGGAATGTTCGTGCTGTCGCCAACCCCAAAATTGAAGTCGCCAAAATTATTAATGATACTCTGAATACCGCTAATCGCATTGCCGCTGTCTGGCGGAATTGCAGCGAGATTGTTGGAAGTCACAAAATCATACGTCGTTGGATCGGTTGGATCTGGATAGTTATTCAATGAAACATAAATCGGCATATTTGACACGAACGGGGAAGTATTCAGAATTTGCAGACTGACACCGACAGCATTGGGTTTCACGACAAACCCAAAATCACTGAAGCTATAATAATTCAGCCCGTTCGTGTCCACTAACTGACCGATCAACACGTTGTCGTAATAATTGGTCGGGCTATAATACGTCTGCTGATCCCACTGCTGCGAACGTGTCGAAACCACGAATGATCCCGGTGCGACCACGTCTGGCTTGAAGCGCCCATAAGTGCCTTCCGTGCCAATGCCCACATTACCGCGCGCCGAATAACCCGCCACCTGCGAACTTGAATCTGTCTCACCCGGCCACGCCGCGACGGGATTGGTGGAGCCGAGCGGCAAATAGGTATTCGTTATGTTGCGCGATTGTTCCAACGCACCAACCGTAATCACGTTTTTCGCCGTGCCGGGCGATAAGATAGAATCAGCCGTGCCGCCGCCGCCGTTGTTTTGGACACCACCACCGTCGTTGCCCGCAGCAAATACGAACAGCACCGGCTGTGGCCCCGTCGTTCCCGGCAACGCATCGCGCACCGCTGCGTCGTAACTCGCCGCCGATAAATCATATTCATTCGCGCCGCCGTTGATCCAACTATTGTTGGAAATCAACGCATTTGTCAGCGCCGGCATTTCCTGCAAATAACTGTCCAGCGTCGGCTGCGTGTAATTCAAATTCGTATCGTTTGCTCCGAGAAAACCCACGGAAAATAATTTTGCTGCCGGCGCCTTGCCGCGAAAATCTGCATTCGTTACCGAGCCGCTGGGGGTGCTGATCACTGTATACGACTCGCCGCCATTCCCTGCAATGATGCCCGCGACGTGTGTGCCATGGCCGTCCGTGTCCACGAGACTGTTTGTGGTGTCGCCAATGACTCGGCTGGGATTTGCCGGATTAGGTCCTGGGCTGCCCGCGCTGCCCGTCACGTTAAAATCTGGATGCGTCGCGTCAATGCCCGTGTCGTTCACTTCCACCACCACATTCGAACCGCTCAAGCCGAGCCAGTTTGCGTTCGTGACGTAAGTCGCCGTCGTGATGCCCATCGTCACGCGCGCCAAGTCGTTTGCCACCTCGCGCCGCGTCGCCGGTTCCACGCGCTGCACGCCGGGCAATTGCGCCAGCGCAATCCAATCCGTCGGCGGATGCACCCGCACAATCGGACCGAACGGCGAACGGTCCGTCGCAAAAATAACGCCGCCCATTTTTTCAATCTGCGCCACCGTTTGATTCGCGCTCAAATCAAATAGTCCCAGCGTCAACACCTGACCTGACGGCAACGATTTTTGTTCCACCGCGAGACCGAGCAAGGACGATTGCAATTTGAAATACGGCTCGAACGGCAGCACCGCGGCCACTTGTGCATCGCCGCGCAACACCGCCGCGCCGCCCGCCGAAAGTTGCACGAGATACGCGTTGTTCGGAATGTAAGAAACGATTTGCGCGCCCGCATTCGCCAACGCCGCGCGGAACGCCGCGTTCACCACGGCGCGCGCCTGCACGATGTAAGCGCCCGGTTCGCCCGTCGCGCGCAAGTGCGCGGGAATTTTCAAATCCACCACCGACGCCGTATCAATCAGTGCGTTCTCCAACAGAATCGCGCGCGGCGACGGCGTGAGTTCGCCCAAGGTTTTTGTCGTGTTCGAGAGACGGAAAAATTCGCGATTCGTGCTCGCGACAGAACGACCAATGATCTCTGAAGCAACAGACAAATGATTCGTAACGACTGGAACGCTGACCGCTGCGATGGCAGCGGGGCGCGCGGGTGCGGCAACGGATTTTTTCACCGCCGCCACCGGACGCTCGCCCGCTGGCCACAAAAGGCAGGCTGCCAGCAACGCCAGCAGGCATATTGGAATCCAAAGACTACGTTTCATAACTTTGCTTCAATTCAATTTTAGCACCGGAAGCCGCGAGCTAAACACTAGCTCATCTCACTTCCAACTGCCATCGGCTATCTGCACCTGCAAAATTTTAATTCGGCGGCAGCGTGTTAAAACTTTCAATCACGATGTGCGGGGTGGACGCCTTGGCGTTGTCCACGCGCAGCACAACGCGCGCAGCACTTTCCGCCGTGACCTGATAATTCGTGCATAGGCCAAACTGATTACCGCTGCTCGTCACCAAGCCATCCCGCGCCGGACGCAACGTCTGGCCGTAGCAATAAATCACAAAACGCGGCGTGCTGCTGGCGCGCAACAGGCCAAGGGTCTGCTGCGGCAACCATTCGTAAAGCTCGTCGCTGATGTCGTAATCCGCGTGGGCATTGTCGCTGTGATTGATAAACGGTGATTGTTCCGTGAACGACGGCACGCGCAAGATATCACCGAGGTGTTCAAACGCGCCGACGAGTCCATCTGCATTGGTAAATGCCGCACGCGTCGCGTTGATGCCTTCCGTGCCATTCAGCAGCAGCGAGATTGCAGAATTAACCGTGTCCGTGCCCGCTGGTGAGATGACAATATTCGTGACGACCGGCGTCGTGCCATCGGCCGGCACATCCGTCATATTGGTCAAGGCCACAACCCCGCTGAACAACGCGCTCCACGAGGCAAGATGCGTTTGGTTGACGGATAAAGTTCCGTGCGTGGCATTACCACTTAATGCCGTGCTGAACAGGTCAAACAAATCCCGATCCGCCACCGGCGCAGAATTGGTGGCATCAAAAACATTTCCGTTGCCGGTCCAGAATTGCCAGGCTCCAAAATTATTGTTGGCTAGAAAATCGCTGGCTTTCAGATAAACGGTCTGCCACGACGTGCCACGATGGACGCGCCCCAGCCAGCCAATGGTCGGAAGTTTGCCAGTTGGGAAATCCCATTTATCTGGCACAGTCATCAACGGGTCGCGCTCGGCCAGATTAAAATTATTGGTATCGTTATTCGCTATTTGTTCAGCCGTCCAAGTCGGATTGCTGCCCCATGGCATAAAACGATCGTTCAACCGTCCAAGATTTAAACCTGTCAAAGTCGAAAAAATTTGGCCTGCGTCGTAGTGGTTTACGCCCGGTGCCGGGGTTGTTGAAGTGTTGGGTGAAATTGCATAATCAATGTCGCTGCCTAGATAATGGACCAACGGATCATTCACCTGCCATGTAAGATACTGCACAATATATCGCGTTGGCGCATATGGCGCTTGCATACTTGTGAGCATATTTGTTGCACCAACTGGCGAAGTCGTCTTATTCCCCGGCTTGAAAAACGCCTGAAAAAATGCCACCTGTTGGTCTTTGGTTCCACCCAGAGGAATCGCTTGAGGATCAGCATTCCATTTACCATCTTCACCCGGCACCGCTCCGCTTTTGGAAATCGCGATTTGATTTAGTATTCCATAAGTCGGCCCAGTGGACGCTGCGCTGCCCGATGGATAATTGGTATCCCACACGCCCACTAAATTATTATTAGCGTCGGCATCTGCCAGACTCGCATTTACATTGAAGCCGCCGTCCGGTCCGGCGAAATGAACATAGTCAATGACGTGATAGACACCATTGGTTAAATCCAGCATGAAAACTTGCAAGCGGTTCGTCAGCACCACACCAAACTGCGGAACGTGAAAACCATTTAGTGAATTGCTCTCGAACAACATGGTCGTCCCCAAATAGCCAAAATAATTGGTCGGAATAAAACAGGGTGCGGTCAAACCGAGCGGCACTGTCCCGCCACTTGCATAGGGCGAACGATAAACCGAGTTCGTCAGCGTGGGGCCGGTGAAACTCACAATTCGAAAAGAGGCGGTATTGGGACTACCGCGAAACCATGGAGTCACACCCGTCCCTGACCAAGAATTGATGACATACGGAGCCGCAAAGTTATTCGTCGAAAAGGTCATCGGCTGGACAACGCCCGGATGCGATTGAAATCCCGGATCATCATTGGTAATCGTCAACGAAGCGGCTTCATTCAGGCCAACCACAATCGTGCCGGGATAATTATTGGCGTAAGAATTCCACAACTCGATGCCAAGTGAACTGCTCAAGCTCATCATATACATCTGGTTCGTGCTAGTAATTACTGGCAACTTCGTTGGCGAGGCATTGGTCTGCCGCGTCAGCTGTAGCCGCCGCGTAACAGCTAAATTATTTTCCATTGAAAACTCATTAAAATTGGGTAGCCCTTTCTTCGCGCCAATAATCCACGGCACGCCATAGATATTGTCGTTTTGGGGAACGCTGCCGATAACGGTTGAGGCAATGGTGGCGACATCAAACGGCTGGGAAAAATAGGTGAGGTCACTCGGTCCGCCAACCGTGGAAACATAGTTGTAGCCAGTGATGAATACATCCCGATAAGTTCCATTCTGGACAACCGTGAACATCGGACGAAAGACGGACGGCCACGGACTGTTCGTCGTGGCGTCATACATATTGGCGGCAAGCTGGAGCAGCCGGTTCACAGCGGGCGTGTAAACAAACCGGTCGTTTACATAAACCGGAATGGCCGTTACGCCAAACGCGTTCGTCGTGATTGCGCCAAATGTGTTCGTGAAATAATTAAAATTCTGCGAACGCCAGTTGGCCGTGTAATGTTGCAGCATGAGGTTCGCCGCGTTGGTGAAAAAATCCAGCGCCGTCCACGGAAGACAATTGGTCTCCATGCCAACCACCACCACGCCGTTGGTCATGTTGCGGTAGTTCACATTCATCCGCGTGTCGTCGTCCGCCGTGCCGTCCGTGCCAAGTTGGTCGAGCATCCGGTAGAACGTGTAACGGTCGTAGAGATTGGTGGTGACGCCCGTGGCCGCAAGGCGGTTCACAAAGTTCGGCGAACTTTTGGTAGAATCAAAGAGCTCGGACGGCAACGCAAAGAAACGGTTTGTGTTGTCGGAACCAGCCCAGTGCTGATTAGCCGGATTTAGCACCGAAGGCAAAAAGGTAGTTGTCATCAAATTTCCAACCGTATAGCCATCCACCCCGGCGTTGATTAAAGCCGAAGCCATGCCCGGCGAAGGAATCGCCAACAAGTTGTAATTATAGCCGTAGCGCCAAGCCAAAAGCGATTGCGCATCGGCAAATGCGTTGCCCGAATTGAAACCATTTGGTTCATTGTAAAGGTAGTAAGTTGAAGAACCCGTTGGCGCGCTAGCTCCCGACCCGACAATCTGACCCCACTGATTTGTGTTCAAGTCTGCGAGAAACGCAGCTAAATTTAATTCCCACGAACCCACTCCTTCATTGCGAAAATAACCATCGTTGGCGACGTTGAACGGATTGAGCATCGCAGAACTTTCGGTCTGGTTATGAAGGGCATTCAAATCCAGTCCGTTGCCGACGGGCTGCGCGAAAAACGCGTAGCGCGCGACGAATTTATTGTTCGGCGAATGCGGCTGGTCGGGGCGTTCTAAAATGCCAATCCATTCGGGATCACCCGCCGTGGTGTAAGGCGGATTGTTCGTCTCAAACTGGCCGTTGCGATTCAGGTCGAGATAGAAACGGAATTCGTTCGAGCCGGTGTTGCGGTTGTAAACAAATACGGGCGGGCGCGGCTGCAAATAAAGATTGGCGACGTTGTTTATCAAGTCGGCGGCGTTAAGCGGCAGACCGTCCGAACGATAATCATAATTCACGTTCGTCGGCGCATTGACATTCTGAAAATAGCCCGCGAGGTTGACGTAGTTCGTCGAGACGAGCAGCGAGTAATTGTAGGCGGCAAGATTAGTGGTGGATAAAATGTTCGCGACGATTTGCGCCTGCGCGGCGGCGAGCGCGGTGTCGGTGGCGAGGCGCGCGGTAGCGGTGTCCGTGGTGGTGGTGACGGAATTGCGTTCGCGCCGCGCGATGGCCAGAAATGCCACCGCCATGACAAGCGTGACGGACAACAAAATGAGCGTGATGACGAGGGCGATGCCCGCGTTGGATTTACGATTTGTAATTGGTGATTTACCATTGGCGGCAAGGTCGCGCGCCGACGATTTTTCCCAAATCGTAAACCGTAAATCGCAAATCGAAAATGGAGTTGGCAGTTTCATTGGTAGGCCGTGGGGTCAACGTTGGGAATACTCACATGCTGACGGAAAATATGGACGTTGCCGGACTTGTCGGCCAAATACTGCGCCTGCAATGCCGTGGTGGGCCGCGATTCGGCGCGCGCCAACACGCGGTCTTCGAGCACGCCGAGTTCCAATTCCACCGAGGCGGGAACATTGTTGCTATACATCGCAAAGCCAGCTTCGCCGCCCACGAGCGTAGGAAACCGCCAGGTTTGCTGGAGTGTATTGGTCTGCCCGACTGCAAAACCATACGGAATCCACATACCATTAGTGTCGTATGCGCGAACAGTGAAATGCACCACGCCATTGAGCAACTGTCTGCCGCCGTTCGTCGGATTCAGAAAAAAATCCTGGACAGCTTGATTGGTAAATATGGTGGTCGGGTCAGTGGTTCCAAGTGTGGGATATAGAAGTCGGTAAAGGGAATAAAGGTCGCCCGATGAATTGTAGGAGACAGCGTAAGCCACGCCACGCCATTTATTATTATCGCGGTTCAAGATGAAAATTTGCTGCAATAAATTTGAACGGCTAACTGTCCCGGGCGGCAACAATTGAACCAATGGTATAGAATAACTGGCGTTATTAGTAACCATGAAATTAACCGCTCCAAAATAATAATTGCCAAAAGACGGCGTCATCGCGCGCAAATCGGACGCCATCAATTCCATCGCCGCGCGGCTGCTTTCCAGCACGTCGGATTGCGTGACGCTGGCGCGGAACGCGCGCTGGGTGCTGTTGAATACCGCCATCAACGCCAGCACAATGAGCGACATCAATGACACCACCACCAAGACTTCCACGAGCGAGAAAGCGCGGATGTTGCGCATCGAGAATGCCTCGTTACGCGCGCAAGACGGGTCGTTGTCCTGCCGAGACGGGTCGTTGCGCATGCAAGATGAGTCGTTGTCCGCAAAAGATTGGTCGTTGCCTGCCCACAACGAGTCGTTGTCTGCGCGCAACAGGTCGTTGTGCGTCCGCAACAAGCCATTGGCCGCCCAGCGCGAAGCCAATGACCGCACCAGCCGATGGCGGTTGGCGGTTGGCACGAGGCAACTGGATGTCAATTTAAGCTTCACGGCGCGTTGGTGAAATATTGCGATTGGTAGAAATAATAATCTACGTAGTTAACGTATTGGTGGTTCAACTGGCCAGCGATTGAGGCGCGGAAAGTCTGGCGTCCGCTACCTAGATTTCCATTCGGCAGTTGCGGCCAGAGGAATGTCATCCGAAGTTCGTGAAAATTCTGGGCGAGTTGCTGGCCAAAACTGCCAGCCGCCGCCGGATTATTAGTGTCATAAGCCGGCGCAGCATTCACCAAATAGATGCGGTAGGTGAAGCTATCGTCCACCATGATGGAATTATTTTGCGGCGGTTTTTCCGATGCCAAGCCGCTGATGGAGCGGACATAGGCAATAACATGGTTACTGTATCCACCACTGAATAAATTATTGGTGGCTCGGTAACTGTAATCCACCAACTGCGGCGTGCTCAGCAAACCGATGATTTGCGCCCCACTGACGAAGTTGCTATAGCCAGGCCCAGGCAGGCTGGCGTCGGTGAGCTGCGGGTATTTTGTCCGCGTAATGACAATCTGGTAAACGTAGTTCGTCAAACTATCCATGCCGCGCGCGCCGCTGCGGATGGCTTCGAGCAGCACGGTCGCATCCTGATTGATGACGGTCTCCTCGCGATTGTCGCGCTGCGTGTTCATGCCGTAAGGCAGCACGCCGATAATCGCCACGAGCGCAAAGCCAATGATGGCAAGGCAAATCGCAATTTCAATCATCGTGAAACCAGCGGCAGACGCCGGTCGCGATTTGAAATGTGAACGAGAAATTTTCATTGAACTTTTTGCTGCAACTGGGTGGCGCGACCGGTGAGCGGGTCAATGCGAATGATGGTGAACATGGAATTGGTGCTGTTGCCCGGCGGATTTTCCGTGGCGTCCGGCGCGGAGCCGAACTGCAACGCTTTGTTGGCATCCGTCGCATAGGCGACAATACCCTGCGCGAGCGGAATATATTCAGGCGATTGAGTGGTGACTTCACCCGCAGCGGTCAGCACCGTAAGTTGACCGAGATAATTGAACGCAATATAAGGCAGTGAAATAACGCCGGTAGAATTGGTTTCCGATGGGAAGGGTAAGCTGGCGGTGTAATTAAAGGAATTGATTGAGTAGTTAGCGATGGGATATGGGGCGTATCCGGGATAATACGCCGAGTTAAATTTATTGGTGGCAATGAAAGCACCATCCGGCAGTGATTTCCATTCGGAAAGATAACGCGTAGTGCCCTGCCCCGGCTGATCGCCCACGGAGCGAAGCGAAAGAAAATTATAGCCGGTGTATTGTTTATCTAAAAGATTCCTTGTCGCCGTTGTTTGCAAGCCGGAGGCCAGATTCCAAATGGCCGGCACAAAAACCATGTAAACCGTCGTGTGCTGGCTGATGGCGAGTTGCCGCGCGCGGCCAACGTCATCGAGCAGTTGGCGCGCGGCGCTGACTTGCACGTTGGATTTGCCGAGATTTTTGAGCGCGGGCACGGACAACGCCGCGAGAATGCCAAGAATCGAAATCACCACGAGCAATTCCAGCAGCGTGAACGCGCGGAGTTGAGCAACGGCGGATTTCGAATTTCGAATTTTCACGCCATCAACTTCCACTCCGCATGAACGAATTGTCTGCACAAAAATGTTATTGCCAGCTCAAGACGTGGTTTTTGTTTTCCCAGTCAGTTGCGGGATCGGTTGGGTCAATTTTTCCACGCGGCCCCGCCGACCAGACCATGACCTTGCCGCGATAAGCCCAGTTATTTGGACCCGTTACGTTCGGAGCTCGAACCAGTCCGTTGAGACCGCCGGTAGAAATGACATCATTCCCGTAAAATGCGTCCACGCACATTTCGTCATAATTTAAATCCATACTAATCACATAAGGATTGCCCCACGGATCGCGATAGACACCGTTAATATCCACGCCCGGCAAGGCGGTTCCTCCAGTAGTTGGATTATAGTTGGAAGGTCTGGCGTTTAAGTATTTTGTCTGACGGGGATTTTTTACGTGCTTGTAATCAGGCGTGGTCACTCCGCTGGAATAGGTTTCCACGTCCATCAATATGGCGATGACTTCCGCATTGTTGGTCTGATAAGTATAGGTTGCCGGATTTTGAACGGTGCCACCGTTAAAAGTTGCGCCATAGGTGAAATCGCCGCTGTTGGCGTTGGCTGCATTCTGCGCGTTGGTCGATACGGGAAACCGTCCGTAGTCTGTGTCGTAGGAGTTAATGGCGTTCACAATGTCCGCCATTTCGGTCTTGGCCTTGGTTTTGTTGGCGGCGTCTTTCACTCTGACTAACACCGGCAACAGCATCGCCGCCAGAATGCCGATGATGGCAATGACGACGAGCAGTTCGACAAGGGTGAACGCCGCGCGTTGGTTGCGGTCGGAAGTAAAATTAGTTTTCATAGGTGATTTTTCAGGACAGATAGAATGCCGCAGAACCGTCGCCGCGGCCAATGGTTTTGTAGTCACACCGCGCCGGATGGCCGGTGACCACGCGCAATCATGCCATTCCACCGGCAGGGCATTTTTCCCGCCGCCAAATTCGTTGGTGATATTTGAAATCATAAATCAAGGAAGCGAACTGTTGATGATCACCTGCCGGCTCCAGTTGCAGATGAGGTTGGTCTGACCTTTGATGACAAGCTGCACCCACAGGTCGTAGCCATTGGGATTGTTGACGCCGGGATAAACGTAGCGGAAGGGATTTACACCGGATGTATTTGCCCCCAGCGGTTGATAAGTAGCGTCCGGTCCACCAACGGAAGTTACCAATAGACGGAGGTTTGAGGAATTGACACCAATATTCTTTGAACTCAAACCCACCAGAAAATTCTTCGCCGCGACGCCATCGTCGCCGCCGCCCTTGGAGCAATTCAAAAAGCCACTCACACCAAAGGATCCCAGCACATTATTAACGGGGCTGTTCGTAATATTGGCACTGCCGTCCAAAGTCTGAAAACAGGTGCTGCTACCAACATTGATTAATACGGTGCCAGAAAGTTCGTAGTAAAGTTGTGGCAATAATGCAGGCGTATAAGTAGAGCTGGCGGCAATCGCATTGCCCGGCGGATACGCGCCGTATTTGGCTTTGTAATTTTCCAGCGCGGTTTCGATGAGTTCCAGTTCGCCGCGCGCGACTTTCTTGTATTGGTTGGACTTGACCGATGTCAAAACGGGAATAGTAAATGCCGCCAGCACACCGATAATGGAAATGACGACGAGCAGTTCAATCAGCGTGAACGCCGCGCGATTTGCGATTTGCGATTTAAGATTTAAGATTGTTTTCATTTTAATTCTTGTTCCATCCGTTCGCTCAACCATTGCTTGATCATGCTCTGGTAATTCAAAAATCGCATCCGCGCGAGGCGCTTGATGCGCGCCAACATGCG
>Ga0007855_1000310_pt1 | contig 16331 bp, 9 predicted proteins | sample CryBogCBH01Aug08_FD_71230 | JGI IMG/M metagenome (GOLD analysis project Ga0007855, IMG submission 71230) | Freshwater microbial communities from Crystal Bog, Wisconsin, USA - CBH01Aug08 | ecosystem: Environmental > Aquatic > Freshwater > Lake | place: Crystal Bog, Wisconsin, USA | collected...
AAAGATACGCAGCCAACTGCTTCGCTTCCGGCTTTGGCACGATTTCAAAACCGGCGGCAGCGGCAAATTCTTTCGGCAGATTCAATGCGTCGGCTGAAGGCGTAGCACCAATTTTGCGAACTTCAAATAGAAATTTGAACGACGGCATCGTGGAATTGGGCGTTACTGATTTTGGTGCGTATAGATGATTTAAATGCAAGTTCGCATCCGGCACGCGCACGCCGATGTTGGCCAAATCAGGACCAGCGCGCAAACTGCCGAGTTGCACCGGTTGGTCGTAGAGATAATCTACCGCGACGCTCTGGCGCAAACCCCAGCCGCGCGCGATGTCGGCTCCAGTCGCAACGAGGCGTGTCTCACACTTGACGCCAACTGCCTTCAAACGCTCTGCCATCGCGGAGGCGAGTTCAACGTCCGTGGTGGTAAATAGTGTCTTGGGCAATTCGCCATTCCAGCCATTCAGGCTGGCGGCAAAAGCATTGGTGACACCTGCAAGTTCAGGCAGAACGAACAAAGATTTGGCGAATGCAGAAAAGTCTTCCGCTTTGCGGATGCCGAGACCGGTCAAATTCACTTCGCTGGCCACACCGGTTTGGCGGACCTGTTCGGTATGACAAGCCGCGCAACCATTGGCGCGGTAAACTTGCAAACCGAGCGTGGCGTCACCGGTGCGTTGCAACGGCCAGTTGTCGGTGGTTTGCAGAATGACGGTTTGTTTTGCGCCGCCTAGTTGCAACACCGGCGCGAGCACAAAACCGCACCAAGAAGCACCGAGCGCCACAAACGCGGCCAGAAAAACAGAGATGCCGGTCTTCACGATTTCACCTCCGCAGTTTCAAGTGGTGATTTGATATAGGTAATCACCGTTTTGGCGATACCGAGTTTCCACTGGATCGTCATGACAAAAATATTTACGGCAAACAACAGTGCGCCAATCAAGATGAACAATTGGCCAGTGGCACTGATGTGCAAAAACTTCAACGTGGCGGCGTTGGCTTCGGCAAAAGCGACATTGGCATCCGCCAGCTTGCTACCCTGTTGCACGCCAGCGATGGCGAGCGGCACAACGAACAACACTACGCCAACAAGTCCTAACCAGAAATGCAGCTTCACAAATTTCGGCAGTGGCAACGGCTTATCCACGACGAGCGGCAGCAAATGATAAATCGCGCCGAACAGAATCATCGCGGCAAAACCGAGCAGTTGCAGTTGCGTCTGCGCCGCGCCGAACCAGGTAAATTCCAAAATGCGACTGTATTGCGGGCACGCGGTGGACACGTAAAGGATCCCGGAGACGATAAAACTCATCATTCCGATTTTGATGAAACAGAACGGACCGCCTTTGCATGAAACATTGGCGCAGCAGGTAGTTTTAACGGTGACAATCAAAATTGAAAGTAACGGAAGCAGCGTCAACACCGCCGCAATACTACTAACAGTCGGCAACCACGCAGGCACCGGCGCGCCTTGCGGAATGCCGCACCACGTTCCAAAAAATATCAACGCAAGGAAACCAAACAGCGCCTGACCATAACTGGCGAGCGGGCGCCCGGCAATTTTCGGCAGGAAATAGAACGCGATACCAACGCCGACGAGCGCGAGCCAGATGAAAATCAGATTGTTTGCAAACCACCAAGCAATGATTGGCTGCACCACGCCGCGCGGAGACTGATTGGAATTAAGAAACAGATTCGCCGTCGAATAAATCCACGGAAACCACAAGAGCGCGGCAAACAGAAACCAGTGTGACGGATAAAGATTTTGTTCCCGCCGCCAGCCGAACGTGGCCGCCGCCGAAACCGCGATAAGCAAAAATGCAGCAAACAATATCACAGCGGCAGCGCGCGGATATTCCAACCACGTGTGACCACTGCTACCACCGAGCAAAATTCCGGCTGTGCCGACGAAGACGCCGAGATGCCAGAGGTTCGCTGCGACAACGGGAACCAGCGGCAGTGCGAGCGGATTCTGACTCAAGCGCGCAAAAATCCAGAGCAAAACGCCAAGTGCGGCAGGAATGCAGAAGCCGTAAAGCACGGCGTCATTCGCCGCCGGAGCGACGCGGCCGTAAGTCAGCAAAGGACAGCCGCCCAAAAATTCCGGGGCGTGAAATTTTATTCCAGCGATGAGGCCGAGCACGAGACCAACAACGAGCCACACCGCTGCGCCACCAAACAACGCGAGCAGCGGCACGCGCAAGGAAGCGTCAATCGCTTTGGCGCAGGAGGAATTATTCTCGGTCGGGTTCATTCAAAAGATTCAGTTTTAACAGGCGCAACGGATTTTTCGGCGCGGCTATTCAAATCAGCGCGCGCAGCGGATGGATTTGCCCACTTCTGAGCAGTTAATGCCATCGCGGTTTCAATCGGTAAACGCACGATGCCGCGTTTGGCGTCAATCGTTGCCGTGGAGTTTAGGGAAACCTCTTCCGTAGCGCGAATTTCCGTCAGCGCTTTGCTCCGATCGGCGGCGCGGTCAGCATCAATGTCCGGCGCAGGCGCGAGCAGCTTTACAGCAATAGTCACAGCGGCAAAAAATCCACTGGCAAGAATCAAGCCGATCGCGGCGGCGGTGGCGCGGTTGATGGTCTGGTAATTCATTTAGCACCTCCGACATTGGCATCGGCGAGATCACGCACAATGTTTTGACTCGCGCCCATCGCTTCCAACAGTCGCGGGTCGCGCTGCGGATACGGCGGATGGGAATTGAATTTGCACAAAAAGATTTTGGCCAGAAACCCGCCCATGAAAAGCAAGGTTCCGAGCGGCAGCCAAATCCACCGAAGCGGATAGCCATCATTGTGCAGTGCCGGAAAAATGTTGAACGCGAGATCGAGCGCATGCATCAGCCAAATCCAGAGACAGACCGGGATGATGACTTTGAAATTCATTTTGATTTTCTCCGGCAGCAGAATAAAGAAAGGGATGAAAAACTTACCCACAATCAAAATCATGCTGAGCGTCCACCAGTTGCCGCGCTCACGGATGAGATACCAAAAAGTTTCTTCGGGCATGTTGGCGTTCCAGACGACGAAGTATTGCGCAAATTCAGTATAAGAAGAAAACAACGTGAAGCCGAGCAACAGGACGCCGATAAAGTAAAAATAATTTTTCTGCAACACGGGTTTGAGAATTCCCTGCCGCAGTAAAATCACGGCGATGACATAGACGGTGGCGAGACCAATCCACGCGCAGTCGGAAAAGAAATAGACGCCATACATCGCGGAGAACCATTGGTAGGACGTGGCCTGCATCCATAGCACGGCGGAATAGCTCAACACCAGCGAGAACGCGACGATGCCCCAGCCGGCATAAAAGCGCAGCTTACGCGTGCATTCCACAGAACCGGTTTGGTCTTGCTTGAGCGACCAGCGGCTCAATTGCGAAGTGAGCAGCCACCAGATGCCGAAGAAAATTGCGGTGGTGATGATAAAACCGGAACAGGTGAACACCGGCAGTTTTGCGGCGACGAGATTGTTTGTAGCCGAACTCAACGACATCCATGAATAAATTTTCTTCGCAAAAATCAAAACGGGCAGAAACAAAATTGCCAGCCACGGAAACAACAACGACGCGAGGTGTTCGCTGAAACGGCGGATGCCGACAGACCAACCAGCATCGGTCAGATGATGCACGATGACGATGAACAGCGCGCCGAGCGCGATGCTGTAATAAAACATGAAAGCAAGGAGCCAAGAGAATCCAAACTCGCTTCCACCATCTTGCTTGAAACTAATCAGCGCGCCGATCAAGGACAAAAATCCACCGACGACCACCAGCGCGGTCGGAAGCTTACGCCAGCGGGACAAGTCCAGCGGCGGTGACTGATGTGTGGTTTCGTTGCTCATCTTATTTCAGCGTGGCGGATTGCACCGCCGTCAAATCGTTCGTTGTTCCCAGCCAACTTAGTTGCAGCGCGCGCACATAGGCGATGATCGCCCAGCGGTCTTCGGTCGGCACAAGCGGACCGGCCGCCCCCATTAAGCCTTTGCCGTGCGTGACGGTGTTGAATATTTCGCCATCAGTCATTTCCACGATGCGTTTGTCATGCAGATTGGCGACCGCTGGCATGACACCAATTTTTTTGGTAATGCCATTGCCATCGCCCAGTCGTCCGTGACACGGTGCGCAATAAATATCAAAACGTTCGCTACCACGCGCGAGCAACGCTGCGTCCACGGTAAGCGGATTGGTTTCGACAAAGTTCGTTGTGCCGCTGCTGAAGCCAGTATTTACGGGTGAATCTTCGAATCGATAAACTGCGCCGCTGGCGGTTTCAATCGGCTGGCTACGCGCGACAGTTCCGGCGGGCGGCAACTGCGAACTGATTCCGTTCGTGAAAAAATGAAACGGCGCTTGCGGACGCAATTTTGCCTGGCGATCCATGTCAGGAAATAATTCAAACGGCGTTTTGCGCATCAGGCTGCCTTGCAAGCCAAGCATCCCGAACACCGCCGCGCCGATGGCCGCACCAATCAATAAAATGGAAATAATGACGCGCATCAGTCCTTGTCCTCCACGATTTCGACGTGTGTGCCGCCGATGGATTCGAGAAAATTTTTGGTTTCCGTGGCACAGAATTTTTCATCTTGAGCGCCGATGAGCAAAACAAATTTATCGCGCGAGACCAGTTCAAAACGTTTTTGGTCGAGCAATGGATGATGCAGGCGCGGCAATTGATTCAAGCCAAACATCCCAAGGAGCGCGCCAATCGCGCCACCCATGATCAACATGATGTAAGCCGGCACAAAAGTCATCGGCACGCTGAACATCGGTTTGCCGCCGACGATGATGGGATAATCAAACGCGTTGCTGAACCAGATCAAACCGACAACGTTAAGAAACATGAAGGCACCGCCCGCAAGCGCGACCCAACCGACGAGCGAGTTGCCGAGTTTCATGATTTTGTCCATGCCGTGAATCGGAAACGGTGTGAACGCGTCCCAACGTCGATAGCCAGCGTCACGAACTTTTTCCGCCGCGTGCAAGATTGCAGCGGGCGAATCAAATTCGGCAATGAGGCCGTAAACTTTTTCGCTCATTGGCGGTCTCCTTTCTTCGCGCCACCCAACGGATGATGCGGATCGGCTTCCGGCATTACGCCTTTGACTTCGGAAATCGCAATCATCGGCAGGAATTTCACGAACAAGAGATACAACATGAAAAACGCGCCGAGCGTGCCGATGTAAAGTCCGATGTCCCATATCGTCGGCATGTATTTACCCCAGTTCGCCGGGAGAAACTCCTGATACAGCGAGCCGACCACGATGACGAAACGTTCGCACCACATGCCGCAGTTGATGAGGATGCCAATGACGAACAGCCAAAGCAGATTCGAGCGAACTTTTTTGAACCACAGTAATTGGGTCACACCAACATTGATGACAATGAGCGCCCAACCTAAAACCCAATACGTGTGACCGAACAAACGATGACCGAAGACCCAACGTTCATACGGGTCGCCGCTATACCACGCGATGAAAAATTCCATCAGGTAGATGTAATCAATGATCAGACCGCTGACCAACGTGAGCTTTGCCACTTTGTCGATGTGGCTCATCGTGATGATGTTTTCGAGACCACACCATTTACGCAGCGGAATCAAAATCACCAGCATCATGCCGAAACCGCAGAACACGGCGCCGATGACGAAGTAGAGCGGGAAAATCGTGGCGTGCCAGCCCGCGATTTGCGCGGTGCAGAAGTCGAGACCGACGATTGAACTCACGGTGAACACAAGCAATGTGCACAAGCCGCAGAGAACGACGTAAGCTTTTTCGTAGTTGTGCCATTGCCGCGCGGAACCGGTCCAACCCATCGCGAGAAAGGTGAAAATAGTTTTGCGAATGCGCGTCGTGGCGCGGTCGCGCAGGACGGCGAAGTCAGGAATCATGCCCATGAACCAGAACAGTGAGGACACGACCAAGTAGGTGTTCACGGCGAACACGTCCCACATCAGCGGCGAACGGAACTGCGGCCACAAGCCGTTTGAGTTCGGCACCGGGAACATGAACCAGTCAAACCACGCGCGACCGACGTGAATCGCGGGATAAAGTCCGGCCATCATGACGGAGAAAACCGTCATTGCTTCGGCCATTCGACCAATCGTCGTGCGCCAATGTTGCTTGGTGAGAAATAACAACGCAGAAATCAATGTGCCCGCGTGCGCGACGCCGACCCACCAGATGAAATTCACGATGTCCAAACCCCACATCACGGGATGGTTGTTGCCCCAGACGCCGACACCCGTGAACACTTGATAGAACAAGCAGACCGGGAAAATCACTGTCGCGGCAAAAGCAGCGGGCAGGAACAGAATCCACCACCAGAGCGGCGTTTTGCCTTCGGCGAAGACAGATAATTTATCCGTCAGCCAGCCGAGACCTTTGTTGCCTTCGACGACCGGCGCGCGTTGCAGTTCCGCCGGCGGCGCGAGGCGTTTCAACTCTTCCAGATTGAGCGCGGAGTCAGCCATTAGCTGTTTCCTTTCGTGAGACTCGCATGGTCGTATTCTTCCGTGCTGAAGGGATCATGATAATCCGGCATCGCGGGATTCGGGTTGCGGATGCGCGCGAGGTAAGTCGTGCGCGGCTTAGTGAGCAATTCACCGAGGACGGAATAATTCTGTGGCAACAACTTTGATTTCGACACCGAGCTGTTCGGATCGCTGACATCGCCAAACACAATCGCGCCGGCTGGACACGCCTGCTGACACGCGGTCTTGGGAACTGTTCCGGCGGCTTCCGACAAACAAACTTTGTCCGTTCCGCCGGCTTTGACTTTCTGCGAAATCTTGGCGTGCTCGATGCGTTGGGTGCAGTAAGTGCATTTTTCCATGACGCCGCGCATACGCACGGTCACATCCGGATTCTTGCTCAACTTGATCAAGTCCCATTCATCTTCCGAACGCATGCCGCTGTTCGGATCGTTCCACCAACGCTTCAAATCCCATTCGCCATCCGTCTTGTGCGTGAGCGTGGTCGAATACATCGTGCCCTTGAGTTCCGTCAACGGGCGTTTGTTGTAATCGAGGAAATTGAAACGGCGAACTTTGTAAGGACAATTGTTCGAGCAATAGCGCGTGCCGATGCAACGGTTATACGCCATCACGTTCAAGCCTTCCTGATCGTGAACGGTTGCGTTGACCGGGCAAACGCTTTCGCACGGTGCGGATTCACACATCTGGCACAGCATCGGCTGGTTCACCGCCTGCACGTCGTCAATCCATTCGGCGAACTGCTGATTCTCGTCCGTCTGATTAACTTCAGCGGTCGGGTTGAAAATGCTCTTATTATCTTTGCGCTTCGGATCGCTCGTGAAATAACGGTCGATGCGCATCCAATGCATTTCGCGACCACGGAGAACTTGATCTTTGCCGACGATCGGAATGTTGTTTTCGCTCTGACACGCGACGACGCACGTGCCACAGCCGACACACGCATTCAAATCCACCGTCATGCCCCATTGATGCAGCGCGGTCTTCTTGGCTTCGTCGAGCGGATTTGGATAAAGCGACTGCACCACCGGCGGTTCGACACCGTGGAATTTTTCCTGCGCAAAATCCGGTTCCTTGAGAAATTGTTCGAGGTTCGCTTCGCGCACCGCCGGACGACCTTCCATGCTCCAATGATGTTGCGTGCACGCAAGCGTGTAAGTCGCGCCGGTCTTGCTGATGGTCGCACCGGTCTCAATATATTTGCCGGAGAAAATCTTGTAGGCGTTGAAGCCGACACCGGTGCCGACGCGCCCTGCCCGTTCGCGTCCGTAACCGAGCGCGAGGCCAAGCGAATAATCCGCCATGCCCGGCTGCGTCCAGATTGGACCGGAAACTTTCTTGCCGTTCAGAGAAATCTCGACGATGTCGCCATTCGCCACACCCAATTCTTTGGCCGTCTTGCGGCTGATGAGCACTGCGTTGTCCCACGTCATCTTCGTGATGGGATCCGGCAATTCCTGCATCCAGCCGTTGTTGGCATACCGACCGTCATCCACTTTCGCGTCGCGATAGAAAATGACTTCGAGGCTGTTCGCGGAAGGCGCGGTGGCCGAAATCTTCGGCACGGACAGCGAAAGATGAGAAGGCAAGCCAACCGGCGCTGCCGCTGAACCTTCGACGAAACCGCTGAACAAAGCTTTTTTCCACGCTTCATCCGAACCGCCAAACGTGGTGCGGACAATGTCGTGAGCGCTCGTCTCCGAGGAACCGGCGAGGCGGGCAACAAATTCTAATTGCGTCAATCCGTCGAACAACGGCTGCGTCAACGGTTGCACCGGAACGAGGGTGCCATCGCTCGTGGTGGCATCGCCCCAGGATTCGAGATAATGCGTCGCCGGAAAATTCCAATCGGATTTTTCCGCCGTCTCATCTTCGTAATAACCGAGGCGCACGACGTTCTTCGGCTTAGCTGTCCAGTTGAGATTGTAAACCGGATTGCCACCGAGAATGACCAACGTATCCGTTGTGGCCGCATTGGCAATAAGTTCGCTCAGATCAGCAGCGGCGTTTGCCACGGCGGGCAACAGCGTAATCGGTCCGGTGAACGCACCGAGCGACATGTTGATCTGCTGCGCGAGCAAATGAACTTCCAACGGCTGACGCTGACCGACTACGACCAAAGCCTTGCGGCGATTCGCCATCAAATCTTTTGCGCATTCCGCAATCCATTCCGCCGAAACACCGGCGGGAACCGTCACCGCCGAATGAGAAATCGTCGCGGAAATCGCCGCCGCAATTTCACCAACCAAACTGGCGGCCACGCGCAAACGGTGATCCGCACTCGCGCCCGTCAACGTGAACAAAGATTCCACCGCGTAGAGGCGGCTCATGCCGTCACCGGCTTTGCGGCTCGCGGCAAATTTGCGGATATGATTATGCGCATCATCTTCGCCGCCGAGAAAATCCGCATCGAGCGACAAAACGACTTTGGCTTTGTCGAAATGAAACACCGGCTTCACCGATTGGCCGAAGGCCTGCGTCGCCGCACGTTGATGAATCGCGGAATCAATCGCGTCGTAAGTGAACCACTTCGCCTTCGGAAATTTGTTGGCGATGATGCCTTGCAGACGGGCGCGCGACGGCGAGGTGCTGCTCTCGGCGAGGAAGGCCAAACCTTCGCCCAAGTTGCCGGAAAACTTTTCCGACAGGCTGGCGAGGTAACTCAACGCCTCTTCACGCGAAACCTTTTTGCCATCATGTTTGAAATGACGGGCGCGGTCGGGATCGTAAAGGTCGAGAATGGAAGCTTGCGCGTAACGGTCGGTGCTGCCGTTGCTGCCGGGGTAAAGTGAATTGCCTTCCACCTTGAGCGGACGACCTTCGTAGGACTTCACCACTAGGGGAATCGCACCGGTGCGTGTGGGCATGGCGGTCGCAAAATGTTGCGCGTCGCCAAAAGTATAGTTGTCCGGCTGTTGACCGAACGGTTCGAGTTTTTCTTCCGGACGACGGCAACCGGCACCGCCCATCGCGAGCCCCGCAAACGCGAAGGACGCGGACATAATCTTGAGAAAATTACGGCGGGACTGGCCGTCTTCCAGCTGACTCGCGCCCGCGGGAAATTCACGGTGCAGCCAGTCCTTGAACTCCGGCGTGTCGGCCAGTTCATCCAGACTGCGCCAGTAACGGCGGCCATTCGCGGGCGTTGAATTGGTCGGGGTTGAATTCATTAGCGGTGACAGGCCGAGCAGCTTTGCAACGATTCCACCTTCATGTCCTTGACCATTTGCGCACCGTGCAACTGCTGCAAACGGTTGTTCTCGGCGGCATTCGGGCTCCACTGCCAGTCGAGCTTGGTGACTTTGTCCGTCGGGCGGATGTTGCCGGCGGGATCGCGATGGCAATCGAGACAGAAACTCATGCTGAACGATTTGTCGTGGCGCACCTCGTCCATCTGATCCACGCGACCGTGGCACTTCACGCAGCTGATGCCGCGATCCACGTGGACGGAGTGGTTGAAATAAACGTAGTCCGGCACTTTGTGGACTTGCACCCACGGAATCGGCGTATTGTTCGCCGCGCTGTCACGGACGATCTGCAGACGCGGGTCGTCTTTCAGGACGACATTGTGGCAATTCATGCACGTCGAAGCACCGGGCAGATTCGCAAACCAGGATTTTTCCACGCCGTTGTGACAAAACCGGCAATCCAATCCAAGCTCCCCCGCGTGAAGCCGATGGGAAAACGGCACCGGCTGCACCGGCTGGTAACCGGCGCGCGTGTATTTGGGCGTGAGATAAATCGTCACGCCCGCCGCCACGCCGGCTCCGGCGAGAGCGACAATCACGCCCAGCACCAGCGGCAAACTGTTTGTCCACTTCGGGAAAATCACTTCGGCTTAAAAGTTAAAATCACAGCTCATTAAAAGCTGCGCTGCTAAATAAAAATCGTCTGTCTTATTTATCAATCCACCACCAGCTTCGCAAGAAAAGTTTGTGAAAAATTTCACTTAATAAACAGCCTCAGCAACATTCTAAATCGTTGGTGGTTTCGGTGCCACTGGGAGCAGGAATCAAACCCGGTCAATTTGGCGTCCAAACCGGATGTTGCAGGCGGTAGAACCGAGGCGAGTTAGTAGCCGGATCATAGACTTGATAAGTGGCAGACGGCAAGTTGGTAATAATTTGCAGGGTCTGCCAGTTGGTTTGCCTAATATCATCCTGATATTGCAAATTGTAGGTTCGCCCCGGATTACCGGTGATGGTCAAGGTAATATTAGTGTAAAAGGTATTCTTGTTTTGACTGATGTTCAAACTCGCAATGGAATTAGTCACCAGTAGTGCCTGGTTTGTAATTGCCACAAAATAGTTCGAATTACCAACCTGAGTAGCAGTGATAATTGTGCTGCCTACTGCCAAGAAACTTATCAAACTGCCAGCAACACTAGCCACGGAGGGATCTGAAGATGCATAGCTCACCGGCAGACCAGAGCTGACCGAAGCTGACAGCGGGTAAGGAGCATCACCCAAAACAAAAAGGGGCAAGGTGTCGAACGAGATTGTCTGCGCCGCCTGCGCTATCAGCAGCGTGTTCGTAACACTGCCTTGATAATTTACGTCATTGATGATTGCCACAACAGTGTAACCACCGGCTGTAGTTGGAGCATTGGTGCTACCATTGTAAGTCAGATTAACCGGAAGATTGGCCGGAGCGGTCATAGCGGTCACACCGATTGGGACACCCGTGTATGTCTGGATTAGGTTGGTTAACGCGATGGCCGCTGGTGCCAAACCAATGGTTAGGGTATTGGTTGCCTCACCTTGGTAATTGGAGTCTTCCAGAGTCGCAATAATTGTGTAGCTGCCAGCGTTGGTAGGTAGCGCAAAGTTGCCATTGTAAGTCAGGCTGACAGCCAGGTTGGTTGGAATAGTGCTATAACTTACGGCCTTGCCAGCGCCGTCATATGTTTGGTTCAGGTTGTTCAAAGTAATTAAGCCCAATGCCGGACTAATTATTAACGTGTTTGTAGCAGCACCTTGATAGTTGGAATCGGCAACGGTTGCAACAACCGTGTAGCTACCGGTGTTGGTGGGCGCAGTGGGGTTGCCATCATAGGCCAAACTTACATTCAAATTTGTCGGATAAGTGCTGCAAGTCGCATATTTGCCGGTGCCATCAAATGACTGACTCAGGTTGCTCAATGTAACCAGGCATGACGCCGGACTTATCTGCAATGTGTTCGTGGCAGCACCTTGATAGTTAGAATCAGTAATAATGGCCACAACCGTGTAGCTGCCGGCATTCGTCGGCGGATTTAACCGGCCATCGTAGGTTACGCTTGTGACAAGATTGGCCGGCATGGTTGTGACTGTCGCACTGGCAGATGTTCCGTTGTAGGTTTGGTTCAGGTTTTGCAGGCTGACACTGGCGGCGGCGGGATTGACCTTCAGGCTAGTTTTGTTGTCATTTGTCGCAATGAAATTACCATCGCCGGCATACGCATAGCTGATAATGTAAGGCGAAGGGCCGGCTGGAATGACTGCCGTCGGGAAGCTTAAACTGAAATTGCCGCCGCCGTCCAAAATGGTTGCATTAGTTTGCAGGCCAGCAATGGCAACCGTCAGTGCTTCACCTTGAGGTGGATATAAACCTGCGCCCGCGCTCAACCTTCCGTTCAAATCAATATGTGTTGTTCCGTAACTAATGCTTTGGCTCGCCGTCAAACCGCTGAAGGCAGAACTGGCGGGAGTTACATTTTGGGTGAGCATTCCGGTCGCATTGTTGGTGTAATTAATGTCTCCGGAATAGGTTAAAGCAATGTTATGACCGGTGGCGGTTAGACTACTTGTGCTATAAGTTGCCACGCCGTTGACCAAGGCATTGGTTGCTACCATCGCTCCGTCCACGGCAAAGATCAGATTACCCGTAGCATCTTGCGCAGCTACTCCGTTGGTCTGAATAAGACCGGTAAAAGTAACCGTATCACCATAGGTTGAAGAAACACTGCTGCTGGTCAACTGAACCGCATTAGTCGCCCGCAGAATTACAAAGCCTTGGCAGTTAGTAAGTCCATTTTCATTATTTTCCGCCAACGTTGTGTTAGTTACAGAGTAGCTGCCTGCCTCGGTTGGCGCGCCGGTTCCGAAATAGGAATCACCTTGGCAAGTCGTTCCCGCGTAAATCACGCTGTTTGCCCCGTCCGGCCAAATTCCTCCCAGTGCCGGTCCTTGAGCCGTGCCGTTGTAGGTGAAGATTGTCTGCAGATAAATGGTTTGCCCGTTCGCCAACGCCCCGGTCCCGGCCGTAAAAATTGTGTCCCCGCTGTAAGCCGCGGTGACGGTATAGTTGCCGAGCAGCAGCGTCGGCGGTAGGGTTGCACTCGTGGCTTTTCCGCCGGACAAAGTCACCGCATCGCCGAAATTCACGCCGTTGGTCTGAAATTGCACCGTGCCGGTCGGCGTGCCCAGCGCCGGATTAATCGGCACAACCGTGGCGGTAAAATTCAACGGCTGGCCATACGGTGACGGATTCGCGGTGGAGGCGAGCACCACCGTTGTGCCGCGGTCGTCATCCAGATAAAAACTGTCGGCGGGATTGGTCTGGTTGCCGTTGCCGAACATCACCCCGAATTTGAGGCAGAGGCAATGGGTTCCGGGCGTGGTCGTGAAAGCGTAGGCTCCATTCGTCCAACCGGCGGTTCCATTCACGATGTTTGTCCCCGCCGTGGACAGAAAACTTCCGCCCGTCAAATACGGCGATTCCAACGCCTGAAACTGAAGTTGGCTTCCCGTCGCGTCATTCGCACCGCTGAAACCCGGCCCGTTGGCTTGATAGGAAAAGCGGATCGTGTAAGGCGTATTCGGCCACACCGGAAAGTAATAAGTCCGCAGCGCCTGGATATAGTTGGCGCTGCCACCGGAGGCCGCCGGTCCTGGCCGCGCGACCGCCGCCGCCGAACCACCCACGCCACTCCCGGTTTCAATGGCCCATTGCACATATTTGTTATTGTTGGTGCCGTTGATCCAATATGACTGGTTCGGACTCACTGGTTGTGCCGTGACGATTCCCGCTCCTTCCAGAAGCGGTAGATGGACGGTTCCGCTGTCAATCGGCACCGCCAGCAATCCAGATTGGCCAACCCAGCCGTTGGTGGTGGTGAGCACCGTTCCCATACCAGAAGCATGGCCGGTAAAAATCGCGCTCTTGCCATCCGGTGCCGGCACCAAATCGCCGCCCACGACTCCGCCGGCGGCATTCGTCACCGACCAGACGGCGCTTACGTTGGCGACAAAATCGCCGCCGCCATCGCGGGCGATGGCATACATCGCGAGTGAATTGCTTTTTGCGAGACTCTGCGAGGGCACCACCGTGCCGCTGCCGTCCGCCGCCGTCTCCACGTTGACTTGCGTAATTGCTCCCGCCGTGATCGTGACGCTTCCCGTCGCACCGGTCAGGGTATAATTTCCCGCCGCCGTGCCATTCAACGCCAAATTTCCAAATGAGGTAATCGCTTGCGGGCCACCGGTGGTGCCGGCCAGCGTGCCGCTGCCGGAAACCACGCTCACATCATCACCGCTGAGCGCATTGGCTATGGTGAGAATTCCCGCAGCCGCATTGGCGGTTCCATCATAAGCCCGCGTGCCGGTCAGGTTCACCGGCAACAGATTAATTGTTTGCCCGCCGGCCAGCGTGCCGCTGCTGCCGGTGAAATTGCCGCTGGGAAAATAATTCGCCGTCACGGTGTAATTCCCAACCACCAGTTTGGCCGGCAAAGTTCCGCTGCTCGCACTGCCGCCGGACAAAGTTACCGCGCTGCCAAAATCCACTCCGTTGGTTTGAAATTGCACCGTGCCGGTGGGCGGGCCCACCGCGGCGGTGACGGTGGCGGTGAAACTCACTGACTGCCCATACGCCGACGGATTGGCGGAACTCGTGACGGCGGTGGCGGTCGGCAAAACCACGTTCAGCACGCCGGTTCCCGTGAAGTGACTGTTTTGATTGGCGGCGGTCGAACTGGTGGAACCCCATGTGCCACCGGCCTGAAATGTCGTGCCGCCGTCGAAGGACAAACCGGCAATGGTGTTGCTGCCGGTGAAATTCAAATTTGCTTTGGCGGTGCTGTTCAGCAGCAGGCTCGCGCCGGAGTTAATGTAGCCGTTGGTAGCGCCAGAATTCAGCGTCAGCGCCGCGCTGTTGTTCACGGTCACGTTGCCGGTGCCCAACCCGCCATCCGCCTGCACCATCAGTGTGCCCCTCGTAATGGTTGTGCCACCGGTGTAGGAACTCGCCGCGGTGAGCGTCAGCGAACCGGTGGTGGTCAGCGCGTAATTGCCGCCGATGGCTCCATTCAAAGTCACCGGCCCGATGGTGGGATTGTTGCTGCCCACTTGGATGGCCAGATTACCCGTCAGCACCGGCCACGCACCATTGATGACAATGTTGGTTGTTTTCTGGTCGTCGTTATTAAAAATCATCTGGCCGGCGGAAGGAAAAGTGACGTTGGTGGTGGACAGTGTCATCGTTTCCGCACTCACGCTGGTCGTGGCGTTGGTGCGATTGCACAGGTTGGCTCCGCTGAAAAAAATCATCGCGTTGGTGACGTTGCGCGGCATGGTGTCCACAAACACCAGCGCCGCACTGTTGCTCACCACAATCAAATCTGCTCCTGCCACCGGATACCCGTTGCCATGCTGATTGCGGAGGAAACAGCGGCCCGTGCCCACCGTCAATTGGCCTAGCTTGTTTTGCTGTCCGGGGCGAATCGTGATGTCGCCGCCCATGAGCGTTAGCCCATTTCCCAGAGTGCCGCCGGTGAAATATTCTCCGATGCTGGAATAATTCTCATGTCCCAATTCTACCCCGCTGACGACGGAACCACCGCCTGACCCAAGGATACAATTTCGCAGCAGCCAGTTTTGATTGACACCCAAACTGGTGCCATAAAGCGCTCCACCAGTCACCGCGAGCGACCCGCCGGCAAAGGTGAGCGTGCAAGTAGCACTGAGCGCGCCCAATTGGTGCGTGGTTCCATTGTCCTGGCTAACGGAGAGGATGCCACCGGCAATCGTGGTGCCGACCGAGTAGGTGTTGTTACCGCCCAGCGTCAGGGTTTGACTGCCTTGTTTGTAGAGTCGGCAGCCACCCGAGATAACGCCGTTGATGGTGATGTTGCCGTTGACCGTATTGACATAGGCGGTGGTGGTGCAGGAAATCGGCAAGCCCAGCGTTTGCAGACTGGTGCTGTTGTTGATAATGGAACCGGTCAGGGTAAAAGAATTGCCGTTCAGGGAAAAAGCGCCAGCGCTGGCGTCGAAGGTGATGTTGCTAAAGGTGGTGCTGGTAAATTTATTGGTAGTAACCAGCGCCGTGCTGCCGGCAAACACCAGCGAGTCGCCGCTGACCGGAGCCGTGCCACCCCAGTTGGCGGCGTTGGTCCAGTAGTTGTTTCCGCCACCACCGGTCCAAGTGCAGATGTTCGCCCGAACCGCCGGAACGAAAATGACTGTCAGCAGGACGAGGCCGAGTAATTTTAGGCGGGTAAAATCCGTTTGCCGGTGGTGGGTTGCAGTCATGTTTGTGATGGGATTCAACGAGGCGGCAGCCCGTGCGTCAGGCCACCGCTGAAAAGACGTTCAGCTTATCGGCTTCATCAAAATAATGCCGTCAGTCGGGGCTGACCCGCCTGACGGCTTTCCGTCCGTCGTCAATGATTGGAAAAATTAAAATTTGTAGTTGATGCCAAACCGGATCGTCTCGGAAGTCAACGTCGAACTCGTGCGCCACAGTTGCTGGGCAAACCAAGTGTGTTGCCCCAAATCAACATGCAGATATTCCGCCCGCAGGCTCCAGTGTTTGTTCACGGCGTATTCCAAACCGGCACCGGCCGCCCAGCCCAA
>Ga0007855_1000331_pt1 | contig 15540 bp, 15 predicted proteins | sample CryBogCBH01Aug08_FD_71230 | JGI IMG/M metagenome (GOLD analysis project Ga0007855, IMG submission 71230) | Freshwater microbial communities from Crystal Bog, Wisconsin, USA - CBH01Aug08 | ecosystem: Environmental > Aquatic > Freshwater > Lake | place: Crystal Bog, Wisconsin, USA | collected...
CACTCCAATGACGCCGGTGTGGCGCAGTCTGGCAGCGCAGGCGATTTGTAATCGTCAGGTCGTGGGTTCGAATCCCTCCACCGGCTCTCAACGTTCAGGTCCTCAGTATCGGACCGTCCCCGCAACAACCATGTCCGTCCAGCGCAGGGAATCTCTTTCGAGACCCGACGTATCTCTCCGTGAACGCCCAAAAGGGCAGCGGCAGCTCTCCGGTGTGCGCTCACTCCAACGACGGTGGCCCGTCAGTGCATCAGCTCACTGGAGACACGACAAACGGAGGGTTTTTGCGACCTCGATGGTACTTTGAGCGTGAAGAAACCGACGTCGTACCCGAGGAGAAGCCTATGAAGCGCATCAGTCATGGGCTCGTCGCCCGCGGATGTTCCGCCGTTGCGGCACTTGTCGTGAGCGTGAGCGCACTTCCGGTACTCGTGTCGGGACCGGCTGAGGCCGCCACCATCACACTCGCGAGCACCACGACCGGTATCGCTTTTGATTCGTCGCAAGGTTTGGCCTTCGCCATCAATCAGCACAGTCGTCTCGTCAATGTCGTCAACGAATCAGCCAACACCGTGTTCACTCAAATTCGAGTCGGCGGGTACCCGGTCGCTGTCGCGAGCAATCCCGCCACGAGCACCGAATACGTGGCCATCGGCACCCAGAAATTGTTAGACATCATCAGCGGCACCTCGTTGACGGTGACCCGCGCCCTTCATTTGACGTCGCGCCCCAGTGCTCTGGCGGTGGACACGACCACCAACACCATCGTGGTCGCGAGCGCAACGGGTCGCACCCTGACCTTGATCAATGGCGCGACGAAGCGCGTCGTGCGTACGGTGAAGGTTCCGGCCGGAATAACGGGTCTCGCGATCAACAACGCCACGGCGACTATCTACGCCACTTTCGGTGGCGCAAATACCCTCGAGGTCCTCGACGAAACTTCAGGGGCCCTCACCTCAACGCTCACGGTCGGCAGCGATCCCATTGCCGTCGGCGTCAACAACGGCAGTAACACGGTCTACGTCGTGAACTACGGGTCGCACAATCTGTCGATCATCAATGGCGCCACCAACTCGCTCACCACCACCGTGACCGTGGGTTCAAACCCCACGGCGATGGTGGTCGATCAATCGGGCAATCACGTGTATCTGATTTCGAAGAACGTGGCGCAAATCCAAGAGATCGACAGCATTTCCAATGCCTATCGCGGCGTCATCGTCGTGCCCTTCGTGCCCACCGCACTGGACATCGACCAGTCCGATGGCCTTCTGTACGCCGGGGGCGCGACGAGCTCCACGTTGTTCTCGCTCAGCACCGTGGCCGGAACGATTCGAGGGGCCATCACCGTAGGCTCGCATCCTTCCGCTGTCGCGGTCGACCGCGCCACGAACCAGATGTACGTCGCGAACTTCGCCGACGATTCGGTGTCCCACATTGACCTTGCGACCAATTCGGTCGTGGCCACTGTTGGAGTGGGCGGTGGGCCGGTCGCTCTAGCCATCAACGACGCGTCAGATCAGATCTACGTGACGAACCAAACGGACGCCTCCATCTCAGTGATCAATGGCGCAACTGACGCGGTTACCGCCACCGTGCGCCTGCCGGGTGTTCCCACGGGTGTCGCCGTGGACCAGGTCAGAGGCACCGTCTACGTCACCGACGCCAGTACTCACGCCGTTGACGTCATTGACCCCAGTACCCACTCCGTCACTACCAGCATCAGCGTCGGCAACGGACCCTCCGCCGTCGCGGTGAGCGACCGCTCTCACACGGTCTACGTCGCCAATGCACTGGATAACACAGTGAGCGTGGTGAGTCCCGTGTCGAATACGGTGACGGCCACGGTCAATGTCGGTAACGATCCCGTGTCCATCGCCGCCAGTCAGGACGGCAACAACATCTACGTGGCGAACGCCTCTTCCGGCACGCTGTCGGTTGTGAACACACAATCGAATCTCGTCACCAACGTGGTCACCGTCGCTCCTCATCCCACGGCGGTGGTGGTGAATGCGGCCGACCACACGGTGAACGTGATCGATCGCAGCGGAACTCTTGTCACGATCAGCGCCACCAGCAACACGGTGTCCACGAGCTACCTCGAAAACGGCGACGACGTAGCCCTGGCCGCCGTGCCGGCCAGCGGCAATGTCTACGTGATTGACAACTCGGCCGGCATCGTGCGTCTCATTGGTGATGGGATGTTTCCCGGCACACCCGTGGTGTCGCGAGTAACGCGAACGAACTCGTCACTCACCGTGAACTGGACGGCGCCCACGTCAGGACCAGTCGCGACGGCGTACCTCGTCATTGCGCGCTCCTCTCACGGGTACCGCACGACCGCCGTCCCCGGATCCGTCGTGAGTGCGACCGTCAACGGCCTGCGCGCCGGCACAAAATATGTCGTGACCGTGGTGGCCCAATCATCCCGCGATTCGGGCACGCCGTCGGCTCCCGTGTCGGTCACGACGCGAACGCACTAGTCCCACTTCGCAACCGTCAACTACCTCGGATCCGAATAAGTCCACTCGCTCCGGGTGCTGCGATCCCGCGGCCCGGAGATAAGGAACCGTCGGCGACCAAAAGATGCATTTCGCCGTAGGGCAGAATGGACGTATGCGTTTTCCCAAAGGTCCCTCCAATTCCCTGAAGGAATTCCGAGAGTTCGCCCTCCGCGCCAATGCTGTCGACCTGGCCATCGCCGTCGCGCTCGGTGCGGCGTTCACGGCGGTCGTGAATTCCGTCGTCAAGAATCTCTTCACGCCCATCATCGGCGCCTTCCTCAAAGTCGACTTCTCGAGCTTGAAGTTCACGATCAATGGCAGTGCCTTCGTCTACGGCGAAGTCATCAACTCACTGATTTCATTTCTGGTGGTCGCCTTCGCGCTCTTCTACTTCGTGGTCAAGCCGATGAACGCGCTGCGTCGACGCTTCGGACTCGGTGGTGACGCCTCACCCGCGGTGGCGCCGTGTCCGGCCTGTCGCACGGCCATCGTGATCGAGGCTCGCCGCTGTCCCGCGTGCACCGAAGTCCTCAGCGAACAATGGTCGGTCGACGCGGACGCGTCGTAGTGCCGTGCGGTAGTCGCGTTGTCGACGTTGGTTAGCGAGAGCGTTCGCGGCGCTGACGCGCTACTTCAAAAGCCGCCACCGACGCCGCGACGCCCGCGTTGAGAGACGAGATCGCACCGATCTGTGGGATCGACACGATCGCCTGGCATCGCTTGCGCGTGAGAGGGGTAAGACCACTTTGCTCGCCGCCCACCACGAGGGCCACCGGCACGCTGCCGAGATCGAGATCGTAGAGGGAATCGGTCGCTTCACCAGCTAGTCCCACCGTCAAAATTCCCGCCTTATTCAGCCGGTCAATTGCCGTCGGCACGCCGCCCACTTCCGCGAAGGTCAAGTATTCAACAGCACCGGCCGCCGTCTTTGTGACCGCCGGGGTAATGCGGGCGGAGCGGTGGCGGGGAAGGACGACCGAGGTCACGCCCGCACCGTCGGCGCTGCGCAAGATCGCCCCGAGATTACGGGGGTCGGTCACGCCGTCGGCGACCAGCAAGAAGGGGTGGCCCTCAATAACGTCTTCGAGCGCGACGGACCGCAGCTTCTCGGCAAAGGCCACAACACCCTGGTGACCCTCGGTACGGGCCTCTCGGTCGAGTCGCGCGTGTGAGACGAATTGGACCGGTACGCGCACGCGACGAGCGAGATCTTCGATTTCGTCCAAGATCGCGGCCGGATCCAGCATCTCGGCAATCAAGATACGGCGAACGTTGCGCCTCTTCGCGCGCAATAACTCGAGGACCGCTTGACGGCCCTCCACTTGTTCACCGCCCAAGCCTTCGGGGGTGTTGCGACGTGGCACATCGGGGCGAGCGCCACGAGCGGGCGGACGCCGTGGCGGAACGCCCTTCGAGCGAGGAGCGGGACGCGGGGTCATGACATTTCCTCCAACAGGACGACGGCACTGGCGCCAATTCCTTCGCCGCGACCAATCGCGCCGAGACCTTCGGTTGTCGTGGCTTTCACCGAGATGGGCGCGCCCACCACCATGCTCAAACTGCTCGCCATGGAGGACATAAAAAGTGCGAGCTTGGGTTGTTCGGCGATGATGGTGACGTCGCCCGAAATCGGACGAAGCCCTTCCTCATTGACAAGAATCAACGTCTGCTCGAGGAGCCGCAGCGACGGCACGTTCTTGTGCGCGGGGTCTCGGTCAGAGAAATGACGCCCGAGGTCACCGAGTCCCGCGGCGCCGAGCAGTGCGTCGCAGAGAGCGTGAGTGGCGGCGTCGGCGTCGGAGTGACCCTCGAGTCCTCGCTCGCCCGCGAGGTGCACGAGACCCAGCCACAACGGACGTTGCGGGTCGTCGCTGAAGCGGTGAACGTCGATTCCTTGACCGATTCTCACGCGACACCGTCCGCGAGTCGTAGGAGACGGTCGAGATCCTGGGGTTCGGTGACCTTGAGGTTCGAGGTTTCCCCCGGCACGACGACCACTTTGGCCCCACGCTCTTCGAGCAGAGCGGCGTCATCGGTTGCTTCACCCTCCGCGGCGTGCGCGGCGAGCAGTGCCTCACAGCGGAAGGCCTGCGGGGTCTGTACGGTCACTAAGTCGTCGCGCGGCACGGTGGCGGCGACCCGCCAGGGTCGGTCGTGATCCACACGCTTCACGGTGTCGGTAATGGCGAGTCCGGGAATGGCGGCGTCAGCTCCGTTCGCAACGGCGTCCACCACCGAGCGAAAGAGTTCGGGCGACGCCAAGGGGCGTGCGGCGTCGTGAACCACCACAATGTCCGCTTCGCCACAGTGCGCGAGACCTGCGCGTACGGACGCCGATCGCGTATCGCCACCGGTCACCACGAGATCGGCGCCTTCACCGCTGCCGTCGTAGTTAGCCGGCACCACTAGTACGACGAGTTCGGCGACGTGGTGAGCATTCGCGACGCTCTGCGCCGCGATGGTCGCCCCCGCGAAGGGCGCAAACTGCTTCGGACCACCGAAGCGAACACCTCGGCCGCCCGCCACAACAACGGCGGCGACACGCATCGCTACGGAAGGACGGAGGCGAGCTTTTCCTCGGCCGCCTGTTCGTCCACGTTCAACGCGAAGGTCAACTCGGACACCAAAATCTGCCGAGCGCGCGTCAGCATGCGCTTCTCACCCGCCGACAGTCCCTTGTCCTTGTCACGGATCGACAGGTTCCGCACGACTTCGGCGACTTGGTAGATGTCACCACTGCGGAGCTTCTCGGAGTGGTTCTTAAAGCGGCGCGACCAGTTGGTCGGCATGCGCGCTTCCTTCTTGCGCAACACGGCGAAGACTTCTTCGACTTCCTCGTCGTTGATCACGTCACGAAGACCCACGGACTCCGCGTTGGCGACCGGGACCATCAATGTGAGATCGGTGTAGGCGACCTTGAGCTTCAGGTAGTCCTGCTTTTGGCCGAAGGCTTCCTTCTTTTCAACCTTCTCGACGACGCAGGCTCCGTGGTGCGGGTAGACCAAACGGTCACCCTTCTTGTACTTCCGAGCGGTCATGAACCAGTGCTCCTAGAAAGGGGGAAACGCCAACGTTGGCGCTTGGGGGTTTCCCATTCTACCGCACTTTTTGACTTTTCGTTTGGAGCGCCTTTATCCAGCCGTGACAACGGCTAACGCCTCGGATAAGGACTGGCAACGGCGCACGACAATGCCGTCAACGTCGTCAATTTCTCCACTCGACGGGACAAGAACCGTCGTCACGCCGAGACGCGCCAATTCCCGTACTCGGCGCGTGAGACCTCCCACGCTTCTCAGTTCGCCGGCGAGGCCCACTTCTCCGAGTGCGGCCCACTCGCGGGGCACCGAGAAACCCTTGGCAACCGACGCCACCGCGAGCGCAAGAGCGAGATCCGCCGCCGGCTCAACGGCGGGAAGGCCACCCGCCGTCGTCGCGAAGACGTCACTGCCGCTCACGTCGACATTGCAGCGAGCTTCGAGGACCGCAAGAAGCAGCGACAGCCGCTGCGACGAGACCGCGTGGGCCACTCGGCGAGGCGATCCGGAACCTGTCGCTACCAGCGCCTGGATCTCCACCACCATGGATCGCGATCCATCCGTGATGACGGTCGTGACGACACCCGGCACGTCGAGTGCCGGACCGCGCATCGTGACGGACGGGTCCGGCACTTCTCTCAGACCGTCGCCCGCCATTTCCAGAAGACCGACCTCACCGGTCGGACCGAAGCGGTGTTTCACGGCGCGAATAAGGCGCAACGGACCATTGCGATCCCCGTCAACGCGAATCACCGTGTCCACCAGGTGCTCCAACGCGCGTGGTCCACTGAGCTCGCCGTCCTTGGTGACGTGGCCCACCAGGATCAAGGCAACCCCAGTGCGTTTCGCAATGCCGCAGAGAACTTCGGCCGCGTTACGCACTTGGGTGACCGAACCGGCGACCGAGCCGAGGGAGTCATCCACCATCGCGGAGACGGAGTCCACAACGCAGAGCGTGGGTGACTGTTTCGTCATCGTCGCCGCAGCCGCGGCAACGTCCGCCGTGGCGACCACGTTGAGACCAGTAGGTACTTCACCAAGTCGGCGGGCTCGTTGCGCGACCTGCTCGGCGGATTCTTCGGCCGCCACGAGCAGCACACTCTCGCCACGTTGCGCGTGGGCGCGCAGCGCCATCAACGCGAGGGTCGATTTTCCGATTCCTGGTTCGCCGAACAATAAGGTCGTCGAGCCCGGAACGAACCCGCCACCAAGAACCCGGTCCAGTTCACCCACGCCCGATGAACGGTGTCCGCTCGCGTGATCGCTGACTTCGTGGAGTGCCGTGACATCAATGGGTGCGGACGCCGTGCGCGTCGCAGACACCACGGCATTCTCACTAATGGAATTCCACGCTCCGCACGACGGGCAGCGCCCCGCCCACCGAGGGGACGTGGCACCGCACTCTGAGCACAAGAAACTCGATGACGTGCGACTCACATCGACACGCTAGAGCGAGGGTGTAACGACTAGGCGCTGGGCGCGGCGTCGAAGTCAACCGAAGGAGGCAGGCCCTCGACGGCGTCGAACGACAATGCCGGACCGTCATCACCTTCGATGACGTCCACCACGATCGTCTGGCCCGCGCGGAATTCCTTAAACAGAATCTTCTCGCTGAGCACGTCTTCGACGTAGGTCTGAATCGCTCGACGCAGCGGTCGCGCACCCAGTTCGGGGTCGTAACCCTTGTCCGCCAAGAAACTCTGCGCACCCGCCGACAACTCGAGTCCGAGTCCCTGCACCGAGAGCTGCTCGCGCAGACGCTGGATGAAGAGGTCTGCAATCGAGATCACTTCGGGCTTGGTGAGCTCGTGGAAGACGATCGTGTCGTCGATGCGGTTCAAGAACTCCGGACGGAAGTGTGCCTTCAAAGCGGCGTGCACCTTTTCCTTCATGCGCTCGTGCGTTGCCGCCTCGCTGCCCTTGGCAAAGCCAATGGACGCGCGACGCAGGTCGGCCGTTCCGAGGTTCGAGGTCATGATCAGAATCGTGTTCTTAAAGTCCACGACACGACCCTGCGCGTCGGTCAAGCGACCGTCTTCAAGAATCTGTAGCAACGTGTTGAAGACGTCGGGGTGCGCCTTTTCGACTTCGTCGAAGAGAACCACCGAGAACGGCTTGCGGCGAACGGCTTCGGTCAGCTGACCACCTTCGTCGTAACCGACGTAACCGGGGGGCGAACCGACCAAGCGACTCACGGTGTGCTTTTCCATGTACTCCGACATGTCGAGCTGAATCAACGCGTCCTCGTCGTCAAAGAGGAACTCGGCCAGCGTCTTGGCGAGTTCGGTCTTTCCCACACCAGTGGGACCGAGGAAGATGAACGATCCTGCCGGGCGCTTCGGGTCCTTGAGGCCGGCTCGCGTGCGACGAATCGCGCGGCTGAGAGCCTTGATGGCTTCTTCTTGTCCCACGATGCGCTTGTGGAGTTCTTCTTCCATGCGCAGCAGCTTCGAGGTCTCTTCCTCGGTCAGGCGGTAGACGGGAATACCGGTCCAGTTCGCGAGGACTTCGGCAATCGTCTCTTCGTCGACCACGTCGAAAGTCTTCGCTCCGGCGGCCTTCGCGGTCGCGTCGAGCTCTTCTTTCTTCGTGATGGCCTCGCGCTCCTGCTCCTCGAGACGCTTCGCCTGTTCGAGAGCACCCTTCTCGAGCGCGGACTCCTTATCGGCGCGCAGGCGCAGAATCTCTTCGTCCAACTTACGCTGGGCCGGTGGCGCGTCCATGCGACGAATCCGTAGACGGCTACCCGCTTCGTCGATCAGGTCAATCGCCTTGTCCGGCAAGAAACGGTCCGCGATGTAGCGATCGGCCAAGTTCGCCGCCGCAATAAGGGCCTGGTCGGTGATGGTTACCGCGTGGAACTCTTCGTAGACCTCGCGGAGACCCTTCAGGATCTCGATGGTCATCGCGACCGACGGCTGCTCCACCTTCACCGGCTGGAATCGTCGCTCAAGAGCGGCGTCTTTTTCGATGTGCTTGCGGTATTCGTCGAGCGTGGTTGCTCCCACGGTCTGCAGTTCGCCGCGCGCCAGCATGGGCTTCAAGATCGAGGCCGCGTCGATGGCACCTTCGGCGGCACCCGCGCCGACGAGTGTGTGGATCTCGTCGATGAACAAAATGATGTCGCCGCGAGTGCGGATTTCCTTGAGCACCTTCTTCAAGCGCTCTTCAAAATCGCCTCGGTAGCGGCTACCCGCAACGAGAGCTCCGAGGTCGAGGGTGTAGATCTGCTTGTCGGCGAGCGTGACCGGGACCTGATTGGCCACCACTCGCTGCGCCAAACCTTCAACGATCGCGGTCTTACCGACGCCGGGTTCACCGATGAGAACGGGGTTGTTCTTGGTGCGACGCGAGAGCACCTGCATCACGCGCTCAATTTCCTTTTCGCGTCCGACCAGCGGGTCAAGCTTGCCCTCGCGAGCGAGCTGGGTGAGGTTGCGTCCGAATTGGTCGAGCACCGCCGAGCCGTTCGACGCGTCGCCCTCGGTCTTGCCCTGAGGACCGGCCGCGGCGTTCGCGTCCTTGCCCGGCTGACCCGACATCATCTGAATTACCTGCTGGCGCACGCGAGCGAGGTCGGCCCCGCTTTGCACGAGGACCTGCGCGGCCACGCCATCACCCTCGCGAACGAGGCCCAGGAGCATGTGCTCGGTGCCGATGTAGGAGTGACCGAGCTGCAGCGCCTCACGCAGTGACAACTCGAGGACCTTCTTCGCCCGAGGGGTGAACGGGGGCGACCCGGGTGAGGGGTTGGTATTGGTCCCGATTGCTTCTTCGACCTTTTCGCGGACGGCCTCAAACGTGATGCCGAGGGCATCGAGCGCCTTCGCGGCGACTCCTTCGCCTTCTCGGATGAGTCCGAGCAGGATGTGCTCGGTTCCGATGAAGGCGTGATTGAGCTCACGAGCTTCTTCCTGCGCGAGGACGAGCACTCGGCGGGCACGGTCTGTAAAGCGTTCGAACAAGGCCAACCTCCCGTTGGTTCAATCCTGAGTGTAACGGTGACGAGCGCGCTTTCCTTCTCAGCCGCCTGACCACGTATTACGGCGTTCTAGGGTGGTGGAGTGAATCCGCACGATCACCTCCGGCTGCCCCTTGTAGAAAAAGACCTTGCGCGTCTCGAAACCCTTTTGGCGGATTCCGTCATCATTGGTGACGAATACCTTGATCAAGTCACCACGCACTTGATCTACGCGGGCGGCAAGCGCCTGCGACCTTTGCTCGCTGTCTCCTCCGCCACTGGTGGTGCGCACGCGGCGACCCAGGACGATCTACTCGGCGGCGTCGCCCTCGAACTAATGCACCTCGCCTCGCTCTATCACGACGACGTCATGGACGAAGCAGAAATCCGACGCAATGTCGACTCCGTGAACGCGCGTTACGGCAACTTGGTGGCCATTGTGGCCGGCGACTATTTGATGGCTCGTTCGGCCGCGATTGCTGCCGACCTCGGCACTGAGATCGCTGGGCTCTTGGCTCGTACGCTCGCGTGGCTGACCCGCGGACAGGTGTCCGAAGTGCGCACGTCGTTTTCCATTGAGCGCAACGAGGCCGACTACTACGAGGCCATTGAGGGCAAGACCGCTTCGCTCATGGCCTCGAGTTGTCGCGTGGGTGCGCTCACCGCGCAGCGCCCGGCCAGCGAAGTGGAAGCCCTCACTGAGTTCGGTCGCCGGTTCGGCATGATCTACCAATTGCGTGACGACGTCCTCGACATCGTGGCAACCGATGGTCAACTCGGTAAGCCCGCCGGTCAGGACCTCGCCGAGGGGATCTACACCCTTCCCGTACTCGTTGCTCTGCGCGACGGTGACATCGGCAACGAGCTTCGCGACATCCTGGGCTCACCGCTCGACGACGAAGACCGCGAGCGAGCGCGCAAGATGGTGGTGGCGACGGACGGTGTGGCCGCCACGTTGCGCGCCACGCACGAACACCTCGTTGAGGCGCACCGCACGTTGGAAGAACTTCCCGAGGCGGACTTGCGCACTGGCCTCGGTGCCCTCGTGTCCTCTCTCGTCGAGGATCTGCCGGTCGCCTAGCGCTCGACTTAGGAGCGAAGTGGCTTCAACGTCGGGAAAGCGATGATCTCTCGAATATTCGGGGCGTCCGCGATCAACATCGCTAAGCGATCGACCCCGATTCCGAGTCCCGCCGTCGGAGGCAAACCCCACTCCAGCGCCTTGATGTAGTCCTCGTCGATCTCCATCGTCTCGTCCTCACCGGCGGCCTTGAGTCGCGCCTGATCTTCAAAGCGCTTGCGCTGTTCATCCGGATTGGTGAGCTCGGAGAATCCATTCGCCAATTCGCGGCCCGCGCAGTAAACCTCAAAGCGCTCCGTCAAGAGATCATCGTCACGGTGACGTCGAGCGAGCGGGGAGACTTCGAGCGGGAAATCCGTCACGAAAATGGGCTCCCACAGGTCCGCTTCGCACGCGACCTCGAAGAGCTCACTCAGGAGACGTCCGGTCCCCCACGCCTCGTTCGCCTCGCCACCACGATCCGTGAGCAAGGTCACTAGTCGCTCGCGCGGCGTGTGGACGGAGACGTCTTCGCCGACGGCGTCAGAGACGAGGTCCGCCATGGAGCGCCGGGCCCACGGTGTCGAAAACGACAAGGGGCGCTCCTGGTACGTGAGCGTGGTCGAACCGAGCACGCTTTCGGCCGCACCAGCGCAAATCTCTTCGGTGAGGCGCATCATGTCGTAAACGTCCCAGTACGCCACGTACAACTCGATCATCGTGAATTCGGGATTGTGGCGGGGACTCACGCCCTCGTTGCGGAAGACGCGTCCGATTTCGAAAATGCGCTCGAAGCCACCGACCACGAGTCGCTTCAGCCACAGTTCGGGGGCGATGCGGAGCGAGAAATCAAAGTCAAAGGCGTTGTGATGGGTGACGAAGGGTCGTGCGGCGGCTCCGGAAGGAACGGAATTCAGCATGGGGGTCTCGACCTCCATGAAGCCGCGCGACCAGAGCTGTTCGCGCAGCGAACGGATGACACCGCTGCGGCTGGCGAGAGCGGTACGGCTCTCCGGGTTGGCCCACAAGTCGGCTTCGCGGTGGCGGTACCGAACGTCGAAGTCATTGATACCCGCCCACTTGTCGCCAAAGTTATGACGCGCCTCGGCGAGAACCTGCCACGTCGCGACCTTGACCGAAAGTTCCCCCTTGCGGGTTCGCACGACTTCACCGGTGACGCCGACCCAGTCGCCCAGGTGCAGCTTGGTGAAATCCTCAAACCCCTCGGTTACTGCACTCAGGGCAAAGAGTTGAATCTCGCCACTCGAATCGCGCAGCGTGCCGAAGGACAACTTGCCCTGCACGCGCAACAACATGACGCGTCCCGCAACGGCGACCGTGACTCCCGTCTCGCCGCCCGCTTCGAGGTCCGTGAATCGCTGGTGAATCTCGTCCGCGAAGGTGTCGTGCGGAAAGTTGTACGGCGTGGTCACGAAGCGTCTCCTGAATGGTTTCGCTCATGAACGATACGCAATCCGTGGAGAGTGAGCCACGGAGCGACGTGTTGGACGTACTTGGTGTGCGGGGCGACGAGCGATGCGAGTCCCCCCGTCGCGATGACCGTCGCCGGACCAATCTCGGCGATGATGCGCTCGGTGAGACCATCCACTTGGGCCGCAAAACCGTAGAGAACGCCCGACTGAATGGATTCAACCGTTGATCGTCCGATCACCGAACGAGGCTCCACGAGTTCCACCGACCGCAACGCGGCCGCCTGGCTGTAGAGCGCCTCGAGACTGATCGCGACGCCGGGGGCGATCGCTCCACCGAGGTATTCACCGTTCGCGCTGATCACGTCGAACGTCGTCGCGGTCCCCAGGTCCACCACAATGGCGGGGCCGCCGTAGAGGTCGTAGGCGCCGACAGAATTCGCGATGCGGTCAGCGCCCACTTCGCGCGGATTGTCGTAGAGGATCGCCATCCCGGACTTCACGCCCGGTCCGAGCACTGTGATCGGCAGTGCGGAGAACCAGCGACCGGCCATTCGTCGCAGTTGCGTCGTCACGGTCGGGACTGACGACGAGATGGCAATCCCGGTGACCGCCGTGCGCAAATCAATGCCCTCAAGGTCCAAGAGCTGAGTGATGTTCATGGCGTGCTCGTCCGGCGTACGCTCGGGGACGGTGGACAAACGCCAGTGGTAGGCGAGACCGTGCTCACCGTGGGCCCGACCGAAACCCGGACCGCCGTCGTCCTCGTTCACCTCGCCGAATAGTCCGATCACCGTTTCGGTGTTTCCCACGTCAATGGCCAACAACATTGGTGGCTCCCTTCGCTGCGTGCACCCGCACGGTTCCATTATCTAAGAGTCGCACCCCATCGACGAATCCCGCGAGGAGCAGACGGCTCTCGCCTTCTTCGTCGGCGCGTCGTCGCCGCAAGGTCGCCGGCTCCACGACGTCGGCGTAGGCCACGTCAATTCCCGCGTCATCGAGCACCGCCCGCGCGTCACGTCGCACGGCGTCGGCGTCGCGCGGCGTTCCGTCATTCACGAGTTGCAGGGCGCGCGAGAATCCCGTCGCCACGACGCGGCCTTCGTCCGAAAGTCGGACATTTCGACTCGACAGCGCGAGGCCGGAACTCTCGCGCACGATGGCGCATCCAATGACCGTGACGTCGAAAGCAAGATCGCTGACCATCTGTCGCACCACGGCGAGCTGTTGAAAGTCCTTTTCTCCGAAATACGCCACGCAGGGGCCCGTAATCGTGAACAGTTTCGCGACCACCGAGGCGACCCCGTCGAAATGACCGGGTCGGCCGGCGCCCTCAAAGTCATCACTCAAACCCGACACCGAGATCGTCGTCGCCGTCGTGCCCGGGTACGCCGGCCACATCTCTTCGGTCGACGGCGTGGCGACCGCGTCAATACCGAGGGCGGCGCAGCGAGCGAGGTCGTCATGGAGCGGTCGCGGATAGCGGCGAAGATCTTCAGGGTCATTGAACTGGCGAGGGTTGACGAACACCGTCGCGATCACGACGTCACAATCGCGTTGTGCGCGCTCCATCAACGACACGTGACCCTCGTGCAGTGCGCCCATCGTCGGCACGAGACCGACCGTGGCGCCTCGATCGCGCGCCTCGCGGGCGAAGGCACGCCATGAGGCGACCGAAGTGAGTTGTTCCACGGCTCAGTGCAGCGGAGCCGTGGCGCGTCGCTCCGCCAGCGAGAATGCGGCGTCCGCGAGGGCGACGTAGGTGGCGCGCTCGGACTCAGGAATTGCCGCCAGATGCGCGTCGATGGTGACGACGTCGCCACGCGACGCGGGACCGGTCAATGCTGCGGCCGGTCCGTGCGCCGTCACGTCGGCCAGCGCCGCGGTGGTGAGAGAGAGGAAGTCCGAGAGTTCGAGACCCGCCGCCTCCGCCAAACGCTCTACGTGACCGAGCAGGGCCACGACGTGGTTCGCAGCCACGCAGGCAGCTGCGTGATAGGCCGCACGTCGATCATCGTCGATGGAGAACGAACGTCCACCCAGCGAATCGACGAGTGAGCGCACCACGTCATCGCCGGCCACGCAGTAGACGGCGCCGCGAAGACGACGAGCTCCCTCTTCAACCGTCGAGAGTGGAACGAGGGGGTGCAGGGAACCAACGCGGGTGTGCGGGGCGAGCACGTCCAGGGTTCGCGAGCCCGCGCAGTGCGCGACCACGTAGCGATCGCTCACTGGTAAAGACGCGGCAATTGCGGCCAAGGCGTCGTCGGGGACACAGAGAAGAACGAGCTCGGTGCCGTCCGCGACGACGAGATCGTCGTGGTGTTGCACACTCACGTCGTGACCGACGTCGGCCAGTGCCACGGCGAAGGATCCGCCCGCGCGCCCAGCACCCACAATGGTGATTTTCATAACAGCCCCGTTTCGTTCCGGCCCACTCGGGTGCCGGTCGTCGTTAGCCCAACGAGCCGAGTGTATCCAACGCGCGCACGGCACCGACCGCATGAGTCAACATGTCGTCGGTCACGAGGTCGGGCGCCAACTCCCGCAAGGGAATCAGGACAAAGAGTCGTTCGTACATCCTCGGGTGGGGCACGAGGATCTCGGGGTCGTCGCTGACGAGGTCACCCACGAGAAGAACGTCGACGTCGAGGGTGCGAGGGCCCCAGCGCACGTCGCGCGTTCTATGAGCGGCCGCTTCAGCCACCCGGGCGCGCTCCAGTAATTCGCGCGGCGTGGCAGTGGTCGTGAGTTCCACCACGAGATTCCAGTAGTCATCCTGGGGAACGCCGCCCACTGGTTCGGTTTCGTACACCATCGACACGCGGCAGTCGTCCTCACCCGCCACGAGCGCCACTCCTGTGCGCAAGTGGGTCGCTCGATCGCCCATGTTGGTTCCGAGCGAGAGATACGCGCGTCGCACCGTCACCGTTCGAGAGTGCAGCGCACGCCCACCGTGGCGACGTCTTCGGGAACCGGCGGGCGCAATTTACGCACCGCCACGGTCACGCTCGTGATGTCGTCATCGGCCGCCAAGATGTCATTGGCCACCCGGTACGCCAGCGTCTCCAGTAGAAGGAAATGGCCGACGGACGCAATCTGGCAGGTGAGCGTAATGATCGCGGCGTAGTTCGTCGTCTTGGTGAGGTCGTCGTTGAGGGCCGCGGACTCGAAGGGACGTTCGATATCGATATCGAAGCTCAGCGGCTGTTCGCGGTCGCGCTCCTCGGTGAGAACACCGACGATCGCGCTGCAGCGAAGACCCCGGATCTCAACGACGTCGTTCAAGCGTGATTCTCCGGCAACTCGAGCAGCAGGGTGCGGCCGTCGGGACCGATGGAACGACGAAACAGTCGCTCTGTCATCGCGAGCGCCGTCGTCGGGGACGCAATGCGTCCCGCCCAGACGAGATACCCGGCCACGAGACCCAGCAGTCGGTCGGAGACCTCATCTCCGTGGAGCAAAATCACGTCCTCGCCACCGAGCGCCTGGTGTAGATCCTCGTAACACGCGAGTAGGACCGCGCGCTGATCGGGGCCCTGGCGCAGCG
>Ga0007855_1000335_pt1 | contig 15403 bp, 15 predicted proteins | sample CryBogCBH01Aug08_FD_71230 | JGI IMG/M metagenome (GOLD analysis project Ga0007855, IMG submission 71230) | Freshwater microbial communities from Crystal Bog, Wisconsin, USA - CBH01Aug08 | ecosystem: Environmental > Aquatic > Freshwater > Lake | place: Crystal Bog, Wisconsin, USA | collected...
CAAAAACACAGGGCTCTGCGAAATCGTAAGATGACGTATAGGGTCTGACGCCTGCCCGGTGCCGGAAGGTTAAGAGGAGGAGTGCAAGCTCTGAATTGAAGCCCCGGTAAACGGCGGCCGTAAATATAACGGTCCTAAGGTAGCGAAATTCCTTGTCGGGTAAGTTCCGACCTGCACGAATGGCGTAATGACTTCCCCGCTGTCTCCAACGTCAGCTCAGTGAAATTGAATTCCCCGTGAAGATGCGGGGTTCCTGCGGTCAGACGGAAAGACCCCGTGCACCTTTACTGTAACTTTGCACTGGCATTCGTGTCGGCATGTGTAGGATAGGTGGTAGGCTTTGAAGCATGGGCGCCAGCTCGTGTGGAGCCATCCTTGAAATACCACCCTTATCGTCATGGATGTCTAACCGCGATCCGTTATCCGGATCCGGGACAGTGCATGGTAGGCAGTTTGACTGGGGCGGTCGCCTCCCAAAGAGTAACGGAGGCGCGCGATGGTGGGCTCAGAGCGGTCGGAAATCGCTCGTCGAGTGCAATGGCATAAGCCTGCCTGACTGCGAGACAGACAAGTCGAGCAGAGACGAAAGTCGGTCATAGTGATCCGGTGGTCCCTCGTGGAAGGGCCATCGCTCAACGGATAAAAGGTACGCCGGGGATAACAGGCTGATAACCCCCAAGAGTCCATATCGACGGGGTTGTTTGGCACCTCGATGTCGGCTCATCACATCCTGGGGCTGGAGAAGGTCCCAAGGGTTCGGCTGTTCGCCGATTAAAGTGGTACGTGAGCTGGGTTCAGAACGTCGTGAGACAGTTCGGTCCCTATCTGCCGTGGGTGTAGGAGAATTGAGAGGATTTGTCCCTAGTACGAGAGGACCGGGATGAACATACCTCTGGTGGACCTGTTGTGGCGCCAGCCGCAGTGCAGGGTAGCTATGTATGGACGGGATAACCGCTGAATGCATCTAAGCGGGAAACCCACCTCAAAACGAGTTCTCCCTTGAGAGCCGTGGAAGACGACCACGTTGATAGGCCGGGTGTGGAAGTGCGGTGACGCATGGAGCTGACCGGTACTAATAGCTCGATTGGCTTGATTGCTCTCATTTATCGACGCTCATACTTGAGCATAGAAAGTTGAAAACCATTTGCTTCAATATTGTGTTTCGCCGGCCTGGTGGCCCTCGGCGGAGCGATCAGACCCGATCCCATCCCGAACTCGGCCGTCAAACGCTCCTGCGCCAATGGTACTATGTCTTAAGACCTGGGAGAGTAGGTAGTTGCCAGGCCTGCCAAGCACAATTTTTCCTCTACGCGTGACACTACCTAGACATCACCCTCCAAAATTTCCAAAAGCTATTGATCCTGCGTCCAAAATGGGCAGGTTCTTTAAACTTGCGACAATTTGCTTCTTGACGCTTGTGCGACGCAGCATTAAGTTTATTGCAACGCAGCAAGTTATCTTGTTTCGTCGCCCTCCTTGGGCGTTTCCTCCCTTGACTTGGGCCGCTAGTTTTCTGGCGGCCCTTTTTTCGTCTCATGCGCGGTTGTTTATGCTTGTTTACGGCCGTGATTTTAGTCGTTAAAGAATTTATTCAAAAGCCAATAGAGATATTTGAGGACAGGCTTACTTCTCTAGAATTGGCGTAAAATTATGAAAAAAAACGACAAAGGCGTGAAATGAAACACTCTTTAAAATTATTGCTTGTCATTTTATTTATCGGCGCGATCTCTCCCGCCTTGGCTTCCAATATTGCTGATAAACTAATTGCAGACGCACGTGAGGCATGTGTGACAGGTGAAAAGGGAAAGTTTGATCAAGGTCACAATGCGATCTCCCTTATTGATCTCAATGGTGACAAAAAGCCTGAAGAGATTATCGACTCGTCCAAGTTTACCTGTTCGACAGCAAAGAACCTCTATTGCGCAACTGGCGGCTGTCCGATGACTATTATTGTTAATGATAAGCCAACTGAATTTTTAGCCCATAAATGGCGTGTCGTTGATTGGGATGGTCAAAAAATATTACTTCTTGCCATTCATCACAGCGCATGTGGAGATGAAAACTCTCCTTGTTATTCAGCCTTTGTTCTAACGGATAAAGGGTTTCGAGGCGTCGCAGATAGTAAATAGAATGTTGTTAAGCGCCTTGGGTGTCTCTGTCTCAACGCGAAGTGCAGAAAAGACAGTCTTCCTCAATTATCACTTTACGCAATGAAGTGAAAAAAACTGCCGGAAACATTGCCGCTGCGAAGGCCTGCGGGTGTTTCAATATTGCTATAAGCGTCTGAAACAAGCACGAAAGGCGTTCCAATTTCTTGTTCTATGGTTGCGTAATGAAACTCATGTCCGCGTATAGAGGTTGAGGCTGCGCCGAGACAGTGATCCTGGGTTAGTTTTGCGCGCCGATATCCAAGATGTAGTTTTCTTTTATGAAAACTTGTGTGGAGATTAATGAGCCCAAGCATTTGAAATGACACGCCGCTTGCCTCTGTTAAGACGTCGCCTAAAACCATATAGCCTCCACATTCGCCATGCACAGGCTTGCTCTCAGCAAAGCGGCATATGCTCGCTTTAAATTTTGACGCATGGGAAAGTTTCTCTGCGTGTAGTTCTGGGTAACCGCCAGGAAGCCAACATAAATCGCACGCTTCAGGCACAGCCTCATCGGCGAGGGGTGAGAAAAAAATAAGATCAGCGCCGGCCTTACGCCAGGCTGAAGCCAGATGAGGATAAAAAAATGAGAAGGCGTCATCGCGTGCGATGGCAATTCTTTGGGCCGGAGGCGTTACTTTATAAGCTTGCTGTTGAGGCAAAGTTGTTGATGATGCAGAGAGCTTTGATAGCAGCCGATCAATATCTATGCGACTTTCGACCAAATCCGACAGCGCATTTAATCGCTGATCAAGATCATTAATCTCATGGGCTTGTATAAGTCCAAGATGCCTTTCGGGAATTTTATAAGCCTCATCGCGCGGGAATGCGCCAAGAAGCGGAATATTTAATTTTTCAATTGCAGAGGCAACCAATCCATAATGTCTTTCACTGCCAATGCGATTTAAAATAACGCCTAATACATTTAATTGAGAATCATATGAGGCAAGACCGCTGATGACGGCAGCAGAGGTTTGTGCTTGTCCAGAAACGTCATGAATGAGCAAAACAGGCCAATCCATAAGTTTTGCAATATCTGCGCTTGATCCTGTCCCGCTTAGACCATTAGGGGCGCCGTCAAAGAGGCCCATCGCGCCCTCAGCAATCAGAATGTCAGCGTCATAGGTCGCCTGATGCGCTATCGATGCAACTAACTTTTCTGACATCGCCCAGGAGTCAATATTGTAGCTTTGACGTCTGGTTGCGGCGCCATGAAATGCTGGATCAATATAATCAGGCCCACATTTTACTGCTGCAACACGCAGACCACGACGTGTCAGCGCGCGCATCAAACCAAGCGCTAATGTTGTTTTTCCCGATCCTGACTTGCTTGCCGCGATGATAAGTTTTGGAATGGTCACTTTCCGCCTCTTGGTCGGAAGCGACGATCATAATGAGCATCGTAAAGAGCGCTCTCAGGAAAGCTCTCATTTGCAAGCGTGTTGCCAACAAGGATGAGAGCGCTTCTTTCAATTACGCCATGGTCACATGTTGAAAGGATCGTCCCTAACGTCGCCTCAACGACACGTTCATCTGGCCAAGAGGCGCGATAGATGATCGCGATCGGACAGCCGGTTCCATAAAAAGGGATCAGTTGCGCAACAACCTCTGGTAGGACATGGATCGATAAATGGATGGCCAGCGTCGCGCCAGTCTGAGCGTAAGATGAGAGTTGCTCCTTTACAGGCATTGACGATGCACGCCCAGAGGTGCGGGTTAGAACAACAGTTTGGGCAACTTCAGGGAGCGTCAGCTCGCGTTTTAGAAGCGCGGCTGCTGCGGAGAAAGCAGGCACGCCAGGCGTTAGGCTATATGGAATATCAAGCCTGTCTAATCGACGTGTCTGCTCGCCGACGGCGCTCCAAATTGAAAGGTCGCCGGAATGCAATCTGGCGACATCCATGCCCTGATCATGGGCGCATTTTATTTCATTGATAATGTCATCAAGCGACAGCGGGGCTGTATCAATAATACGTGCGTCGTCTGGACAATAAGCGAGAATTTCTTTTGGGACCAAAGAGCCTGCATAAAGACAGACAGGACAGCTCGAAATAATATCTCTTCCGCGTATTGTGAGAAGATCTGGCGCGCCTGGTCCGGCTCCAATAAAATATACCGTCATTGATCTGTCTTTATGTTGGCGGCCGATGAGGCTGCAATGGCGTAGCTGATCTTATCGTGCGAAACTTTTGGCGTCATTAGTCGGCTATTCACGCCAGCGCCAAAAAGAGCTGCGGCTTCGCATATAGAGCCTAATCCATAAAGATCAAAAATTCGCGGGGAATGCGTTAATACATCGTCCTTGCGACTTAATAATTGCGATAATGTAAGGAATTGAACGCCAGTGTGATAATAAGCGCCAAGCTGCAAGAGTGCGACGTCTTTTGATTTTACATCAAAAGAAAAGAATGAAAAATTATGCTCAATATGTGGGTTTTTCTCTATTCCCTGGTCAATAAGGCGAATTAACTGATCGCCTTTTATATTGCTGGCTATGCCTATTCCGATTGCATAGGCATGTATCATGGTTTGATTGCGAGCCATTGATGGATGGCCATTGACGGCTCCAGACCATGAAATTTGCCAATTTTTTTTGTTCGCGAAATATCAATCGTGATCAGATCTCCGCCTTTATGATTATAGTTAAGAATAAGCAGAGCCTGGGTTTCAAGCGTTACCGCATTAATCACAAGGCGCCCGCCAGAGGGAAGAGCGTTCCAGGCTTTATCGATTACATCTTGTGATGCGCCGCCGCCAATAAATATAGCGTCTGGAATAGGCAACTGATCGAAACATGCTGGCGCAGTATCTATGATCACAGATAGTTCTGGGGCGCCCATTGATTCTGCATTTTTAAGAATAGCTTTTGCGCGTTCTTTATTTTTTTCTATCGCAAAGGCATGATTTTTTGGATTGAGGCGCATCCATTCAATTGAAATTGATCCTGAACCTGCGCCAATATCCCATAAAATATCACCTTGACGCGGCGCAAGAGAAGAAAGCGTAATTGCTCTGATTTCCCGTTTTGTGATCTGTCCATCATGATCAAACATCATATCAGGCAGGCCAGGACTTAATGGTATAATTGTGCTGTCTTTTTCTGTGACAATATCGAGCGCAATAAGATTAAGCTTTGAGATAGCGCTTATATTGAAATTATTAGCTGATGTGACATGCGCGCCTTCCGCCGCTCCGCCAAGATTTTCAAGTATATGAATTTTCGTATTGCCCATGCCTCTTTCTCTTAAGAGGGCGGCGATGTGAGAGGGCGTTGTTTCATCCCAGCTGAGCGCTAATATTTTTGCTTGTGGTTGAAGATAGGGAATAATTTTATTGAGACTGCGGCCATGTAAAGAGAGCAGAGCGCAATCTTGAAGACTCCATTTTAAATAAGACGCGGCAAGCGAATAGGATGATGGGCTTGGTATGCTAAGAATTTCATTGGCGGGGATCATCTCTGCAAGCAATTTGCCAATACCAAAATAAAAGGGGTCCCCAGATGCTAATATAACAACTTTTTTGCCTTTATTATTTAATATTATGGGCAACGAGTTGGAAAGAGGCGACTCCCATTCAAAAAATTCTATTTCTGGAAAATCTATCAATGTGCGGTGACGTGCGCCGCCAAATATAATTTGAGCATTTTCAATAATATTTTTAGCGGCTGGCGTGAGGTCTTTGAATCCTCCTTCGCCAATACCAATAAGAGAGAGCCAAGGGTGTGAGAGAGGTTCAGTCACTTGGATCCTCGAGGCGTATAAAGCCAATCCTCTTTTGCTCCACGACTGAGCCGTCGCGTCGCGCGTGAGCCAATGATGACAAGCGTTGTCATGTCTACGCGTGAACCATCAACCGAGCTCAAATTGGTAAGAATAAGTTCTTCGTTTTTCCTTCCGATAGATTTTGCAAGCACGACATGCGTATCAGAGGGAAGGATGTTGCGCAGAAGTGAAAACGCATCGTCAATTCTATTGGGCCGGGCTTTTGATGCTGGATTATACAAGGCGATAACAAAATCGCCACGCGCAGCATGTTCGAGACGCTGTTCTATCAAGCGCCACGGTTTGAGATTATCCGATAGGGAGATCACGCAAAAATCATGGCCAAGCGGCGCGCCTAATCTTGCCGCGGCAGCTTGCATGGCGGAAATGCCGGGTATGACCGTGATGTCAATATTCCGCCAGTCAGGATTGCCGAATTCTATGGCCTCAAAGACAGCAGCAGCCATAGCAAAAATGCCAGGATCGCCTCCCGAGACGATCGCAACAACTCGACCGCTGGCGGCTTTTACAAGACCATCTTCAGCGCGCGCCAACTCAACTCTATTATCGCTTGGATGCTTGATCTGATCGTCTCTGAGCGTTAGCCGCTCTATATAAGGCGTGTAACCAATAATATCTTGTGCAAGCGCAAGCGCTTCTTGCGCTTCATGTGTCCAGAAGCGTTCATCCGATGGACCAAGCCCGACAATAAAGAGGCGTCCTGTCATGGCCGACGACCATCGCCTGGAATAATAACCATTGAAAAATACGGGGCTAAATCATCTTTCTTATCATTAAAGGGGAGTATTTTTTGATTTTGCATGGTGCCATGTTCAACATAAATAGCGCGCGATGCTAATTTGGATTGAGTGAGCACATGTCTGACTTTTTCGAAATTACCGCCAAGTTTCATGATAACGGCAGCGTCAGTTCGATTGAGATGATCAAGAAGCATTTCTTCATCAAGTGTCGCCGGGATGACTGTAAGTATATCGTCGCCCCATGTCATAGGCTGTCGCGCAGCTGCAAAGCAGCCTGACATGCCAGATAGGCCAGCACAGACGTCAACGTCAAATTCATCTTTGAGGCGATCGAACATATGCATGAAAGAGCCATATAAAAGGGGATCTCCTTCGCATAATAAAGAGACGCTTTCCCCAGACTGCAGCACAGTGCGAATGGATGTGGCGCAGTGCTCATAAAACATAGACATTTTGTCATTATATGTTTTATCCGCAAAATGAATCTCAGTGGTCACGGGATAAAGGAGTGGCAGCTCTTTTACGTCTGACGTGAGATAAGGCGCTGCAATCGTGCGCGCGTGTCCAATCCGCCCTTCTTTTGCAAAATAGGCGATTGTCGTTGATTGAGACAATAGGCGAGCGGCCTTGACTGTCACCAGTTCAGGGTCTCCAGGACCAAGACCAATTCCAATCAGCATCGGACGATTAATGGCGTTAGACATTATTCAGCATCACTTGCGAGCGCATTGATGATTGCAGCGGCAATGGCGCTCCCGCCTTTGCGCCCTTTGACAATAATATAGGGAATACGACCATATTCGGCTAAGGCCTCTTTTGACTCTGCCGCGCCAACGAAGCCAACTGGCACGCCTATAATAGCAGCAGGCGGCTCCATGTCCGTGCGCAAACGTTCGAGCAGGTAAAAGAGCGCTGTAGGAGCATTGCCTATTGCAACGATAGAGCCGCTGATGCGGGGCTTCCACAGATCAATTGCCGCTGCGCTACGCGTGTTTTGAATATTTATTGCACGTGATTGCACCGTTGGATCTTTAAGCGTGCAGATAACATCATTATTGGCGGGCAGACGTGATCGCGTAACGCCATGGGCAACCATATTCGTGTCGCAGAAGATCGGGGCGCCCAGTGTTAGCGCCTGTCGTGATTTCTGGACAAATTCGGGTGATATGACGATGTCATGGGTTAAATCTGTCAGGCCACAGGCATGAATCATGCGAACAACAACTTTTTCCTCCTCCTTGGAAAAGCGAGAGAGATCCGATTCCTGACGGATAATACGAAATGAATGCTGGTATATTGTCGCCCCGTCACGGATATAAGAAAGCTCATCATGCATTGTTTTGCGCCGTCATGAAATGGTTAAGATATGCTATGGCCCGCTCGATAGAGGGAGCGCAATAGTGCGGGGCGGCATGCGCTGATCCGTTATGAATAATCGCCATATGATCGTCCTGCAGTGTAACTGTAATGGGGGAGGGGGCAGGGTTTGCGCATCCTTTTTTGCATCCAGAAATATGCACATAAGGACGAGGCCCCGAAGGAACTGTGTTGAGTTTTTCCGTCAATTGTAAAGCGACGTCGTGCGTTGGACCATTTGCCTGTAAACAGCCTGGCGATCCTGGACAGGTTATGATGAGATTACGTGGATCCTCGCGCGCCGTAATCACCCCAATGGCTGGGAGGCTTAGTGTGATTTTCTCTGCTACTTTAAAATCTTTGGTTGGGATAATGAGGGCGCGCCAGGGAGTTATTCTTATTTCTGACAGAGCATATTCATTGAGTAAGTTCGCAATCTCTAGCAGCTGTCGGCTCTGCCATCGGCCAGAAAAAGCGCTAAAGCCGATACAATAATTGTCGCCATGTTTATGGCGGCCTAAATAGTCACATGGTTTGAAAGTATGATTCTTTGTTTTTTTTATATTGAGAAGTCCAGCAGACTTATAAAATTCATCAAATGATAGAGTTTTTAAGAGTTTACCCAGGCGACGAAACTGAAATGGATCGCGCTGCGCGTAGTCAAGATAAGTGCGCATGATCTTCAAAATCGCATCAACGATCGTTCCTGAATCAGTCTGGATGATCTGTTCGTCATCGCCTGCAAGCGAGAGTTCAATCTCCTGATCCGTAATAATATTTACAGCAATATCTGCATCACTCTCACCAAGAGGTAAGATCTGGCAATCATTGATTGACAGATTGAATTTTGGCGGCAAATTTGAAAATTCATTTGTAGCATCTAATATATTTATAATTCGTTCAGCTAATTGTTGCGCTGTCTCTTGTCTTTTTGACGTCAAGCCGCTCAATGGGGAGACCATAATATTGACTGGTGCTCTCGGGGTATTATTTTTTGATGCAAGATTGTGGTCAATGAGCGCTTGAACTGCATATTGATAGCTTTGTTCGGTTAGGCCGCGTATCTGGAATTGCCCGCGTTGACTTAAATCTAAAAGACCATTGCCATAGTCTTCAGCTATATGCGCAAGGGCATAAAGCTGTTTATTTGAGATGGATGCGCCAATTATTCTTGGACGAATAAGCAATCCATCGCCTGTGATCATGGGGTGATGCGCGCTCGGGCACCATCCTTTAATTTCAGGATCTAACGTCATTGTCAGATCCTTTTTTATCCATCATATGCTGGACGCTATTTCGTCTTGTTTGCCATAGATTTTGATCTATCGCGCGACGAAAGACAGACTCTATTGCCTCATAGGCCGGGAGATTATTTTTTTCAATAAAATATCTAACGCCTTCATCGGCGATAATGGCGTTAAAAATGAGATCAAATTGATGATTATAGGTATAATTTGATGTCACTGCGAAGGCATAGAAATTATCGATGCTTTCGGCTATTTCGGCTGCGCCGCGATAGCCGTGTTTCATTTGTCCGGCAAGCCATCTTGGATTAGCTATTTTCATCCTTACTGTTTTGGATATTTCCTGTTCAAGTGAACGGATCTTTAAATTATCTGGATTTGTTGCGTCGACATGCAGGCAGTCTGCTTTGCCATGCAGATAACGATTTGCAGCAGAAAATCCGCCTTCAAAATCAACAAAGGCTGGACCAGAGAATACGTCAAAATCAGCAGTGTCATTGGTATGAACATGAATGTCTGTTTGAGAGACGCGCTTGGAAAATATTTCCCATGCCGGATATGAGCCGCCTGAGCGTGTGATGGCGTGTCCAACATTATGAAGATAGGTTTGCGCCAAATCATCGCAATTAGGACTTTCGCATGAGTTTATGCGCGCACTCACGCCAATCTCATATGCGCCTTCAGCAACGCCAAAAATTCTTTCCTGATCACTAATATTCACGAGAGGATTAAATGAAGGCGCTTCGTCTAGTTTAGAAATGGCTTTAACTGCATCAAAGAAAATTTCAATCAGTCCAGGAAACATATCTCTGAAGAGACCAGAAACATGCAGGGTTACATCGACACGCGGAAACTCGCATCGCGACTGTGGTAGAATTTCAAAGCCTGTAACCCTTGAGGTGGAGGGGTCCCATAGGGGGATAACGCCAAGCAGCGCTAAAGCTTGTGCAAAATCTTCGCCTCCAGTGCGGATTGTTGCGCTGCCCCAAAGATCAAGCATAATGTTTCTTGGATAGTCGCCATGCTGTTGCAAATAATGTGTAATCACCTCATGCGCCGCTTTACGGCCAATGTCATAAGCTGTGCGTGTTGGGGTTTGTCTTGGGTCAATGCAATAAATATTGCGACCTGTCGGCAAAACATCCGCCCTTCCGCGCGAGAGGGCGCCGCCTGGCCCTGGTTCAACAAACTTTCCTGCTAAAGCCGAAAGAAGAGATTTTTTTTCATTTTCAGCTGAAAAGGCGCGGTCGAACTCATTGTCTGAATGTGCGAATATATGCAGGCCATCGCCTATTCTCATTTCTTTCAGGTCGCAGATCCATTTATCAAGATTTGCAAGCGACTCTTCAGTATTTGAATTTTCTGTTATGCCGGCCTCAATCGCCAGGCCAGATGTTTCTGCTTCACGTAAAATATTCTTTGCAAGTAATTTTGAGCGCTTAATATCGAGTGAAGAGGCTTGCGTATATTCATCCAGCAATGTTTCAAGGGTCAGCGCTGCGTCATATAAATCAGACTGAATGAGTTTTGGCGTCAGATGTCCAATTGTAACGGCGGAGCTTCTGCGTTTTGCATGTGCGGCTTCGCCTGGGTCATTGACGATAAATGGATAGATAACAGGCGTTGCTCCAAGAATGAGCTCTGGAGTGCATGTGTCAGAGAGAAAGACAGATTTGCCAGGAAGCCATTCTAATGTTCCATGTGCGCCCATGTGAATAATGGCGTCAATATTTAATTCAAACCTTAACCAGAGATAGAAAGCAATATAGGCATGGCGTGGCGGAATATTTAAGTCGTGATAATTCTCTTGAATATTTTTTCCGTCTCCTCTTCCTGGCTGAAGAGAAACAATTAGATTGTCGTTTATCATTGCAGAAATGATAAAACTTTGATGCATGAAAGATGAGTCTTTTTCAGGAGGTCCCCAAACTGCATTTACTTTTTCAATAAATTCCAAGGGTAAATGTTTTTGCCATTCTTTATAATTTTTAATATTGATGCGTGCAGTATGATGCCCCATCATCATATCGGTTATATTTTTGTTAGTGAAAGTGTCTTTATTAAAGCTGTATCCTGCCTCACTCAAAGAGTTTAAAATATTGACGGCGCTCTCAGGCGTATCAAGTCCTAAGGCATAACCGCTTCTACCCTGACGAGATGGATAATTTGAAAATATAAGCGCAATTTTTTTAGCAAAATTTTGTTTTGATCTGAGATCGTGCCATTTCTTTGCATAATCTGCCACAAAGCTTATTCTTGATCTTTCAGGATCATGAAAAGTTCGCGTCAGTTGACAGGCGCCAGTAAGCAGCATTTGTTTTTTGTGAGAAATGGCTCTGGTAAGTATTCTGCCGTCAATCTCGGGAAGTACGATATTCATCGCTAAATCTGACGTATTGGCGCCACGCGCCGAAGCCTCCCAACTTTCTTTGCTAGATGTGGAAAGTGCTGCTTGTAAAATAATTGATTGTGCTAGTTCGAGTACGCAGCCTGTTTCTTTTCTCGATGAGAAGGCGGTCGTATTAATAATAATATCCGGTTTATGATCATTTATTGCATGAGTTAGAAAAATCTCGCTATTTGGTTCTTTAATGCTCGTTACATAAATTGACAGAACAGAAAAATCTCTTTTGAAGAGTTCCTCCGCCATAATCTCAATTGGCTTAAAATCATCTGCAAGATAGAGCGATCGATAAAAAACAATCATCGCACGCGCTGATGCGCTTGCGTTCGTATGACTGGCTTCTAAACAATATCCAGCATTCTTGACTGACGCGCTTTTATTCCACGCATGCTCACCCCCTAAAAGGTAAGAGCAATAGCATAAAAAGGAGTGAATATTTTCAGGGCCGGAATCCTGAAAATAAGACCACATTGTATTAAGGATTTCGCTGCTCAGTGTTGATGCGGCGGTCAGCCGATCATCTGCAACAATATCTCCTGGAATAATGGCCAATAATATATTTTTTCTTTTTGCCAGAATGGAGAGCTGCTCAACGCCATATCGCCAATAATCCTTGCCGCCAAGCAAACGAACAACAATAATTTTTGCATGAGAGACGACATTTTCTAAATAGAGATCGATTGAATAGGGATGCTTTAATTGCGCAAGCGGTGCGCATCTTAGTGAGGGAAAATCTTTATTAAATTTTTCATATTGGGTCGCGACCAATGTCAATTCAGAGTCTGAAAAAGATAAAAAAACCATATCTCCTGGCGTTTGGCCAAGATCAACGGCCTCATCCCCATCATTAATGTCGTGTAAATCTCGGGGGAGGAGATGCATAATAATTTATAGTTGCGTGAGTGATTGCGTGATTTTATCTCGATCCAAGCCCTTAAGTCCGATGACGACAAGGCGACTTGTGCGGGTTTCATCCGTCGTCCATGGTCGGTCAAAATAGTGCTGGAATCTTGAGCCAACGCCCTGAATGAGCAGGCGGGCAGGTCGGCCCCTTACATTCAAAAACCCTTTGATGCGCAATATGCCATAGGTATCGGCAATCGCAGACAACTTGTCTGTGAGGCCGTCAATATCCTCGATGTCGCCAAGCTCGATGACAAAACTCGTGAAATCATCATGATCATGTTCTTCCTCAGCGTCATGATGGGAGTAGCGATTATCAAGATCGTTTTCGACGCCAGAGGCTAACCCTAACAAAATAATTGGATCTATGTTTCCTTTTACGCTTTTTAAAATTCTTGCTTTAGATCTAGCTGTTTTTGAAATTTGATTGCTGACCGCTTGCTCTTCTTCCGCGCGCATTAAATCAATTTTATTTAATATAATAATATCGGCGCAAGAAAGCTGGTCTTCAAAAACCTCTTCGATTGGATTATCGTGATCGACTATAGTGTCACGTGCTTGATCTGTTTTATTGACGGTGGCGTCAGTTGTGAGCAGTCCGTCAACGACGGCCTTGCCATCTATCACTGCGATCACGCCATCGACAGTAAGTTTGGAGCGTATTGCTGGCCAATCAAAAGCTTTTACCAGTGGCTTTGGCAAAGCAAGGCCAGAAGTTTCAATAATTATATGGTCAGGTCGTTTGTCATGCTCCAGCAGCTTTTCTATTGCCGGAATAAAATCATCCGCCACGGTGCAGCATAGGCATCCATTCGTCAGTTCAATTATTCTCTCAGACGAGCAGTTTTTTATGCCGCATGATTGCAAGAGTTCGCCATCAACCCCTACATCGCCAAATTCATTGATTACAAGCGCCAATTGTCTATCAGAAACAGTTTCTAGGAGATGGCGAATTAATGTTGTTTTTCCAGCTCCAAGAAACCCAGTGATGATTGTCGCTGGGATTTTTTCAGCGCGTGTCATGGCGTCGCCTTGCTGTTTCTTGTTGAGAGGAAATGATAAACGATGCCGGTGAACAGCCCTGTCAGGATCCAGGACAAAGCTTGTAAGCTTAATGCTGCGGCGGCAAAATGAGCAGCTAATTCAGCAGGCGCCGAGCTCTGCGGGACAGGTGTGTGTGGCGGCGCCAGATGAGGCGCGATGATCAGCAAGAACCCGATCATTTTTATTATCCAAGCGTTAAATTTTATTAGCAGGTACAGGCCGCAGCTAGTCGCGAGCGCTGTTGCAGTCCACCAGATTTGCCGCGTGTGGACATCGGCTTCAGCGGCGCCGGGTAGTTGAGGCGCTAACTCAAGCCCTGTCGCCAAACCCGTCGCAGCAAAGGCGCAGACAGCCCATAGGCAACAATTTTGAGGATTTATTCTTTCGTTACACAGCAACATAACGGCTTGCAAAATAAGTGCGTAGCCGATTGAAAGGGCAATTGAGGCAAGAAATGTATGCGCCGTTCTTGCAAGCGCGACGCTCGCAATCGTCTCGGAATCAAAATGCGTATCATGCGGCTGCAGATGCTCATATGTCTCCGCCAAGATGATGAGCGGAGAGGTAATAAGGTTTTGTGCGGCAGCAAGAAAAAAACCCGCAGCTAATCCCGCAATGAGAGCTGTCGCCAATACGCGCGATAACACAGCTGTTTGTTTCGCGTGATCTTAATGGCAGGGGAAAGAAAGTGCGTGACGCGAGTCGTGAGCGGCGTCATGAATTGATGCTGGCGTGGCAAAACCTACAACATAGAAAAGGCCAAAGCCTAAAACTAGCGCAACAAGCGCTGTTTTAACTGTATCAAACCGCGCATGCGTTACAGCTGGATTTTGCGAAACGACGTTGGACTGCATCATGATTCTCCTGTCGCCCCGCCGGCGACCTTGTGAAGTGATCGGCGATCATGTGATCGTCGCGACGGCAGGTCTCCTGGCTCACGGCTCCTTATGGTCACGCCGCCTTCCCAGATATTATCCAGTGGCTTTTGGTTGACCTTGCCGACTACAGTTGCGGGGGCAGCCGCGGAATAGGGCCAGGCCCGCACCGCATTCCCTTTTCGCCTTCTTGCGAAGGACCGTCATAAACAGTCATATGCGGCTTCATCCTATCCGTCAAACAAGTGGAGATATTTTTGACGCCCCTTTCAACAGATGAGGAATCACGTCGTCACCAGCTCAAAATGGAAAAGCGCAAAGCGCTGCAATTGGCTGAAGTTGCGTCTAAAAACATTTCTCACAAGGGCTTGTTAATGGTTCACACAGGCCGCGGGAAGGGAAAGTCTACCGCTGCTTTTGGGCTTGTCTTGCGTGGCTTGAGTCAGGGCTGGAAAATCGGCGTTGTCCAATTTGGTAAGGGCGCATGGCCAAGCGGCGAACGCGACATTTTAGCCAAACTCGGTCAGATCGTTTGGCATACATTGGGCGAGGGGTTTACCTGGGAGACGCAGGATCGTTCGCGTGATGTGCAAGCGGCGGAAAAGGCCTGGGCGCAAGCATGCCAATTGATGGCGGATCCAGACATCAAATTAATTGTTTTGGATGAATTGAATATTTCCTTGCGATACGAGCATCTGGCTTTGGGCATGGTTGTGGAAACGCTCCAACAACGTCGCCACGATCTGCATATTGTTGTGACGGGACGCAATGCAAAGCCGGAATTGATTGATGCGGCTGATCTTGTTACGGAAATGACGCCAATTAAACATCACTTCGCCAATGGCGTTAAGGCGCAGGCGGGCATTGAATATTGATTTTAAAGAGCAGTGGTTTTTAAACAAAAA
>Ga0007855_1000360_pt1 | contig 14834 bp, 16 predicted proteins | sample CryBogCBH01Aug08_FD_71230 | JGI IMG/M metagenome (GOLD analysis project Ga0007855, IMG submission 71230) | Freshwater microbial communities from Crystal Bog, Wisconsin, USA - CBH01Aug08 | ecosystem: Environmental > Aquatic > Freshwater > Lake | place: Crystal Bog, Wisconsin, USA | collected...
TGTTTGTTCACGAATGTTCTTTGATGTATGAAGTATTTCGTACATGTATCATATCTGATGATTAAAAAAACCAAAAAACATATTTCGGTGCCGGCGTTGGTCAGCTTTGCACTTGTTTCATCTGCGCTACTTATTGAAGCCAATATTGTGGTTTATTGTGCCTGCGTCAGCCTTTTTGCCATTACAGATATTCACCAAAAGATTTTTCTTGGACTCTGGTTTTTTGCTCTTTCTGGTGGATTTATTGCAATGCTTTTTGTTGAAAAATATTCTGCAAACATCACAACAAGAGTGTTGTATCTTATAACCGCAGTATGGACGGGGACGTTTGCGTATCTTTTGATGGCTGCTGTTGTGTATGATATTGTGAATGCCTTTGTAGATAATTCTCGACCTATTGGTTTCATTTTGTTTTTTGGTGCGTTTTTGACTGGTGTGTATGGTGTGTTTCGTGCACAAAAAATTGCGGTAACAAAAATTCAGGTTTCTCTAACTAATTTACCAGCCGTGTGGAAAGGACGAACCCTTGTGTGGATGAGTGATTTGCATCTTGGTTCGATTCGAGGCAAACGCTTTTCAAAAAAAGTTACAGAACTTTCAAATTCACTAACTCCAGATATTGTTGTTATTGGAGGTGATTTGTATGATGGCACACAAGCACCTGATCTGTTCACTATTGCACAACCACTTGAAAAGCTTGTATCAAGATACGGCACATTGTATATCGCCGGCAATCATGAAGAGTTTGGTGATTCAAGCCCATTTATGAATGCGGTAAAAAAACTCGGTGTGCGAATATTGGATGATGAAAAAATAGAAATTGATGGCGTTCAAATAATCGGACTTGATTATTCAAATTCTGCGAAGAAAGAAAATTTTGAACATATGTTGAGTAGTATGCATATTGATACAAATATTCCGTCGATACTTCTCAAGCATGAACCAAAAGATTTGGAGATTGCAGCTCAAGCGGGAATATCCTTCCAGATTTCTGGACATACACACAATGGACAACAATGGCCATTTAATCATTTGGCTAATCTCGCGTACAAGGGGTATGGATATGGTTTAAAAAAACATGGCACGATGCAGGTATATGTTTCAAGTGGTATCGGAGGATGGGGGCCACCACTCCGTGTTGGATCTACGTGTGAGATTGTGCAAATAACTTTTGTCTAAATAAAAAACTTCAAATACATGTCTACAGTTAAAACAAAAATTAATCAGGGTGATGTCGTCGCTTTTTTGAAACAAAATTTTGATGAATCAATTGATCGAATCGAGTTTCTCAAAGGTGGGGAGGCGTCACAGGCTTTTGCCTTTGAGTCAAACGATGAACATTTTGTTATTCGAATAAATACAAACGATACGAATTTCAAAAAAGATGCGCATGCCGCAGAGTTTTTTGCTACACCGTACATTCCAATTCCAAAAATTTTTGAAATTGGTAAATTTGATAATACGTATTTTTATGCAATTTCTCGACAGGCTGAAGGCGTAACTGTTAATAATTTTTCTGAATCGGAATACCAAAAAGTTTTGCCAAAGATGCTTGATGTACTTGATGCAATTCATGCAATAGATATTCGTGATACAAGCGGATATGGTAGCTGGGATGTGGATGGAGTTGGAGAGTTTGATACATGGCGAGATTTTTTGCTTGCTGTCGGTATGTATATTGAGCCCAACAATATGTTTGAAACTACGTTTTTGGAGAAAGATGTATGGACTACGGTGTTTACGGAGATAGAAAAACTTGCACAATATTGTCCAGAAGAACGATATTTGATTCACGCTGATTATGGTTCTGATAATGTTGTTTCGAACGGTGAAAATGTTACGGGTGTATTGGATTGGGCTCAGTCAAAATACGGAGATTTTTTGTATGACGTCGCATGGCTTTCTTTTTGGGCAGTAAAAAACGACCCGGAACACAATGCCGAAAAATTTTACCGCAGTATGGAAATTCAAAACTTTGAAGAACGTATATTGTGTTACAAGTTGCGTATTGGACTTTCTTCACTCAGTTTTTATGCATATTCAGGCCAAAAAGATAAATATGATTTGGTCAAAGCAAGAACTTTGGCACTTTTGAAATAAAATCGGAAGTTATTCATAGCTTTTTGTGAGTGCTCTTTGATATAATCAACTCATGAAAGTACGAGCTATTGATATTACACTTATTCATTTTTTTCGACGCGTTTCTATTCCAGTTGCGCGATTTTCTCTTTTTGTTGTTTTCTTTTGGTTTGGTTTACTCAAAGTCATTGGACTTAGTCCGGCAGAAGGTGTTGTTCAGCGTCTTTTTGAAACATCAATTCATTTTGTGAGTTTTAATTCTTTCTATCTTGGTTTTGGATTGTTTGAATGTCTTATCGGTATTTTGTTTCTCATCAAAGGCGCGGAACGTATTGTTATTCCGCTTCTTTTTGTACACATGATTACAACATTTGGGCCACTCGTGCTTTTGCCTGCAGAAACATGGCAGAGATTTTTGGTTCCAACACTTGAAGGTCAATATATCATCAAGAATCTTGTGATTATCGCAACCGGTATTGGAATTGCTGCACATTTGCACCCAGTGAAATCTACAAAATAGTATGGAAGGCAAAAATTTTAATCAAAAAAATACTGCAGAAAATCCTCAAGAAAAACTAATCAATAGTTTGAATTTGAAAGCCGGGCAAAAAATAGAACTCATGAGAGTTATGTCGTCTGATGTTGGGGTTACGTTGGGTGAAGTTGTTTCCAAAACGTTAAAAAAGGATCTAAAAATAAATGAGCCAATGTTTTTTCAGGATGGAGCTGAAACCTCAAAGGTAAAAAATGTGATACAAAAAGACGGCAAAGTTGCTATTCAAACTGCGACTTCATTGTATGCTCTTGTTCAAAAAGACCGAAAAACAAAACAGGCAGAAGACCTTATTAAAAAGCTTGAACAGAAGCCAATGAAACTTAACGCTCATGAAATTGTAAAAGAAATTTGGAAAAACTTGAATCAACAGCCTGAGACCGTAAAAGAAATTTTTGAGAGAATCAAAAAAGGGGATTTGCAGGAAGATCTTTTTGTTGAAGCATATTCCATTTGGGGCAAAAAATTTCTTTTTGCGTAATGATACAATGGCACTTGGGGTATGCAATGGTTGTCAGCTGTTTTTGTTGCTCGACCAGCATTTTAATTTTATGTTCCCAAATATTCCGTTGTACCAGCGCCCAAAACTGACACATAATGACTCGGGCAAATTTGAATCACGGGAATCAATCGTAAAAATATTTTCGAATGATTCAAAGTGGTTGTCTCAAATGGAAGGTTCTGTGATATCAATCGCCGTTGCGCATGGTGAAGGTCGGTTTTCTTTTAAGGAAGAGGATCACGCATTTCGTTTTATGCAAAAAGGGCTTGCTCCGGTGTTGTATGTTGATGAAGAACTGTACGCGACAACATCATATCCGGATAATCCTAATGGTTCTTGGCAAGGTATTGCAGCTGTTGTATCCGAAAATGGCCGATTCCTTGCATCAATGCCGCATCCTGAACGCATGCTCTCAATGCTTAATTATAGCTACAAGGAAATGTATGACGCCGACGTCGTCACAAGTCCATGGCTTAAGCTTGTTGAGAATGCGCGTAGGTTTGTGAAGATTAATGAAAAGCTTGCTGCTAAGTAAAAAAGTACGTGTGAATAACACAAGCCCCGTTTTCCGAAGGAAAACGGGGCTTTTTATTACACGAAAATACCCCAAGCGTAAGCTTGGGGATGTAGTGAGTTCTGTATCTTGTTCACCTCGTCATGCTACCATGATGGTATGAACAAGCCACAGAATTACAGAAGAAATGATCACTGCGTCTACCTCACAGACTACCACATAGTCCTGCCGACCAAATACCGTCATCCAGTAATCACACCAGAACTCTGGAAGTATTTGTATGGGAAACTAATCGAAGTAACCACTCACTATCCAAAAATATACATAAAGGAGGCGAACCATGACAAAGATCATATTCATCTCTTAATATCTATACCACCACAAGTATCAGTAGGCAGTGTGGTTCGCCTCCTTAAAACAAACACAGCTCGGCAGATCAAAGACAAGTTTCCCATACTCAAAAAACATTACTGGGGAATCGATTCCCTTTGGTCGGCAGGATACTTCGTTTCTACTGTTGGAATTACCACAGAGACAATAATACGTTATATTGCAAACCAAGGTGAACTAGATACAGGTCAAAAAGCTACGCTTTTTGACTAATCCAGATACCCCGAGCGTAAGCTCGGGGTTATTCATTCTTCACATTCTTTTTCTCCCAACACCCATCGCACATGCCATTCTCAAACGGCTCGCTCATTGAATTCGACGGACACCCTTTCTGTTTGCAAAAATATGCCATGTTAATTTTCAGTTTCTTCTAATAATGTAATCTTCTTGTCGTTCAAAACTAATCTACTCCGCAAGTGTCCCATCAGCTCGCGCTTCTCAAGCGGAGTGCCTTCGCGTAGGACATACTTCGCGTACTCTCTCGTATTCACATCGTCCTCGTTAATCGAATATTTCGGTGTGCCTTTCGTTGCCAATCGTTGCAGTCGATTGAACCGTTTGATCTCATCTTCAAGTTTGATTCGCATACCAAGTTCATTGATGCTGACTTTGTCGATGACTTTGAATAGCTCATCAATCAATTCTTCTTCTCGAATATATTTGTTTTTGCAATTCCTATCTCGTGCCTTTGAACAGGAGTAGTACACATACTTGGCAGTCGTCGTGTCTTTCAGTTCCTTGTATTTTTCTTGCGCCGTTATTCCTGATCCGCACATTCCGCAGGTAAACAATTTAGTGAATGCGAACTCTCGATTCTCTCGCACAATCTTGTCTCGCTTCATATGCGCTTGCGCTTTTTCATACAAATCTTGCGTAATCAGTGTTTGATGCTTTCCGTTGTACCAGTTACCGCTGTCTCTCGGGTACTCGAATATGCCGTAATAGAATGGACTGTCGATTATCCTATATACTCCCGCGAGTGTCAGTGGTTTGTTGCCTCGCGTGTGAAAATTCAGCTCGAATTTCAGCCAGTTATATACCTTTCGTCCGCTCCAATTTTCATATGCCACTTTCTCGAAAATCTTTTTGACGATCGGGGCGCGATCCGGATCAACTGCAAGCTGGCATTTTCGATCCATCATTTTTTGATTCAAATATCCAAGCGGTGCCATGCCCGGCCAGAGTCCCATCTCTACTCTCGTTCGCAATCCGCGCTTCACGTTGATACCTCGATTGTCGTTTTCCAATTTCGCCTGACTGCACAAAATCATGAGCATGAACTTGTCGTTCGGGGCGTTCATGAATCGCTGACCGAAAGTGCGTATGTCCTCCAATTTTCCGGCATCCATCAAATCGACGATTTTACCGAGGTCGCCCGCGTTACGGCTGATGCGATCTGGTGCCCATGTCAGAATTCCGTTATATTTTCTGGCTTTGATTTCCTGCACGATTTCGTTAAAAATCGGTCGCTGGTCGGTCTCTTTCGCCGAGTGCGATTCGCGCTTGAGTTCGGCGATTTCAAGCCCCTCGCGTTCCGCCAGTTGCATCATCTCCTTGATCTGGCTATCAATCGACAGCACTTGGCGTTCCTCCGATTCCGTACTTTTTCTCGCATACAGCACGTATTTTACCTTTACAGGGATTGCTACTTTTTTGGCCGGCAATCCAATCGGCACTTGTACTATGTTGTTCATACCTAAGGAATGACGCAAATCCTTATGGAAGTCTAGCGTCTCGAATGCCTGAGGAGTTGGTAACTAAAAATATTCGAAATTACTTAAAACTTTAGGATTTCTTCATTTTTTCTTTAGAATTCTTTTAGAAAAAATATACAAGAAATCCTCCGACACAGACAAGCAGAATGCCGAGAATATACGTTGCTTTGAGTGTCGGCTTCTCAGACTCATTAAGTAATTTCGGGAAGAATCTGACGATGAGTAATCCCTCGACGAGAACGAATATTGGCTGAACCGAGCTGATAGAAAGAACGATGGCGACAGGTGCGAGCAATATCGCGGCATTGGTTGCGAGAAGTGCGAGAATATTCATTATTTCTGCAAGTGTCGTCAGTCCGAGCGTCTTGCGACGGATCATATGCAAAGTCTGCTTGCGATATAGAGGAATGGCAATAAACAGCAAAAAACCGACAATTCCGATGCCGACATACTGCCAAAATATCGCTGCCCAGAACGGAGTCTGCTCAGCCACCAGTTTAAACAGCGTGTTGTAGATTCCAACGAATGCGGTCGATACAAGCATGAGCAATAGGACGCTTCCTTTCATTTTTGCTTCTCCCTTTTTCCAGACGATGCAGAGTGTGCCGACGAGAATGAGAACGACTGCGACGATCTGCATTCCAGTCGGCACTTCTCTCAAAAGCAGAAAGCCGAATAAGAGTCCCGTGATCGGTGCGAATTGAAAAAGGGATATCACGGTCGTCGTAGATTCTCTCTCCAATGCCCAGAAGTAGAAGAGTATGTATAACGCCTCGAATATTCCCGACAGGATGAGAACGCCGACGAACTGCGAGTCGAGCGTCAAAACCGAATTTCCATGTACGAGAAAAACACCGAGCGCGACGACGAGACTCACGAGCGAGGACAGGATCATGAGACCGCCACTTTCGCTTTCGTTGTTCTCGCCAAGCGAAAGAAGGAACTTGTCGATATAGTTCGCGATGCTCCATGCGAGCGGTGCGATTAAAGCTAGTAAGAACCAATTCATATATATGTCGATTAGACTAAATTCACTATATCACAAACCGCTTTCTAAAATAAGCATTTTATGGTATTATGCACGCATCATGATTCCGCAGTTTCCGGAGTTCAAAAGTCTTGAATTATCAGACAAAAAAGATGTCGAGTCATTCACGAAGCGATTTCCGCCGTATTCGGATTTTGACTTTGCTAGTATGTGGAGTTGGGATATTAAAGGCGAGGTTAAAATATCAAAACTGAATAACAATCTGGTTGTTAGGTTCACCGACTATCTTACGAGTGAGCCTTTTTATTCTTTTCTGGGTGACAATGAAGTAAACGATACAGCAGAAAAACTGCTCACTCTTTCAAAAGTGCAAGGTTTAGCATTAAAGTTGAAACTCATTCCTGAAGAAGCTACCAAGCAACTCGACTCGAACATTTTTTTTGTTACAGAAGATCGAGACCATTTTGATTACATTTACGACACCGATAAATTACTCAAAATGGAGGACAGTAAATTTCATGTTCGCCGAAAACACCTCCGCTTTTTTCAGAAAAACTTTTCCCACAAGGTAAAAAAACACGAAGTCATCGACGCGGCGATCAAGGGTCAGATTTTAGATTTGTTCAGTAGTTGGGTGAACGACAAAGGCGGCGATGTTTCGACCGATTATTTTCAGCGCGAATTTTTGGCGTTATCTCGATTTTTGAATTCATCTGAGTCCATAGATTTTTTTATCGTAGGCATACATTTTGAAGAAAAGCTTATTGCTGTTTCGATATCGGAAAATGTGAGTAGTTCATACAATGTAAGTCATTTTCAAAAAGCGATTAACTCTGAGTTTAAAGGTATCAATGTCTATTTGATTCGTGAGCTTGCAAGCTTACTGATGGAAAAAGGAATCCGCTACGTTAACTGGGAGCAAGACTTAGGGATTGCCGGTTTGAGAGAGAACAAAGAGTCGTATCTCCCGTGCGCTTTTTTAAAGAAATATTCAATTTCGCTTAAATAGTTTTAATTACAAGATTTTAGGGTATATAATAATCAACATGGAAGACGTAAAAAATTCACTGGTGAAAAATAGACTACTTACGGTAGCAGTGCTCATGTTCTTGGTTGTCACGGGCTGGTGGTTAACAGTTAGTCCTCTGAATTCGGATCTTTTTGTAGACAAAAAGAATCTCTGGAGTTCAAGTTATGAATTCATTGCCATTTTTGGAGGCATATGCGGTCTTTTTATAACGAAGCATTGGGGTGGTCGCAAGAGCGTGCTTGGAAGAGCAGTTCTTGCTTTTTCAATTGGATTATTTTTGCAAGCGTTTGGACAGGTCGCTTACAACTACTACACACTCTTTCAGCATATGCAGGCACCGTATCCATCACTTGGTGATACTGGATACTTTGGGAGCATCTTTGCATATATGTATGGCGTAATATCTCTTGCTCGCTACGCGGGCGTGAGTATATCGTTCAAATCTCTCACAAATAAAATTCTCGCTGTGATAATTCCGCTCGGACTACTGACTCTTTCATACTTTACTTTCTTGAAGGATTACCAATTTGATTGGTCGAATCCGCTCAAAGTGTTTCTCGATTTCGGCTATCCGCTCGGACAAGCTTTCTATGTCTCAATCGCTTTATTGGTCTTATTCCTTTCTAGAAAATTTTTGGGAGGTATTTTGAAAAAGCCAGTCTTGCTTCTTACGTTCGCTTTGATTATCCAGTATGCTAGTGATTCAAATTTTTTGTATCAGGCAAACAACAATAATTGGTATACGGGTAGTATCGGCGATTTTATGTACGCAGTTTCATATTTCGTTATGACTTTGGCTATAATCCACATCGGTAATATCTTTCAAAAGATTCGCTCAGAAAGTCAGTCACTACCAGCAGTAAAACCAGAATCAGGTGTCACGACTGGTATCGACAAACTCCACAATCAAATTCTTACAGAAATAATCAAACGCCAGGTTCGTGTTGCAGGATATCTCGCATGGCAGGAAGTTAAAAAAGTTTCAGGTATTACGGTAACAAATGAGCAAGATGTCGTTGTGTCTATAAACGGTGATCCCAAGCAGGTTATTGATCAGCTTCTTGCAAATTACAAAAATCTATTCGGAGATCTCGCAGTTGAGGTTTCAAAAAATGCCGTCTACTATCTCGTTGCCGAATTACCAGCCGATCAAGTGCCTGATAGCTTGAAATAAAAAATGGCGGACGAAAAAGAAAACCAGAGTACACATGTCGTTTCGCCGATTTCTTCGGATTTTTCACAGCATCCTGTCGTGCTTGCACAGCAAGAACTGTATAAAAAGAATGCTGAACTTGATTCGCTCAACGAGCTTCTTTCTCTTGCTCGACAACTATACCAGATTAGCTTATTGGCACTTGACCCGACCGCACTTGCGGAAAAAATATCGGTAACGATGCGCGATAATATGCATCTTGAAATGTCGGGCATATTCATATTCGACCGAGATAAAGATATATTGACTCCGCTTGCGTTTGCAAAATCCGAGCGTCTGATTTCGGCGATTCGCAAGGCAGGATTTCTGTTTAAAGATATTAAAATCAGAAACGCGACTAAGCGACCCGCGTTTCAAAAGATGTTCGACGGGCAGACATACACAACGCAGAACCTCGCCGATGTTTGGGGTGGTCTAGTCGAAGACAAAGTGCTTGTCGAGCTTGCAAACACTGCGAATATTAAAACAGTGATCATTCATCCTTTGTTGACCGAAGAACGGGTTATTGGAGTCATGATTTTGGGACTGACTTCCACATACAATCAAATCTGGATGACAAAGGAAGAATCGCTCAAATCATTTGCCGATGTCATTGCGGTGGCGCTCGACAAGTCATATACATATTCTGAACTTGGAGAATCAAATAAACGCATGCAGGACTTGTATGCCAAAATGGTTGATCAAAACAAACAACTAAGAACAATCGACGAAACAAAGTCAAACATATTGTCATTCGCTTCGCACCATCTTCAGAACCCAATGGAGAACGTTGTCATGGGAACTTCGATGATCGCTGATGGTTCATTCGGAGCGATCTCGCCCGAGGTTAAAAACGCCGCCGTTAAGACTTTTGAATCTGCGCGCCATCTGTCGCTTACAATTAAATTGTGGCTCAAAGCACTTGAATTCGAGGAAAATAAAATTACATATTCAATGAAAAAGTTTGACCTGCTTGATGTGGTAAATATGATTTCAAAAGATTGGACAATGGTTGCAACAACGCGGAATATTACTTTTACTGTTGAGACAGATAACAAGGCTCCATACAACATTGTTGCTGACCAAGCATGGATACGCGATGTCATTATGAATTTGATGGACAACGCCTTTAAAATGACAGAAAAAGGATTCGTAAAAATCAAAGTTGAGAAAATCGGAATCGAAAAAACACGATTATCTGTGATTGATTCCGGTGTTGGAATCGATGCTGAAACATTACCGAAATTATTTACAAAATTTGAACGCGGTGATGAGGGTTATAAAAAAGATATTGAAGGCACTGGACTTGGATTGTATATTTCCAAGAAGATTATTGAGAAGGGGCATGATGGAGTTATCAAGGCTGAGTCAGATGGAATTGGTAAAGGTGCAACGTTCTATTTTGAGATTGATAGTGTTTAAAATCTAGCGCGATTCTTTCTATTCTAAATTGACGAGATTATGTCAATGTGGTATTGTTTTTTTAAATTTAATTAAAACAAATTTAAAACTTAATATCATGATAGCAAATCTAATCGGTCCTAGTGGTTCAGGCAAAACAACTCTGGTATCAAAAATTGAAGAATTATATCCATTTCTCTATCGTCGATTAATTTCTTACACAAGTCGCATCAAAAGAGTTACAGAGAAGGAAGGAGAATCTTATCATTTTGTTGATAAAAAAATGATAGAAAATAAAAATGATTTTGTTTTGCAACGAGTTAGAGAAGACGGAATATACGCTATTAAAAAAGACGATTTATATTCTACTGACAACAAAATTATTCTCACAACATTTCCAGCGAGTGGAATTTTAAAATTACAAAAACTCGGATGCATCGTTGCTCCTTTCTTTTTGTCTGTAGGTTCAGATGAGTGCGAAAAAAGAATGATCGCCCGTGGCGATGATCCAGCAGATGTGAGGCGAAGAATATTGGCTGATCTAACAGAATCTACCCTCGAAATCACACGAAGTCTTTTAGGAGACAGGAACCTTTGCATCCTGAATGGTATGCTGAATCCTAATGAATTGGCTTTGTCTGTTCATCAAATTTTATCTGCATTCAGAAATGAAATCGAGTAGGAATACTCGATTTTTTGTTGCCGATTTTAAAATTGACGTATTTATAAAAGTATGGTAATTTATAAATATTCTTTCACAATTAAATATTGTATTATGTCAAAAAATCTCACACATCACGGAGGAAATATTTACATTTCCCAACACAAAAAAGACGTTGACATCGACTTGGTTCAACGCAATCTGATTTTTCTTGCTGATAAAGGACTGGCAACTTTTGGAAATATCAGTACTGAAATTCTGCGACCTGAGCTTGAAAGAGCTAACTTCCGCATTGAAAAGAACGACCTCTGTTTTGAGGATGATCTCACTCTCGGGCTACAAATGCCCGAAACATGGTATATAAACCGTGGAGTTAATGCGCTTAGTACTTCGATGTACTATAATTTCCTGAATTTTAAGGAGATGGCAAAAAGCGAAGTGTTATTCACAAAGAACAAGGCGGCTTCTGAACAGTACGGACGTATCGGTATTGTCGAAATTTATTTACAGGATCGGCTTGAGGAATTTCTTCTTGCCAATGGTATTGATTATTTCGGAACACCAAAGACGCTTACTGAATGTATGCGCGTTCTTGAGGGCTGGGATATCAAAAGGGTTCCCCGTCTTAAGTCTTATGTTCCGTATTCTGAATTCATTAAGCTTTGGTGTAAAGAATATTATCCAAAATTTAAGGAGTCAGAATGGGGTCTTGGGGAAAAGAAATCAAAAATCATCCTCGACGGAACTGGAACAACGAATATCCGCGAGTCTATAAAATTCTTTTGGCAGAATTATCTGCTTAAAAAGGAAGAAAAGATTTCTTCGGGCGATGTTGAGATTGATGTGCTGAGTCCGCGTTTCTCTGAAAACAGGAAACCAGATTACATCCTTATTGGGGAAGATATTTTCAGTGAAAAAGAAAATAACCAACTCATTAATTTCAAAGAGTTTACAACTGGGAAGATTATCTCTGCTGGACATTCAAATGAGAAAAATGAAAAAGACCTTGCTACTGCACAATTAGCTGAAAAGCTTTTTCCAGAGGCAAAAATCATCATCTTCAGAAACCTTCCGCTAATGCCGAATTTCACCATGTGCAAACTGGATGAAATAAAAAAAAAGGAATCAATCGCGAGATTGCCGTTATTGGGAATACCTTGGTATCTTTCATTCACGAATTTAAAAGCTAAAAAATGGAAGAGACTGTAGTAAATTATTTGCGTAATGTGTTACGTGGTCAACAGAACGGCAAGATATTAAATTTAGAACTTGCCACAGTCGTTAAGAATTTTTTGGATAACGACAATTTTGTCATGGAAGCCGTTGCTAGTCACAGCTCAAATGTTTTTCTCTTAAGCTCTAAACTCAAAAATGAACAAAAATTCATTCTAAAAATTAGGACTACAAATCAGGAGAAAAAACATTTTGGTTTAAAAACCGAGGCTGATATTTGTTTAGAATTGGCCAATGATTTAAGCGTTACTGTTCCCAAAATTGTGTTGTATGGATCGACAGATGAATTCGAAATTGCCTTGTATGGTTACAGAGCAGGCGTATTAGCAAGCGATGTTTTGCTTGACGACACTCAAATTATTTTTATTTGGTCAGCCATCCTTGAAATACAAAACAGGCTGATAATTTCCAAAATTAATTCGGTTCAATCCATAGTCAAAAACTTGAACGAGGATCATGATTTTTCTGGCAAAATCGTTCGGCACACTTCAAAATTGCTCAATATAAAATTGGATCCACTGCGACTTAAAATTATTGACGATAAGTTGAATTTAGAAAAAATGAAGCGTTCAAGGACGATACTCTCTGACCGCAGTCCTGCTAACTGGATTATTAGTGGAAATGATATTATCGCGATCGATTTTGACTTACTCCTTCCTGAATCTTGCCTTGGAGACTTTGTTCTGTTTATTGATGATTACAGATTATCTGTTCCGTATAATCGAAATACCATGATTGGTAATTGCTTGAACTTTCTAAAAAAGAAAGGAATATCTTTTACTCATGAGGATTTCCATTGGTGTGCGGTCAACCGTAATTTATTGCAAGGTGCACTATTGTACAAAAATAGCAAAGCTGGTTCGCTGTTTTGCTATCAGCGAGCTTTAGATTCCAGTATTATATTAAAAGCTGGATTCATTGAGCAAGAAATAAGAAAAATCCTCCCTGAGGTAGCCTGAACATGAATTTACATGTTCAGGCTTTTTTGTGCCAAATAACAGGCATATCCAACAAGAATTATATCTCGAACCTTAGAACCGTTTACTTCGTCGCTGTCGATAGAAAAAAGACCTGTATCAGTACAACTCTGATCTTGGCAACCGATAGGTTTTTCAGTAGCTTCCACGATAAAATGAGGATTGTATGCGTGTTTGGGATATGGTCGTCCCGTTGCTTTATTTACCTTTTCCGTATCGGGATTTATGATTTCGTTGTAGCCAAACATGGTCACATTCGACACCTTCTCTAAGCCAGCTTCTTCGTACAATTCACGCATGAGTGCCTCATTGACTGTTTCGCCTTCCTCGATATGTCCGCCAGGAAGTTCCCATCCTCTGTGTGTTTGCACAAGTGTTATCTTGTCCTCAAACACAATAAGACCAGTTGCGGTTGTAGCAATTGCAGTATCTGGCAATTTTGACCCAATAAAAAAATTCCAAAAGGTGGTATTTTTCCAGTTGCCAGTTAAGATTAGTTTCGATTCATTCATATGAATTGATAGTAATTGATTTCAAAAAATTGAGCAAGTTTAAGCTGATTTGAATAACTTCGGTTTTTCGTATAGTATGTGTATTCAATAAGATTCTAATGAAGACTCAACTAAACAAAAAGAAAGTAATTATTTTCGACGTCGATGGCGTTATTCTTGACAGTATTGATTTGGTGCGAAAAGATTTGTTGCAAAGACATCCATCTATGACAGAAGAAGAATTTAAGGAAATTTTCACTGAAAATTTTTGGACTGGTCTTTCTAAATTTAAAGAAAAGTTTTCAATAAAAGAATTGAGTCAGGAAGAAAAAAATCATCGTGAAGCACAACGTCTTATGACTAGAGATTCCATTAAAGTCTTTGATGGAATGAAAGAATTCCTTGAGCAAGCATCCAAGAAATATATTCTGGTTATCAATAGTTCTGGGTATAAGGAACACATCGAAATCCCATTGAGAGCTTCAGGTGTCTTAAGCTTCTTTGATTTTGTTGCAAGTAAAGAGATATCTGTCGACAAGACCGAAAAAATTAATTTTATACTTGAAAAATATATCGCTTCTCCCAATGAAGTTGTTTTTATTACAGACACGATTGGAGATATTTTTGATAGTGATAATGCCGGAATAGATTCTATTGCTGTAACATGGGGAGTACACAAGCGTTTCGATTTTGAAAAGCAAAAATTTAATCAACTATTAGATATAGTTGATGATATAGATGATCTTTCTGAGAAAATATTATCAGAGTCAAAATAAATATAATGTACCATCATGTTGGTAACCTGACTACACAAATTTCCATATCTAAGCTAGTATGGTCGAACCTCGTAAAATGAGGTAAAATATCTTTACAACTCAATAAGAGTAGCCTAACCCCACAGACTTGTCTCTGGATATGGTGAAAAAACGCCAAAGTGTATAACAAACTCCTAGTCAGAGTCACTTTGGCGTCGTATCTGGAAACGGGTACGGGTTTGGTCGAAAGACCGAATCGCGATGGCTAGGAGTTTATTGTACTCCTATTCCACTCGCACATTAAAAAATCGCATATCGCCAAAGTTATGAATTCATTTTTTATTGTTCTCCTG
>Ga0007855_1000366_pt1 | contig 14665 bp, 10 predicted proteins | sample CryBogCBH01Aug08_FD_71230 | JGI IMG/M metagenome (GOLD analysis project Ga0007855, IMG submission 71230) | Freshwater microbial communities from Crystal Bog, Wisconsin, USA - CBH01Aug08 | ecosystem: Environmental > Aquatic > Freshwater > Lake | place: Crystal Bog, Wisconsin, USA | collected...
ACCAGCGATCGGGTGCAATGTGCATGACGAGCGTGCCGGTGTCGTCCCCCGTAGCGGCTCCCGGCAGACTCGGCAGCCCCGGTGGCAGAGACAAGCCGTAGGCGACGAATTCGACATCGCCGGCGCTCGTACGCGGCTCAATGATTGCGGTGTGCATCATGACTTCATCCGGTCGGACGTCGGATCGTAGTGGACGGGGCTGACCACGTTGACGACAGCATCGTTGCCCCGCAACGGATCCCGCGCATAGAGGATTGTGCCTTCCGCAATCTCGCGAGACACGAGCGCCAAGCCGATCCATTCACCGAGCGCCGGACTGTACGCGGACGACGTGATGTAGCCGACAGGCCGCGCCGAGACGGCATCGGCCGTCAACTGCGCTCCGCCGAGGAACGGGCTCTTCCCATCGTTTGACCGCACACCCACGAGCCGCTCTCGCTGCGGTTCGTGAAACGCCGGCCGATCCAACAAATCACGACCGACGCAGGCATTGCCGAGCGCCACGAGTGATCCCATCCCAAGATCGTACGGCGTGGTCTGTCCGTTGAGCTCGGAGGAGACGAGATAGCCTTTTTCCAACCGCAAAATATCGAGTGCCTCAAGACCGTACGGCGCGAAGCCAGCCCCGACGAGCGCATCCCACAACGGGACAGCGATGGCGGGACGGCCGTGCAACTCGAACGCCAGTTCGCCGGAGAAACTCGCCCGAAGCACCGTCAGATCGTGGCCCCGGTACTGACCGGTCGCGAAATCCATGTGCCGCAGGTGGGTAAACGTTTCTGCCCACTCACTGCCCAGCAGCGCGACCAGCGTCGCCCGACTCTCCGGTCCTGCTACTACGATCGCAGACCATGCATCGGTGACATCGGTAATCGCGAGACGCGAGTTCGCCCACTCCGTCTGCCGATAGTGCTCGAAGTGAGACAGCATGTGCTCCGTGTGACCGGTGCTGACCGTGGCCAAAAAGCGGGTTTCGCTGAGGCGTAGCACGATGCCATCGTCCAGCACCATCCCATCCTCGCGCAAATTCACCATGTACTTGGATCGACCCACCTTGATGGTGCTGGCTTTGGACAAGTACATCGCATCAAGGAAAGCGGCCGCATCCGGCCCTTCCACCTCAAATTTGCCCAAGGTCGAGCCATCGACGATCCCGCCACGCGTTCGAACGCGGCCCGCCTCAATGATGCCCGCATCCGTCGCATTCGCACCGTTGGCGCGGTAGTAGCGGGGCCTCATCCACAGCCCCATCGCCTCCATCACCGCTCCATTGGCCACGTGCCAATCGTGCAACGCGGTGGTTCGGGCCGGTCGCAATTGCGTGCCGAAGCGGTGACCGGCAATGGAGCGTAGCGTGACGGGGTGAAACGGTGGGCGCAGGCGCGTTGTGCCGACCGTCGGCACCGGTTCGCCGCGCAACTCCGCAACGATCGCCGCGCCTAATTGACCCCCGAATTTCGCCTGATCCGTGCCGAAACCCAATGCCGTGTAGCGTTTCACGTGCTCAATGTCGATGAACCCCTCGGCCAATGTGGCGCGCAGGTCAGCGACGCTCACGTCGTTTTGAGGATCGACAAACTGGCACTTCTCGTCCGCTTCCCGCGCAGGCGAGCGCCAAAACGGTGCCAGGTGCGGAGCCGGATCGCCCTTGGCCGCCGGTACAGCCGCCAGGGGCCCGCCGTGCCCGGATCGCAATGCCGCGGCCACACCGGCCGCAACACCTTCTTTGAGTACAGCGGCAAGTTCCATGGCACCGTTGGCACTGCCCGCCGTCACGCGCCCGTCCGGATTGTCGACCGCAACGAACGCCGCGAGCGTTTCCTCGTAGCGCTTACTACCCCCCTCCTGCAACGCCGCATGGATCGCAGGCCCCCATCCGCCGCTGACCAGGACGGCGTCGCAGCGAATCACGTGAGACTGGGTGGCATCACCCAGCGGCGCCACCACAACGCTCGAGACGCTCCGCCCACCGCGGGCAGCGAGGACGGCGTGCGCCGCCAAGCAAACCGTGCCACGCCCGGCCAGGTCTGCCGCAATGTGCCGCACCGCCGCCGTCTGCGGCCCGGTCGCACGGGTATCCACAATGGCAGCCACCGTCATCCCACCGGCGACTAATCGCGCAGCGGTGACGTACACGCGATCGTGATTGGCGAATAACACCAAACGGTCGCCCACTTTGACGCCGTAACGCGCAAGGTAGCGTTCCGCCGCGCCGAGTAAGAACACGCCCGGTAAATCGTTATCGATAAACGCAATCATGCGCTCGACCGCGCCAGTGGCGACCACCAATGCCTGTGGGCGCACTTTGATCAGCGCAGCCGGGCCCGCCATACCCGCGCTCTCGGTGTGGAGCACGTATTCGCCGGTGCTACCGGCGACCAAAGTCGTATCCGTCAGGACCCGCGCGCCGAGACGCGCCAGTTCACCCAAGGCCGCGCACGTCCATTCGCCGGCCGAACGTCCTTCGATTCGAGCCGCTTCAAACTCGAGTTCACCACCGACGACGGGCTCCCGCTCCGCCAAGATGACTTTCGCGCCATTGCGCGCCGCGGCAAGCGCCGCAGCGAGCCCGGCCGGACCGGCGCCCGCCACTAAAACATCGCAGTGGGTATGCTCTAACGTGGGAGCCGGCAGATCGCAGGCACCGGGCGCTTTACCCAGGCCAGCGAGGCGACGAATGAGCCCTTCCCAAAAACGCCACTTGGGCAGAATGAACGTTTTGTAATAAAAACCAGCGCCGAAAAAAGCGTTGCCGAGCCGCAGCACCGCCGTGACATCAAAACGCAGGCCCGGCCACCGGTTTTGGCTTTCTAACGCCAACCCCTCCACGAGCTTCAGCTGAGTCGCCGGCACGTTCGGCACGATCGCGGGCGCCCGCCCGACGGTGAACAGCGCGTTCGGCTCCTCCGGACCCGCGGTCATCACCCCACGCAAACGCCGGTACTTGACGCTGCGACCCATCGCCCGGACGCCCGCGGCGAGCAACGCCGAGGCCGCAGTGTCGCCCACGTGCGCCGTATAGACTCGACCGTCGAAGGTGAAGCGAAGGGTCTCCGCGCGTAGGCGCGTCCCGGTGCGCGGTGCGGTCATGCGGCACCGCCTGTCGCTGCCAAGCGAATGGCCAGCACGGCCCCGGTCGATGGGTTGCGCTCCACCTGCAGCCACGCGCGACAACCGCGCACGTGCTGCCAGTGCTCCACGCTGTGCGTCAGGCTGTCGACTCGCAAGTACACCCGTTCAAAGGGCGTCTCGCCGGCATTCGGTAGCGTCTTGTGGAAATCGAACTCGCGCAACTCGCGCGGTCCGCAGAATGGACAGATTAAGCGGCTCATAGGCGCACCGGGAAGGGGCCACCGCCACGCTCGTCGAGCATGTGTCCGGTAGCAAAGCGAGAGAGGCGGAAACCGCGCGCGATGTCGGGCGCCTGACCGGTCGCAACCAGCGTCGCGCACGCCGCGCCCGACGCCGGGATGGTTTTGAATCCGCCGTAACACCAGCCCGCATTGAGAAAGACGTTGTTGTATTTGACGCTGTCCATGATGGGGCTGCCGTCCATCGTCATGTCATTGGTGCCCGCCCACTGTCGCAGGATGCGCAGACTGCCAATTTGGGGCAACAGGTCGACCGCACTCGTCACGACTTCTTCCAAGCGATGCCATTGTCCTTCTCGGGTGTAGGATGGAAAGCCATCCAAGAACCCGCCCATGACGATGCCGCCACGGTCGGACTGTAGGATGTACACCTCGCCATGCCCAGGATGGACATAGATCAGTACCGAACCGATCAACGGCTTAATCGGCTCCGTCACCATTGCCTGCAAGAGATGCGTCTCGATCGGCAACGGCATCCCGATCATTTTGCCCACCATGCCCGTGTGGCCGGCGGTCGCAAAGACGACCCGGTTGGCTTTCACGAAGCCAAGGCTGGTTTCGACACCCGTCGCGACGCCTGCCTCCGTGCGCAAGCCCTGCACCTCGCAGCGCTCAATAATATCCACCCCGAGCGCCGTGGCGGCGCGTGCATAGCCCCACGCCACGGCATCGTGTCGCACCGTACCACCGCGACGCTGGACGAGCGCGCCGACGACGGGGAAACGGCGATCTTGGCGGGGGATGAGCTCCGGTGCGAAGCGTTCAAGCGCATCGATTTCCATCAGCTCAGCATCGATCCCGGCGAGACGCATCGCATTGCCGCGCCGTGACGCATCAATCATGTCGCCGTCAGACAGGCACAGATCGGCAACGCCCCGCGGGCTGTACATCACGTTGTAATTGAGGTCCCGTGACAGCGTCTCCCACCGCCGTAGGGCATCTTCGTAGAAATAATGATTTTCGGGGAGCAAATAGTTGGATCGAACAATCGTCGTATTGCGACCGACGTTACCGTACCCCACCAACTGGCGTTCGAGGATGGCGACTTTCAGGCCGTGGTCGCGGGCCAAATGATAGGCGGTGGCCAGACCGTGACCGCCCGCGCCGACGACGACGACATCGTATGACGGCTGCAACGAACGACCGGTCCAAAGGGGCTTCCAATAGCGCGCGCCCTGAAAGCGTGCACGGATCAACGCCAAAGCGGAGTAACGGGGTGTGGGACCCTTCATGCGATGCTCTGTCCTTCAGGTGGAACCCGACGGGCCCGGAGGGGGCGCCAACCTGCGCGGAGGATACACCGCCGACGAGACTGACGGAATTCTAGACCGAGGCTTTCACGGATCATGGGTGTCTGTGACGGCGCGGATTAACGCTGCCACCAGTCGTGCGCGACGAGCCGGCGGATAGCGACGTGGCTCCATCACGGTCCCTAACCACATGCCATCGATGCCGCTGACGAGGAGATCGACCCGATCCGTCACCGACCCGTGGGCGGAAATCTGTCCCAATCGACGCGCGTCTCGGAGCGCACGCGTGACCAATCGACGCCAACGCGCGTAGTACTGCCGGTGCACGTCGGACAGCGCATCGTTGTGGCGGGCCGCACTCCACAACGCCAGCCAAACGCCCGGATACGTGAGCTCACCCGCAGCGGGGACCATGAACGAGAGCACCGCCGTGAGCTGACGCATCCCCGGGGGGACTTCCGCAAGGCGGCGGTCCAACGTTGCGAACGACTGATTCGCGAGCCACTGAAAGGCATTCGCGATCAGTTCATCCTTGTCGCGAAAATAATGGGTGAGCACACCGATGCTGAAGTGTCCCACCTCAGCAAGACGCCGGAACGTCGCTGCCTCCGCCCCCTCCGACTCCACCACGCGAACGACCAACTCGGCGAGTTCGTCGCGGCGACGGGCATGATCTACGAGTTTAGGCATGGCTTAGGGCGTCCCAACCAGCAAGCACAATACCGCATTAGCAGCGGCGGCGTCAGCCCACGTATTGACGCTTTCGCATTTCGCATAACAAGTGTTATAAATACCTTAAGGGGGGCCTTACCATGGTAGACGAAAGCATTCCACGCAGCGGTCGACGGGAAGCGCGGCGAGCAGCTCGGTCCCGGCAGGGGCTGGCGAAACTCCCTTTTCTCAGGCGCCAAATTCCTGCCGTCGAGTTGCTCTCGTCGGAGGCGTGTGAGCTCATCGAGCACAACGCCGAGACATTGCTCGAAGAGATCGGCGTCGAGTTTCGGCGCGATCCGGAGAGCTTGCGTTTATGGCGTGCGGCCGGCGCTGACGTTCGCGGCGAGCGGGTACGCATCCCGCGCGGTCTCGCCCGATCGTTACTGAGCACCGCGCCACGCGAATTTACGGTCACGGCCCGCAACCCGGCCCGCTCCGTCCGATTTGGCGGCAACGCTACCGTGTTCTCCCCCGTCGGTGGCCCGCCGTTCGTCTCCGACCTCGACGGCGGCCGACGCTACGGCACCCTGAAAGACCTTGTCCAATTCATCAAATTGGCGCACGCCGCCCCTGCCATCCATTTCGCGGGGGGCTGTGCGGTCGAACCCATGGACATTCCCGAGGGCAAGCGTCATCTGGACGTTCAATACGCGTACTTTCGACACACCGACCTCGCCTGCGAAGCCACCCCCGAAACCCCGGGTCATGCACTCGATGCCGTTCTGATGGCAGAACGTGTGTTCGGCGCCGACACGCTCGCTCAGGGCCCTGTGGTACTGGGCAACATCAACTCGAATTCTCCGCTGACCTTTGACGGTCGGATGCTCGGTGCGCTGCGCGTGTTCGCCGAGCGTAACCAAGGCACCATCGTGGTGCCGGCCGTCCTCGCGGGCGCGATGGGACCCGTCACCACCGCAGGTTGTATGGCCGAACTGCTCGCCGAATGCTTGGCCGGTATGGCGCTGACCCAACTCGTGCGTCCGGGTGCGGCCGTCATCATGGGTTCGTTCGTCGGTGCCATCTCGATGCGTACCGGTGCGCCGACGTTTGGAACCGCCGAAGCCACCCAGATGATCTTCGCGACCGCGCAGTTGGCCCGTCGCCTCGGTGTGCCGGTGCGCAGTGGCGGTTCGTTGTGCAGTTCCAAGGTGGCCGACGCGCAAGCGGCGTACGAAAGTGCCCATACGTTACTGCCGTCGGTGCTGGCCGGCGTCAACCTCGTGACGCACGCGGCCGGTTGGCTCGAAGGCGGCCTCGTGTCCTCCTACGAAAAGTTCGCGATGGACGTCGACCAGTTGGCCATGATGCAGGCCCTCGGTGCCGGAATCGATCTGTCGGAGCGTGGCCAAGCGATGGATGCATTACGCGAGGTCGGGCCCGGGGGGCACTTCTTGGGCTGCGCGCACACGCAAGCGAATTTTGAGTCGGCTTTCCATCAATCGAACATCGCCGACTATTCCTCGTTTGAGCAGTGGGAGATCGAAGGTCGTCTCACGGCAGAGCAACGCGCCAATCAGGTTTGGAAGCGCATGTTGGCGGACTACGACGATCCGGGCCTCGACCCGGCGATCGACGAGTCGCTGCAGGAATTCATGGCGCAGCGTCGCGCCGTACTGTCGGATCGGATCGAGGAGGAATGATGAAGTCCCACTACCGCGTCGTCATCATCGGCGGAGGCATCGTTGGCACCAGCGTGCTGTATCACCTCGCGCAACGGGGTTGGACCGATATCGCGCTCATTGAGCGCGCCGAACTCACCGCCGGTTCGACGTGGCATGCCGCCGCGGGCTTTCATTCGATCAACGACGATCCGAACATTGCCGCGCTACAGGCTTACACCATATCCCTGTATCAGAAGATCGAGGCCGAGAGTGGTCAGAGCGTTGGCATGCACATGCCAGGGGGCTACTCGATAGCCACCAGTCCCGAGCGGTGGGAGTGGTTGCGCGGCGAGTGCTCGGTGTACGAGACGCTCGGCATCCATGCGCGTCTCGCGACGCCCGAAGAAATCGTCGCTGACTGCCCAATCGTTTGTCCCGACGGTCTACTGGGCGGTTTATTCGATCCCCTCGAGGGCGCCGTCGACCCGCACGGCACCACGCACGCCTTCGCCATCGCGGCGAAGAAGCGGGGCGCGGAGGTCATACTGCGCAATCGGGTCCTGTCGCTGACGTCACTGCCCAACGGCCACTGGCGTCTCGAGACCGAGCAGGGCACGGTGGTCGCGGAGCACGTCGTCAATGCGGCCGGTCTGTGGGCACGGCGGGTGGGACGGATGGCCGGACTTAACCTGCCGTTGGTACCGATGCAGCACCACTATCTGGTCACGGAGTCACTCCCGGAACTCCTGGCCATGGACCATGAGATGCCGTGCGTCACGGACCTCGAAGGGTTCACGTATCTGCAACAGGAAAAGAAGGGCGTGTTGCTCGGCGTCTACGAACGGGATCCGCGCCACTGGCAGACCGACGGTGCGCCCTGGGATTACGGTATGGACCTGATCCCGGAAGAGATCGATCGGATCGCGCCTGAACTCCTGATCGGCTTCCGACGCTTTCCGACACTGGAGCAAGCCGGTATCCGGCGCTGGGTCAACGGCGCGTTCACCTTCACGCCCGACGGCAACCCACTGGTCGGACCCGTCCCGGGCCTGAAGAACTACTGGACGGCCTGCGGCTGCATGAGCGGCTTTTCGCAAGGCGGCGCAATCGGACTCGTACTCTCCAACTGGATGGTCGACGGCGACCCTGGCACGGACGTTTTCGGCATGGACGTCGCGCGGTACGGGCAGTGGGCCTCGAACGAGCGTTACCTGCTCGATTCCACGCGGCAGTTCTACGAGCGTCGCTTCGTGATGGCCTACCCCAACGAAGAGTTGCCGGCCGGCCGGCCGCTGCGCACGACACCCGCCTACGACGCGCAAGCGGCGGCAGGTGCCCGCTTTGGGGTGGTGTGGGGTATGGAAAGCCCTCAGTATTACGCGCCGAACGAGCCGGACTTCGTCGACCCCCCGACACTGCGCCGCTCCGCAGCGCATCGCTTCATCGGCGAGGAAGTCGCGGCGACGCGCACGGCCTGCGGCCTGATCGATACCGGCGTTTACGCCCGGTACGAGGTCAGCGGCCCCGGTGCCAAAGGGTACCTAGATCGCTTGCTCGCGAGCCGCCTTCCGGACGTCGGTCGGGTACGCCTCGCGCCCATGCTCGCCCCCTCGGGTCGATTGCTGGGCGATCTGTCCGTGACGTGTTTGGCGCCGGATCAGTACTGGATCGTCGGCTCCTACTACTTGCAAGAATGGCATTTGCGGTATTTCCGAGAACATCTGCCGGCCTCGGGCGTGACGCTGCGCAATCTGTCCGACGAATGGATGGGCTTCTCCTTATCGGGTCCCGCATCACGGGAGCTGCTCGCACGACTCGTGCCGGACGATCTCTCGGACGCGGCCTTACCGTTCATGGCGGCACAACGCCGACAGGTCGGACTTGCGGATGCCGTGATTGCCCGGCTGTCGCTCACCGGCGAACTCGGCTACGAGATCAACGTACCCGCCGCGTCGCTGCGGGGTGTTTGGCACGACCTCACGCGACTCGGTCGGGATCACGGGCTACGCCCGGTGGGTATGCGCGCCCAAGACTGCCTACGACTGGAGAAGGGCTACGGGATCTGGTCGTGCGAGTTTTCGGCATCCAATACGCCGAGCCAGTGCGGCCTCTCGCGGTATGTCGACTACGACAAGCCCGGCTTTATCGGACGCGACGGCGCCCTCGCCGATCGCGAGTCGCCGCCGGACGATCGTCTCGTGCTGCTCGCGTTGGCAGCCGGTGTCGATGCCGATGTCGGCGGCTACGAACCGGTCCGCGTCGATGGGAAGCGCGTGGGTTATACCACCTCCGGCGCCTATGGCCATCACGTGGGCCGCAGCCTCGCGCTCGCCTACGTCTCGCGCGCGGCACTGGACTCGGGCGCTCCGCTCAGCGTGGATCTCATCGGCAGCCCGGTGGCCGCCGAGGTCATGGCGGCGCCGCCGTACGATCCATCGGGTTCGCGTCTGCGCGGCTGAAGTCCCATAATCGGTGGGCGCCGGGGGGCGTGAGGGGTAACGGCCATGACTCGACGACGAGAACCCGTGCGCATTCGCTGGTGGATCTTCGTGTACCTGTGCGCGTTCGCGCTGCTCAGTTACTTGCAACGAACCGGCGTCGCGGTGGCCGCCGAAGCCATGATGCCGGCGCTGCATCTCTCGCACTTTCAGATCGGGATTTTGCTCGGGACCTTTCCGTTAACCTATCTGATCTTCCAGATCCCCGGCGCCACCTTGGGTCAGCGCTTCGGCGCGCGAGCGACCTACGCCGGCGTCGGCATCATCGGAATGCTCGCCCTCATCGGTATTCCGGCCGCACCGCTTGTCTTCACCGGGACCGCTCTCTTTGTTGCGCTGGTACTTGCGCAAGGGTTGCAAGGCGCGTCGCAAGGACCCATTTTCCCGCTCGTGGCGGCCGTGGGGCAGGTCTGGTTTCCGGAAAATCGCTGGTCGTTCATTAATGGCACCATTTCCACCGGCATGAATCTCGGCGGCATGATCGCCGCGCCGTTGGTCGTCTATTTACAGTCACGCTTCGGGTGGCAAGGCGCGCTCTTATGGCTCGCCGCCCCCGGTCTCCTGTTGACCGTGAGCTGGTGGCATTACGCGCGCAACACGCCACGCGAACACCCAAAAGTCACTCCGGCGGAGCTCGATGAATTGCCGCCACCCCCGCCGCCTCCGCCGCCGCTCACACTGGTGCGTCTGTGGGCAATCGCGTCCGACCGCGACGTGATCCGGCTTGCCGTGTCGTATATGTGTATGAACTACGCGTTCTACCTACTCTCATCGTGGTCGTTCATCTACCTGAAAGAGGTGCGGCATCTCGATGGGCTGGAGAGCGGTGTTGCAGGGGCGATGCCGTGGATCGGCGCGGCCATTGGCGCCGGCCTCGGAGGTGAGTTTGGGGATCGCTTCACCCAGCGCTTCGGCCCGCGGTGGGGCTTGCGGCTGCTACCCGTCATCACGTTGCCCCTGGCTGGTCTGTTGTTATTCGCCACGATCCACATCGCGACCACGTATCTCGCGGTGCTGACGTTGACCATCGCCTTCATGGCGGTGGAACTGAACGAAGGGCCCTATTGGGCGGCCACCATGCGGGTCGCGCGTGCGGATACCGGTGCCGCCACCGGGGTCCTCAACACCTTCGGCAACATCGGTGGAATCATCGCCGGCCCCGTGGTCGGCTGGCTATCGGGGCACGGTGGCTGGGATGGCGCGTTTATCACCGGTACTGCGTTTGCTACAACAGCAGGCCTACTGTGGCTGGCTATAGATCCGGGCCGAGAGCCGTCTTCAGCGTGATCCGCTAAGGTTTTTCCCGCCGTCGTGCACGCGACCCACTGTGCTGGGGTAATCACCCCCGTGCGGGAAGAGCAATACTTGCGCTATGCTGCCCGGCGTGACTATCCGATCGGCATTCCGTTGGGCTCAGAATCCACTGCTGGCAGTGCTGCTGCTGGCGGTGTTCGCCGCGCGCGCCTTGGTGCCGATCGGGTTCATGCCCAGCGCCGGTGGGCTCGTGTTCTGCCAAGGCGTCGCATCCACACACGCGGGGCTGAGTGCTTCCCTCGTCGATCACTCGTCGGAGAGCGTGGCCCCCGGCCTGGCTCCAACCGATAGCCCTCTTCCCCATCACGGTGGCGATGCCACCGATCATGAAAAATCCTCCGTCTGCCCCTTCGCGGCAGCCGTCACCTCCATGGCCGGCGGCCATGCCGCCGCACCTGCCGCGGCTGTCATCGGCGACACGGAATCTCCACCAGTTCCCGAGCGTCCCTTCGTTCCCTTGGGCACCGTCGTGCCCACCCGGCTCCCCCGCGGGCCGCCCTCTCTCGCCTAACAAAGTCCCCGGGTTGGCTTAAACCCGATTCCTATCTCGCGCACCCCTCGTGCGCCGGATGACTTTGCACGCTGGGTCTTCTAAGACCCATCACGGATGGCGACCTTGCACAGACGGGCCTCAGTCTTGGCCAGTGTCTTAGTCGTGCACGGCTTCGTGCTCACGGCCTTTTGGTTCGTGCGTACTGAACTCGTGCGCCACGACGACACGCCCATGACCGTTTCGATCGTGCACGAGCAGGCACCGATGCCGGAAAAGAAGCCGACGGTTCCAACGCCGGTACCTCTGGTCGAACCCGCGCATCTCGTCAGCGACGTGCCGCCCGTCGACCTGCCCGTCGTGGAAGCCGCGCCCGTTCCTGCTCCAGCGCCTGCGGTACCGATCCGGGCCATCGCCGTGACGTCGGCACCAGCCCCGGCTGCACCCGAAACTCTCGGCAATGAGCTCGCCGTCCAGTGCCCCGAACGGTCGGCGCCGCATTATCCGCTGCTCGCCAAGCGTCAACGCGAGCAAGGAGAAGTCCGCCTTCGGGTCGAGCTCGACGAATCGGGTCGCATTGATCGCGTCACAGTCATCAGTAGCAGCGGGTTTCCCCGCCTCGACGAGGCGGCCCGCGCCGCCATCGAGTCGTGGCACTGCCGACCGGCTCTGCGCGACGGGCATCCGGTGCGCGCCGTCGCGATGCAAACCCTGGCTTTTGTGCTTGAGCGTCACTGACGTGCAGCCGGGCACCTTGAATCACACCGACATCAAGAACACTCTTTGGATATCTCCACCATGAAATCATCTCTTTGCCGCGCAACTCTCGCGCTGCTGTGCACACACATTCTGAGCGCTCAAGCGCATGCCGCCGACGCTCCCGCTCCTACCGAGCTGCCCAAGATGACCGTGAACGACACGGCTGACGGCGCTTACACCACGGAGTCGGCGGGCACTGCGACGAAGGCCGACATCTCGGTTCACGACATTCCGCAGTCCATCCAGACGATTCCGCGTGCTGTGCTCGAAGATCGGCAAGTGGTCCGTATCAACGAGCTCACTGACAATATCAGCGGCGTCCAACACACGCCGGGGTACGAAGGTATCTCCTCGATGACCACCTTGTTCATCCGTGGGTTTGAACAAGGACCGGAAAATTATCGGAACGGCTTTCGCGATTACGGCTACCTCGCGCCACGTGATGTGTCCAACATAGAGACATTTGAAATTCTCAAGGGCCCGGGCTCGGCACTGTACGGCGGCGGCGTCTATGGCGTGGGCGGCGTGGTGAACACCGTCACGAAAAAGCCTTTAGCGACATCATTCGACCAATTGAACCTAACCGCCGGGAACTACGATTTTTATCGGGCCGCGTGGGATTCAACCGGTCCCATTTCGGACGACGCCTCGCTGCTGTATCGCCTGAACGTCGCGGCCGAAAGCGCGGGTGGTTTCCGCGACTACAACAAGAGCAAATCCGTTTTCGTGACGCCCGTCGTCAGCTGGCAGATTGCGCCGGCGACCAAGATCACCATTGAATTGGAATACGCCAACGATGCACGCGTACCGGATGACGGATTTCCGTCGGAGCCAGAGGCATTCCAACTGCCGATCAACCGATTCCTCGGCATACCCGGCCTCAACGACGAGAGCACCAGCGCCAAGTCGATCACCTACACGCTTGAGCACGAATTTAACGACAATTGGCGATTTAGACAGGGCCTCAACGTACTCGGCGTCAGTCAAAATATTTTCAGCGTGTATGCGGGCTCCTTGGCTGACGATCGCCGAACGCTCACGATTTACCCCAGTCTGACACACGAGACACAGCGCAATTACACGTTGCAGAACGAGCTCTTTGGCAAATTCACGACGGGTTCCGTGCACCACAATGCCCTGATCGGGGTGGAGCTCGCGCGGCTCCGGGACACTTACATCGAAGCCGATGCATCGCCCGTGTCGATGGACATTTTTAATCCGGATTACCACATTACGGTCCCCGTACCCCCACCGGATTATTTCCAGACAACCGGGGTCGATAACCTTGGCGTCTACGCGCAGGATTTTGTGGAACTGCTCCCTCGGGTGAAAGTGCTCGCAGGCGGACGCTTCGATATCAATAAGACCTCCTATGACGCTGGGACCCCACAAGAGCAGTCAAACGGTCATTTCACGCCACGCGTTGGACTCGTCTATCAACCGGACGAAACAACCTCCCTCTATGCCGGCTGGTCTACCTCCTTCAATCCGTCGTTGGGGGGTAAGAGCCGAACCGGAACCGAGTTCAAGCCCGAATCCGCTGAGCAATACGAAATCGGGTTGAAGCAGAGTCTCTTGCAGGACGCCGTGTCGCTGAATGTGGCGGCTTACCAACTGACGCGTCAGAACGTCCTTACCCCGGACCCGGTTGATCCGATGTTCAGTATCCAAACGGGTGAACAGCAAAGCCGAGGCATCGAAGTTGATATGGCGGGGCAGTTGCGGCCGGGTTGGAAAATGATCGCCACCTACGCCTATACCCACGCGGTGGTGACCGAAGACAATCAAATCCCCGTAGGTGACCGCCTACGTGGCGTACCAAAAAACGGCGCTAGCCTCTGGACGACCTACGAGATCCAAGGCGGCTCATTGCACGGACTCGGATTTGGAGCCGGTTTGTACTATGCCGGCGCCCGCGAACAGCAATTGCCGAACAACCTCGTGTTGCCATCGTACGTCCGGACCGACGCCGCGATTTCGTATCAGCACGCCAAAGTAAAGTATCGTCTCAACATCAAGAATTTGTTCAGCGTCAAATATTACGAAGTCGGTCCTGATGGCCCGTACCCGCGCGCACCCTTGACCGTTCTGGGTGAGGTCTCGATCGGGTTCTGACCTCTCTGAATGAGGTCACGCGCTCGGATCTCGGCGAGTGATCCATCGCGGCATCATGGATTCTGCCCTCACACGGCAGGTCCGTGGTGCCGACCGGGCGGTTCCACAATTGCTCTGTTAACGCCGAAGGCATCTCACATGGTCTTGTTCACGTGAAAATAGCCCCTACACAGAGTCCGACGCGCTCTCGAAGGTCGTTGTGGCGGACGATTCACTTGTGGTGGGCGCTCATCATCGGATTTCCGGTGGCTCTCATTGCAGCCAGCGGATTTTTTATTTCGTATTGGGGCGCATCCGACGCCTGGTTCGACCGCTCGTTCTACGGCGTTGGCCGGAGCCATGCGACCCACGCGGTAGACTTCGATCAGCTGGCCCGGGCCGCGCTCTCCGTGCCCGGGGCGCAACGTCTGAAAATAATCACACTCCAACGCGACGGGCAAACGGCGATCGCGGTGATCACCTTCGGCGATCGAATTGATCGCGAGGTATCCGTGGACCCCGCCACCGCAGCGATCTTAGGGGTGCGCGATCCGCAAAATGCAGTGATCTTTCG
>Ga0007855_1000394_pt1 | contig 14066 bp, 13 predicted proteins | sample CryBogCBH01Aug08_FD_71230 | JGI IMG/M metagenome (GOLD analysis project Ga0007855, IMG submission 71230) | Freshwater microbial communities from Crystal Bog, Wisconsin, USA - CBH01Aug08 | ecosystem: Environmental > Aquatic > Freshwater > Lake | place: Crystal Bog, Wisconsin, USA | collected...
CTCGCGCAGGGCGGCAGCGGCGATTTGCTGGCGGGCTTTGTCGCGGGCTTGCTGGCGCAATCTTCATTGGCGGCGGATGTGGAAACTACTTTGCGTTACGCGGTCTGGCAGCACGGCGCGGCGGCGGATAAACTTTCCCTCGCGAGCGACAATTGGACGGTGGAAGATTTGGCGGCGGAACTTGGCAACGCCCGGTGACGTCACTTAACCATTTCAATCTGAATCCGGGACGGATCGTTGATGCCGAGTTGGAGCAGCACAGCATTGGTGTAAAGCTGGTAATTTAACTTCGGCTGGGGAATTTCAAATAATTTTCGCTGCCGTGCGAGTTCCTTGAGCGCCAGCGTGTCGAGCGCGACGGGGTCGCGGCTTAACCAAATTTGGTCGAGCACGGTGGCGTATTGTAGAAAGCTCGCGGGACCGCCTTGATACTGCCCCAGCAGCGCGTCGGTTACGTTCAGCACCACGCGGTCGCCGATGCTGGGTAACGCGTATAGTTCTGGGAGCGCAATCGCCAAACGGTCGGGGTCGCCTTCAAACCGACGCGTGTTGTCCACGCTGCCAAGGCACAGACTGAAAAAATGACCGCACAAGCCGGCATTGTTTTCGTTCAATAATGGCGCGACGGAAATGATTTTTGTGATTTGCTGGCTAACAAGTTTGGAGACGAAAGATTTTTTGCCGATACCGTCACCTTTCAACCCAAATTCCAAATCGCCCCACACGAGCGAACCGACCACGGGTGAATCGGGCAGATAAAAAGTATTCGTGTCGTAACCAACTTCAGCCGCGCCGGCCACGCGAACGCCAAGTTGCGCGGCAAGCTCACAAAATCCGGCGGCGCGCAAATCGGCGGTGTGTTTGTCCCAGATGATTATCTTATCCGGCGGCAAACCGGCGGCGAGCAGTCCATGGACAATTGCCGCAACTACGGCGGGACGTGTGCCGGACAGCGGGCCGGGTTGCGAAAAAACTTTAATGCCAACGGTATCGTTGGTGCGGACGAGACTACGCCAAGCGTCAGAAACGTTGGTGGCATGAGAGAGCGTGAACAGGCCAAGATTAAAAGCAACGGCGACACGGGTGTCGTCGGCAAGAAAAGCAGATTGCAGACCGACACCATCCACCTGCACCACGCGGGCGGTGGTATTGGTCGCATGCAGCGGGAAAGAATCAGCGGCGCGGCTGGAATTTAATCCACCGAGCAGCATGATTAAGAGAATTTGAAGCTGTGCGTTTCTTGACACTTTCGAGCGTGAATGTTACCACCTCGGCGGATGTCAGCAAAAATAAATTCAGTTTGGAGCGCAGTTTTATTTGTTGCGCTGATTTTAGTCATTTCCGGTTGCACGCCGGCAGGGCCGCGCGCGCTGCTCAAAGGCAAGAAGTATCTCGACCACGGCGATTACGCCGACGCGGTAGCGCAACTCAAAACGGCGACAGATTTGCTTTCGACCAACGCGGCGGCGTGGAATTATTACGGCGTGGCGCTGCAACGCGCCGGCCAACCAGACGACGCCGTGAATGCTTATCATCGCGCGCTGGAACTCGACCGCGACTTGCTCGAGGCGCGACTGAATCTCGGCACTTTATTTCTCGAACAGAACAAACCAGACGCGGCCAAAACGGAATTCACCGCCTGCACATTGCGTCGTCCGAACGATGCGAACGCCTGGTTGAAACTTGGCTCCGCGCAGTTGAAATTGGGCGAAATAGTTCCGGCGGAACGTAGTTTCAGCGCAGTGCTGGCTTTGAAAACGTGTGAAGCGGAAGCTTACAACGGGCTTGGCCTCGCGCGCATCCAGCGCAATAAACCGATTGAGGCAGCGAAGTTTTTTACCGCCGCCGTGCAGGCGCGTCCGGATTTTGCCGCCGCCATTTTGAATCTCGCGACGGTGAATCAACAGTTCTTGCACGACAATAAAACGGCGCTCGAAAATTTCCGCGCGTATCTTGCGATCACGCCCAAGCCGGCGCATTGGGATGAAGTGAATTCATTTGTGCAGAGCTTGGAACAAGCATCCACACCGGTCGCTGTCGCCACGCCGGTTGCGCCCGTAGTGAAATCAAATCCTCCAGTCGTAGCAACGATCACCGAACCGAAGCCGCAGACGAAAAATTCCAGTCTGCCGGTCACGCGTCCGGCGCAGTCGCCGCACGCACAAACCACTCCGAAGCCCGCTCCAGTTGCGCCTGCGCCCGTGCATGCCGCTCCCGCCGCACCCGTGCAAGTGGTGCAGGTCGCGCCCGCGCCGAAAATTGTGACTTCGCCCAGTGGCGCGGAACAACCGGTGCAGGAATTGCCCGTGCCAGAACCAGCGCCGAAACCAAGCTTGTGGCATAAATTATTTGGCGCGACACCGGATAATTCTAGCGCACCAAAAATTGTTCCGAATGGCGTAACGCCGTTACCGGGCGAAACGGTTGCGCCAGCCGCGCCGGAGAAAAAGTTGGTTGCGCCCGTCGTCATCATTCCGCCCGCACCGGATTTTCCGCGCTACAATTATCTTTCGCCCGGCCGACCGCAAGCAGGTGACCGACGTGCGGCCGCAGGCGCGTTCACGCAAGCGCGTATGGCGGAGCAAAATGAAAACTGGGCGGAGGCGTTGCAAGCTTACCGACAGGCGGCGGCGCTTGACCCATCGTGGTTCGAGGCGCAATACAACGCAGGTGTGATTGCCCACCGTTTGAGGAATTATTCCTCAGCGCTCACGAGTTACGAAACGTCTCTGGCAATTCAGCCGGATTCGGTGGATGCGCGTTACAATTTTGCGCTGGCGCTCAAGGCGGCTGGCTACGCTTCAGATGCCGCTGATCAATTGAAAAAAATTCTCTCAGCCAATCCCGGCGAAGTGCGTGCGCACCTCGCACTCGCCAACCTCTGCGCACAATCGCTGCGCGACCCGGCGCAGGCGCGGCAGCATTATCTCAAGGTGTTGGAACTGGATCCGAAAAATCCGCAGACATCGGATATCCGTTTCTGGCTGGCCGCGAATCCAGGCTGATAGCGGCTGCTGATTTCGCTGGCATTTCGAGACGGACGGTTTAATGATTGAAGCATGATTGCGGCAGCAACCCAACATTACGCCTCCAACAAGCAACTGTTCAACTGGTTCGACGTGGCTCTCGTGGCGGTGCTTGCCTTCGGCTTCTGGCGCGGCCGCCGGAACGGCATGACCAAGGAAATTCTGCCCGTTTTGCAATGGATCGCGATCGTGATCAGCGGGGCCTTCGGCTACAAAACACTGGGCGATTTTTTTATCCAACAAGGCATCGTCAAAACTCTGTTCGGAAAATCCATCGGCGAAGAAACCATCACTTACACAGCCAGCTACGTCATCATCGCCCTTGGCGTATTTATTATTTTTTCGTTCATAAAACGGAAACTTAAACCACGGCTTGAAGGTAGTAACGCGTTTGGCTCCAGCGAATATTATTTCGGTATGATTTCAGGCATGGCGCGCTACGGCTGCATGGTGATTTTTGCACTCGCGATTTTGAACGCGCCGGTTTACACCCAAGCCGACATTCAGGCAGCGAGAAACTTTAACAACCGCTGGTTCGGTGGCGGCGTCTCAGGTTTCAGCGGCGACTTTTTTCCGACGGTGAGCGAAACGCAGGTCAGCATTTTTAAAGATTCACTCACCGGCCCGTTGATTAAAGATTATCTCGCGGTCCTGCTCATCAATACCGGCAGCTACGTCGCCCCGGACGCCCGTAACGCGACCATCTACATTGGGAAGTAACGCGACGGTATCGAGCCATGGCCGGTTTTCTTTCCCCCGCCACGCGCGAACAAATCCGCGCCGCCAGCGACATCGTTGACATCATCGGCTCCTATGTTCCGCTGAAAAAAAATGGCGCAAACTTCACCGCGCTCTGCCCATTTCACAAAGAAAAATCGCCGAGCTTCAACGTCAATCCGCACAAGCAGATTTTCCACTGCTTTGGCTGCCACAAAGGCGGCGACGTTTTTACCTTCGTCAAAGATTACGAAAACATCGGCTTCATGGACGCCGTGCGTCGGCTCGCTGAACGCGCGAAAATTCCGCTCGAATTTGAAAACACACCCGGCGCGCAGGAATCGCGGCATCTCAAAGACCAGTTGCTCGACATCCACGAACAGCTCACGACGCGCTGGCAAAATTGTCTCGCGAACGAAGCCGCTGGCCAGCTCGCCCGCGACTATCTCGCCAAGCGCGGCGTCTCGGCGGACGCGATAAAACTGTTCCGCATCGGCGCTGCGCCGGAATTGTGGGACGACACGGTGAACTGGGCGAAGGGTAAAAATTTTCCGATCGAAATTGTCGAGAAAGCCGGACTGATAATCAAAAAGGAAGAAACCGGCCGTTACTACGACCGTTTTCGCGGACGCTTGATGTTTCCGATTTGCGATGAACAAGGTCGCGTCGTCGGCTTCAGCGGACGCGTTTTGTCTGGCGATGAAAAAACCGCGAAGTATGTCAACTCGCCGGAGACGCCAATTTTTACCAAGAGCAAAATTTTCTTCGGTCTCGACAAATCCAAGCGCGCAATTCTCGACGCCGGCTTCGCCATCATCTGCGAAGGCCAGCTGGATTTGATCGCGTGCTTCACGAACGGCGTGCAAAACATTGTCGCACCGCAAGGCACGGCTTTCACGGACCAGCACGCGCGCATCATCAAACGTTACGCCAACGAAGTCGTGCTGTGTTTCGATTCTGACAACGCGGGACAAAACGCTATTGTGCGTTCGCTCGATCACCTGCTCGCTTCCGGCCTCGCCGTGCGCGTGGCCGTTGTGCCGTCGCCGCATGATCCCGACAGTTTCATAAAAGCCAATGGCGGCGAGGCTTTCAACGAACTCATCAAAAACGCTGCCGGATTTTTTGATTACTATTTGAACCGGCTGTGCGCGACGAACGACATCACCTCGGACAAAGGCCGCCTCGTGATTTTGAAAAGCATGGCCGAATCCGTGCATAAAACCGGCAACTCCGTTTTGGTGGATACCTACGCGCAAAAAACGGCGTTGCGTTTGGGCGTGCCGCCGGAATCCGTCCGCGCCGAATTCAAAAAGAATCCTGCGCCACAATCTGCTCCGCGCGCGGATGATGAAGAATCATTTGAATCTGCTGAACCGGTGGCGGAAATTGCACCGCCGTCGCCCATTGAACTGCATCTGCTAAAACTGTTGCTTTTGCATGACGAACTGGTTGCGACCGCCGTTTTGAATCTGGATGCGAATTGGATTTTGCATCCGCACATTCGGCAAATTATTGACCTGCGTTTCGCCGCACACGAACACGAGACGTGGCATAACCTCGCGGAGTTTCTGGACAGTTGCGAATCGCCGGAACAACGTAATCTCATCACCGAAGCGGTGGCTGAAGACCGAAAAATCCCCAATCCCGAAACGCAACTTGCTGACATGACGCTGAAATTACGGAATCAATTTCTCGACCGTCAGATCGGCGCGCTCACGCAAAAAATCAGCCAGCCGCAAATCGCCGAGGATGAAAAAGTGTCGTTGCTACGCGAGCAAATGCAATTGAAAGAATTGAAACGCGCGCCGCTTTCACCATTGGAAAAATAAAAACGGCGTCATCTTGGCAGACGACGCTGTTTTGTTTTTTAAGAAATTATTTCGCTCCCTGATCAATCCACGCGCGAATCAGACCGATTTGTTCCGACGTGAGTTCTTTGATGCCGGCCTTGTCATGAACCGGCGGCATCCAACCGTCCGAATCCGGAGTGGTGTGCGCCACAGATTTGACGAGATGGCTGTTTGAGCTATCGCCAACCACGACGATTTTGCCTTGCTTGCTGCCCTTCAAAACGCCTTCGAGCGTGTCCATGTGCAGTCGCGCCTTAGGCTTGTCGCCGCTGTGGCACTTGACGCAGGACGCATCAAAAATGGGTTTGATGTCGGTGGCATAGGTAACGCCTGCCTTGCTCGAATCTGGCGGCAATTTGCCTTCCGCGCACGCGCCAGTGACGACAGCGAAGCTCGCTACCACGGTAAGAATGATGAGGTTGGTGATTTTCATATTTTGTTCATTAACAGTCTGTGTCATAGACCGTGTATGCGTCAAAAGGTTTCATTAAAAATTGTATTAGCCGACTTGCGGGTAGGCGGAGTTCCGGCAAAATCAGCGCGTGCAAAGTGAAACTTTCTCCGACGCTACGCTGATTGTGCTGGGCCACGGCACAACGCTGAATGCGGAATCCGCCGCGCCGGTGCTCCAACACGCGACGGAATTGCGGCGTCGCAAAATATTCGGCGCCGTGCGTGAAGCCTTTTGGAAACAGGAGCCGCACATCAAAAAAGTGCTGGCTGAAATTTCCACCCCACGCGTCTTCATCGTGCCGTTTTTCATCAGCGAAGGCTATTTTAGCACTGAAGTCATTCCGACTGAATTGGGCTTTTCCTTTCCCGAAAAATTAAAAATTAAAACGCAAAATTCAGAAGTGTCTTACTGCCGTCCCGTTGGTTCTCACGAAAGCATGACGAAGGTGATTCTCGCCCGGGCGGATGAAGTCGTAAAAAAATTTCCCTTCCCGCGCGCGCCGAAAAATTCCGACATAACGCTGCTCATCGCCGGCCACGGCACCGGACGCAACGCCAATTCCCGCAAGGCCGTCGAGCGCCAAGTTGAACTGATTCGCGCGCAAAATCTTTACGCCGATGTCGGCGCGGTGTTCATGGAAGAAGCGCCGTTCATCAAGGGCTGTCACGAAAATGTAAAAACCAAAAACATCGTCGTCGTGCCGTTTTTCATCAGCGACGGTTTGCACGCGGTCGAGGACATTCCGGTATTGCTCGGCGAACCCGAACGCACCGTCAAGGAACGTCTCGCCGCCGGTCAACCGACCTGGCGCAATCCCACGGAGCGCGGCGGGAAGTTGATTTGGTATTCCGCGTCCGTCGGCACCGAGCCGTTGCTGGCCGATGTGATTTTGGAACGTGCTCGCGAGGCGGCTAAATAATTTTATGAAGAAACTTCGCATCGGATTTTTGAGCACCGCGGGCATCGGCCGAAAAAAACTGGAAGGCAATTTTTCATTCCGGCAACGCTGTCGTCTCCGCCGTCGCCAGCCGTAAACGCGATAAAAGCCTTGATTTCATTGGCGAATGTCAGCGCGAATTTCCTTTTGCAGAAACCCCACGCGCCTTCGGCAGCTACGAGGAACTGCTCGCGTCGCCGGACGTGGATGCCGTTTACATCCCGCTGCCGACTGGCTTGCGTAAGGAGTTTATCATCCGTGCCGCCCAAAATGGCAAACACATCCTGTGCGAAAAACCGTGCGCCAAAAATCTTGCCGAGCTGGAAGAAATGCTCGCCGCGTGTCAAAAAAATTCCGTGCAGTTTCTGGATGGCGTGATGTTCATGCATAATCCGCGCCTGGAAAAAATCCGCGAAGTTTTGGACGACGAAAAAAGCGTCGGACGCATCCGGCGAATTTCCTCGGCGTTCAGTTTTTATCCCGGTGAAGATTTTTTCCAAGGCAATATCCGCGCTGACGGCGCGCTTGAGCCCGCCGGTTGCCTTGGCGATCTCGGTTGGTATTCCATCCGTTTTGCGCTTTGGACATTGAACTGGCAACTGCCTAAAACCGTCACCGGAAAAATTCTTTCACAATCATCCGCCGCCAGCGGACGCACGCCTTCGCCAATCGAATTTTCCGGCGAACTGTTTTTTGATGACGGCGTTTCCGTGGAATTTTATTCCTCATTTTTAGCCGCGAAACAGCAATGGGCTTTTGTCAGCGGGCAAAAAGGCTGGCTGCGATTACCCGACTTTGTTCATCCGTTCAACGGCTACGAGCCGGCGTTCGAGCTGAACGAAAAATTTGTGACCGTCCCCGGCGAAGTCAAATGTCCGCCGGGCGCCAACCCGATGGATTTTGGTCACGCGACGGCGCAGGACACGCGGATGTGGCGCAATTTTGCGAACCAGATTGCTTCCGGCCAACTCAAACCCGAATGGCCGTCGTGGGCGCTGCAAACCCAAAAAGTTTTGGACGCGTGCCTTGCCGCCGGGCGCAGCGGGAAAACGGTTGAATTGTGATTTAACGATTCACGAACCTCGCTTCATCCGCTATCTTTTGCGCGTGCAATTTCGGAAAATCACCATCGTCGGCGTCGGTCTGCTGGGCGGCTCCATCGGGCTGGCCGCGCGGCAACGCAAACTTGCCGGTGAAGTCGCTGGCTACGTCCGCCGCGCCGCGAGTTTGAAAGATTGCGAGACGGCGGGCGCGGTGGATTACGCCACGACCGATTTACTCGCCGCCGTTTCCAATGCGGATTTAATCATCCTGTGCACACCGCTCGCGCAAATGCGTGCACTTGCAAAACAGATCCTGCCAGCGCTCAAACGCGGTGCGATTGTCACCGACGTCGGCAGCGTGAAAGCGACCGTCGTCCGCGAACTGGAATCAATCATCTCCAATGCTGGCGCACATTTTATCGGCAGCCACCCGATGGCGGGCGCGGAGAAAACCGGCGTTTCTGCCGCGCGGAAAAATCTTTTTGAAAATGCCGTCTGCGTTTTGACGCCGACCAAAAAAACAAATTCTGCCGCGACCAAAAAACTGGAACAATTTTGGAAATCACTCGGCGCGCGTGTTTTGAAACTGGATGCGGCGCAACACGATTTGTTCGTCAGCCGTTCCAGCCATTTGCCGCACGTTCTGGCCGCAGCGCTGGCGAATCAGGTATTGAATCCGGCCAGCCCCAAAATGCAGGCCGCACTTTGCGCGACGGGCTTTCGCGACACCACGCGCATCGCGTCCGGCTCACCGGAAATGTGGCGCGACATTGCACTAGCCAATCGCAAAAACGTTTCACAATCCGTGGACGCGTTTGTGACCGAGCTGAAGAAATTCCAAGCGGCGCTGAAAAAAACGGACGGCAATGCGGTTGAGAAATTCTTCGCCACGGCCAAACAACGCCGCGATAACTGGTGCGCAAAATCAAATCCAGTTGTTTCAGAATAATTTTGCAATGCCCCTGCCCGACCTTATCGAAATCGTTCCGCTCGCCGCACCGGTGCGTGCAGAAATCACCGTGCCCGGTTCCAAAAGCATCACCAACCGCGCGCTGATTCTCGCGGCGCTGGCCGATGGCGAAGTCACGCTCAAAGGCGCGCTATGGAGCGAAGACACGGAAATCATGTTCGACTGCTTGCAGAAACTCGGTTTTGAGGTGAGCAAACAAAATGATCCGGACGAGCCATGCAATCGGACCATCACGGTCAAAGGTCTGGGTGGAAAAATTCCGAACGCGGGCACGGCGGAAAAGCCGCTGGAACTTTTTGTCGGCAACGCGGGCACGGCGGCGCGGTTTTTGGCGGCGTTCGTTTGTCTGGGTCAAGGCGTGTATCGCTTGAGCGGCGTGCCGCGTATGCACGAACGCCCACAGGCGGCTTTGTTTTCGGCGCTGCGCGAACTTGGTTATCGCGTGGAATCGGAAAACGGCAACGACAAATTGCCCGCCAGAATCAGCCACAGAGCCACAGAGAACACAGAGAAAATTAAATCTTACTCTGGGACCTCTGTGCCTCTGTGGCAAAAAAAATGCAAAGTCAGCATCGAGGAAAGCTCGCAGTTTGCGTCGGCGCTTTTGCTGTCGTCAAAAATTGGCGGCTGGGAAATTGAGATCGTTGGCGAGAACGCGGATGAATCACCGTATGTGGCGATGACTTCAAAGTTGATGGAAGCGTTTCCAAAAAATGGCGGAACATTTCAAATTGAGCCGGACGCAAGCAGCGGAAGTTATTTTTGGGGTGCTGGTTTCCTCGGCCCAGAAAAAATACTGCCGCCAGAACCTATCAAATTTGGACCGCTGGCTGGAATAATTGCCGAAACTAAACATGTTTCGAACGTAAGCGTTGGTGTTTGGCCGACTTCTGGATGGCAGATTGACCAAAATTTCCTGAAGGGATTTTTGTATAAGACAATTATTTCGCGAGAAGCAGATTTGGGCGACAGCATAATGACGGCTATTGCTCTTGCCCCGGTTCGTGGAATGACGATTCAATTTACCCATCTCGGTCGCTTGCGTGTGCAGGAATGCGAACGCGTCGTAGCGTTGCGGACGGAGTTGACCAAGTGCGGCGCGAAAGTAATCGAGGAAGGCGATACGTTGACGGTTTATCCGTCGAAGCTGGAAGAGTTGCACGGCGCGGAGATTGAAACTTACAACGACCATCGCATGGCGATGTGTTTTGCGATTCTGGGGTTGAAAGTTCCCGGCATAAAAATTAAAAATCCCGCCTGTGTGAAGAAGACTTTTCCCAATTTTTTCCAAAAGCTGGCCGCGCAACCGCCGCACGGTTTGGGCGCGGAGATTTGGGAAATTAAAGACGGCCAGCGCACGCGGAAATTGAGCGGTGAAGATTTATTTGCAGAGTGAGACACGGATTGCACGGATTTTCACAGATTGAATCCGTGTTAATCTGTGAAATCCGTGTCACAGATTTAAACTGCAGCAGAACAGAAAATTTATTTTGAAAACGAAATATCCCATTGTCATTGCTCTGGACGGCACGAGTGCGAGCGGCAAGAGCACCAACGCCAAGCTCGTCGCCAAGGCGCTCGGCTACGTTTATGTGGACACGGGCGCGATGTATCGCACGCTGGCGTGGTATTGCCTGCAAAAGCGCGTGGACGTGACGGACGAAAAAGCTGTCGCCCGCGCCTGTCGCACCTGGAAAACGAAATTGGAGTGCGCGGAGAAGGACGGTTTGCGCGCGGTGCGTTTGCTGGTGGAAGGTTATTTTCCTGAAAAAGAAATCCGCACGCCGGAGACCGCCGCTGCCGTGGCGCACGTAGCCGCCGTGCCGAAGGTGCGCGATTGGATGAAAAAAACGCAGCGCGATTGCATCCAATTTGGCGATCTCGTGATGGAAGGTCGCGACATCGGCACAAATGTTTTTCCGGAAACGGATTTCAAATTTTATCTCGATGCTTCGCTGGCGGAACGCACGGCGCGGCGCACGGCGGACGGCGTGAATGAAAATCTCGCCGCGCGTGACCAGCGCGACAGTCAACGCGCGGTTGCGCCGCTGATGATCGCGCTCGGCGCAAAAGTCCTGAACAATTCCAGCATGACCTCGGCAGAGACGAGCGCGTGGCTGCTGGCAGAAATCCGCAAGTTAATGTCGGTGGAAAAATGAATCTGTCCTATCGCATCGGCTGGAGTTTTTTCCGCGTGATGTATGCCACTTATTTCCGGTGGCGAATTTTCGGCGCGGAGCACGTGCCGCTCAAAGGCGGCGTGATTCTGGCATCGAACCATGCGAGTTTTCTCGATCCGCCGCTGGTCGGCTCGGCCTTGAACCGCGATATCAATTATCTCGCCCGCGAATCGCTGTTTCGCTTTCCCGGTATCGGCGCGCTGCTGCGTTCGTGGAATGCAGTTCCCGTTGACCGAGATGGCGGCGGCGCGAAGGGATTGAAAATTATTTTGAACAGGTTGCTCGACGGCAACGGCATCATTTTATTTCCCGAGGGCACGCGCACGCTGGATGGCAAATTACAGCCGGCGCGTTCGGGCATCGGCCTGACGGTCATCAAATCCACCGCGCCGGTCGTGCCGGTGCGCGTGTTTGGAACGTTTGAAGCCTACGGGAAAAATCATAAATTTCCGCGTCCGCATCGCGTCATCGTGAAATACGGTCAGCCGATGAATTTTGAAAAGCTGCGTGCCGAGGCGCAGACGTGCGACAAAATACGGTTGAAAGAAATCTACCAGCAAGTCGCGGACGAAATCATGGCGGCGATTGCCAAGCTGGAACCGAAAGCGGATTAAATTCCCAAGTCTGACAGCGTTTTGCTGATGCTGTTCACAATCTGCACGAGGCGCGGATGCGATTGCTCAAAGCCGTCCACGGAAGAGCGTAAACCCTGATTGGAAAGCTCCCGCAACTCCGGATTTTGATTGGTGCGCGTGGCTTCGTGCGTGGAAATCTTGGCGAAGTTGACGATGCTGTCTGCGTGTTCGCCGTGAGTTTCAGAAAGTTTGGCAACTTCTGTTTTCAGCGTGCCAAGCAATTTAAGAAGCTCCGCCTTGTGCTCGGCGCTCACGGATTCTGCGCCGCCGATTTTCGCCTCAATCTCGCTGATGGTTTTTTCAATCATTGTAAAACAACTTACTCCGCCATTTGAATCCGGCAAACAAAATCACCAACGCCCGACTTTGGGCAGACGCGGCTGGACGATTTCCCAAATCACTTTGCACACGGAATCCAGCGGTTGCGCGCCGTTGATAAGTTTGATGCGTTGCGGTTCGTTCGCGGCGATGACACTGTAACCATGCGCGACGCGTTCGAAAAATTTCCGGTCGGCTTCTTCAATCCGGTCACGCACGAACGGCAAAGTGGCTTGACGTGAACGCAGACGCTCGGCGCTGACTTCGGCTGGAACGTGCAAAAATAAAGTCACATCCGGCTTGGTCTCGCCAACAGCGAATTCGATGATTGCTTTCACTTTTTCTAGATCCAGTTCGCGGCCGTAACCTTGATACGCCGTGGTGGAATCATAAAAGCGGTCGCACAAAATGATTTCGCCGGCGGCGAGCGCAGGCCGAATGACTTCGCGGACGATTTGCGCGCGACTGGCGTTCATCAGCAGCAACTCGGCTTCGGCAGTCATCGCGTGATTGTTCTCGCTGTGCTTGAGCGTGTGACGAATTTCCTCGCCGATGGGCGTGCCACCCGGCTCACGCAACAGCCGCACGCGATGGCCGAGCGCAGTGAGATGCTCGGCCAGCAGTTTAATCTGCGTGGACTTGCCGCAGCCTTCCGTGCCTTCAAACGTGATGAACAAGCCCTTGCTCACAGCTTTTTAAGTTTGATTCCCTTCGGCGTGTCTTCAATGACCCAACCTTTGGCTTTCAACTCGTCGCGGATGGCGTCGCTGCGCTTGAAATCTTTCGCCTTCTTCGCCGCGGTGCGCTCGTCGGCAAGTGCAGAAATTTCAGCGGGAATCTCCGTTTCTGTTTTCACGCCAATGCCGAGAACGGAATCAACTTTCTCCCACGCAGCCAAGGCAGATGCAGCGTCACTCGCGCTCAATGAATTTTCGGCGAGCCGTTTATTTATTTCCGTCACCCACTTGAAAACTGAAGCCCAGGCAGCGGAAATGTTTAAATCATCCGCAAGCGCAGATGAAAATTGCTCTAGCAATTTTGATTCCGGCGCAGCGGTTGCCTTGCCAGCGAGTTCACGCAACTTGCCGACACATTCATCAATGCGCGCCAGCGCAGTTCTCGCCCCTGCCAAACCGTCGAGCGTGAAATTGAACGTCTCGCGATAATGCGAAGTGAGCAACAGATAACGCACTTCGCGACCGGTGTGTCCCTTTTCCAGTAGGTCGCGCAACGTGAAAAAATTTCCCATCGACTTGCTCATCTTTTTGCCTTCAACCAACAGATGCGCGCCGTGCAGCCAGTATTTCACAAACGGTTTGCCAGTTGCGCCTTCGCTCTGGGCAATCTCATCTTCGTGATGCGGAAATTTCAGATCCTCGCCACCAAGGTGCAGATCAAAACTTTCGCCGAGGACTTTCATGCTCATGGCACTGCACTCGATGTGCCAGCCGGGCCGGCCTTCGCCGAACGGACTCGGCCAGAAAATATCGCCGTCGTCCGGCACGCGCGCTTTCCACAGCGCAAAGTCGGCGACGGATTCCTTCTCGTATTCGTCGCTGGAAACGCGTTCGCCAGCGCGCATCTCGTCGAAATTCAGTTTGAGCAACTGGCCGTAATTGCAGCCGCAGCCCTGATATTTCGTGATGGAAAAATAAACCGAGCCGTCGGCGGCTTTGTAAGCGATGCCGCGAGCGATGAGTTTTTCAATTAAAGAAATAATTTCGGCGATGTATTCCGTGGCGCGCGGTTTGACGTGCGGTTCGCGGCAGTTCAACGCTTTCAAGTCATCGAGGAAAGCGGCTTCGTATTTGCCGGTGAAATCGCGGAGGGAAATTTTCTGCTCGCGGACGCGCTTGATGATCTTGTCCTCGATGTCCGTGATGTTCATGACGTGTTTCACGTCGTAGCCAGAAAATTCCAGCGTGCGGCGGAC
>Ga0007855_1000397_pt1 | contig 14006 bp, 14 predicted proteins | sample CryBogCBH01Aug08_FD_71230 | JGI IMG/M metagenome (GOLD analysis project Ga0007855, IMG submission 71230) | Freshwater microbial communities from Crystal Bog, Wisconsin, USA - CBH01Aug08 | ecosystem: Environmental > Aquatic > Freshwater > Lake | place: Crystal Bog, Wisconsin, USA | collected...
TTCGGGAGAAGTTGGGCCCACTCGTCGCGGGTGAGGTCGTAGGCCGAAGGCACCCTCGCAGGCTACGAGACGAGGACCCTCTCCGTGTCCTCTATGTTTTCTACTTGACTCTGTCTCGGTCGACCCAAAGCCCGTAGGCACATTTAGTTAGGGAGAAGTCAATGGAACTAAAGAACACCTCCGCCATCGTCACTGGTGGCGCCTCGGGCCTCGGCGAGGCCACGGCCCGTTTGCTGGCCGCTCGTGGCGTCAAGGTCGTCGTGGCTGACCTCAACGACGAAAAGGGCAGCGCCCTCGCCGCCGAGATTGGTGGCGTGTACGTCCACTGTGACGTCACCAACACCGACCAGGTCATCGAAGCGATCGAGGCCGCCAAGAAGCTCGCGCCGCTGTGGAGCGCCGTGAACTGCGCCGGTATTGGTTGGGCCACCCGCACGGTGGGCAAGGACGGCGAGTACAGCTCGGCGCACGACCTCGACCTCTACCGCAAGGTGATCGAGATCAACCTCGTCGGCACGTTCAACGTCGCCCGTCTCGCGGCCACCGCGATGAGCCACAACACCCCCGACGTCGACGGTCTGCGTGGCGCCATTGTCAACACCGCGTCGGTCGCCGCCGAAGACGGTCAGATTGGCCAGGTTGCCTACTCGTCCTCCAAGGGCGGCGTCGTCGGCCTCACCCTGCCCCTCGCGCGCGACCTCGCGGCGATTGGCGTGCGAGCCAACTGCATCCTGCCGGGTCTCATCGACACCCCGATCTACGGCACCGGTCCCGCGTCGGACGAGTTCAAGGCCCGTCTCGGCGCCGGTGTGCTCTTCCCGAAGCGTCTCGGTTACTCGGAAGAGTTCGCGTCCTTGGCCGTCGAATTGTTGTCCAACAGCTACATGAACGCCGAGTCGATTCGCATCGACGCGGGCATCCGCATGCAGCCGAAGTGATCACACCGCATTCGTGCGTCAACGCCGGGGTCGAAAGACCCCGGCGTTGTGCTTAGTGATCCTCCTCCCCTACGGTGGACAAAGAAAAAGGGGGATCCATGTCGCGCGTCACATCACCATTCGGATACCGCAGTACCGCTCTCGACGTCATCGAGGGCCACGACCTGTCAGGTGCGACCGTGCTCGTCACGGGCGCGGCGTCGGGCATCGGCGTCGAGACGGCGCGAGCCTTTGCCGCCGCGGGCGCTCACGTTGTTCTCCCCGTGCGCAACGCGGAACGCGGGCGTGAGAGCGAGGCCGAGATTCGCCGCTCCCACCCCACCGCCCACATCGAGCTCGCCACGTTGGACCTGAGCAATCTCGCCAGTGTCGCGACGTTTGCTGAGAGCTTCGTTGCTTCCCACGACCGCCTCGACATCCTCGTCAATAACGCCGGCGTCATGGCCACTCCCTTCGAGCACACGAGCGACGGGTTCGAAATGCAGTTCGGCACGAATCACCTCGGCCACTTCGCCCTCTTCCAAGGACTCCTGCCGTCCCTGCGCGCTGCTGGTTCCGCGCGAGTCGTGGCGCTCAGCTCCATTGGTCACCGCCGCAGTCCCGTCGATCTCGACGACCCGCATTTCGAACGTCGTGACTACGACAAGTGGGTGGCCTACGGACAGTCCAAGACCGCGTGTGCTCTCTTCGCCGTTGGCGTGACCCACCACCACGCCGCTGAGGGCATCACCGCCAACGCCGTGCACCCGGGAGGTATCGCCACGGGTCTCCAGAAGTACCTGCCGATGGAAGAGCAGCAGGCCATGGGCTGGTACGACGAGAAGGGAAACATGAACGAGCTCTTCAAGACGCCCGAACAAGGCGCGTCCACGTCCGTGTGGGCGGCGGTCGGTCATGAGCTTGACGGCGTTGGGGGCCTCTACCTTGAGGACTGCAACGAATCTGCGCCCTTCGATAAGGAACTCCCGTGGATGGGCTATCTCCCCTACGCGGTCGATCCCGAGATCGCGCGAAAGTTGTGGGACTACTCCTTAGAGGTCACCTCACGCTGAGAGCAGGTCTCGTCGCTCGTACCCAAAGATCCCGAGAACGCCGAGGACGACACCAACGCCGAGCATCCCGATGACAGCAGACGGCGCCCACGGCGCCAACGGCACGAGGGGTAGGTGGTGCAGAGGTGAGAGCACGAGTACCGCTTCGGGCCAATGCAGCGCCGGACCGAACGCTGCAACGACGAAGGTCACGATGATCGCTCCGCTCGTCACCCCGAGCGCGGCGCGTGGCACCCAACCGAGCAGTGCGACGTAGAACCCGCAGACCGGAATTGAGAACACGAGGGACGACGCCGCGGCCTGAAAGAAGTCACCCGTCGACACGTCGCCACCGGCGACGAACGAACCCGCCGCAAAGGCCAGCGCGCTCAGTGCCGCCGTCACCACGAGAATCCCGGTCGTGACGCTGACGGTACTGTCCAACCACCGGCGTCGCGCGACGCCCGTTGCGAGAGGGATATCGAGTCGACCCGCACCTTCGTCAGCGAAGAGCTGATGCAGCGAGGTGACCGCCAAGAAGGCGAAGGCGACGGAAAAGAAGAGTCCCATCTCTCCGACGAAACCCTTGCTCGTCACCATGGAGCCATATCCGTAGTGCTGCAGTGTCGCCACGTAGCTCGGATTGCTGTGCGCAAAGTCAACCAGGGGCTTGATGAGAAGACCCATCAAGGCGGCAAAGAGCGCCACGACGACGACCCACGTGCCGGCGAGGCCTCGCCGCTGCGTCCAGATCATCCCGTCCACGGAACCCACAAGTGCGTGGGGACGAGCCACCACGTCACCTCGAGCGAAGAGTCCCTGACCCACGTCACGACGGTTCTCGGTCGCCACCGTGAGCCACGTCACCACCACGAGGACGAGAACGAAGAGCGCGAGCACCCACCACCGATTGCTGTCGAAGCAGCGCACTTCCTCGAACCATCCAAACGGTGTCGCCCAACGGAGAAACGACACGCGCGGCACGCCGTCGGCCACCATGCGCATCACGAAGGTCGCCATCAGGACACCCGCCGCGCAACTCGACGCACGTCGGCGAGGGGCAAAAAGTTGTGCGCTGAGGAGACCGAGCATGGCGAAGGTCGCGACGAGAAGACCCAGAGTCGCGCCGTAGAGTCCGCTCGCGATCACCGACTCGCCCGCCGCCACAAAACATGCGGCGGCGGCGAAACCGAGCAACGCACTGGTGACGACGAGAGAGGCCGCGACGGTGGCCGTCGCCCGACGGTGGGTGGTGCGACCCGTGACCAACAAATCCCAAGATCCATCATCTTCGGCGCCTCGCGACAATTTGGTCGCGAGAAGAGTGATCCACGTCGTCACCGCGAGGGCCAAATACATGCCCATCTTCCACTGAGTGAATCCGCCCGCGGTCGAAACGCCGTAGGGCTTGCCGTAGAGAGCCGCTACCGCGGGACTCGTAAGGAGGCCTTTCATCGCGGAGAGTCCCGCGGCTCCACCAATGATCCGGAAACTCTTGATACCGATAGCGATCGCGCTCACGACGCCGAGGGCCACCACGAGCACCCCAAACTGACACTGACGCCGCAACAGCGCGGTGAGAGACCGGGGACCTTTAACCACGGGTCTCGGGAACGTCGTAGTACGACAAGAAGATCTCCTCGAGCGACGCCTCGCGGGTGCGCAGCTCGGTGACGGGTTGCGTCGACAGAAATTGAAGGAGTGGTGCGGGAGATCCGGTGACGGTCACCTTGACTCGGTCCCTCGTCCCCTCCCAATGCGTCACACCCGCGACCGTGCGCACTTCCGGACCTACCCCAACGATGTCGAACTCCACGGCCGCGTGCTCGCGGAGTTCTTCGATGGCCGCGACCCGCACGAGACGACCGGACCGGATCATGGCCACGCGCGCGCACAGGTGTTCGACCTCGGAAAGAATGTGCGAACTGAGTATCACCGTTTGCCCTCGGGCGGCGGCTTCGCCCACGCACTCGCGAAAGACCCGTTCCATGAGAGGGTCAAGTCCCGACGTCGGCTCGTCGAGCAACAACACGTCCGCTCGGGACGCGAACGCCGCCACGAGGGCAATCTTTTGTCGGTTCCCCTTGGAGTACGCCCGCACTCGCTTGTGCACGTCAACGTCGAACATCTCAATGAGTCGCGCGCGATACGCCACGTCGACGACGCCGTGTAGTCCTTCGAGCAAGGTGAGTGACTCTTCCCCGCTGAGTCGCGGCCACAGGGCTACGTCACCGGGAACATAGGCGAGTCGCGCTCGAGCTTCGGCGGTGCCGGCGGCGTGACCCATCACTCGTACCGCGCCGCTCGTGGGTCGCAGTAGGCCGAGTGCGACGCGCAGCGCCGTGGACTTGCCGGCCCCGTTCGGGCCGAGAAAACCGACTACTTCGCCTGGGGCGATCTCGAGTGACACGTCGTCGAGGGCAACGGTGGCGCCAAAGTGCTTGGTCAGATGTTCCAGGGCCAGTGCGGGGACGGTCATAAATGGAACCTAACAACGTGCACGCAGACCTCGGCGGGACAAACGTCCCGTTCCCGCCCTGTGCACGCAACGTTCGCACTGTTAGGTTAAAAATCGACTTTGCGGGGGAAATGATGCAACGGCGACGGAGATGGCTGGCGGCGGGTGTGACGGCAGCGCTCGCAGCCGTGCCTCTGTCCTTCGGCGTGTCCCCGCTCACCGCTCAGGCGAGCCCGCGCCTGCTGCCGGAATCCACGCTTGTACGAGGATTATCTGGCGGGAGTACGCCCGCCACCACGGATTACTGTTTGGCCCACTCCGGAGGGCTCAAGCGCTGTTACGTCCCGTCGCAGCTGCAGACCGCCTATGACCTCGGTCCCTTGTTCACCGCCGGCGACACCGGCAAGGGCCAAACCATCGTTCTGATCGACTGCTTCGGGTCGCCCACCATTGCTCACGATCTCGCGGCCTTCGACGCCGCGTTCTCCTTGCCCGCTCCGCCACACTTCACCGTGATCGCGCCCGCCGGACGCGTACCGGCGTTCTCGGCCACCGCGACCGATCGCGTCGGCTGGGCGGTAGAGACTTCCCTCGACGTGGAGTGGGCCCACGCCATGGCCCCCGCCGCGAACATCGTGCTGGCCGAAACACCGACCGACGAGGTGGAGGGCGTGACTGGGTTTCCCGAGATTCTGAAGGCCGAGAATTACGTGGTTGCGCACTATCCCGGTTCCGTCGTGTCCATGAGTTTTGGGGCGACCGAGCAGACCTTCGGCACCTGGAAGAAGATCGTTCCCTTCCGGGCCGCGTTCCTCGCGGGCACGAAGAAGAACGTCACCTTTGTGTCGGGCACAGGGGATACGGGGTCATCGAATTACGACAACGCCATGGCGTTCTACCCGCATCCGGTCATCGCGTGGCCCGCGAGCGATCCTCTCGTCACGGCGGTAGGCGGCACGAAATTGTCACTCGACAACGCGGGCTCTCGCGTGGCACCCGACGCTGTGTGGAATGACTCACGTCCGGGTTCGCCGTCGGCGTCGGGCGGAGGAGTGTCCGCGTACTTTTCGCGACCCACTTTTCAATCCAGCGTCGCCGCGGTCACCGGCACACGTCGTGGCGTGCCTGACGTCGCGATGAGTGGCTCGTGCACGGGACTGGTCAATATCTACCTTGGGATATCGACGACCAGTAACCCGGCCGGCTGGTATTCGGTGTGCGGAACATCCGAATCGTCGCCCCTCTTCGCGGGCATTGTCGCCTTAGCGAACCAGCGAGCGACGCACGCGCTCGGCAACATCAACCCGGCCCTCTACGCGATGTCGACTGCGGCCAACAACGGACTCGTGCCGGTGACGGTCGGGAACAACACCGTGAGCGTCAGCAGTTCCGCCGGGATTCTGACCGTGCCGGGATACACCGCGAGTGCGTCCTACAACCTGGCGACGGGCCTCGGCACCATTGACGCCGCTCTCTTCGTGCCCGCCCTCGTCACGGCGTCCGCACAACTCGCCGCAGCGCACCACGCGCACAACTAAGACGCGGAGTCACTCACCGCGGTGGGTGCGGCACCACCACGCAGCACCGGTCCCATCGTGACCGCGACAACTCCAAAGGACGTCAACGCTGACGCCAACAGAATCGTGGACGGTGCCAAGACGGTGAGTAGTACCGCACCGAGCAGGATGGACAAAATCTGACCCGAACTCACCATGCCCTGCACGGCGGCGAATACTCGCCCGCGCACACTCTCTGGCGTGCGGGTGACCACGATCACCGAGACGTTGACGTTGACAAGAGCGTTGCCCACACCCACGAGCGCACTGAACAGAGCACCGACCCACAAGGTTCGCGCGAACGAGAAACCGAGCAACGCCGCGCATAACAAGAAGCAGCCGCCGACGAAGAGAGTCGTCGCCGACCTGCCCATTTGAGCGACCCGCCCGGCGAAAGCCGACATGACGACGGTGCCGAGACCAAAGCTGACACCGAGGAGTCCGTATCCCGCCGGGCCGGCGTGCAGCGACTCGGTCACAAAGAAGATCTCGACGACATTGACGGCGCCGAGCGCGACGATGAATACGACGATGAGAATGAGAAGAGAGCGCAGCACCGGATCGGCCCACGTCAAGCGGAAGCCTTCGGTCACGTCGCCCTTCGTGCGCTCCGCGTGTTCTCCGGTCGGCGTGCGATCGACTCGCATCAAGGCCGCCACGGCAATGAGAACGCCAAAAGACACGGCGTCAATCACGAGCGGCCATGAAAACCCAAAGCGCGACACGAGTAGTCCTCCGAGCGCCGGTCCGGCGAGTCCGGCGAGTGTGGTCGTCGACTGCAGTGTGCCAAAGGCGCTGGTGAGTTGTTCCGAGGGAACCATCGCCGGCACCAGGGCCTGCCACGCGGGCGCCGCCACTGCGGTCCCGCACGCGAGTAGTGCGACCAACGGAATGAGCAGGGCCACCGGAGAGAACGCGAGCGCCACACACAGGAGCGCCTGGATGGTGGTGGTGATCAGGAGTACCGGTTTGGTGCGGAAACGGTCCACCACAAAGCCTGCGTGGGCACTCAGTAGAACGAGAGGCAGAGCGTTCGCGATCAAGATTGCGGCCACGCCCACGTGTCCGTAGTGTTCCTTGGCGCGAAACGCGATCGCCAGCGTCGCGACCTCGTCGCCGAGCAGAGAAATGGCCCGCCCGCCCGCGATGAGGAAGAGAACCCGAGGGAGTCGTACTTTGGCGGAACTCATGATATGAAACAACCCTTTCAGATCTCTGGTGCGAAACTCTATACACTTCTGCTGTGCCGGAACCAGAACTCGACGAAGTTGTCATTTCGGATGCGTCCGCCATTCGGGCTTTGGCCCATCCGGCGCGACTCGCTGTCACGAATGCTCTGTTTGAACATTCTCGGGCGTTGACCGCGACCCAGGCCGCCAAGATCGCCGGCGTTTCGCCGAGCGCCATGAGTTACCACCTACGAGCGCTCGAGAAAGCCGGCATCATCAAGCACGCGCCCGACAGCAATGACGGTCGCGAGCGCCCGTGGGTTCGTGCCGGGAGTTCTCTCGCCATTCGACCACGGAGCGAGAACGCTGGTGCGGCCGCGGCCACAGACCTGGTCCTCGCGCTCACGATGGAAACCGACCGAAAGCAACTCCTCGAGGCGGTAAAGCGCCGCGAAGATCCCGAGACGCGCCGCCCCCTTGACGGTGCCGCGAACTATTACCGCACGACTCTGTTAGTGAATGCGGACGAAGCGAAGGCCTTTTTCGCCGAAGTTCAGAATCTCTCGGATTCACTTCGTGTCGAAAATCGTGCGACACCACCGAAGGACGCCGAGCTCGTCACGATCATGCTGGGCATCATTCCTGAGGGACCCATCGAATAGCACGAGGCGGTCAACCACCGGGTGGCCACCGCGCAACGGGAGATATATGTACTGCACGAACGGACACCCAGCCAGCTACGACGCACAATTTTGTGCGACGTGCGGAATCGACACGTTTACGCACGACGTACCGGCCTCGGCATCCGCAGCAGCGATCTTCGTCCCGGCCCGCGTTGAAACCGTGTACCTCGTTCACGAAAAGCAACCAATGAACGGTTTCGCCATCGCGTCGATGGTGCTGAGCATCGTCTGGCTCTACGGGGTCGGATCGATCATGGGCATCATCTTCGGCGTTATTGCCCGTCGACAGATCAAGGAACGTGATGAGACGGGTGACGCGTTTGCGGTCACGGGCATCGCCGTGGGTTGCGCCGGACTCGTCGGGGTCGTGCTCTATTTCGTGTTCCTCGACTGGTTCCTTCACATCTTTCTTCACATCTTCCAAACCAGCAACAGCGGGGCCTAGAACCACCGACGTCGCGTGAGCGCCACAAGGCACACCACCACCACGCTCGCGGAGATTCCCAGCATGAGGACGTAGTTGGCCTGTCCGACGTAGACAAAGACCACTCGATGCGCCCCCGGCGGCACACGAACGCCGACGACGGCCGGGGCGAGCATCCTCACGGGCTCTGGTGAACCGTCCACACGGACATGCCACCCAGGATCAAACGACGCGGAGAGCGCAACGTAGCCTTCACGCGACATCCGCACCACGACGTCAGCGCGCCCCAGTGACAATTGCACCTGGCTCGTGAGCACGCGGCCGGGATGATCCGAACTCGTCGTAACACCCGGCCCCACGTGAGCACCGTTCCACGCGACCACGTCGGTCTCACCGCGGAGTGCTAGTTGCTCCTGTCGCACCACGGAGTCAACTGAACCTACGGTGGCACGATCCGCGTGGACCACTCCCACGGCGCGAACGATCGAGACGTAGCTCGTCGCGTCAACAGACCACAGCGCGTACGGACCGCGGTGCATCACCAACGTCATCGGCAGGGACGGTCGTTGGACCGAGGGCAACACGACGTAACGAACACCGAACAGCACGTAGTCACCGGCATATCTCTCGTCAAAGTGGGTTTCCGGTTGCGACATCAGTGACGCCGTGCGCACGTCCAAGCCCACAACGTCGAGGTCATGTTGAGCGAGATAGTCAACGACCGGAACCGTCCCCACGGAGAACGAGATTCCCCAATTGCGAATCGATCCGGCATAGACGCGGCCATCTCTGTGTTGCTGGAGATAGGTAACGAGCGGAGCCATGTCCGCTGTATCAACCCGTGCACCGATCTGACGCGCGATGGCCGCCGCATTCGCTGCACCAACTTGATCCGATTCATGGACGAGAGGACCACCAGCCAGAGCAATGAGCGCGAGTGCGGTCAACCATCGCGTGACGTCGCGACCAGCGAAAGTGCCAAACGACACGTGGGACGTAGTCTCACGTCGACGCACTCCGTCAGCGACAGATTCAAACACGAAGATCGCACCGCGGGCGGCAAGGAATAGGCCGGAGAGATGTACGCCGATCAAGAAGCGGCGAAAGTACAGGTCACCGTGCGCCGGCAGCAACTGAGCAATGACACCCCACGTGGTCGGTCCAAACCACAAACACAAGGACGCCACAAAGAGGATCAGAAAGGCTCGACTTTGCGGTCGGCGACGCCAGTCGCGTGCGACCACGACGATCCCCACCCCGACGAGGACAGTGATGACCGGAAGTCGACCCGCGTCGAACACCTGTCCTGTCACGAGCCACCAAAGCTCGTGGGGTGCCCCGTACCCCCTCATGAGCGTCGTTGAGGCGAGCGTGGAATTCACCGCACTCCACGGTGCTTTGGTCACAACGGGCCACCACACCCACAGAGTCGCAACGAGAGTTGCGCCAACCACCGTGGCGGCGGTCCTGATCCGAGATCCGTGGTGCGGCGCAACAAAAGGCAGCACGACGACGGCCATCATCGCCAAGTAGCCCGTTTCAAAGTGCAGAGCAACTGTGGCACTCATGGCGAGAATGGCGAGAGGGACAAAGCGAGACTCCGAGAAGCTCCGCCACGTGCAGGCCCACGCCAGCGGAAGAGTCCACGACGCCAACAATTGGGCCCACAATCCATATCCAATCCAGATGTAGGCCTTGGCCTCATACCCGACGAAGATCGAGCTGACGAGGAACGGGCTCATCACGGCAGCCGCTGTGGCGACCGGACGACTCAACTGCGAGATGCGTGCAGCTACATAGATCACCACTGGCCAGAGAATCCAGAGGAGATACAAGGACCAACGAAAGACCACATCGGTGCCGATGAATCGACCAAGAGTTCCCGCGAGCCAAGCTCCCAAAGATTGGTAGTGCAACAGATGCGGCGAGCCCAGATTGACATTGGCGAACCACCTCAACTGCGGTGGACTCCACAGCGATGCACCATGGGCGACGAAACGAATCATCGACTCGTGCATGACCGAGTCGTTCAAATACGAAACGGGAAACGTCGTTGGCCACCAGCGCCACGCGTTCCACGCAACGACCACGCTGATCGCCAAGACGACCAGCCGCCGACCGAATACAGATGTCCCCGCAGCCGTAGCCGCGGGGACATCTATGGAAGATCGCGAAATATCGAGTGACGCCGGTGGTGATGGCGTCACGGAATTCGAGTGATCACAACATCAATTCGGGATCTAACCCGAAAAGCCGGTAAAGCCGGACATGTGCTGGATGTGATTCACCGCGACGGCCGCAAAGATGAACAGGAGAATCGCACCCACCACACCAATGATCCCAAGCACGAGACCCGCAATAGCCATTCCGCCACCGGTGCGGCCTTCATTGGCGACCTGCTTGCGCGCCAGAATCGCGAAGATAATCGCCAGGACTGACGTGATGCCGTAGATCCACACAATTCCTAAGACGAGCGAGGCAATTGCGAATCCACTGACTTTGCCGACGTTGGTTGCCTGCACGTAGATCGGCGGAGCAGCAGGCATCGATGTACTCACGACGGGTGTCGCCTGGAATGTGTCAACACCGCAACGTGAACACACTTCGTTCGTGTCGGGATTGCTATGGCCATTCGTGCAAAGCATGGGGCTCCGTTCCGATCAGGAATTAATGGTCCTCACATTACGCACAAAGTCGGCTGATCGCAGGGTTCTCTCCCGTCCCGCACCGCCCAGGACCCGCAGCCCTAGGGATGCCCTGACGCACTACTCATTGAGAAAAGGAGTGCCCCGTTAGATTTCGTCTCCCATGTCGTCGAAGCGAGCGAACTTGGAACGGAAGACGAGATTCGCCGTTCCCACCGGGCCATTGCGGTGCTTGGAGACAATAACTTCGACGACACCGCGGTTCGCGTCGTTCACTTCGGTGTCGTAGATCTCGGGACGGTAGAGAAACAAGACGATGTCGGCGTCCTGTTCAAGGGATCCCGATTCACGTAGGTCGCTCATCATGGGTCGCTTGTCGGTGCGTGATTCCAGTCCACGCGACAACTGACTGAGGGCGATGACCGGACACTCGAGTTCGCGCGCGAGAATCTTGAGGCCACGACTCATTTCGGCAACTTCGACCTGTCGGTTCTCGCTGCGTGAGCGTGAACTCATGAGCTGCAGGTAGTCCACGATCACGACGCCCAGGTCACCCTGTTGCTGTTTGATGCGTCGCGCGCGAGCGCGCACGTCCATGACGGTGAGATTCGGGTTGTCGTCCACGAAGATGGGTGCGTCGTGCAACTTGTTAATTGCGGCTTGCGCCTGACCCCACTCCGCGTTATTTAAGTCACCGGTCTTCAGCCGAGACGAGTCAATGAGTGCGCTCGTCGCCAAAATACGCTCGGCCAATTCGTGGCGGCTCATTTCGAGCGAGAAATACAAGGCGGGTCGTCGCAGCGCCGCACCGACGTGCAACAAGATGCCGAGCGAGAACGCCGTCTTACCAACGGACGGACGCGCACCCACAATCGTGAGGCTCGTTGACTGCAAACCCTTCAGCAACTCGTCCAGTTTGCGATAGCCCGTCTCAACGCCGGTGATGGCCCCTTTGTTTTCGCTGCGTTCCTCGAGGAGGTCGAGCTCGTCCATCAGCAAGGGGAGCAATGAGCTCACGGAGTCATACCGCGCCGTATCGCGCACTTCCAGAATCATGCGTTCGGCAGTATCGACGATGCCGTCAACGTCGTCGGTCACCGCGTAGGCCTCGTCGGCAATGCGCCCGGAGATCTCGATCAACTTGCGCTGTCGGGCCTTGTCGCGAACGATGACGGCGTAGTGCTGCGCGTTGGAGACCGACGGTGTATTCAGTTGCAATGCGGCGAGAACGCCCGGGTCAATCTCCGGCGCGCCTCGTTCGCGCAACTTTTCCGACACGGTGACCCAGTCGATCTCCTTACCGGCGTTAACGAGGTCGACAATCGCTCCGAAGATCTGACCGTGCAGGGGACGATAAAAATCTTCCGCGACACAGACCTCATTGGCCACCGACACCGCGTCAGCCGACAGGAGCATGGCGCCGAGAAGCGACTCTTCGGCCGAGACATTGTTCGGCGGAATGCGTCCACCGCCCGACGGGGGCCGCGTGGCGGGAGAGTCATCGAGAAACTGAACCATAGGACCTCAACGGTCGTCGATAGGGGCTGTGCAGCGCCAGAACAACAAGATGGGGAAAACCTTGTTGACAACGTCTCTGCAGTGTCGCCGATGGGTGTCACAAAGCGAGGAAGCCGGGGCCCGAAGGCCCCGGCTCACCCCACCAACAACAGAACTACGCCTTGGCAGTGACCTGAACGTTCACGGTCGCAACCACGCCTTCGAAGAGGTGAACCTCAACGGACGACGTGCCGACTTCCTTCAAGTGCTCGGCCATGATGACCTGTGAGCGCTCGAGGGAAATGTTGGTCGCCGTGCGAATGGCGTTCACGATGTCGGCCTCGGTGACCGAACCGAACAAGCGACCATTCGTGCCGGCGCGAGCCGCCACGGTCAACGACGCGGCCTCAATCGTCGCGCGCTGCGTTTCGGCGGCCTGACGGTCGTGAGCGTCACGAAGGTCACGCGACTTGCGCATGGACTTCGCCTGCTCTTCCATCGTGTCCGTCGCGGCCAGGGCGAGTCCGCCCGGCAGCAGGTAGTTGCGGGCGTAACCGTTCTTCACGTCGACAATGTCGCCGCGACGGCCCACGCCCTTGATGTCGTTACGAAGTAGCACCTTCATTATTCAGCCTCCTCGCTCACCAGCTCCACGTCCGCGTCACCGTCGAAGTCCTCGACGTCATCGGTCACGTCGGTCTCAACCTCAGCGGTCTCGTCACGATCCGGACGCGGTCCACGACGGTCGTCACGACCACCACGACCGCCACCGCTGCGACGCTCGGTCACCGTGCGCTGCGTGTACGGCAACAACGCGAGTTCGCGCGCCGTCTTGATCGCGTCGGTGATGTCACGCTGGTGCTGCTGGCAGTTGCCCGAGACACGACGGCCGCGGATCTTGCCGCGGTCCGAGATGTACTTGCGCAGTTGCGGCAAGTCCTTGTAGTCCACGAAGGTCACGCCGTGCTGACAGAAGGCGCAGGGCTTCTTCTTGACGCGACGGCCGTTGTCCTTCGGGGCACGCTTCGGCGGCTTGGGGTTATTAATACGGGGCATTAGAAGGGCTCCTCATCAAAGGCGTAACTGCTGGGTTCATTGGTACGCGGGGCGGCGGAGCGTCCCGACGATTGGAAATTTCCGCCTTCGGGGCGGGGGGTCTTGTTGACCACTGCGGTGGCGTAGCGCAACGACGGGGCAATCTCGTCGGCGTTGATCTCAATGATCGAACGCTTGTCGCCGTCGGGGGTTTCCCAACTGCGCTGCTCGAGACGGCCCGTCACGATGACGCGCGTTCCCTTGGTCAAGGAATTCGCCGCGTTCTCCGCCATGGGGCCGTAACCCGTCACTTCGAAGTACGACACGCGCTCTTCCCATTCCTGGGTCTGACGGTTCTGCCAGCGTCGGTTCACCGCAATGGAGAGCCGAACCGCGGCCTGACCGCTATTGAGGAACTTGAGTTCCGGGTCGCGGGTGATGTTCCCCACAACGGTGATCGTGTTGTCTGCCATAGTCGCTCCTTAAGGGTTCGGCGACGTGAACCTACGCCTGAGCCGTTACACGGCGGGCGGGTCGCTGATCGGGCAGGCGCAAAATCTTGAAGCGGAT
>Ga0007855_1000400_pt1 | contig 13942 bp, 15 predicted proteins | sample CryBogCBH01Aug08_FD_71230 | JGI IMG/M metagenome (GOLD analysis project Ga0007855, IMG submission 71230) | Freshwater microbial communities from Crystal Bog, Wisconsin, USA - CBH01Aug08 | ecosystem: Environmental > Aquatic > Freshwater > Lake | place: Crystal Bog, Wisconsin, USA | collected...
TCTGTATTCCTTGGTAGCTGGTTGAAGGCAAATGGAGGCGCTAATCTCAATGTTGGCACCGGTTCATTCGTTTCAAACACCGGCCACAAGCCAGTCACTCTTGGTGTACAGGATTACTTCACTGCTTACAGCAAGAATGGCAACCAAGCTGCAATTCAAAAGTGGATGGACTTCATCTACCAACCAGCTAACTACGCACAGTTCTTGACCGCTGCAGGTGGATTCATTCCTGCAACCAAGTCAGCTGGCGCAAAGGCTGCATCAGATCCAGCACTTGCTCCATTTATCAAGTTGCTTCCAAATGCCGTCTTCTATCCTGGAGATGTTGCATCATGGAACTCCGTCAAGGGTCAGATTCAACAAGGAATCGGACAGGCTGTTACTGGCGATCCAGCAACAGTTCTCGGTCAGCTTGAAACAGCCGCACTCGCTGCTAAGTAATATCTAGTTAAATATTGGGGGTTCGCTTTAGAGCGAGCCCCCAATATTATTAATAGCAACCTCGTCTTAGTTCCCGAGAATTATTGAATCCAGAAAGCAGGTAACCGTTGACCACCGTTTTTGCGCGAATACGCAAAGGTCCGCTCCCCTGGATCACACCTGCGATAGCAGTCATTTTCTTGATGGTCTTGTATCCCGCTTATACAATGATCAAAACATCGTTTATGAATATCGATGAAACCGGCACTTCTCACGGGTTTACTGGTCTATCAAATTATCGAACTCTCTTTCACAATCCAAACTTGTCCGCGGTCTTAGAGCGCACAGTGATTTGGACCATCACAGTCGTTATAGCAACAGTTTTGATTTCACTTCCCGTAGCTCAAATCTTGCATGCCAAATTCCCTGGTCGCCGCTTTGTTCGTTATGCCCTTATCGTGCCTTGGGCAGCGTCGGTGGTAATGACATCCACCTCTTGGCTCTGGATTCTCAATGGATATTACGGAATTCTTAACCGCATTCTCCTTAGCCTTGGATTAATTCAAGACCAGGTGCAATTCTTGGGTAGTCCAACTCAATCATTTGCTTGGTTAATTGTCGTTGCAATCTTTGTATCAGTTCCATTTACTACATATGTGATTCTTGCAGGGCTTACGACCATCGGTGAGGACATTTTGGAAGCCTCTACGGTTGATGGTGCATCTGGCTGGCAACGTTATCGAAACATCATCTTTCCACTGCTTCGTCCAGCTCTCCTTATCGGAATGGTTATTAACCTCATCAACGTCTTTAACTCGTTCCCCATTATCTGGGTAATGACAACAGGTGGCCCTGGATACTCAACAGATACGACGACTACTTTGGCCTACAAAATTTCATTTAGAAATGCCGATATCGGTCAATCTGCGGCAATGGCTGCGATCAACTTCGGCATCATCCTCCTCTTCATTGTTTTATTCCTTAAAGTATCGCGATGGAGGGAGGATTCATAATGACAACTCTTTTGAAAGCTGCCCCTAAGCGCAAAATCACGGGCCGGAAGATCACACTGACCATCTCTGGATGGACTATCGGGTTGATCTTTCTCGCACCATATATCGAAATGATGATTACCTCTATAAAGTCAAAGTCGGAGATCTTGGCGATTCCGACTACTTATCTGCCACAACATTGGACCTGGTCCAACTACATCACCATTTGGAAGCAGCTTCCATTAGCGCAGTACTTGCGCACAAGTATCGTAGTATCCCTTTCTGCAACTATTCTGGTTCTACTGATTGCTGTACCTGCCGCTTATTATGTAGGTCGTAACAAGTTCAAGGGACGCACCGCTTTTCTCCTATTAGTTCTTGTGACTCAAATGTTTTCCCCTACCTCACTTGTTATCGGTATCTTCCGAGAAGTCATTAGATTCCACCTCGTTAATACCTGGATGGCTCTGATCTTGGTATATGCCGCCTTCAATATGGCCTTCTCCATTTGGATCCTCTCTAGCTTCTTCGCCAGCATCCCATTAGAGATTGAGGAGGCCGCGTGGATCGATGGGGCAAGTCGCATTCAGGCTCTTTGCAGAATCATTCTTCCAATCGCACTACCTGGATTGGTGACGGCATTTATCTTCACCTTCATCTCGGCCTGGAATGAGTTTGTTATTGCGTTAACCATCGAGAGCTCTCCAGCCCACCAACCACTAACCGTCGGACTCGAATCCCTTATCGGTCAGTATCAAGTGCAGTGGCAATACCTATTCGCTGGGTCGCTCATCGCTATCGTCCCAGTCGTTATTCTCTTCGCCATGATTGAAAAGTATCTTGTGAGCGGACTTACAGCGGGTAGTGTGAAGTGAATCGTCAATCCAGACTCAACGCGATCCTTGAACTTTTGGTTCGTCAGGGGAGTCTGGAAGTTGATGAGGCAGCGCTCTCACTTCATGTCTCCTCCGCAACTATTCGTAGAGATTTCGACACTCTGGCTGAACAACAGCTTCTGAATAGAACTCATGGAGGAGCAGTTGCTACTGGCGGTTCCTTTAAACTTCCTCTTACCTACAAAATTGCTCGTCAGGAAGATGCCAAGAAACGAATTGCAGCGGTAGCTGCAAAGATGGTGGAGCGTCATCAAGTTGTGGGCCTTAATGGTGGAACTACGACTACTGAAATCGCAAGAATGTTAGCGAGTTCTCCAACTTTTGCCCCGGGTTCTGTTGGAGATCCACCGGGTTTAACGGTAGTAACCAATGCTCTTAATATCGCTACAGAATTGACCGTGCGTCACCAGATAAAAATTGTCGTAACAGGTGGAGTTGCAAGACCCCAGTCTTATGAATTAACGGGTCCGTATGCAGAACAAGTTCTAAATGATGTTGTCATCGATATAGCCTTCGTTGGAGTTGAAGGGCTGGATCCACATGTGGGAGCTACCGCCCGCCACGAAGATGAGGCTCGGGTCAATCAGCAAATAGCTGCAAGAGCGGCAAGAGTTGTCATCGTCACCGACTCCTCAAAATTCGAACGACGCGCCTTTGCCATGATTCGAACTCCAGATCAGATAGACACCATCATCACTGATGATGGAATTTCCGATAAAGCAACCGCGATCCTAGAGAGCGCTGGTGTAAAAATTGTCATCGCTTGATATCGTAAGAAAAGCGCAACAAGATGGAAAAGGTGTTGGGGCTTTCAATGTGATTCTGCTAGAACACGCGGAGGCGATTATTTCTGGAGCGCAGAGCGCTGGCCTCCCAGTGATACTGCAGATAAGTGAGAACGCAATTAAGTACCACGGCGCGCTTGAACCAATCTCTTTAGCGACGCTGGCTTGTGCTACAGCTGCGAGTATTCCAACTTCGGTTCACCTAGATCATGCCGAGGATACCGAATTAATCAGGCGAGCACTTGATCTCGGTTTCGACAGCATCATGTTCGATGGGTCAAAGTTGGAGTTCAATGAAAATATCAGGGTATCCAAAGAGATGGTGGCCCTCGCTCATTCATATGGGGCAACCATTGAGGTAGAGCTAGGTGAAATCGGCGGCAAGGACGGGGTGCATGCACCAGGAGTTCGTACTGACCCAAGCGAGGCAAAAGCCTTTGCGCAGGAGACTGGGGTGGATTTGCTTGCGGTTGCAGTCGGTTCCTCGCATGCGATGACAAGTCGCGATGCACAGCTAGATTTTGATTTGATCACGACGATAAAAGAGGTTGTTCCAGTTCCATTGGTTCTACATGGCTCCTCGGGGGTTAGTGATCCGGATTTACAGAGCGCCGTCCGTGCGGGTATGCACAAAATCAATATTGCAACTCACCTAAATCACGTATTTTCTAATTCAATTAGATCCACTTTGGCTAGCGACCCAAAGATGGTCGATCCAAGAAAATATATTGGTGGCGCCAGAAATGAAGTAGCTGCCGAGATTTCCAGACTGCTCAAACTGCTCAACTTGGAATAGTCTTGCCGGCGTGAAGCAGAGCCCCGACGCGATCGTTATTGGCGCGGGAATCGTGGGAGCAACCACCGCGCTGGCTCTTACTCGTGCCGGATTTCGAACTCTGGTCATCGATCGAGGAAATCTAGCCAATGGCACGACGAGTGCCGGCGAAGGAAATATTCTCGTTAGTGATAAAGGCCCTGGCGCTGAACTTGATCTAGCCCTGCGTTCTCGTGATGGCTGGTTTGAGATAGCAGAAGAGATCGGCAACAGCTTTGAGCTAGAAGCTAAAGGTGGCGTTGTGGTTGCCCGTAGTGACGCTGGAGTAAAGGGTCTTCGAGATTTAACTTCTAAACAGCGCTCGGCGGGAGTAGAAGCTCAAGACGTTTCCGCAGCTGAACTTCGCCATCTAGAGCCGCATCTTTCGCATGCTATTACCGAAGGTGCTTATTACCCTCAAGATTCACAGTGCCAACCGATGTTAGCGACAGCACATGTTCTCAAGACAGTAGCCAACAACGGTGGTGACTTTCTCCCCGGTACTACTGTCACAAAAATCAAACATTCGCACGGAAGAGTTGAAGGAATCGAAACTCCCGACGGGTTTATTAGCGCACCAATTGTCATTAATGCTGCCGGAACGTGGGCGGGGGAAATCGCTGAACTTGCAGGAAGTTCGCTTCCAATTGCACCTAGACGAGGATTTATTCTCGTTTCAGTTCCCACCAGAAAACTTATATTCCATAAGGTTTATGATGCCGAGTACGTAGCGAATGTAGCTAGCGGTTCTGCCGATTTACAATCAAGTTCAGTTGTAGAAGGAACCCAAAGCGGAACAATCTTGATTGGGGCTTCACGCGAGAGAGTAGGTTTCAAAGAGGGTATCGATTACTCGGTCCTGCGCATATTGGCCAGGCAGGCGATTGAACTCTTTCCAATACTTGCCGAACTACAATTACTTCGCGTTTATCGTGGCTTTAGACCTTACGCGCCAGATCACCTCCCAGTGATCGGCGAAGATAGTGAAATCAAGGGACTTTGGCATAACGCAGGGCACGAGGGAGCGGGAATAGGCCTCGCGCCAGCTAGCGCACAACTTATTGTTGAATCAATCAGGGGAATTCCGACATTTATGGATGCGGCCGCTTTCTCTCCTTCTCGTTTTTCAAAGGAAGTAGTTGCATGATTCATTTCTATTTTGAAGGTGAACTGCTTGAAGCTCGTGAAGGTCAATCTCTCGCTGCCGCTCTCGTCCAGAACCAGGAAAGAATCACTCGATTAACGCGGATTAAATCCACACCACGCGGACTCTTCTGTGGAATTGGAAGTTGCTTTGATTGTTTACTTTCAATTAATGGCGTAATGAATCAACGAAGTTGCATCACCGAAGTTCAAGAGGGAATGGTGGTGCAGATCCAAAATGGAAATTAAGCATCAGGTAATTGTCGTTGGTGCAGGACCGGCGGGGCTTAATGCTGCAAAATATGCGGCGAATGCGGGATGCGATGTTGCTCTTATCGATTCTGGAAAGAGATTAGGGGGTCAGTATTGGCGCCACTCAGGAGTTGATGAACTAGATAGAAAACTCCACCATAATTTTGATGCTGGTTCGCTCTTGATGGACGCGGTCCGAGCTAATCCCCACATCACCATCTATTCAGATACATCTATCTGGAGCGCTTCAATCGTCGATAACCAAATAGTGCTGCGAACAAAGAGCGGAGTTTTTCTCACAGAACGATTGATATTGGCGACCGGAGCTTATGATCGCGTAATTCCCTTTCCAGGATGGGATATTCCTGGAGTCATGACAGCCGGAGCTGCACAAGCGTTGCTTAAAGGCAGTGGTGTGTTGGCGGGTGAGCGAATAATGATTGCGGGTACTGGGCCATTTTTACTACCTGTTGCAGCGAGTTTGGCCTCGGAAGGCTCCCGCATAGTGCGGATTTCTGAGGCTTCTGGAGTACTTGCTTGGTTACCACAACTTCATGTACTTCTTCGCAATCCGAGCAAGATTCTGGAAGCCATCTCATATTTTTCAATCCTTCGTCGAAATGGTGTGAGCATTCGCAATCGAGAGGCAGTAGTGGCTGCAAGAGCGAATGAGTCAGGCGTGCTCGAGTCGGTCACCGTGGCGAAAATTGATTCGAATTTTAAAATACTTTCAACCCACGAAATTGAATGTGATGTTGCAGCTATTTCGTGGGGATTTTCAACCGACATCGCTCTCGCCTCCTCTCTTGGTCTCAAAGCCAGCGCTGCGAAAGATGGTTCGCTTTTCATATCAACCGATGAAGATCAACTCGCCTCCACAAAGGAGAAGAGTTACAAGATTTTTGCGGCAGGTGAGTTAACGGGCGTAGGCGGATCTGATCTAGCCCTCATTGAAGGTGCAATCGCGGGATTAGCCGCTGCTTCTGCAAAGAGCGATAAACGAAGATTGTTTAAGGTGCGTAAAAAGTTGCGCAGGTTTGCTGGCTCCTTACATCATGTTTACCGGGTTCCTCTTGGATGGAAGGAATGGTTGACCCCCGAGACGGTTATCTGTCGCTGCGAGGAGGTTGATTACGGAACGATTGTTCATGCTAAAAATCAGCTAAGCGCGACTGATGCTCGAACCGTCAAATTGATGACGCGCTGCGGTATGGGAATGTGCCAAGGCAAGATGTGTTCAAGAAATATTTCGGATCTGCTCGGAAGTAGTGATGGCGATCGGATTCGAGGTAGCGAACGTCCAATAATCACACCCATAACCCTTGGAGAACTTGCACAAGAGGGATTATTGTGACGCCATGACGAAACCGTGGCATGGAATTATTACCGCAACAGCAACACCATTTACCGCAAACCTTGAGGTCGATTACGACAAGTATGCAGAACATGTGAAATGGCTAGCTGCTAACGGAACCCATGGAGTAGTCCCGAATGGTTCTTTGGGTGAGTATCAAGTTCTCACTTCTGAGGAGCGCGGAAAGATTCTTGAAACAGCGATTGCAGCAGCCCCTGCTGGTTTTAACGTTGTCGCTGGAGTAGGCGCTTACGGAGCAAGTGAGTCGCGCCGTTGGGCCGAACATGCCGCAGAACACGGGGCCGGGGCTGTGATGCTTCTTCCACCTAATGCCTACCGCGCAAATGATGATGAGGTCGTTGCCCACTATAAAGAGGTTGCCAAGGTGGGAATTCCCATCGTTGCGTACAACAACCCATTTGATACAAAGGTGGATCTCGTCCCAGAACTGGTTGCTCGAATTGCCGATGAGGTTCCTGAAGTTGTTGCTATTAAGGAATTTTCTGGTGATGTAAAACGTGTGTGGCAGATCCATCAACGCGCTCCACGAATCGAGGTTTTGGTCGGCGCAGATGATGTGCTCCTCGAACTGTCGACGGCGGGAGTTGTTGGCTGGATTGCTGGCTTCCCTAATGCAATGCCAGCGGAATCCCTCGAGCTCTACAACCTTGTTACCTCTGGCAAGTATGCGCAGGCCGCACCAATGTATGCAGCCGTGCACGATCTCTTCAATTGGGATTCGCGCAAAGAATTTATTCAAGCGATCAAATTAGCGATGGATATTCTTGGCCGTTATGGTGGAGCTACGCGTCTTCCGCGCTTACCGCTCCCTGCATCCGACGAGGCAAAATTGCGTGCAGATGTTGCTCGAGCAGTAGCCTTCTTCAAGAATCGTTAACATGTCGATTGTACGATCAGTTAGAACGGTCGAGTCACATACCGAAGGTATGCCGACTCGAGTTGTAATTGATGGTGTTGGAGAAATTCCTGGAAATACCGCTTTCGAAAAACGTGCCTATTTCATGGAGCATATGGATCACATCCGCCAATGGTTGATGTTTGAACCACGCGGACATGGCGCAATGAGCGGGGCCATCTTGCAAAAGAGCACACGTTCCGATGCTGATGTCGGCGTGGTTTATATCGAAGTTTCTGGATGTCTTCCCATGTGTGGTCACGGAACCATCGGCGTCGCGACAGTCCTGATCGAGAAGCAACTTGTCCCAGTTGTAGAGCCAATTACAACTGTTCGCCTAGATACCCCTGCCGGTTTAGTTGTTGTAGATGTTGCTGTTTCTGGCGGCAAGGCAACTGCGGTCACGATTACCAATGTGCCCTCATTTCTCTATCAACGCGATCAAGTAATTGATGTCCCGGGCATTGGAAACATCACTTATGACATGGCGTACGGTGGAAATTTCTACGCGATCGTTCCGATTGAAGAAGTGGGAATCGACTTTAAGCGAGAGAACGGCACGAAATTCTTAGAAGCCGGTCTGGCTATCTCAGATGCCATCAACACGTTAAATCGACCTGTGCATCCCGAGAACCCTGAGATTGCGATCTGTCACCACATCGATTTCATTACCCCAGGTGATTCTCCGTTGCATTGGAAGAATGCGATGGCGATCTATCCGGGTTGGTTTGATCGATCTCCATGCGGAACTGGCACAAGCGCACGTTTAGCCCAATTAGTGGCACGAGGAGAATTCGCGGATAACGAAGTTCTGATCAACGAATCTTGGATTGGCTCTCGTTTTGAAGCACGAGTAAAGGAACATACTCACGTTGGTGATTATGAGGCGATTGTTCCAACGATCACAGGAAGAGCATGGATCATGGGAGAGGCCACCTGGATACTCGATTCCAGTGACCCTTTCCCAGACGGATTTTTACTCTAAGCCGCGAACCCCATTGGTAACGCGAATAATTCCTTCAGGGTTATTGCGAGCAAGCGCTGGCGGCAACAACTCATCAGGGAAACCTTGATAAGAGACGGGGCGCAGGAAGCGATAGATCGCATCCGTACCTACAGAAGTGGTGTGGGTCGATGATGAGGGCCAAGGTCCGCCGTGGTTTTGAGCAGCGGTAACAGAGACTCCTGTTGGTGCACCATTAAGAATTAAGCGACCTGCAATCTCGCTTAGCCCAGACACCAACTCAGGTCGAACTTCTCCTGCTCCAAGGTGCAACGTCGCCGTGAGGTTTCCTTCGGATTCTGCAATGATCTCTGCAAAATCAGATTCTGCTGCCTTCACAATTACTGTCGTAGGACCGAAATGTTCGTGGCTAAATTCAGGATGTGCTTCATACGTCGCATAATCGAGAACGAAGAGAGTCGTAGGAACTCGAAAACCTTGATCTGGAACTTCTCCAACAATGCTCTCAACTCCAGAAATCTTGGAGAGTTCGGAAATTGAATTGTTGTAACGCTCCGCAATTCCCTTATTGAGAAGTGGTTGATCTCCGACACTGACCTTCTTCTCGCGCATCGCTGCCAAGAAAGCATCGCTTTCGCCGCCTAAGAAAATTAAGCCTGGCTTGGTGCAGAACTGACCGGAGCCCAGTGTTACTGAATCGAAGAGGGCTACGCCGATCTCAGCTCCGCGCTCTTGCAACGCAGCGGCTGTTACAAAGATCGGATTCAAACTACCCATCTCCGCAAAGACTGGGATGGGAGTTTTGCGGGAATGGCTGAGATCGACTAGAAGTTTTCCAACGAGCGCTGAGCCTGTAAATCCAATTGCGCTTACCTTTTCATCAAGAGCGATCCAGTGAGTGATCTCAGGACTTCTGCCCTGAACCATCGAGAAGATATCGGCTGAGAGGCCCTCTTTTGCGAGCGCACTTTGAACCGCTTTGAAGGTGAGCTCTGAAGTTCCTGGATGTGAAGGGTGGGCTTTAACAATTACTGGGCAACCGGCGGCGAGCGCAGCGGCGCTATCTCCTCCGATCACGGAGTATGCAAACGGGAAATTCGATGCTCCAAAAACCGCGACAACCCCGATTGGGAGGTTGATCTTGCGCATATCTGGGCGGGCGGCTGGCTTGTAATCAGCATCTGCCAAATCAATGGTTGCTCCAAGATGGGTACCGGTACGAACCATCGCCGCAAAGAGTTGGAGCTGGATGATTGTTCGTGAAATCTCACCGTTGATGCGAGCTTCAGGTAAACCTGTTTCTAAGTTAGCGATCTCAACAAGTCCAGCGCGAACTCCCTCGAGTTCTGATGCGATGGTCTCTAAGAATTTGGCGCGAGCGCTCAAAGTGAGGGCGGCAAACTCCCCTTTAGTGGACCAGGTGCGCGCGATTGTTGATTCAACTTCTTCACGGCTCTGTTCTGGATAGAAAGTTCCAAAGGCTTGACCATCAGCGGGATTTACCGCTTGAAATTGTTGCGATGACATATCCCAAGACTAGTACCCTTGCCAATATGAACAAACTTCCGCAGAAAGCCCCAGGAACTCAGTCACACGATATTCCAAAAGGTGAAGCTCTCGCCGATTTTATGTCACAAGGGTGGGCAGACTCCTCACTTCACGGGGTGCAAGCTGCAGAGGTTGTGAATTTTGCGGCGGCAAGGCGCGCCAAACTAGCTGCGCTCTATCCAGATATTCGGCTAGTAATCCCAGCTGGAACATTCAAAGTCAGAAGCAATGACACCGATTACAAATTCCGCGTCCATACCGCGTATGCCTACCTCACTGGAATTAGTGCCAGCGATAGTGTCCCAGATTCGGTCTTAGTCTTAGAGCCAACCGAACTTGGTCATGAAGCCTTTCTATATATCCACCCACGTTCCCCCCGCGACACAGAAGAATTTCACTCGGACCGTCGCCACGGCGAATTCTGGGTGGGACGCAGGCTTTCTGCTGATGAGACCGAACGTCGCTATGGAATTTCAGTGCGACACATCGATACCCTGCCAGCGCTTCTTTCAGATGATGTAGAGACCTTGATGATTCGCGGGGAAGATCCAACCGTCGATTCATTGATTGAAAAGCATAAAAAACGGGAAGCAAAACTTCTTGCGGTGATTTCCGAGCATCGCCTGATTAAAGATAGTTACGAGATCGCAGAAATTCAGAAGGCGATTGATGTTACCGCTCGTGGGTTTAACGACATGATCCAAGTTTTTCCCGCCGCAACGTCCACAAAGCGGGGAGAAAGAATTATCGAGTCAGCCTTCTATGGCCGTGCTCGCTTAGAGGGCAATGAGGTTGGTTATGACACCATCGCCGCAAGTGGTTCGCATGCATGCATTTTGCATTGGATGAAGAATGATGGGGATGTATTGCCGGGTGACTTAATTTTGATTGATGCCGGCGCTGAAGTGGAATCGATGTACACCGCAGACATCACCCGCACAATTCCAGTTAATGGAAAATTCTCTCCCGCGCAAAAGAAGATCTACACCCTGGTGTATCAGGCACAACTCGCTGGGATTGCAGCGGTAAAGCCGGGGGCTCCGTGGAGCGCTTTCCATGATGCCGCTAGTGAAGTGCTGGCGCGGGGTTTGGAAGAGTTCGGTGTCCTACCTGGTACCGCTGAGGAATCACTCCATCCGGATGCTGGATTCCACCGCCGTTGGACCGTCCATAGCACCGGTCATATGTTGGGCTTGGATGTACACGATTGCGCTCAAGCGCGCAAGGAAAGCTATCGCGATGGCACATTGGAAGAAGGCATGGTTCTCACCGTTGAACCCGGCCTTTACATTCAACCCGATGACTTACTCTTTCCGGCTGAATATCGTGGAATTGGTGTTCGCATCGAGGACGATATTTTGGTGACGAAGAATGGGGCGCGAGTTTTAAGTGCTGCGCTTCCAAGTCACCCTGATGAAGTTGAAGTCTGGGTTGCAAACATACTTCGGGACTAGTCCGTTAGAGTGAATTACCAATGGCTGCCGCACCAACACCAAGTACAAGTGTGAGTGCGAGGTAGAGCCATGCGACCGCATGTTTCTTCGACTTCAGCAGGTCATGCATTTCCAGGGCGAAGGCAGACCACGTTGTAAATGCACCAGCGAATCCAGTTCCAATGAGATAACCGACATTGGCCGAGCGATGCACGGCAAAACCAAGGACCAGCGATCCAAGCGTGTTGATGAGTAAGGTTTCAACTGGCAAGAGGTTTGTGCGCTCTTTACGTAGATTCTTGTCAATCAAATAACGAAGTGGTGCTCCAACACCTGCGCCAAGGGAGATGAGTAAAGCCCTCATTTCTGTACCAGCCTTTTGGCGATAACTTCATGTGTAGCGAAGACCAAGATAAATGTTCCGATTAAAGATGCAAGTGCGTAGGTAAGCACTCCATGCAAATTATGCGCCGTTATATCTTGATCAATTTTAAGAGCGAAGGCGGAGTACGTAGTGAAGCCTCCACAAAAGCCAGTACCAAGTGCGGGACGCCACCACCAACGATGCCTCTTGTGATGCTTGGAGTAGAGAACGATGATCGCAAGGAGAACGGAACCCACGTAATTAACGGTGAGGGTTGCCCAGGGAAAGCCATGGTCAACTACGAGTAGTGAGATCCCCCACCGGGCGAGTGATCCTGCTATTCCGCCGAGTGAGACAACCGAGAGTTTCTTCAGCTCCAATTTCGCTTTGAGGTCAGCCGAGATCCAATGCCAGAGACCAAACTAATGATGATCGAAGCAAATATCGCGGACCAGAACGAGGTAATGGTGAGGGCGCTACTAATGTGCGTAGTTACCTCGAGCATCGCGGCGTTAATGACGATGAGAAATAGTCCAGCGCTCAAAATGACAGCTGGCAGTGTCATCAACTTAAGGAACGAACCTAAAAAGGTATTGATAAGCGAGAAGATCAGGGCAACCCAGAGGTAGTCCCAAGCTCCGCCATGGACTTTAATTCCGGGAACTAATCCGGTAGCTGCCCAAACTGCTAAAGCCAGTACACCCCAACGAACAAGAATCCTCATACTTAAAGGATACCGTCTCGCTTTCTGATAACCGAGCCTAGCCAGCGAAGTGGATCGTACTTAACGTCGACAACGCGCTCCTTCATAGGAATGATCGCGTTATCCGTAATCCGAATGTGCTCAGGGCAGACCTCGGTGCAGCACTTGGTGATGTTGCACATGCCCAATCCATGCTCTTCCTGCGCGCTCTGCTTGCGGTTACGCAAGGTGTCGAGCGGGTGCATATCAAGTTCGGCCAAACGGATAAAGAATCTAGGTCCCGCAAAAGACTTCTTATTCTCCTCGTGGTCGCGTACGACGTGACAGGTGTTCTGACAGAGAAAACACTCGATGCACTTACGGAACTCCTGGGAGCGCTCTACATCGATCTGCTCCATACGGGCTTCACCTGGTGCCAGGTCGGTAGGGTGTTCATATGCGCGAACTTCCAGCGCCTTCTTGTAGTTGAAGGAGACGTCGGTGACCAAATCCTTGATAACTGGGAAAGCGCGAAGTGGGGTAATCGTAATTACCTCATCCTCTGCATAGGCAGATACTTGGGTCATACATGCCAAGCGTGGTTTTCCGTTAATCTCCATCGAGCACGATCCACATTTACCAGCTTTGCAATTCCATCGAACCGCAAGGTCACCCATCTGGGTCGCCTGCACACGGTGGATGATGTCGAGTACTACCTCACCACTATTTGCCTCAACGGTGACATCTTGTAATCCACCATCTTTATCGTTTCCACGCCAGATGCGGAGCTTGAGTGTGCGCGCCATTAGTTGGAACCACCTTTCGAGATTTCCTCTGGGGTCATGTACTTTTCAAGTTCATGGACATCAAAGAGATCAAAGAGATCTTTAGGTAAAGCAGGAAGAGCTTGGGCTTTGATGTTGACTTTCTCGCCATCAAAACTTGAGATGTGGTTGACCTGGCGCCACTTTGAATTCATTCCAGGGAAGTCATCACGGGTATGTCCGCCGCGGGACTCTTCGCGGAGCAGCGCTGACTTCGCCGTGCTCTCTGCAACGAGGAGCATGTTGTCCAAGTCGAAGGCAAGGTGGAACCCTGGGTTGAATTGGCGATCTCCGGTTACAGAGATATTTGCGCTGCGCTTTCTAATATCTGCAATCTTTTCAATTGCTTCTGTTAGTTCAGCACCGGTGCGGATAATTCCAACAAGGTTGTGAGTGATCTCCTGCAACTCTTGGTGTAATGAGTAGGCGTTCTCCCCACCAACTCGTGAGAAAGGAGCTGCAATACGAGCAGCCGCCTTTTCTATTGCTGCATCGCTCACAGGGTTCTCGCCGTGTGACTTCACATATTCAACAGCGCCAACTCCTGCACGACGT
>Ga0007855_1000403_pt1 | contig 13870 bp, 6 predicted proteins | sample CryBogCBH01Aug08_FD_71230 | JGI IMG/M metagenome (GOLD analysis project Ga0007855, IMG submission 71230) | Freshwater microbial communities from Crystal Bog, Wisconsin, USA - CBH01Aug08 | ecosystem: Environmental > Aquatic > Freshwater > Lake | place: Crystal Bog, Wisconsin, USA | collected...
GCGGCGGGTGTGAAGATTCGCGGCGTGGAAGAAGCGCTGGAATATTCGCTTAAAAATTGGCAGCCGGAATAAATTTTTACCATGAATCTACTCATCACCGGCGGCGCTGGTTTCATTGGTTCAAACCTGATTCATCATGTCATCGACGACGCGCGTGTTAGCAAGCTCGTTAACTTGGACTGTCTTACTTATGCGGGTCGGCTAGAAAATCTAGAGAAGATCTCGAAGCATCCGAAATATTTTTTTGAGAAAGTAGATTTGCGAGACAAAGCCGCAACGCTCCAAGTTGTCGAGAAACACAGCATTACACATGTCATGCACCTCGCGGCGGAATCGCATGTGGATCGATCCATCACTGGGCCGGGCGATTTTATTCAGACAAACATCGTTGGCACATTTAATTTACTCGAAGCGTGTCGCGGGTTTTGGAATGGAAAGTTTGACGGTAAAAAGTTTCATCACGTTTCGACGGATGAAGTTTACGGCTCGCTCGGTGCGAGCGGATTGTTTACGGAAACGACGCCATACGCGCCAAACTCCCCGTATTCTTCGAGCAAGGCTTCGAGCGATTTTCTGGTGCGCGCGTATCATCACACATATGGTTTGCCGACGGTCATCACAAATTGTTCCAACAACTATGGCCCATTTCAGTTTCCTGAAAAATTAATTCCCGTCGTCATTCAAAGTGTGCTGGCGCGCAAGCATGTTCCCGTTTACGGCGATGGTATGAATGTGCGCGACTGGCTTTATGTGCGCGATCACGCCGAAGCTTTGTGGACGGTGTTGCAAAATGGAAAACTTGGCGACACCTATAACATCGGTGGCCATAATGAATGGGCGAATATCCATATCGTGCAGTTGATTTGCGACACGATTGACGAGTTTGCGCCGCAGCTTGGTGGCAATTCTCGTTCGCTGATTACCTTTGTTAAAGATCGCCCCGGCCATGATCGCCGCTACGCGATTGACGCGACTAAGATTCAGCGGGAACTCGGTTGGACACCCGCGCACAAGTTTGAAGATGGCATTCGCGAGACGATTGGCTGGTATCTTGATAATCAAGACTGGGTGAAATCAGTTTTGAAGAAATAATTATCTGAACGCGTTCGTCTGTCGTGCCGTCCAACCGTCAATTAAATGATATCTCATGCTAAAAAGTTTTTGCCGGTAATTTTACTGCTCAGCTGTATTGTCTTCACACATGCTGGCGTGGCGACAAATTCCCTCGTTTGGCAAACTGCCGCCGACAATGTCAGCGCCGATATTCGTGGCGAAGCGCTCTGGCCGCTGCTCACGGACATTGCGCACCAGACCGGCTGGCATATTTTTGTCGAGCCGGGTATTGACGCAAAAGCCGATGTAAAATTTTCCAATCTCCCGACAGGTGCTGCGTTAAGAAAATTACTCGGTGATTTGAATTTTGCTTTCGTCCCCAAAACTAACGAGGCGGATCACCTCTACGTTTTTGCCACGACGATTCGCGCCGCGACGCAGCTCGTTAATGTCGCGACGACCAATAAAACCGAGGTTGTGAAGCATATCGCCAATGAACTCATTCTAAAGGTTAAACCCGGCACTGACATTGACGCGCTGGCTAAAGCTCTTGGCGCAAAAATCGTCGGTCGCGACGACAAGTTGGGAATTTATCGGTTGCAATTTGGCGATGCCGCCGCCACGGACGCCGCTCTGGGACAATTAAAATCTAATTCCGACGTGGCGACGGTGGAATATAATTACATACTTGATCCACCGAGTGCGCCGCAGCGAATTTCCAATGCCCCCAATGGTCCGGTTTCGCTAACGCTCAATCCGCCGGGGGATTCAGGCAAAGTTATTGTTGGACTGATAGACACGCCGGTGCAATCGCTTGGTGCGGATCTCGACAAGTTTTTACTCAAACCAATTTCCATTGCTGGCGATGCAAATTTGAGCAGCACCGACCCGACGCACGCGACGAGCATGGCCGAAACAATTTTGCGCGCGATGGCGGCGCAGGGCGGCAGCACATCCGCGCAGATTTTGCCAGTGGACGTTTATGGCAACAGCGAAACGGCGACAACTTGGAATGTAGCGCTCGGCGTGCAGGCGGCCGTGAATGGCGGCGCCACGGTTTTGAATATGAGTCTTGGTGGCACGAGCGAGAGTGCGATTTTGAATGATGTGATTCAACAGGCCGAGGCAAAGGGCATTGTGATTTTTGCGGCGGCGGGTAACCAACCGGTCGCTACGCCAACCTATCCGGCGGCATTGTCAGGTGTTATTGCCGTGGCTGCGACGCAGGGTAATCAACTTGCGTCCTATTCTAACTACGGAAGTTTCATTGCCATTGCGTTGCCGGGCGCGAGCGTGGTTTATCTTGGAAGTTCGGCATTTGTGGTGCAGGGGACTTCACCTGCTACGGCTTACGCTACCGGCATTGCGGCGGGCGCAAAAAGTGGCAGCAATCAGACGTGGGGACAAATTTTGGCGGCGATGCAGCAGAAATTTCCAGTCCCTGCGAAATAAAACGTTCACAAGAACAACCTTGCCCGACGCGAGGGTTTTACTCCTGACTCGTCACTGCTTACTTCAAGCGAAGTTTAGTGCGACTGACAACCGTATTTGATGAATGTGCCGAGAAATACGCCGACGGCGGCGAGGAGGAGCCACGGACTGCCCTTAAGCAATTCGAGGATGCCCCAACTGACGAAGAAGGCGAACAGCACGAATGTGAATATGGCCAGAGCAAATTTCATTGGCGCGCATTGTAATGAATTTGCTTCCGGGCGCAAGTGGCTGGATTCTGCAAAAGATAAAATTAGATATCTTCGGCATTGAAACCGGACGTAGATTGTCTATTATGCGCGTTCCAATGGTTCGGGGCGTAGCGTAGTCCGGCTAGCGCGCTTGCTTGGGGTGCAAGAGGTCGGGAGTTCAAATCTCCCCGCCCCGACCATTTTTCTCAATAAATACTGGGTATTAGTATAATCTTCCGCCGGACTTATTGGTCTCCAAGTGGCTAGACTACGCTTCTGCTGATGGATGCTTAATTCCTTCAATTGCTTCGCGACAGATAGCCAAACCTACCACTTTCTGTGATTTGCTTGTTCCGGAATCCGAGGTTTACTTCCGACGTATGCTGATAACATTTTCTTATTGGGCTTAAATATATTGGAACCGTTCGAGATGGCCGGCCTCGTGAAGAGCAAATTGTCCACGTTTTATCCGACAAGACAAATCAGTCGAGTAATACTAAGGTGTGGTCAATCACTTAATAAACCCCGTAACGCCATAACGCAATTGGCAAGCCCTAGGCCTATTGTGATTACGTTTTAAAATACAAAAAGTTAAATAACGGAATATCGCTAACAAAATGAAATCCACTCTAATCATTAAAAATAAGTCGACGGGCTTTGGAGGTGGAGCGTGGTGTAGTTATGGTTTTACCTTAATTGAGTTGCTGGTGGTCATTGCCATCATTGCGATTCTGGCGGCAATGCTGCTGCCGCAGATGCAAACCGCGTGCCGTCTCGCGCCTAACGATCCAGAAAACTTTTATCGCCTCGGTCTGGCGTGGAACGAAGTTGGCGATAACGCGCAAACCATCGTCGCACTGGAAGCAGCCGTGCGGTTGAATCCGCGTCAGGGCCGCGCACTTTACAATCTGGGGCTCGCTTACAACCAGCAAGGTAATACCGCAATGGCGATTGGAACGCTTCGCCGCGCTGAAGTAGCAAACCCGAATGATTCGCGCATTCCGTATGCGCTGGCGACTATTCTTGCGCAAACCGGTCGCCCAGCGGAAGCTATTGCCGCGGCAAAACGTGCGCTAAAAATTATGCCAGACAATTCCGCAGCAAAGGAATTTCTTCGCGTATTGTCGCAGTGAAATTTTATTAAAATTATTAAGGGTTGCGTGGTATCAGTCTGATATTTAATTAAGTTATGTTCCTGCTTACGAAACGATTCGCCACAGTGTTGTTACTGTTAAGTTGCTCGTTGGCCCATGGAAGCGAAGTGGCTACGAACGATTCTGCGAGTTGGTCATTTCGAGATTGGCAGACGGAAGACGGGCTGCCGGACAACAGTGTCACAAGTGTGGGGCAAACACCTGACGGTTTTTTGTGGGTGGCGACCTACGGGGGGCTGATGCGTTTTGACGGTGCCAGTTTCTCGACGATTCCACTGCCAAGTTTGTTTAAAAAATCTGTCCGGGCAATGCTGCTGGATCATCTTGGACATTTTTGGCTGGGCATGGATTCCGGTTCGGTAGTTTTTCTGGACGAAAAAAAAACACGCTCTTTCGGCAACGCGGACGGATTGCCCCCTGAGCGAATTGCGGTCATGGCCGAAGATCGGGAGGGGGCGATTTGGATTTTTTATTCCACCACGCTTTGCCGGATTAAAAATGGGCAAATTAGTCGCTTTATCGGCACAGAAGATTTGCCGGTCGGCGTTAATCCTTGGCTAACCACTGATGCTCATGGTGAGGTATGGTTTTCCAAGGGCGGCCAAGTCGGGGTCTTTCGTGAAGGTAAACTGCAGCGAAAAATTTCTTTCAATGAAACCGCCATCCGGCTTTGCGGGGCGAAATCATCGGGTTTGTGGCTGTGCGTTGGCCCGCGTTTGCTGAAGTATGAAGAAAATCACGAGCCTGTGGACATCGCGCGGTTGCCCAACAATATTGAGCCGCAAGTTATATTTGAGGATAAAACCGGAGCGCTGTGGATTGGGACGGTGGCGGATGGACTTTATCGTGTCAAAGGTGGTGTGTTGGAAAAAATTCCGACCTCGCAACAGTCAGTTAATTGCGTGAGTGAAGATCGCGAGGGCAATATCTGGGTCGGCACGCGTGGGGGCGGCTTGAATTTGATTCGTGCGAGCGCCGTAAAAATGATCGGGCGGGATACTGGCTTGCCGTTTGAATCCGTAGCTTCAGTGTGTCAGGATACGGAAGGCGTGATGTGGGTGGCTTCACAAAGCGGAGTTTTGTCCAAATTTCAAAATGGCAAATGGCAAGTGATTGGGGCCGATGCTGGCTGGACTAATGATGCGGCGACCTGCGTGGTGGCGGATAAAAAAGGTGGGGTATGGGTGGGCGCGCGCAACCGCACCTTAAATTATTTTTGTAACGGAATTTGGCGCACTTGGCAGCGCGCCGACAATCTTCACGGCGGTTCGGTCCATTTAATTTTTGTAGCGGCGAACGATGATGTCTGGGTGGTCACCGGTTCGCCTAGCCGCTTGCAACGTCTGCGTGATGGCAAACTTGCCGAGCCGTTGGTGCTACCGGGTGAGAGTCGCACCATTCGGGCAATGGCTGAAAGTTTGGACGGCACGTTATGGATTGGCACGTTGGAAGGGCAAGTATTGCGAGTCAATAATTCCTCCCTAATAGTTGAGACTAATGTTGTGGAGCGGAGTGGATCGGCGGTGCGAGTGTTGGAGACCACTGGTGACGGATCATTATTAATTGGTTATGCCGGTGCGGGTATAGGCAGGTTGAAAGGTGGAAAATTTTCCCTCGTCACATCCGCCAATGGTTTGAGGGATGATTTTGCTTCGCAACTGTTGTTGGATAATTATGGCGATGTGTGGGTAGTCGGCAATCGTGGATTGTTTAAGGTGGCTTTAACCGAACTCGCGGACGTGGCGGATGGACGTGCGGAAAAATTGCGTTCACAGATTTTTGGTCGCGATGAAGGCTTACCTAATTATCAGCCGAACTTTGCGAATTTTCCCAATGTTTGCAAGGATGACGCTGGGCACTTGTGGTTTGCTTTGCGCAGTGGTCTTTTGCTGGTGCAGCCGGGAAACATTAGCGCTAATCCGGTGCCGCCGCCAGTGGTAGTGGAGCAAGTGAGCGTGGATGATCAGCCGGCAGCAGTTTATGACAGCGGTTCGCCACTGCAAACGGATAGCGGAAACGGCTTGCCCGACCTGCGCCGGACAAATGTGGTGCTGCATGTTGCCCCCGGCCAGCGCAAGTTGGAATTTGAATTTGCTGCTCTGAGTTTTGCCTCTCCAGGAAATGTGCAGTTCCGTTATCGGCTCGAAAATTTTGATGAAAAATGGACCGAAGTTCGCACCCCGGAAAGAAATGCCAAATATCCGCATTTGGCTGCTGGCAAATATCGTTTCCATGTGCTGGCCTGCAACAATGCGGGAACTTGGAATGACTCCGGCGCGATGGTGACCGTCGTGGTGGAGCCATATTTTTGGCAGCAGTGGTGGTTTCGCGCAGTGGTGTTAATGGTTTTCACGATGAGCGTGGTGGCAATCGTCCGCTACGTTTCGTTTCGCCGCTTGCGTGCGCGAATGGAGGTTTTGGAGCAGCAGGCCGCGATTGAGCGGGAGCGCACCCGCATCGCGCGCGATATGCACGATGAGATTGGAGCAAAACTAACTCGTCTCTCCTTACTGAGTGAAATGGCCGGCGTGAATCCGGCCATGCCTGATTCCGCGCGCAGTGACGTAAAGGAAATTTCTGAAACCGCGCGCGAAACTATTCGTTCATTTGAAGAAGTGGTTTGGGCAGTCAATCCGCGCAACGATAAGTTGGCCGATCTCGTTCATTATTTGTGCCGCTACGCCGAAGATTATTTTGAGGGAAGCGCATTGCAATGCGTCATTGATTTGCCTCCGAAAATTCCAGCGGTGGTGTTGCCCACCGAAGTGCGCCGCCAAGTTTTTCTTGCTGCCAAAGAAGCGCTGAACAATACCTTGAAACATGCGAAGGCTAGTCGCGTGCGCCTACAGTTGGCGTGCGGGGCAGATGATTTTAAAATCAGCATTTCGGATGACGGCTGTGGTTTTGATTCGGCTTCGCCACCCAGACGCAGCGGTGGTGGCAATGGTCTTGAAAATATGCGCGTGCGGCTGCACAGCATTGGCGGTCGTTTTGAATATTGCAGTCGCCCCGGCGGTGGCACACAAATCGACTTGATTGCCCCTGCGAAATAAAATCTCGGAGTGTCATCATTTCATCCGACTACAGCGGAACTGCGGCGGCGGCTATAATGAAGCGGTAAAATGAATTTAGGTTCTAACACGAGTGTGATAGTTTCTCCAGCGTCGCCAGTTGGGTTGATGGTCGACTTGACCTCCGCCATGATTAAAGTCTCCATAGTTGAAGATGATGCCAAGCTACGTGAAACCGTGGTGCGCTATTTTGCGGGACAATCCGGTTTTCGCTGCCTCAGAGCTTATGCGAATGCCGAGGCCGCGCTGGCTGACATCCCGTTGCATGTGCCGGATGTAGTCTTAATGGATATCAATCTTCCAGGCATCAATGGAATTGAGTGTGTTACTCGACTGCGAAAAGCCGCGCCTTCCGTAAAAATTATTATGCTCACCGTTTTTGAAGAAGGTGAACAAGTATTTCAGGCATTATCTGCCGGCGCCTTCGGCTATCTGGTCAAAAGCAATCGGCCGGCAAAAATTCTTGAAGCTATTCGTGAAGTTTATGATGGCGGATCGCCGATGTCTGGACACATTGCGCGTAAAGTAGTGCAGTCTTTTCAAGCCCACGCGGCGGAAAATGCGGCAGCCAACGCCGAGACCGAATCCCTGACCACACGCGAAATGGAAGTGCTACAAGGCTTATCGCGCGGGCATCCCTACAAAGAAATTGCTAGCGAACTCGGCATCAGCTTGAGCACCGTGCGCACTTACATCCAGCGCATCTATGAAAAACTGCACGTTCATAGCCAGACTGAAGCCGTTATGAAATTTGCCCGACAGCAAAAAAAATAATCTATATGCGCTTAATATTTGGGCCGTTAACGACTCTAAACTCATTTCCATAAATTGTGAGTTGGCATTATTGTAATACTCCCTTCACCGCGCATCTGGTGATGTTAGCCTCCCATCGGCACAGAAAATATTACCAGCGGACATTACGCTGACGAAGCAGCGTGACAAAATATCGCGGTCGGGTAGAGCAGGGGAGTGATTTTACTCCCCGCCTAAAATCTATCTTTATCTATCTTTCTAGAAGGGTTTCGTTGCTTTTCATTGCATCTTACCGTAATTGCGAAAAACAGTTGGAGTCATTGATTCTATTGATTGCCCTGTGTTTTAAATGGTTCCGTGACTTTGGTCCGAGGGAATTCAAATCTCCCCGCCCCGACCATTTTCATCAGATGGTTTTTTACTTCAAAAAAAGTATAAGGGACTTAGGCGATCTGCTTTTGGATGCCAGCCAAATACCTAACGCGCCAGCCCCAATGTTTGTAGCAGTTGATCCAGTCGCTTGGGTGAAACCGGAACCGTTGTGCCAAGTTCCTGTGCGAACAACGAGACTTTGTATTCCTCGACCATCCAGCGGAATTCCTCCGCCAGCGCGCGGGCTTCGGTGAATTTCGGCGGATTTTCCCGCAGCCATTTTTGTTTCGCAAGATATGGCGCGATCAGTTGCGCGCGCTCCTTGTCCTTCACGGGATTCAACTTCGCCCGTTCCATCCGTGTGGCGAGCGCTTTCACATAACGCGGCAAGTGCGCGAGCTGCGCGAACGGAATTACGGCTAGAAAATTTCGCGGCAATAACGTGTCCAATTCTTCCGCCCAAATATTCGTGGGCTTGGCGGCATCCTTGGTCGCGACGGCGAGCTGGCTTAAATCAGAAAGCGTCCTGGGTTTCGTCGTTGGCAGCGTGGGCGATGGTCCGCAGCGCGATTGGATTTCCTTGCGCGCGCGCAAGATCACGCCGACTTGGTCGATTAGCCTTGTCGCGATCCCGGGGATTTGCAGCCGGGTTTGCTGGACGGCAGCGATGAAATTGTCTTCATTCAACGGCGAGAAAACCTCGCCCGGCAAAATGTGTCGCTTCAAGTTTTCATACGCCGTCGCTTGCAACTCATCCAGCGGACATAAATTCGCCGCGAGTGCGTCGAAGCCGTTCAACGCCCGCAAATCGCGTTGCAGCCACGCGAAATCTTTAGACAGCGCTAATTCGATTAGTTTGTGAATGCCGCCAAGGCTCGCTCGCAGCGCCAGTTCTTCGCTGCGAAAAAGACGAAGACTCACGCTCTCCTTTTCCACGAGCAACCCCGGCCACGCATACGTCGGCACCGGGACATTTTCGCTGACCGTGATGCGGGCGGGCAGCGTGCCAAAATTCCAAGTGGTGATGCCAGTGCGCTCCCATTGTTGCGCCACGCGATTCCACGCCGAGTCATCCGGCGCGGGCTTGGTTTTCACCTGCTCCAATTTTTGCCGGAGCGCGGCAAGGTCGCGACTCGTGCCGATAATTTTTTTATCATTGCCCATCACCTCGATACGCGGACGCAAGTGCGCCGGAATCGCATCCGTCGGCCACGCGTTCAGCGGAATCTCCACGCCGTAACGCTTGCGAATGAAGTGCGCCAAGTCTGCTTGCAACGATTCGCCCGTGGCTTGCAACTCATTCACAATCTCTACAACCTTTGGCGGAAACGGTTGCAGTTCACGGCGAATACTTTTCGGCAACGCGCGCAAGAGTTCATTCACCAAACCTTCGCGCAAGCCGGGCACGGACCATTCGACGCACGATTGCGAAACGGTTTGCGCGAGACTGAAACCCAGCTTCACCGTGGCGCCGTCATTTTCTTCGCCGGGCGAATACGCATAAGCCACCGCCACAGGCTGACCGCCCAGCGGCACGGCGTCAGGAAACGCTTCGCTGTCGAAATCCAACACCGTGCCGCCGGTCAGATTGGCTTCGGTGGCGCAGAGAAACTCCGGCCCGCCGCAATCACGGATGAGACGATTCAACTCATGGACCGAAGAAACTTTCTGAATCCGCTGCGCGTAAAACTCGAACAGCTTTTCGTCCAGATTACCGAGGCTGTGGCTGCGGACACGTGTCTGCCAATTTTCGATCTTCTCGCGGATCATCCGGTTGTGTTCGAGAAACGAATATTGCGGCGGCAACGGCTGCGGTTTGTCGGCGGAGCGGAAAATGCGCGTGTCATCCTCGTCACTTTCGTCATCGGGGACTTTGCGGCGCGATGGCAATAGGTCATCTTCAACGAGCGCGGCGCGGATGAAAATTTCCGTGGCCTCCTCGGCGTTGATGTTGCCGTGCGAGACTTTGACCTTCCGCACTTCCATGCCGTAAAGCGTGGTGCGTTCGTCCACCAACACATTGCCCGCTGCCACGCTCCAGTGCGGCTTCTGGTGCGTGGTTTTGCAAAGATGCGGCGCGAGCTGGACGATCCATAGCGGATCAATGCCAGCATTCGTGCGCGCAAATAATTGTGAGGTCTCCACAATTTCGCCGGCAACAATCCACGGCGGTTGCTGCGTGGAAGCGGGCTTCGGCGCGGGTTGGTTCGCATTACGCGCAGCGGGTTTCGGCTGACGCTCATTGCGATCGTAAAGCGCTGAACCGGGAAACATTGCGAGCACACGATTGCCGGTGCCTTGATACTGATTGCGTTCCTTGCGCAACGCGACGTGGCCGAGCAAGCCGGTGAGAATCGAGCGATGGATCGCGGCGTAATCAGCGTTGCTCTCGTTCAACTTGAAACGGCCCAAGTCTTCCAACGCGCCGTGCAATTGCGCGTGCAAATCCTGCCACTCGCGCATACGCAGGTAAGATAGAAAATTCGCTTTGCAGAATTTCCGGCGTTGACCCTGCGTGCGCAAACGCTCCCATTGATCGTGAACGGCGTCCCAGATTTTCAGCAGCGAAAGAAAATCGGACGCCGGATCAATAAACCGTTTGTGCGCGGCAGCGGCGGCTTCCTTGCGATCAAGCGGACGTTCACGCGGATCTTGAATACTCAAACCGGCGGCGATGATGAGCAACTCACGGCCCGCGTGTTCGTGCTGCGATTGCAGCAGCATCCGACCGAGCGTCGGATCAATCGGCAGGCGCGAGAGATCGTGACCAAGTTGTGTGAGTTCGCGTTTCTCGTCCAGCGCGCCGAGTTCCTGGAGCAATTTGTAGCCGCCATCAATCGCCGAGGGCGGCGGCGGATTCACGAATGGAAATGTCTCGATGTCGCCAAGGCGATACGCGCGCATCCGCAAAATCACTTCAGCGAGATTCGCGCGCTGGATTTCCGGCTGCGTGTATTGCGGACGCTCGTTGAAATCTTCTTCCGAATAGAGCCGGATGCACACGCCGTCCTGCACGCGACCGGAGCGGCCTTTGCGCTGGTTCGCGCTGCTCTGCGAAATCGGCTCGACGGGCAAACGCTTGGTGCGCGTGCGCGGATTGTAGCGGCTGATGCGAGCGAGGCCGGAATCAATCACGTAACGGATGCCGGGAATCGTGAGCGACGTTTCGGCGATGTTTGTGGCGACAACAATTTTTCGCCGATTCAACGGGGCGAAAACGCGTTGCTGATCCGCGGCGCTTAACAGACCGAAGAGCGGAATAATTTCCGCCTCGCGCCCGAAGCGGCCATCGAGCAGATCGCACGTCTCGCGGATGTCGCGTTCGCCGGGCATGAAGATAAGGATGTCGCCATTGCCCGGTTCGCACAGTGCGGTTTCGGCAGCGCGCACGGCGGCGTCCACGTAAGTGATGTCGCCGCGTTCCTCGGAGTCTGCGTCGAACGGCGCGTAAATCACTTCCACCGGATAGAGCCGGCCGGAAACTTCAATAATGGGCGCGTCGTTGAAGGCTTTGGAAAATGTCGCCGTATCAATCGTCGCCGACGTGATGATGAGTTTGAGGTCGCTGCGTTTGGCGAGCAGCGTTTTCAAATAGCCCAACAAAAAGTCAATGTTCAGGCTGCGCTCATGCGCTTCGTCAATGATGATGCAGTTGTATTCCGACAGCAGCGGATCGCCCTGCGTCTCGGCAAGCAAGATGCCGTCGGTCATCAGCTTGATGTAAGTCTGCGCGCTACTGCGGTCGTCGAAGCGAATCGTGCAGCCGACTTCGCGGCCCCAGTTCACATTTAATTCTTCCGCGATGCGACGGGAGATGGAGAGTGCCGCCACGCGCCGAGGCTGCGTGCAACCGATCTTCGCCTCGATGCCGAGGCCGGCTTCGAGACACATCTTGGGAATTTGCGTCGTCTTGCCGGAACCGGTTTCACCCGCGATGACCACGACTTGATTCGCGCGGATGGCGGCGACGATGTCGTCTTTGCGCGCCGTGATGGGCAGATCCGGTGGGTAATTTATTTTGGGAACATTTGCTTTCCGTTCTTCGCGCAAAGCGATGGAAGCAAGTAGTTGTTCGTGGATGCGGGCGAGAATCTTCTCGTGCTGCTGCGGGTGCAGCTTGTCGCGCAATAGGCGGACCATCCGGCCCCCGAGATGCACCCAGTCGGGAAACATGGCTTGGGGCAGAAGTCGCCGAATTTCATCAATGCGCGGGTCACTCATGAAAGCAATTCCTGGATCTCGTCCCAGTTCAGCGCCGCCGCGAATTCTTCTTCGCCGCCGATCGTCGCCTGGATTACTTCGCGTTTGCGGTTTTGCAGCAGCAGGATTTTTTCCTCTACCGTGTCGCGCGTGATGAGTTTGTAATTCGTCACGACCTTGGTCTGGCCGATACGATGCGCGCGGTCGGTGGCCTGATCTTCTACCGCCGGATTCCACCACGGATCAAAATGAATCACGGTGTCTGCGCCCGTGAGATTCAAGCCCACGCCGCCGGCTTTCAGGCTGATGAGGAAAACCGGAATCGCGCTCTGCTGAAATTTTTCCACGACCGCGCCGCGATCGGTCGTCGAACCATCAAGATAACAATATTCAATTTTCTCCTCGTCGAGCCGCTCCTTCAGCAGCGTCAACATGCTAACGAACTGGCTGAACACCAGCACGCGATGGCCGCCATCAATCACTTCTTCGAGTAGTTCGCCGAACATCTCCAGCTTGCCAGAGGAGTTGGCGGGATTGACGTTGTCCAATTTTAGCAGCCGCAGGTCGCAGCAAATCTGACGCAGCCGGAGCAGGGTGGTCAGCACGAGCATCCGGCTCTTGGCCAGACCTTGTTCGCCGACCGCGGCCAAGATTTCCTTTCGGCTCGCTTCGAGAATCTGCTGATACACACCGCGTTGATCCGGCGTCAATTCGCAGAACGACACCTGCTCGATCTTCGCCGGCAAATCCGCCGCGACATCGCGCTTCAAGCGGCGCAGCATGAACGGACGCAGCCGTCGCGCGAGCCGCGATTGGGCTTCCGCATTTTTCTCCTTGGCGATGGGCAGTTCGTAGCGCTCGCGAAAATCCTTCGCCGTGCCGAGATAGCCGGGCATGAGAAAATCGAAGATGGACCAGAGATCCAAAACGGAATTTTCCAGCGGCGTGCCGGTCAGCACAAGCCGATGCTTGGCACGCACGGCCTTCACCGCCTGTGCGTTTTGCGTCTGACGATTCTTGATGTGCTGTGCCTCGTCGAGCACGACGGTATCGAACTCCAGCCCGCGATATTTCTCCGCATCGCGGCGGATCAACGCGTAGCTGGTCACGACAATGTCGCTCGTGGGGATCTCGCTAAACCGTGCGTGGCGATCCGGTCCGTGCAGCGCGAGAATTTTTATTTCCGGCGTAAATTTTTTCACCTCCGCCAGCCAGTTGAAGACGAGCGTCGTCGGGCAAACGATCAAATGCGGATTCGATCCTTTCGTCAGCGAGCGCAGAAACGCCAGTGTTTGCAGCGTTTTGCCGAGGCCCATTTCGTCCGCGAGAATGCCGCCAAAACCGTTCGTCCGCAGAAAATGCAACCAGCCGACGCCGTGCTTTTGATACGGCCGCAGCACGGTTTCCAAATCGCCGAGCGGCGGACATCCCAGCTTGGCGTCGCCGCTTTGCTTCGCCGCGCGATCGCGCCACGCGGTCGGCGCCTCCACTTTCCACGCCGAATGTTGCTTCAACGTGGCTTCTAGAAAACCGGCCTGCGCGTTGTTGATGCGATAGCCCGCCGCGTGTTGCAGCGACGCGCAGT
>Ga0007855_1000410_pt1 | contig 13787 bp, 9 predicted proteins | sample CryBogCBH01Aug08_FD_71230 | JGI IMG/M metagenome (GOLD analysis project Ga0007855, IMG submission 71230) | Freshwater microbial communities from Crystal Bog, Wisconsin, USA - CBH01Aug08 | ecosystem: Environmental > Aquatic > Freshwater > Lake | place: Crystal Bog, Wisconsin, USA | collected...
TAGTAATTTTGATCCTATTCCAGGCCCGCTTCCTGCTATTGCGAGTACTACAGAAACACTGGTCTATGGAGTAGATATCGCAGGTAACTATGGCAATTTCACCGGCGGTGTCGCTTACAGTAAAGATCGCGATTTAGGCCTTAATAACTATGCTGTTGATGCTGGGTACTATGTTTATCCATGGCTGCTACCAAGGGTCACCTTTAAGAATCTTGGCGTAACAGGTGCTTTGAACAACCCTACCATAGCGCTTTCACTGACAGCATGGCTGAGAGCTAATGTCTCTCTGGCGGCTTCCTATACGGCTAATACACATAATGTTGCCCCGTATATTACCACGGCAAACGGAACGACCTTGAACACTGATGGACGGAACAATGCAAACACTTTCAAGCTGACAGCTGGATTAGTGTTTTGATGAAGAGTTGACTTAATTGTATTCAGGTTTCAAAGGGCAGGTTCACTACTCCATCACTCGTCAACCGGATGGAGGGTGGACATGCCTTTTTTTTTGATGTTTGCAAAAAAACAGTATCGTTCTTTAGAATGAATCTATAATCAATCGGAAGATCCTCACAAGCGACAGGGGAAAACAGAGCTTATAACAACAACCCAGCATATGAAACTTCTTATTATTGAAGATGAACCAGGAATAGCAGGTTTTCTGAAGGAAGGACTTGAGGAAGAGCATTTTGCTGTCGATATCGCTGACAATGGCAAAATCGGTCTTGATCTGGCCATGACTAACGACTATGACCTCATCATTATTGACTGGATGATTCCCTTTATAAGCGGCGTTGAGGTCTGCCGAAAAATACGCAAATCCGGCAACGAAGTCCCGATAATGTTTCTGACCGCTAAAGACACACTCGAAGACGTGGTATTCGGCCTTGATGCCGGGGCGAATGATTACATTAAAAAACCTTTTGCATTTGAGGAACTGCTTGCCCGTATCAAAGTCCAGCTCAGAAACAACACTCAGAATGATGACTCATTAAGTGCTGGAACCCTGAACATGAACACTGTTACTCATCAGGCATTCTGTAGTAATAATGAAATCACCCTAACACCTAAGGAATTTTCCCTGCTTGAATACCTTGTGCGAAATAAAAACAAGGTATGCGTTAGAAATCGCATCATGAACGATATCTGGAATATCCCTTTTGAGACCGACACATCCGTAATTGATGTCTATATCACATTGCTGCGAAAAAAACTCGACAGCGCTGGATGTGGAAACATTATTCAAACAATCCGTGGCATAGGGTATATCATTCGTGAATCCTGAAAAAAAAGTATGAACCAAACAACAACCCAAGCAATCCCGGTTCCCTCCATATTCACAAAAGCATTGAGGACACTGAGCTTACGGCACCGCATTGCCCTCTACTATACCATTACGACGGCATTGCTGATTGCCATTGTTTTTACAATACTTTTCTTCATGGTTGAAAGTACCGTCTATAAGCAATTCGATGAAGAGATCAATAAAGAGGTTTCAGAAATTCTTTCAGATGCACACGCAACAACTCATGATTTCACAAGTTTTGCGCGCTTTAAAAATTTTATTGATAATAAAGAAGTCAATTACGGTAACAAAGATCACGACGATAAGGAAACAGCAAAAGTTGACACTGAATTTATTCAACTGATGAACAATAGTGGACAGGTCATGAATAAGTCAGTAAACCTTTCCAGAAATGTTTTAATGTTTTATCCAGGTCTTACGACCCCTGCGTATTTCAGTAGTAGCGTTCTCGGTTCAACGGTTCGCCAGATACAACTTCCCCTGCTCAATAACCAGGGCATAATCAAAGGCTATCTTCTTGTTGCTGTTCCACTGAAAAACGCGATTATTGTCTTGCATGACCTGCAGAACGTCTTTCTGTTTTCATTTCCCGGTATCATTCTAATACTTTTTGTTCTTACCCGATTGATTGCTGGCAGAAGCATACGCCCCATCGAAATGGTTATTGCGACTGCTGAAAAAATGACACAGGAAAACCTCCATCAACGTATTGGTCTGCCGCGTCATCATGATGAATTATATCGCTTGTCAGCGACCATCAACGCCCTGCTCGACCGAATGCATGAAGCATTTCAGCGTGAAAAGCAGTTTACAGCCGATGCTTCACACGAACTGAAAACTCCCCTTGCGGTGATCAAAGGAACCCTTGAAGTGCTGGTTCGCAAACCAAGAGAGCAAGAACACTATGAAACCAGAATTCAGTTCTGCCTGAAAGAGTTAAACCGCATGGCACAACTGATCGACCAGCTCCTTATGCTTGCCCGATATGAGAGTAACAGAATGGACCCCCGTATAGAGCAGGTAAAACTCTCCCTGGCTCTTGAAAGAGTTAAGGGCCGCCTACAACCCGTTGCACTTGAAAAAGAGATCTTGTTCAAGGTTTTTGGCACTGAAAATGCATTCGTAGCTGCAGACCCTTCAATGCTTGAAATAATTCTTGAAAATATTCTCTCAAACGCAATCAAATACTCTCCTCCCCGGTCAATGATAACAATTACCATGGAGAGGAAATCGAGTAGTCTGGCATGCAGTATTACCGATCAAGGTATCGGAATCCCTGAAGAAAAACTCAACGCCATTTTTGAACGTTTTTACCGTGTGGATGAGTCAAGAAACTCCGGCACAGGAGGATTCGGACTTGGATTGTCCATCGTAAAAAAACTTGCAGACCTTCAACAGATCAAGGTCTCAGTAACAAGCAGGGAAAAGATTGGAACCACTTTTACATTGACATTTCCATCGGCTTAGCAACTATTCCGAATCTCTTTCCTTGTGGCTCCCTTTTATTGAAAACTCTGTGCAAGTGCATTTTTTGCTTGTGGATGCCCCTGCTGAGCTGCTAACCGATACCATTGCAATGCATCAGGATTGCTTTGTTTGACCCCTTGACCATGGAAATACATCTCCCCTAAGTAGAATTGAGCGTCAGCATTGCCCTGTACAGCCGCAAGCCGGTACCATTTAAGCGCTTTAGCCATGTTTTGTGCAACACCTTCTCCTTGATAGTACATCCCCCCAAGATTGCACTGACCATAAGCGTATCCCTGATCAGCCGCCAAACTATACCATTTCAGCGCTTCAGTATTGTTTTTGGCAACACCTTGGCCCTGATAGTACATCAACCCAAGATTGTATTGAGCCTGCACAAGCCCAGAGCTGGCAGCAAGCCTGTACCATTTCACTGCTTCAACATTATTTTTGGGAACACCTTGTCCCTGATAAAACATAGCTCCCAGGTTAAATTGAGCCAGTGCAAGGCCCTGCACGGCGGCAAGTTGGTAGAGTTTTGCTGCTTCATCATAACTTTTAGTGACTCCCTCTCCCTTGTAATATCCATTGGCAAGGTTGAACTGAGCCTGTGCAACTCCATGACGCGCTGCCATGATATAATATTTCATGGCTTTTCCATAGTTTTTTCTGACACCCTGACCTTGATAGTACATCCAGGCGAGATTATACTGAGCCTCTGACAGCCCCAACATAGCCGATTTGCGATACCAATACACCACTTCAGCATCATTTTTGGTGACACCCCGGCCTTGATAGATCATCGTTCCAAGATCGGACTGGGCCTGAGCCAGTCCCTGTTCAGCAGCAAAACGATACCATTTAACGGCTTCAACATCATTTTGCGGAACACCAAGACCTTGAGAATAGATGGATCCGAGAGCATACTGAGCCCTTGACTCTCCATGGTCAGCCGCGGTATGATACCATCTCAATGCGGCATCAGTATGCCTTTTGGTAACTGCATTGCCTAGATCAGATATCATACCGGTATTTGGAGTTATTGCCACTCCTTGTGCAGCAGCCCTGCGATACCATTTAACGGCTTCAACATCATTTTGCGGAACACCCTGACCTTGAGAATAAATAGATCCGAGAGCATACTGTGCCTGAAATAGACCCTGATCAGCTGCTTTGTGGTACCATTTTAGAGCTTCAGCATAGTTTTGCGGAACACCCTGACCTTGAAAGTACATCTCCCCAAGATTGTACTGAGCGGGCGCAAATCCCTGTTCAGCTGCTTTGCGATACCATTTCAGCGCTTCTGAATAGTTTTGTGCAACACCCTGACCGCTTTGGTACATAGACCCAAGATTGTACTGAGCCTTTCCAAACCCTTGTGCAGCCGCAAGTCCATACCAATTCGCAGCTACCACATAGTCTTTTATAACTCCTTGACCGCTCTGGGAAAGCTCCCCAAGCTTGTTCTGACCCAGTACAAGCTTCTGATCAGCCATACGCTGATAATACGGGAGAGCTTCATCGAAGTTTATTATAACCCTTGGAGAGTTGACAAGGTTGTGAACATACTCCAGCCTCTGCATAGCCGCCCTGCGATACCATTGCTGCGCTTCTGCATAGCTTTGCGAAACACCAAGGCCGTTTTCATATAAGGTACCAAGATTGAATTGAGCCTGTACCAAGCCCTGCATAGCAGCTAAATAATACCATTTTGCTGATTCAGCATAGTTTTGTGTAACACCTTGTCCCTTGGCGTATGCTACCCCGAGGTTATTCTGACCCACAGCAAGACCGTCATCCGCCATAAGCCGGTAACAGGTCAAAGCTTCAACATCTTTGCTCTCGCTTCTTTGACAGCTGGTATATATCACTCCGAAATTGTACTGAGGCTCAACTCGCCCCTGCCCTGCCGTAAGGAGCAGCTTATTTCTCGCTTCAAGGGACTCTGCTCTCAATGCCCCACAGAGAAGTAGTGAGAAGACGAATGATATAACTATCTTTTTCAATGTTATTCCAATAAACCTTTTTTATACAAAAGCATACGTTACACAACTTTCCAGCGCTATCCTATGAGGGAATTTGGATGTTAAGTAATAGTGCTGTAATATTCAAACCAACAAATTAACACGACAAAGGGTAAATCCTTTCCCACCCTATTTCCATCCACCCCCCAATGCTTTATAGAGGTCAATCCGGTTGGTCAGATTCTGCTGACGTACCAGAATCTCGTTCTGCTGCGCAGCATAGAGAGATCGTTGTGCATCCAGCAGAACAAAGTAACTGTCGATGCCATGGGCGTAACGGGCCTTCACGATCGTACAGGCCTGTTCGCTGGATTTGACAAGTGCTTGCTGGGCGTGCAACTGCTCGGTGTAGGTTGCACTGGCCACCAAAGCATCTGCAACTTCCCTAAATGCAGTCTGGATGGTTTTTTCGTATTGTGCGATGGCAATATCGCGGTTGGTTTTTGCCAGTTTGAGGTTGGAGATCAGTCGCTCTCCCTGAAAAATCGGCAAGTTCACCTGAGGGGAAAAGCTCCAGACACTGCTCGAGCCCGTCACAAAGAGATTGGTAAGGCTGCTGCTGGCAAACCCTGCGGAACCGGTAAGGCTTATGCTCGGGAAGAAGGCTCCCCGTGCTGCCCCAATATTGGCGTTTTCAGCTTTTAGTGCATATTCAGCCTGGCGGACATCTGGACGGTCCAATAAAACCGGTGATGGAAGTCCCACGGGAAGCACTTCCATCACCTGAACAGAGCTGAGACTTTCGGGCTTGAGGAGTTCAGGATCAATTACCTTTCCGACCAAAAGGGTAAGGGCGTTTTTGTCCTTTTCCGCCTGACGTTGATATTGGGCACGGTTTGCCCTCGCGGTTTCAACCACAGTGCTGGCTTGTGACACGTCCAGCTGAGACTTCGCTCCCACATCGAAACTGCGCTTGATGAGATCGAAAGTCTCATGCTGAGTCTTGAGTGTGTTTTCAGTCAGTTGCAGCAGTTCGCTATCGGCAAGATAGGTGAGATAGGCATTTGCTACCTCAGCAATCAGGCTCGTTTGGGCAGCCTTACCTCCTTCTTCCGTTGCAAGATACTGGTTCAAGGCGCGGTTGCTGAGAGTGTGAACGCGCCCGAACAGATCTAATTCATATGCCGTGACACCGATGCCGGAGGTATATGTCGAAATAGTTTCCGTTGTTCCGGCAGGGCTGGTGCTTTCCGATAACCGTTGTCGAGTGGCGCTACCCGATGCGTTAACAGAAGGCATAAGATCTGCACGCTGAATGCGATAGGTGTTGCGGGCAGCTTCGATGTTGAGCGTCGCTATCCGGAGGTCGCGGTTATTGGCAAGGGCAGCTTCAATGAGGCTCAGGAGCTTTGGCGATGTGAACATGCTCCGCCATCCGATGTCAGCGACATGCGTTTCTCCTGCAACTTCAACAGCCAGCTCGGGCCCAACCCCCGCAGAGGGCGACCATTGTGTGGCAACAGGCGCCATTGGGCGTTCATAGCGTGGAGCCAGTGAACAGGATATCAGCATGGTGGCAGCCAGGCAAACAGGAATCAGTAGTTTAACGGTCATGGCTCGATCCCTTATCTTTTTGGTTTTCGGTCAGTTCGGTTACAGGCTTCCCTGTAAAAAGGGATTGTACCAAAATGTAAAACAACGGAACGAAGAAGAGTGCCAACACCGTTCCCGACAACATCCCTCCGATGACGCCGATACCGATGGCGTGCTGGCTTGCCGAACCTGCTCCAGAAGAGAATGCCAGAGGCGTTACACCGAGAATGAAGGCCATGGAAGTCATAACAATCGGGCGTAAACGTTGTCTGGCGGCAGTCAGGGCTGCCTCCTTGAGGTTAACACCTTGTTCGTTGAGGGATTTGGCGAACTCCACGATAAGGATGGCATTTTTTGCTGTAAGGCCTACGGTGGTCAGCAGGCCCACCTTAAAGTAGACATCGTTTGAGAGAGCTGCAAGGGAAGTTGCGAGAACCGTTCCAAGAACACCAAGCGGCACCACCAGCATGACGGCGAGTGGCACGGTCCAGCTTTCATAAAGAGCGGCAAGGCAGAGAAAAACAAAAAGCAATGAGAACGCATAGAGTAGCAGTGTTTGCTGTCCTGCTGCCCGCTCTTCGTAAGAAAGACCAGTCCATTCAATGCCAAAGCCTTCAGGAAGCTTTGATGCCAATTGCGTCAATACAGTCATCGCATCACCTGAACTGACACCAGGAGCTGAAGCTCCCTGGATATTGACCGACGATATGCCATTGAAACGCTCCAACTTCGGCGAACCGAAGCTCCATCGGGCAGTGGAAAATGCAGAGAAGGGCACCATGTCTCCATTGGTGTTCCGGATGTGCCAGCTATTGAAATCTGCAGGGTTCATGCGAAATGGAGCATCACCCTGCATAAATACTTTTTTGATGCGCCCATCATGAATAAAATCATTGACATAAGAGGATCCCCAGGCCGTCTGCAGGGTGGTATTGATGTCAGCAATGGAAAGGCCAAAGGCGCTAGCCTTTTCGTGGTCGATGTCAATCTTGTATTGCGGAACATCTTCAAGACCGTTGGGCCGCACTCCGATCAGTGCGGGATTTTTTGCAGCCAGGCCCAGTAACTGATTTCGGGCATTCATCAGCGCCTCGTGACCTTTGCCCTTACGATCAACAAGCTGGAAATCAAAACCGGAAGCATTGCCAAGCTCCATGACGGCGGGCGGGTAAAATGCAAAGATCATGGCATCCTTGACGCTTGAAAGGGTTGCCATGGTACGTCCGGCTATTGAGGCGACATCTTGTCCCTTTTTTTTGCGCTCACTCCAGTCTTTCAGTTGTACAAAGCCCATGGCCGAGTTTTGGCCCTGACCTGCAAAACTGAAGCCAGTCACACTGAAAACGCTTTGAACGACATCTTTTTCCTGGTTGAGCAGGTAGTTTTCCATGACTTTCACACTTTTGAGTGTCCGTTCCTTTGTTGCTCCTGATGGGGTGGAAAGCTGAACGAACATGAACCCCTGGTCTTCTTCGGGCAGAAACGAGGTCGGAATCCGCGATAAGACGATGCCCAGCACTATCACGCCCAACATGAATGCCGTAAGCGAGCGTTTGACATTGCCGGACATAACCCTCGACCCGTTGACATATCGTTCTCGGTTGACATTGAACAACTCATTGAACCAGACAAAGAAACGTCCGACGATGCCTTTGCCGGAAAGATGCTCGCCCTTTGGCTTCGGCTTGAGGAGACTGGCACAAAGGGCAGGCGTCAAGATCAGTGCTACCAGAACAGAGAGGAGCATGGCCGAGACGATGGTAATCGAGAACTGACGGAAAATCGTACCGATGGAGCCTTTAAAGAAGGCCATTGGCACAAATACTGCCGAAAGCACAAGGGCTATTCCGATCAGAGCACTTGAGATCTGCTGCATGGATTTTCTGGTGGCCTCCAGAGGAGAGAGTTGTTCCTCCTCCATAATGCGCTCAACGTTTTCGACCACAACAATGGCGTCATCCACCAGCAATCCGATAGCAAGCACCATGGCAAACATGCTGAGGGTGTTTATTGAGAACCCGAAAGCCGCCATGACACCAAAGGTGCCCAACAGCACAACAGGCACCGCGATTGTGGGAACCAGAGTCGCACGGAAATTCTGTAGAAACAGAAACATCACGAAGAACACAAGTATAATTGCCTCGAACAAGGTATGAACGACACCTTCGATGGAGGTCTTGACAAAGGGCGCAGTATCAAACGGGAAAACGACTTGAACTCCGGGCGGCAACAACGGCTTCAGTTCTTCCATCCTGGCTTTCACCAGGTTTGCGGTATTCAGGGCATTGGCCCCGGTCGCGAGAGTTATTGCCATGCCGGCTGCGGATTTGCCATTGAAGCGTGTTGTCATATCATAGTTTTGCACTCCAAGTTCGATGCGAGCGACATCCTTGAGGCGAACCTGGGAACCGTCGGTATTGACCTTCAGCATGATTTTTTCAAAATCTTCAACGCTTTTCAGACGGGATTGGGCTGTAATCGTGGCATTCAGCTGTTGTCCTGGTACCGATGGTGTTCCACCCAACTGACCGGCAGAAACGTCAGCGTTCTGGGCACTTATCGCCGTCTGTACCTCGGTGGTCGTGAGGTTGAAACTGGCAAGCTTGTAGGGATCAAGCCAGATACGCATGGAATAAGGTTGACCGAACACCTGAATGTTTCCTACACCGGGGACGCGGCTCAGCGGATCGAGTATTTTGGAGTTCAGGAAATCGTTCATGGTGAATTCATCGACGCGACCATCGTCCGAATAGACACCGACAACCATCAGAAACCCGGTATCCCCTTTGGTGACTTTTATTCCCTGTTGCTGGACTTGCTGCGGCAGGTTTGACATGATGGATTGCAACTTGTTCTGTACCTGAACCTGGGCTATATCAGGGTTGACTTCCGGCTCGAATGTCAATGTAATGGTGACATTACCGTTGGAATCGCTTCCTGCACCAAAATAACGGAGGTGGTCAAGACCGGTTAGCGCCTGTTCAATAACCTGCGTCACACTGTTTTCGACCGCCTCGGCAGAAGCTCCCGGGTAGGAAGCGTTAATATTGATGGTTGGCGCCGCAATGCGTGGATACTGTTCAACAGGAAGGGTCTGTATGGCAATGAACCCACCCAGCATAATACAGATGGAGATCACCCACGCAAAGACGGGTCGGTCAATGAAAAATCTGGACATGAGCGAGAGATTACTTGAATGAATGAAATTATCTGGCAGGAACGGCAGATTGTGCAGCCTCTACTGTTTTCACCTTCATGCCTGGCTGGATTTTCATGATACCTTCATAAACGACCTTCTCGCCAGCCTTGAGCCCACTCGTGACCATCCATTTGTCACCGATGATTTCCGAAACTCCGATCGGACGTTGATTTGCCTTGCCATCTTTCCCGACGACCCATACCGAAACCGTGCCGTCAACATTTCGGCTCACCGATTTCTGTGGAACAAGAATGACCTGTTCGTCTTTCCATTGCTCCAGACGTGCATGGACAAACATGCCGGGAAGAAGCTCGTAGTTGGGATTGGGAAACAGCACCCGAAGCAGAACCGTTCCGGTGCCCTGGTTGATCGTCACATCCGAAAATTTCAGCTTACCTGGCAGGGCAACTGTTTTGCCGTCTACCAGAAGACGGACGGGAGCCCCGCTTTTCAGATCAGGATGATGCTTTCGCAAGAGCATCAGTTCTTCACTCGACTGGGAAACGTCCACATAGATCTGGTCAAGCTGCTGTACAAGAGCCAAAGCCACAGACTGATTGGCATTAACCAGCGCTCCTTCTGTAACCTTCGATTGCCCGATGCGTCCGGAAATCGGAGACATCACTTTGGTATAGTCAAGATTGATTCTGGCAGTCGAAACATCAGACCTGGCGATGGCGACATCGGCTTGGGCCTGGGCAAGGCTTGCCTTTGCGTCATCATATTCCTGTTTGCTGACCCCGCCGATGGTCACCAGCTCGGTATAACGAGCTGCCTTAGCCTGGACGGACTTGAAGTTTGCCTCGGCTTTGCCGAGGTTGGCGCGGGTGCTGTTATAAGCTGCCTGATACGGTGCGGGGTCAATCTGATAGAGTTGCTGACCTTGCTTGACCAGACTGCCTTCCACGAAAAATTGCTTTGTGACAATGCCGCTGACTTGAGGGCGTATCTCCGCGACCCGTATGGCCGAGGTTCGACCCGGAAGGTCTTTGGTCAATACCACAGGCTCGGCCTTCATGGTTACAACACTGACCTCCGGTTTAAAATCTGAACCCATGCGCTCAGCTGGCGAACCTTTATGCCAAAGGTACCAGGAGGCAGCAATCGCGGCAACAAGTAATCCTGCAATGATATAAGACCTTTTCATGATGGAGCTTATCCTTTATGTGGTGTGTATAGTTGGTGCTTGACTCTCGAGATGACTTGCATACATCGCCCGGATACCCTCCAGGAACGAAAACCGCTCCTGCCTGCTCCAGTTGACCAAGCCGAACCATTCATGGCAATTGAATCCGATAAGGGCAAAATAGACTATGCGGGCGGCTTCAGGCTTCTCTCCAGCTTCCATGGCTTTCAGGTCATGAACTGTCCATTCCCGCATCTTCCGCTGGAGTGAGAGTTCACTTGACATTGAGGAGGATACTGCCAATGCAACAGCTCGTTCAATATCATCCGGAGCTTGCTCCGCCCGCTTGATACGTGCAAAAAGCTCAGGATGGGGAGTTTCTGCACATTCCCGGACAAGTATGTCGATACGCTCTTTATCCCGTTGAAACTGGCGATCGATAAGTGCCTCAAGGAGAGCTGTCTTGGATTTGTAGTCATACACGACTCGGGATTTGCTGATTCCTGCCTCCCGGGCCACTGCGTCGATAGATAAGCGTGATACCCCGAGCTTGACGACAACTCGCTCAATTGCATCCAGAATTTCGTGAGTGTTGACTTTCTTGGTTCTGGCCATGATACTTTCCCCTTGAATTTGTTGGCACCAATTTAAAAGCGATCGTTCTTTTATGCAATTTATTTTTAAAATGTTTGCCGGAACAATGAAAATAAAAGAGAGGTAACGAATGAGGTGGAAAAACTGAACCTTGTAGCGGGTGGTTCAGGAAAATCGTTGGAAAATGGGAACTGCCCTTATTATGTACCTTCGGGTGCTTTGAAAAAGGGGTCATTGTTATTGCTGGTATATGCTTTACCTGCAACGTCATGCCCAATGACTTTCGTCTTTCGCGGACAAATGCAGAGAGATCATTCATAGCTACTGAGATACCTGAGCGGGTGCATACCACAATTATTTACAAACGTATTCTGCCATCAACCCTTGCTAATGGTCATCCGCTGCGCCAACTGATGAAAATATTCCCGTGACCAGATTTTCAAGGCATCAGCAGCACCAACAAACCGCGATACATCTCTTATGGCCAGTGTCACATCGAGGGAATCGATTCTCTCTTGCAACTGCAGGCGAAAATCCTGTTCAGAGAGTTGAAACTCCATAAAATGACTGCTCTGTTGAGCTCGACTGACAAAATGGGATAAATTAAGCTGAACCCCTTTCCTGACATACCATTCGAAATCGTACCAGTCCCGCACTTTTACACGGCTCTTCCAGTTCCTGAAAAACAATGCGTGCATTTTTCCAGCAAACAAATCAGGCAAACAGAAACACTTGACATAAAAAGAGAATGGTTCAAGCAGAAGTTTTTCTTCTGTTGAAAATCCCAATGGCGGGAGCGTATCAACTTCAAACTTGATTTTAACCGTTTTTTCTCCGTGCACGGCAAGAGTGAACAGGCGCGTATCACTCTTCAAAAATACCGACTCAATCCCAGTTTTTACTGTTTTCTTTTTCGACGAAATCTCAACATCAAGACCCAGTGAGAGAAATTCAGCCATTACTGCCCTGAAATACGGCTCCAGTGAAAAATCGGCGTCAGAGGTCAGCAATGAAAAATCAAGATCCTCTGAAAACCTTGGCAATCCGTAAAATATCCTAAGGCAGGTGCCCCCGTAAAAAGCGGCCCGGTCAAAAAATCCGCCACGATACAAACCGGCAAGTGCAACTTCCTGCATTACCTCCCTCAGGCCGTTAACTCTCCCTTCGGTAGTGGTCGTATCATATTTCTCGAGCATCTGACCAAGTACACTCATTTCTGTTCCCCTTTCATAGAGTTGACAAGTTTCAGCAATGACATCAACATTCTTTCTTTCATTCCCCGCATGATACATACCTCTATCACCTTCGGGTCAAAGCGGGTGATACTTTCTTCATCAAGGCGCAGGTCATCGAACAACAATTCCTGCAATTCCCTCTTCGACACGATATTCAGATTCCGGGTAAACACAAGCCTGTCACACAACGCCTTCTCTGGAGAGGCCATTAAAAAACCTGTTTTATCGGTATTTTCGACACGATCAATTCCGACTGTATAAAAATCCAAAGGAGAATGCGTATAGGAAAATCGGCCTATCCTAAGATCATACACCTTCCCCCGTCTGGTAGTCATTGAGGTCACCTCCACCACTCGCTCGGGAATAATCCTATAATGAGAAAGCGCACAATCCATCGAAACATAGGATGGCCCATAGAGGAGGTTTGCCACAAGCGGTATAGAAATGGGAATCATTGTCCGTTCAGGTGAAACGGCATAAAGCCCCTTCTTGATTGGTATTAGCCACCCTTCATCTATCAAGCGGACAATTTTATCGTTCGGTGACCTGTACTCTTTGAGCATGGAGACGAGTGCTCCGTGCGTCAGAGGCACACCGCCGAATGAGCTGAGCTTCTTTTCGAGTTGCATGAGGTCATTATTTTGCATAGATAACCGAATATTAATCGATTATCTATGCAAAATATGGATTTTCGGGTACAATAAAAAACAAGCCCCTTTAAATATATTAGTTCTGAAAGCAGGTACAGGCAGAGATACAGGTATTTCCTGTTGATGAGCAGAACAAGGCCAAAGCTGCGTTGACTGAGCTGTTGTCTGATGTGAAAAATGTCAAAACACCCATAGTTGTCGAGCACATCGTGACTGACATCGACGAAATTGTTTGCCTGATCATGCAATAAAAATCATTCCCTTATCCTGATACGATACCCCATTGCTCTATAACCACGCTGGCACTTTTCCCACATTCGTGCAAGCTGCGGATTGTCATGTTCGACATAATCGTAGATACGCACATCACCCTTGTTGGCATGGTCACGGTGCAGACGCCCGGCATACTGCTGTAATGTTCCATGCCAGGAAATAGGCATGGCCAGCACCATGGTATCAAGAGGTGGATGATCAAAACCTTCGCCAATCAGGCGTCCGGTAGCAAGAATGACCCATGGAACCGAATCATCAAGTGCTGCGAGACTTGCAAGCGTGACTGCGCGTTGCTTTTTTGTCAACCGACCATGCAGCAAAAAACTGTGCGGAATTTGATCAGCGAGTGCTTCGCGTATCAGTTCCAGTTGTTCAGT
>Ga0007855_1000447_pt1 | contig 13212 bp, 14 predicted proteins | sample CryBogCBH01Aug08_FD_71230 | JGI IMG/M metagenome (GOLD analysis project Ga0007855, IMG submission 71230) | Freshwater microbial communities from Crystal Bog, Wisconsin, USA - CBH01Aug08 | ecosystem: Environmental > Aquatic > Freshwater > Lake | place: Crystal Bog, Wisconsin, USA | collected...
CGGCACACGCAACGCGCTTTGCGGGCCAGTGGTCAGGCGGATTTGCGCAATCTCGTGCTCATGGGCATGGGCGAGCCGTTGCATAATTACGACGCGGTGATGACCGCGCTCGACATCATTACCGATCGGCGCGGACTAAATCTTGGCCCCAGCAAAATCACTATCAGCACTGTGGGCGTGGTGCCTGGCATCCTGCGTTTGGCGGAAGAAAAACGTCCGTATCATCTCGCGGTCAGTTTACACGGTGCGACGGAAGTAGAACGCGCGGCGCTGGTGCCCGTCAGCCAGCGCTGGCCGTTGGCGGAGCTCATCGCGGCTTGCCAGACTTACTTCGCCAAAACGCAACGGCGCATTTTCTTCGAGTGGACTTTGATTGCCGGTCAGAACGATTCGCCCGCGCAAGCGAATCGGCTCGTCGCGTTGCTGCAAGGTTTGGATGCGCATGTGAACTTGATTCCACTCAATCCCACCGGCGGCTTTGCCGGAACGGCGACGCAGGCCGACGCGGCGAAAAAATTCAAGCAGGTGCTGCAAGCAGCGGGCATTCCCAGCACGATTCGCCAACGGCGCGGCATTGATGTGGCGGCGGGCTGTGGACAGTTGCGGGCGGACAAAAGTGCGGTGAAGGCGAATTGATACTGCGCAAAATCTGCGGCGGCTTCGGATGCGCTACTTTTTCTTGAAGGGATACAACAGCTGCCCCGCCAAGGTGTGTGGGTGAACGGGTTTTTCCGTCGCGGAAAGCCCGGTCGTTTCCGGCAGCAAATCTTGCGGCAGATAAAAAGTTCCAAACGCGAGATCGAGGCAGGAAAACATGGCAGCAAAATTCTTATCCTGCGCGGCGGGCGCATCGGAATGATGCCAGCGGTGAAAGACCGGGCTGACAAAAATGTAGCGCAGCGGGCCAAAGGTCAGTTGCAGATTGGAATGGATGAAGAAATTATAGAAACCGATGAGCAGGCTGGCCACAGTCAGCACGAGCGCGTCGAAGCCGAGATTTTGGCAGATGAGAAAAAGCAGAATTTCGCCGGTAGCTTCCAGCGAGTTTTCCGCCGGATGAAACCGCACGGCGGAAAGCCAGTTCACTTCTTCCGAACTGTGATGAATGGAATGAAATTTCCAAACCGGGCGCAGATGAAAAATCCGGTGGCGCAGATAAATCAGGCAATCACGCACGAAGAGCAGCACCAGTAGTTGTCCCGAGAACCAGAGCGGCGAGAGGTTGGGATTTTGGGAGACGCCGTGGACTTGCAGGGCGAGCAAGCCAAAGATGGCCGCGAGAATAAAATAGATGAACGGCGGATACAGCATCGAGAGCAACGCGTATTGCAAATCAAGCCAGGTGGCTCGCCATGTTTTTTTGACGGGAAAAGCCACGAACATTCTTTCCAAGAGGAAAAAGAGGATGCAACCGATGGCGAGCGCGACGAGGCCAACCTTCAGCGAGGCAACGCACTGGTGCAGGATGGTTGAGAGTTGATCCATGAATGTTCGGTGATTGTAGGTGGCGGGCGGCGGGCAGGTAAACAACTTCCGGTGTTAACGCAATTCTTCCAACGCATCTGCCACGGCAGCTTGAATTTTTCGCGGACCATCGCCGCTGAGTTGGCGATCCACTTCTTCCAGCCGGCGAATCAAATCAATAACTTCCTTGCGTGCGTATGGTCCACCGGCGGCCGCACAAAAATGCGTGCGACAGCCAAACGGTCGGTCGGCGTAAATCATGCAGCGCCCCGTCTCGCGTTTTAGCAACGGACACGCGCCATCGTCGGCTTCCGGAAATTCCTTGCGGCCGGTGGCGCGAAAACCTTTAGCCGCGACGAGCGCTTCGCCTTTGGTGAGTTGCGGTGTGAGTCCGGTGAGCTGGAACTGGCAACATTCCGTGCGCGCCACGCAGTTGCGGGTCACCGGCCGTTTCGCCAGTTCCGCATACACCGCCCGAACTTCTGCCAGAGCGTGCTTTAAATCTTCGTGCCGCATACCGTGATTGAAAAGTGATGGTTAAATGCCAAAACCCACTTCTTGAATCCAGCGGAAAATATTCAGCGCGGGGGCGTTCAATTAATCAATGGCTTTTGGCATTTTCCGACGGGCGCGACCATTGACTTCGGCGTCGGAGTGAACTTTCATTGTGGCATGAAGCACATTTTTTTTATCGCGGCACTTTTGAGTATTTTTATTGGTTCGCCGGTTTTGATTCAGGCGCAGACGAATGCGGCGGTCAGCGCTGACACGGCCGAGCGCGAACAGGCCACGTTGGAAAAACATATCAAGCCCATTCTGGACGCGTTGAAACTGACCGATGCGGACAAAGCGGCGAAGGTGCGGAAAATTCTGGTGACGTATTTCGCCGATTTGCGAACCTGGCACGCGGCGAATGACGCGCAGATCAAAGAATTCTGGGGCCAGTTCGACAAGGCGCGGACTCCGGGCGCAACGAACATAGCCGCGAACGCGAACGCGGCGTTGACCAAAATCGCCGCCGTGTATGCGATGTTCAAGCCGCAGCACGAAAAATTTATTTCCGATTTATCCGCCGCGTTGACACCGGCGCAGGTGGAAGCGGTCAAGGACGCATTGACCATCGGCAAAGTGAAGTTCACTTACGATGTGTATCTGCAAATTTTTCCGACGTTGACGGACGCGCAAAAAGCCGTTGTGCTGCAATACCTCAAGGACGCGCGCGAAGAGGCGATTGATTGCGAACAGATGAAGGAGAAATCTGCGTTCTTCAAAAAATATAAAATCAAAATCGAGGACGAGTATCTCACCGCGCAAGGTTACGATCCCAAACAGGCGCGCAAAGATTTTGCGGCCAAAACTAAGGCGGCAAAAGCGGTCAAGCCGGCGGACGACAAGCAATAATTCTCCGTCGTCATTTTCAAAATTGGTGTTTCAGCGCGGCGCATTTACTGCGACGATGCGCGCAGCGGTTTTTCATCGTGAATATTCCATCCGCCATTTTTGTGGGCAGCGCGCCGGACTTGTCGGCGTGCCCGGACGAATCGTTGCCGGAGTTTGCCTTCATCGGCCGCTCCAACGTCGGCAAATCGTCGCTGCTGAACACGCTCGCGGGCGTTGAGCGTCTCGCACGCGTGTCGCCCACGCCGGGGTTCACGAAGCTCATCAATTTTTTTGCGATGGGCAAAACGTGGCGGCTCGTGGATTTGCCCGGCTACGGCTACGCCGAAGGTTCGCGCAAACATGTTTCTCAATTCAATCGCGCGGCGGCGAATTACATCCGGCATCGCCCCAATCTTTGTTGCACGTTTCTGCTGATTGATTCCGGCCTCGAACCGCAGCCGATTGATTTGGAATTTGTGCAATGGCTCGCGAGCCACGCGTTGCCGTTCGTCATCGTCTTCACCAAAACGGATCGCGGCACGCCGGAATCCGTGGCGGCGAATATCGCAGCGTTTAAAAAAGAAATCGCAGGCTGGTTTCAGCAATTGCCGGAAATGTATCAGTGCTCCTCCGAGACCGGACATGGCCGGACGGAACTGCTCGCCGTCATTAAAAAAATTGTGGACGCCGGTCCGGCGATGGAAGAAGTCGCACCGCCGGCCAAGCCGTTGCCGCCAGAAGTGGAGCCGCCGTTCCGTATTCAAGTGCGCGCCGGCAACGCGCGGGAAAAAGATCCGCTCATCAAAAAGAAATTAAAAGGCGCACGGCCTTGGTAAGTCCTTGCGGGCGGCCGCCATTTTCGTCGAGTCGCGCTTGAATAATTTTGCCACGACAATTATTTTTTAGTTATGCCGATTTACGAATTTCATTGCTCCAAGTGTGAACGCGATTCTGAAATTCTTGTCCGCTCCGTTGATTGGAGCGGCGCGAAATGTCCGCATTGCGGCTCGTCGCAACTTGATAAAAAGTTTTCCACTTTTGCTTCCGCTGGTGCGGGCAACGACACGAACACCAGCAAGAAAACTGGCGGTGGTGGCGGCGGTTGTTGTGGCGGACACTGCCACGGCGGTCATTGAGCGACTTGCTGGTTTAATGCAGGAAGAGTGCAAACCCGCCGGTGATGGCCAGCAGATGCAACCACAGCGCGATGACTTGAATCTTGTTCAAACTGCGCGAACCTTCGTTGTCGCCGGCGACCGATGAATCCGGCCCGAGCAATTTGTCAAAATTCTTGAATAGAAAAAATCCACCCGCCAGCGTGCCGAGGAACAGCACGCCAAAACCCATGCGGATGACCGACTCAACATTCATGCGGCCAGCATAAAATTTTTCCGGCGATAAATCCATCCCGAGATGAACTCGCGCGCCAGATGACTTGATGAATGCTGAAAAATTCTGTCCAATACCCTTTCTGATGTCACCAATCCGCCACTTATGAGTCTGACCAAGCTGGGCTGGAACGCGGCGCGCGACGAACAATTCGCGCCGTATCTTGCCAAAGGTTTTATTCCCGCGCGTGTCGCGGTGGAGGACAAACATTTTTATCGCGTCTGGACCGTGGACGCGGAACTCACCGCGCAGATTACGGGCAAACTGATTCACGAAGCGCGCGGCGATCACGCGAAACTTCCGAAGGTCGGCGATTGGGTAGCGGTGAAGCTGATTCCGAACGAGGAAAAAGCCGCGATTCAAGCTGTGCTGCCGCGCACCACACAAATCACCCGCAAGACCAGCGGGCGCAATACCACCGCGCAAATTCTCGCGACGAATATTGAAACTGTTTTTCTCGTTACCGCCGCCGACCCGACGTTCAACGCCGCGCGACTCGAACGCATGCTCGTGATGAGCCGTGAAAGCGGCGCGCGTCCGGTGGTGTTGCTTAACAAAATTGATTTGTGCGACGACCTTGACGCGAAACTCGCTGAGGCCACGGCAGCAGCAGGCGATGCGCTCGTGCTCGCCGTCTGCGCGCTCACGGGGCGCGGCATCAAAAAACTTTCGTCACAAATCAAGAAAGGCGAAACCGTTGCCTTCATCGGCACTTCCGGCGTCGGCAAGTCGAGTCTGATCAACCAGCTTTACGGCGAAGATTTGATGCCGACGATTGAAGTGCGCACGCAGGATTCCAAAGGTCGCCACACGACCTCGTGGCGCGAAATGATTTTTCTACCGAAAGGCGGCGTGGTCATTGACACGCCCGGCATGCGGGAATTTCATCTCTGGGGCGCGAGCGAAGGCGCGAAAGATTCATTTCCCGAAATCGAGGCGCTCGCCGCCGGCTGCCGTTTTCGCGATTGCACGCACACGCAGGAAAAAGAGTGCGCCGTGCTCGCTGCCGTCGCCGCCGGCACGTTCCCGCGCGAGCGCCACGACAGCTACGTCAAACTCCAGCGCGAGATGAGTTACCTCCGCGAATCCGAAAAACAAGCTGGTTGGCAAACCCGCCGCAAGAGCGACCGCGTGGCGCATCGCGTTTTCAACAAGCGGGCTTGAATCGTTGGCCGCGTTGATCAAGGCTGCTTAGAATGGTCAGTGCGCGTTTGGCTGGTTTGCGCTTTTTGCACGAGCGCGAGTTGAAGATTGTGACCAGCCTCGGCGTAGTCAGGATCAATCGCAACCGCCCTTTGAAAACAAGCGATGGCTTCATCCATACGCCCTTTGCTGGCTAGAGCTAGGCCGAGATTGTTGGCGGCTTTGGCATTGCCGGGATTCGCTTGCAGCGCCTTTTGATAATGGCCGATGGCAGCATCCACTTGCCCGTTCATGTAGAGAACATTCCCAAAATTGTTTTGGGCGTCATCATTGTCGGGATTGAATTTCACCGCTTTTTGAAAATGAACTGCGGCCGCGTCCACGTGACCTTGCTGGACCAAGGCCAGGCCGTAATTATTTTCGGCGCTGTCATCATCAGAATGAATTTTTAGTGCGGTTTGAAAATGGCTGATGGCCACATCCGGTTGGCCTGCGCGGAATAGAAAAAATCCGAGATTATCCTGCGCGACGGAATTATTTTCCGTGCAGGCGAGCGCGTGGGTCCAAAGTGATTCGCTATTGCGCCAGTATGCAGTTTGCGTGTGAGCCGTGGCCATCAATGCACCGAGGCCGAGGCCCGCGCCGAGACCAAGTAGCGTGCGCCGATAGGTCAACCGCGCGCCGGCTTGCTCCATGAACCACACGACTAAAATACACAAACCGATTTGCGGCAGATAAGTGTAGCGGTCGGCGCGCGCTTGCATGCCCACTTGAACAATGCCGATGACCGGCGCGAGCATGATTAGATACCACCACCAGCCGACAAAAAAATACGGGCACTTTCGTCGCCAAAGAAATGCACCCAACGAAATGGCGATCAACAAAATCAACGCCGCGATGACTTGGTAAAACGGCAGGCCGTTCACGGGATACGGATAAAACGCCGCGAGGTTCGCCGGATAAAATAGTTGCCACACATAAATGACGCAGCTAACGGCGGCATTTTCCACCCGCAGCGGGAACGACACGGCTTGCAAAGATTGAACCGTCGGACTTTGCGCTTGCATCGTCGTCACGCCACTGACGACAGACAGCAGCAGCAGCGGAATTTTTTCCAGCAGCAGCCGCGCCGGAATAGAGACATTTTTCAACGCGCCGATGACTTTGATTTTTTTAGCAGAAGTGTCTGTTGCGAAGCGATTCAACGGCCAGTAATCCAGCAGCAGTAATATAAACGGTAACGTCACCAGCATTGGCTTGGACAACAAGCCGAGGGCGAACAGGAACACCACGATTAAATAATTAAAGAGCGATTTTTGGTTGCGGACATAACGGACATAAGCCCCGAGCGTCAGCATGAAAAATAGTCCGCTTAAAACATCTTTCCGTTCGCTTACCCACGCCACCGATTCCACGTGCAGCGGATGCACCGCAAACACCGCCGCCACCAACGCGCTGCGCCACAACGCACCCGTCAGGCAGCGCAGCACGAGAAACAAAACAACCACCGAAGCGGCGTGGAGCAGCACACTGGTCAGATGATGGCCGCCGGCATTGGCTCCATACAATTGCCAATCCGCCATGTGCGAGACGGTTTCCAGCGGAATCCAGTTGCCGTAATGATAATGGCTGAACACCGAAACCATTCCCGCCAGCGACAGGCCATGCGTCACCGCCGGATTTTCATAGACGCAAGCATTGTCATCGTAATTAACGAAATCAAATTGCCATGTCTGACCGAAGACCGCGAAGGTGATTGCTGCCAAGGCAACGCAAACGATGAAAACCAGCCACCGATTTTCCAAACTTTGTGAAAATAATTTACGCATCTGCCCAGCCCAAGAACGCACTGCAGGAACAGGGTTCGTTCGCTTCGGCGGCGGCGCGTTCATGGGGACGAAGATACTGGAATCAGCTTGCTTCACAAGCCCATCACCGCGCCCACGCCGGACATTCCACGCGTAATGGAGATGGAAAATTTTTGGGCGGCATTTTTATTTTGCTTAACCTCGATATTGTTCATCGCTGACTTTTTCCAACCAGTCCACGGGCTTGCCATTGAGATGTTCCTGAATGGCGATGTGCGTCATCGCCGTAGTGGGCGCGGCACCATGCCAATGCTTTTCGCCCGGTGGAAACCAGACGACATCGCCCGGACGGATTTCTTCAACCGATCCGCCTTCGCGTTGTGCGCGGCCGCAGCCCGCCGTCACGATGAGCGTCTGGCCTAACGGATGCGTGTGCCACGCCGTGCGCGCGCCGGGTTCGAAGGTCACACTGTTGCCGGCGGCGCGCGCCGGATCGGTAGCGGGAAAAAGCGGATCAATCCGCACCGTGCCAGTGAACCAATCATTCGGACCTTTAATGGAGGTTTGTGAACCAGCTCTTTTGATTTCCATATTTTGAATTCCTTTGCGTGAATTATTCGCTTACCGACTCGCGGCGTCAACCTTTCGGCGGCACGGCTTTTAATTGGAAATCCCGCCGCAAAAATGGCATCGTGCGCCCGCCACGGAGGCAATGTCACACTGACTTCATCGCTTCACGCGCGAAGAAATTTATGTCCCAACCAACGCACAACCGGGTTTTGATCATCGTCATTCTCGGCGCGCTCTCGACCATCAGCCCGTTCGCAATTGATATGTATCTGCCCGCGTTTCCGGCTATCGCCGCCGCGCTCGGCACGTCCACGGCCAAAGTTTCGCTGTCGTTGTCCAGCTACTTCGCGGGCATGGCGGCGGCGCAACTTTTTTACGGGCCGCTGCTGGACCGGTTCGGACGCAAGTTGCCGCTGTATGCTGGATTGATACTGTTCATCGCGGCGTCGGTCTTGTGCCTGTTTGCGCGCAACGTGGAATCGCTCATCGCGCTGCGATTCGTGCAAGCGCTCGGCGGTTGCGCGGCGGGGGTGGCGGCGATGGCGATGGTGCGCGATTTTTTTCCGGCGAAGGAAACCGCCAAAATCATTTCGCTGCTCATCCTGGTCATCAGCGCGTCGCCTTTGCTCGCGCCGAGCGCGGGCGTGTTTGTCGCCGCGCATCTCGGCTGGCAATGGGTGTTCATCGTGCTTTCGGCATTTGTGCTTTTGATGCTGGCGGTTTCCGCGTGGGTGCTGCCGGAAGGCCATGAACCCGACCGCAGCATTTCACTGCGACCCGCGCCCATCCTGCGCAACTACGTCAGCGTGTTGCGCGAACCGCAGTTCCTCACCTATGCGCTATCCGGCGCGTTCGCTTTTTCGGGGTTGCTGGTTTACGTGGCGAGTTCGCCGATTGTTTTTATGGAAGTCTTCCACGTCAGCCAGCAGCAATTCGGCGCGATCTTTGCCGGCCTGTCCGTCGGCTTCATCGGCAGCAATCAAATCAACGTCCTGCTGCTCCGCAAATTCACGAGCGAACAAATTTTTCGCGCGACGCTGCTCGTGGAATGTCCGGTGGCGCTGCTGTTTTTGGTGGGAACCATCAACGGCTGGTTCGGCCTGCCAGCGACGCTAGTGCTGCTCTTCATCTCACTGTCCGCGCTGGGGCTGGGTTTTCCAAATGCCGCCGCCCTCGCGCTCGTGCCGTTCGACCACAATATCGGCAGCGCCGCCGCCATGCTGGGCTTTTTGCAAATCGGCGTGGCCGGCGTGGCCTCGGCGAGCATCGGCGTTTTCAATTCCCACACCCTGATGCCCGTTACGCTGGCGCTGGCGGCGACGTCATGGATTGGCCTCGCGATTCTGCTCATCGGCAAACGCCGCATCCCGCAACTGCGCTTTGTCGAGGAAAAAGACGCGCATCCGTTGGGGCATTGAATCACTTCAGCGCGGGTGGTTACAAAGATTTTGCTCCGGCCGGAGCGGTGAAGCGGCGCTTGCGGCCGTAACCTAATTGTAACTTTTACGACGCAATTGTCCGGCATATCCTGCGAGATATGAATCCGGCTGACTTGTTCGCCCACGAAGAAAACCCCGTCACCCTCGCGGCGGGCGAGACGCTGTTTCGGGCCGGCGATGCCGCCGACTGCATGTTCGTCGTGCTCGAAGGTTCGCTCAACGTGCTCGTTGGCGACAAGATCGTGGAAAATTCCCAGCGCGGCGCCATCCTTGGCGAAATGGCTTTGGTGGATAACACTCCGCGCGGCGCGACCGTCCTGGCCGTGACGCCCAGCAAACTCGCAAAAGTTGACGCGCGCCGCTTCCAACGTCTCATCCAGCAAAATCCTTTCTTCGCCATGCACGTCATGAAGGAACTCGTGGACCGCATCCGCGCGATGAACAAACTTCTCGCTGGCGGCTGAAATCGCCAAAGTCATAAAATCTAACTCCGCAGGATTGCAGGATCCAATTTCCCCGTTTGCTCAACCCGCAGTTGCTGGAATCGCAGAGTAGGCTAGTGTGTCAGCGCTGTGAAGATTCTCATCACCGGAGCCAACGGTTACATCGGCCGACGCCTGATTCCCGTGCTGCTGGAACAGGGGCATGAACTTTTCTGTTGCGTGCGCGACAAGGCGCGGTTCGACTGGCATCAGAAGCACGAACGCCTGCACACCCTTGAACTGGATTTTCTCAAAGCGGATTCGGCGGTGACATTTCCCCAAGACCTCGACGTCGCGTTCTACCTCATTCACTCGATGAACAGCGTCATTGGCGATTTTGCCGCGCCGGAGCGTCAGTCGGCCAACCGTTTCTGCAAATTGCTGGAACCAACCGCTTGCCGCCAGATTGTCTATCTCAGCGGCATCGTAAATGGGGAAAAGCTTTCCACGCATCTCTCCTCGCGGCTTGCCGTCGAACAAATTTTGCGCGCGAGCCGGATTCCCTGCACCGTGTTGCGCGCCGGCATCGTGGTGGGTTCCGGCAGCGCTTCGTTCGAGATCATCCGCGACCTTGTGGAAAAATTGCCGGTGATGATCGCGCCGAAATGGTTGCAAACCCGTGGCCAGCCCATCGCCGTCCGCAACGTCATCCAGTTTCTCATCGGCGTGATGTTGCGCGAAGAAACTTTCAATCGCGACTTCGACATCGGCGGCCCAGAAGTCCTGACCTACCGGCAGATGCTCACGCAATTCGCCGACGTGCGCGGTTTGCGGCGGCTCATCATCACCGTGCCGGTCATGACGCCGCGCCTGTCCTCCTACTGGCTTTACTTCATCACCTCCACCTCGTTTGCGCTAGCGGCCAATCTCGTGGACAGCATGAAGATCGACACCATCCCGCGCAAAAACGATCTCGCCGAACAACTTGGCATCACGCTCATCACCTACAAGCAAGCCGTGGCGCTCGCGCTGGAACGCATCGAATCCGGCAACGTTATTAGCGGCTGGAAAGATTCCTTCGCCTCGTCCCGCGCGAGCCTGACGCTGATGCACTCGGCCAATGTGCCGCAGCACGGCTGCTTCAAAGATATGCGGACGCGCAGCATCACTGGTCGCGTGGAAGCCGTCTGGCAACGCGTCTGGAGCATCGGCGGCGATACCGGCTGGTATTACGGCGACTGGCTGTGGGAATTGCGCGGCGTCATGGACAAAATGGCCGGCGGCGTGGGCCTGAACCGTGGCCGCACGCACGTCAATGACATCGAAGTGGGCGACGCGTTGGATTTTTGGCGCGTGCTCGTGGCGGACAAGCCAGCCAAACGGCTCCTGCTCTTCGCCGAAATGCGTCTGCCCGGCGAAGCGTGGCTGGAATTTCAGATTGTCCCGACCAAGGACGGCGACCAGCTCATCCAGACCGCCACCTTTCGCCCGCGCGGCGTTTTGGGTCGGCTTTACTGGTATTCGGTGCTGCCCTTGCACCATTTCGTTTTCAACGGCATGATCGATGCACTGAGCCGGAAGGATTGACCGGAGCGCGGCGTTCACGCCGCTTCAGTGTTCGCCAAACAGAACGCTCGAATCTTTTGTGAGTCTCACTACAATCAGTCATTGAAGCGGCGTGAACGCCGCGCTCGTCTGATGGAATCGTCGAAGCCAATTCGCCGCACACCGCCGAAGAATCTTGGTTTGCTCGAACTCATTCGCGCGAAACGCGAATGGGATTGGAAACCATCCGTTGCCGAGTTGAAGAAAGGATTTCGCGGCTGGCATCAACGCGGATTTCTGCCGCACTTCGACGCGCCGGGTGTCACGCAGTTCGTCACGTTTCAACTTCACGATTCGTTTCCGGTCACGCGTCGCGCGGAATTTGAGTCGCTTCTGAAAGAGGCGGATGATTCCGTCAAACGCCGAAAGCTCGAAGCTTGGTTGGATCGTGGTCACGGTGAGTGCTGGCTTCGGCGGCGGGAAGTGGCCGAACTCGTTGAGAAGATTTTGCTCGAAGGCGATGGACACGACTATCGGATGCAAGCGTGGGTGATCATGCCGAATCATGTGCATCTGGTCGTGGATGTTTGGGACGTGCCGCTCGTCAAGCTGATCAACGGTTGGAAGGGCAAGTCATCGCGGTTGGCGAATCAGCTTTTGAATCGCAGCGGGAAATTCTGGCAGGAGGATTACTACGACACTCTCATCCGCGACGAAGCGCATTTGAAACGTGCCATCCGTTACACCGAACAGAATCCCGTGAAAGCGTTTCTGACAAAAGCCGCGGGCGATTGGCTGTGGAGCAGCGCCCGTCATCGCGATGAATATGAACGCCTGCCGTGGCAGCGCGATAAATAGGAGCGCGACCTTCAGGTCGCTTCAACGTGCGAATCGACGAGGGCGTTGGAAGATTTTTGCGCGTGCTGGTGTGCGTGAGTTGAAGCGGCGTGAACGCCGCGCTCCGGGGGCGAATTTGGGGAACGGTTTCCCAGGGTAGTCGCTCCTCGCCTGTCCGGCTCGGACCGCCAACCCGGGGCTGATGGATTTGAATCCCGTTGGGATTCGCGGACGGAGCGCGACCTTGAGGTCGCTTCAACGCACGGATTGCGAGGGCGTTGAACAATTCTTGCGCGTGCTGACATGCGTGAGTTGAAGCGGCGTAAACGCCGCGCTCCGAGCGCGAGCGCGAGCGCCGTCAGGCGCGGCATAGTTGTAGCCTCCAAAATCAAACAAGGTTTCAAGCTCCGTCAGGAGCGGAATAGGCCGCCCTGACGGGACTGAGAAATGGGGTGGCGCGGATGGCGACAAAGATTTCGCTCCTGACGGAGCTAGTATTCTGAAAGTTAAACTTTCAAATTCAAAATTGTAACCGTTGCCACCATTCCTTGCTTGTTGGAAAAATTAAATTGGCGAGGTAACGGTGGATTAACAAAAATCCGCATTGGCCATTGACGGAATTCGTCTTTGAGTAATTTCTGAATTGCATCAGCATAACTCTTGAGCCGCCGAAAGAGTTGTTTGGAAAATTTCTCTTCTGCATCTAATCCGTAAGTCTCTGTAAAATCTTGTAATGAGTCTGAGGGGAAAAGAACGAAGCCCTGCTCATCAAGGGGTTCTCGTAAAAATATAAGCGGATCATCTACAAAGGAGAAAATTTGTTCCCGGTTTCGCCTGGCCACCAAAAATTCTGAAGGATGTTTCTGCCGAAATTCCGAATCCAGTTCAAGACGACCATATCTAACTTCGCGCCTCAATTGATTATCGAGCCTGATTTCCTCTAAATAATCTGGCTTTAGCGTTTTCTGTCGCCTGTGTTCCCTATCCCATCTTTGACGGAATTGGTCTGACATATTCCGATTGATGTAACTGATTTAATTCTTCGCCCCCGCCAGCTCTTCTTCGAAGTCTACGATTTCCTTAATCTGGACGAGGAACCAGCGGTCGATTTTCGTGAGGTTGAAAATCTCCTCGATGGTGAAGCCGGCGCGCAGGGCGTGGCGGATGAAGAAGATGCGTTCGGCGTTGGGCACGCTCAGTTTGCGGCTGATGACG
>Ga0007855_1000460_pt1 | contig 13006 bp, 8 predicted proteins | sample CryBogCBH01Aug08_FD_71230 | JGI IMG/M metagenome (GOLD analysis project Ga0007855, IMG submission 71230) | Freshwater microbial communities from Crystal Bog, Wisconsin, USA - CBH01Aug08 | ecosystem: Environmental > Aquatic > Freshwater > Lake | place: Crystal Bog, Wisconsin, USA | collected...
AAAATTGTTTGGGAGTGGCACGTCTGGGATCACCTCATCCAAAACTCCGACCAAGCCAAACCCAACTACGGCGAACCCTCCTCGCATCCCGAACGGGTCGACGTCGCCTGCAACGGCCGCGCCACGCCCGCGTTTTGGAACCACATGAACTCGCTTGACTACAATCCCGCGCTCGACCAGATCGTGCTCAGCGCCCGTGGTTGCAACGAAATTTGGATGATTGATCACAGCACCACGACCAAAGAAGCCGCCGGGCATACCGGTGGCAAGCAGGGCAAAGGCGGCGACCTCATTTATCGCTGGGGTAATCCCGCCGCCTACGGTCGCGGCACGATGAGCGACAAACAACTCGTCCAGCAACACGATGCGGAATGGATTCCCGACGGTTATCCCAGGGCCGGCCACATGACCATCTTCAACAACGGCTACGATCGCGGTTGGTCGAGCATCGAGGAAATCGTGCTGCCGGTGGATTCTGCCGGCCACTACCTCCTCGCACCGGGCAAAGCCTATGGCCCCGCTAAACCGGTCTGGCATTACGAAGCAAAAAATCGCACCGACTTTTTCTCGTCGGAAATTTCCGGCGCGCAACGGCTGCCCAACGGCAACACGTTGATCTGCGCCGGCATTGTGGGCAACCTCTTCGAAATCACACCGACCGGCGAGATGGTCTGGCAATACGTCAACCCGATGGTGCGCGGCGGCATTCTGGCGCAGGGCGAAAATCCCGGCAAAGACATGCGTGGTCATTTGTGGAACGCTGTCTTCAAGGTCCGCCGTTACGCGCCCAACTATCCCGGCCTCGCGGGCTGCGACCTCACACCGAAAGGTGTCATCGAATTGCCGGCCTCGATGAAAGGTAAAACTGGCCTGGAGAACATGACTGAAGCCCAACGTCCCGACCGTGGTCCCGGCGGCCAGCGCCCGGATCGTCCGCCGCGCTGAAAATTTTTTACCGCAAAGGCGCAGAGGCGTGGAAGAATCGCTGAAATTCTTTCGGGCTGATTCCACCTTTGGTTTGGAACTACAGGCATCAGACACGGCAGCAATCCGGTGGCACCAAGGATTCCATTGCCCGACGTCACATTTGTGTTAAGTTGAGGGCCATTCAGCGGCATGACTATTAAAATCATCGCTTTGATTTTTTCAGCGGTTCGGCCTTTGCGCCTGTCATACACCATTACGGCTTGGCTCATATTGGTGGGGACTGCCCGGCTTCACGCCCAGGATCATGTCGTGCCCTTCAATGTCAGCGACGCGGGCGTGAGCAAGGCCATCACCAACTGGGGGATTGATACGGGTTGGTCTGACCCAAACAACATGCAACGCGGGCTGATTTGGATGGGCACCAACAACGTGACCATCGTGCGCATGGGCTTTTATATTGATACGCCGTTGACGAACGGTGCAACAATCTGGACGAGCGATGTCTCTACCAACGACAAGGCGCTAATGCAGACCGAAACCAATATCGCTGCCATGGCCACGGCAGCGACCCGCTGGGATATTATTCCCAACAGCAGCATTCACTCGTGGTATTCGAACGGAGTGAATCGGATTTATCCCGACCGCTGGGCGGCGGCGATTTCCGCGTGCCAAAAGTATTACAATCATAGCATTTGGGCCGTCGAGGGCTTTAACGAACCGGACAATTTGGGGGCTGGGGAAGGCAGCCAGCAAGATCTCTACAACGTTTTCACAAACCTACAGGGGCTGACGAATTTTTCCGGCGCGCTCATGGAAGGCGGCAGCGCATTGAACACCGATGTAGCCATCTCCTGGTTCCAGCCGCTTTGTCCCCGCGTGGCCATCGGATCAACCCACTGTCTGGCCGGGAGTGCGCAGCATTATATTGATTTCATCAACACCGTGACGGCGAGCAATTGCATACCGTTCAATCCGGAAATGCACAATGTCGGCGAGGCCATTTTGGGCGTGAACTACGGATTGCAGGGCGGGATTTGGTGGGGTTCGGCGGAAAGAACGCGCGGTGAGTTTGTCAAAGCCTGCCAAGGGAGACGGCTTGGCTATGCGGATGATTTGACCAAATACACCGTGGCGGCGGTCTATCGCTCGCCGAGCAACTCGGTGCAGGCGTTTGTGGCGGGAACGGAACGCACTTCCGACACCACGACCTATCAGTTCTTCGCCAAAGACCGCGATGTCTTTTACGATGGCAACGGACCACAGCGCGCCTATTCCGTCACCTTTCCGGGGTCGCCCAACTATGGCGGGAGTTCCGGTTTGGAAAGGGTGGTCAACGTCACTTGGGGAGCGGATGTGCAACCGGCCATCGCCGGCCGGTATATCATCGTCAATCACAACAGTGGCAAGGTGCTCGAAGTTCCTGGTAGCAGCACCAACAACGGCGTCGTGCTTGACCAAACGACTTACACCGGCGCGGCCAACCAGCAATGGGAAGTGTATTCATTGCCCAACAATTTCGGCGGCGATGCGAGTTATTACACGATCATCAACGCCAGTTCCGGCGTGACCGCCGACGTGCAAGGTTGGTCTTACGCCAACGGCGCAGTCATTCAACAATGGAACGGGGGAACAAACATTTTTGAAAACTGGATTCTGCAATACACCACCAACGGCTGGTTCAAAATCCGCACGCGCTACTGCAACAAGGTCATGGGCGTGAATGGTGCCTCAACCGCCAATGGAGCGACTATCCAGCAATGGGATGACACCGGCACTCTGGATCACGAATGGCGGCTCATACCCGCCACGGTCGCAAGCTACGAATTCATCGCGCCCGACGCGCCGACGCTGGTGACGGCCACGGCCAACGCGGTTTCGGTGCAACTGAATTGGAAAACCAACAGCGAAGCCGATCTCGCCAGCTACACCGTTCTCCGCAGCACGACGAATGGCGGGCCTTATGACATCGTTGCGCGCGGACTCACCACCAATTCCTTCACCGACAAATCCGCGAACCTCGCCCAAAATTATTACTACGTCGTGAAGGCCGTTGACAAATCGTTGAACACTTCCGCGAATTCGTCGCAAGTCGTCGCGCAGCCGACGGCCAACAGGACGCTCATCGCAAAATATTCCTTCGACGGAAATGTTGGTGACAGTTCCGGCAACGCCAATCATCCCATCGTCACCAACGGCACGCCGTCGTATGTTGCTGGCAAGTTCGGTTCAGCGTTGACGTTTGATGGTTCGAGTCAAAGTTTGCTGCTGCCGGCGAACCTGCTAGCGGGCGTGACGAATTTCACCTTTGGTGCGTGGGTGTATTGGAACGGCGGCAATGCGTGGCAGCGCATCTTTGATTTTGGAAACGACACGACATCTTACATGTTTCTATCGCCAAGTTCGGGCAACAGCACCTTGCGTTTCTCGACCACCACCAACGGCGGGTGGTGGGAACAATGGGTGGAAACGTCGCCCTTGGCCTCAAATCAATGGGTGCATGTTGCCGTCACGCGCAACGGCACCACGGCAAAGCTCTACACCAATGGCGTGCTCGCGGCGCAGAACACGGTGAATATTCCGCCTGCAAATTTTAATCCCGCGCTGAATTACCTCGGCAAGAGCCAGTTTCCAGCCGACCCGCTATTCAACGGACGTTTAGACGAGGTTTATCTTTACAACTACGCCTTGAGCGACGCGGAAATCGCGCGGCTGACGAACAACGTGCCGCCGCCACCGAATGTTCCCACGACACTGGCCGCGACATTCGCGGGGAACCATCTGAATTTCTCATGGCCGTCAAATTATCTTGGCTGCCGGTTGGAATCGAATTCCATCAGCCTCATCGCGACCAATGCCTGGTTCACCGTTGGCGGATCGGCATCAACAAATCAAGCGACCATCCCGGTCAATCCTCTCAGATCAAATGTCTTTTTTCGGCTAAACTATCCTTGATTTTCAATACTCCTCGGCAAAGTTGAAGTTAGCCTGAATTCTTTTGCAAACAAAAAACAGCCTCCATTTCTGGAGGCTGTCGCGTTTTCTAGTTTGAATTGTATGCCCGCCGTGGCTCACGGCTTACGGCTTCGGTGTTGCTGCCGGTGTCGGCTGGTTCGAGCTGGCCTGGCTGGCCGAGGTGTCAACGATGATTCGCGCATTGTTGTAGTCGCTCACGAACTTGGCGTTGGTGGACTGGAATTGCCCGATCAGGCCGTCGAGAATTTCCGACAGCGTTTCGTCCGCCGCATCAAACTCGTCGCTCAACTGCTTCGTCACCGTTGCGCCGGCAGCCGGATTAAACTTTTTTAATGGAATTTCGTCTGGTCTGTTAATGTTCTGCGGGCAAAGTTTTTCCATGAAAATCATTTTGAATGGTTTGTGGCTCGGCTCGTTCGCATTGCTGCTCGCCACATCCGCTTCCGCCTACGAACGTCTGCAAGGCCCAACGGAGTTGCTTTTCTGCGACACGAACCAAGCGCAGTCCGGCTACACGCTGTTCGGCGTCGGCAATCGGACTTACCTGCTCGACCTGCAAGGCCGCGTGCTTCACACCTGGCCCGTCGGCACAAATCCGCATTTGCTGGAAAACGGCAATGTCCTCGACGCGTCGAAGGATGATCCGAGTGGTTTTCAAGGTTTCAAGGAAGTGGACTGGGACGGCCACACGGTCTGGGAATACACCGAGAAGCGCGCGGACTACGCGCCGCATCACGATTGGGTGCGCATCTTCAACAAAAAGCTCAACGCACCGACCACGCTCTATATTGCTAACAAATCCATCTCGTATGATGATGCCGTCGCCGCCGGCGGCGACCCGCAGAAAGTTTCAATGGAGGGTGGCCAGATGGACGCCATCGTGGAGGTAGATATGCAGGGCACCGTGATTTGGGAATGGTGTTTCTTCGATCATGTCGTGCAGGATTTGGACGAGATGAAACCGAACTACGTCGGTGCGGGCAAAACCATCGCGGATTATCCGGGTCGTATTAATCTCAACATGCCCGGCAAGCCGCTGCGGCGCGACTGGCTGCATTGCAATACGCTTGATTACAACGCGACGTCGGGCCATCTCGTCATCAATTCCGTGCAGGGCGAACTTTACGTGGTTGACCACGACGGGACGTTTATTGCCGGAGATGCCAAGGCCAGCACCGCCAAGGCAGCAAGTGCTGCGGGAGATTTTCTCTATCGCTTCGGTGATCCTGCGCGCTACGGCCAGGGCGAGCCGCCGAAGATTTTGGAGAACTGGGACAACGCGACGACCGGCGACAAGCAGATGGGCGGCTCGCATCACGTCTCGTGGATTCCGCCGGGCCTGCCGGGCGCGGGTCATCTGCTGGTCTTCAACAACGGTCAGTATCTCTACCAGCGCACGCCGGGTTCTTCGATTCTCGAAATCAATCCGTGCCTTGACGCGGATGGCCGCGACACCGGCAAATATGTGAATCCGCCTGTCGCCGGCTATCGTCGCGAAACTTACGACAAAGACACGCATAACCAGCCGCGTCAGATCTCCAAGCAAATCGTCTGGAGCTATCGCTCGCAGAACAGCCACGGCTTTTTCAGCCACATCGGCGGCAGCGCGCAACGATTGTCGAACGGAAACACTTTCATCTGCTCCGACACCGAAGGTCATTTCTTCGAAGTCACCACCGCCGGCAAGCTGGTGTGGGAATACATCAATCCGGTGACGCGCGATTTCGGCACGGTGAAAGTGTTGTCCGACGCGCTGCCGATGGTGAACAGCGCCTTCCGCGCGTTTCGCTTCGCGCCGGATTTCCCCGCGTTCAAAGGCCGCGAATTGAAACCACTCGGCACGATCACTGATGCCTTTGCGCAACCGCCACACCCGAAGCGGCCACCCGACGACAATGATCCCAATCGCGGCGGCGGCAGGCGCGGTGGCGGTCGCGGCGGCGATAATCCGGACGCCCGTCCTCCGCGTGACGATCAACGCGGTGGAAACCGTTCCCAGCCATAACCAGACTCGGGCTTGTGCGCAAATCATCCAACTCAACTTTAACTCATAAAGAAAATGAAGCCGTTTACATTTCATTCCAATCGCCGAAAATTTCTTGGTGCACTCGCCTCAACGCTGGCGTGGCTTTCTTTGCCAAGCTTCGCGCAAGACAACAATCCGCCACGAAAAAAGAAAGGGGGACAAGGTGGCGGCGGGGGTGGTGGTCGCGGGCGACGGGGCGCTCAGGATTATGTGTTGCCGCTGGAACTCGCGGCGTTCAGTTGGCTGTCGCTTGTGCTCGGTCGCGTCACCGACAGGTCGGTCACCGTAAGCGCCGTGGCGAAAGAAAACATCGAAGGATTTTTTGAATACGGGACTATTGCTGGAACTTACTCGAAAAAAACAGAGTTGTTAAAATTTGCGGCGACAAGGCCAGTTGAAGCTGCGTTAGAAAATCTTCAGCCCAACACGCAGTATTTTTACCGGCTGCAATTTCGCAAGCCCGGCGAAACCGACTTCACCGCGCGACCAGAAGGCCAGTTTCACACGCAGCGCGCCGCCGGCAGCAGCTTCACTTTTGCAATCCAGGGAGATTCGCATCCTGAACGTCCGCAGATGAGTGAGCCGAATCTGTATGCACGCACGCTGCTAAACGCGGCCAAAGACAAACCGGATTTTTACATATGCATGGGCGATGATTTTAGCGTCGCACCAATTCGCGAAGTGAGTTTTGAATCCGTCGCCGCGCGCTACACACTGCAACGTCCATTCCTCGGCCTGATTGCGCAATCTGCTCCAGTATTTTTGCTGAACGGCAATCACGAGCAGGCGTCGCTCTTCAATTTCAATCAGGCCGACGAACGGCATATGGTCGCGGTCCATGCGCAAAACGCCCGCAATCAATTTTTCCCGACGCCCGCACCAGACAAATTTTATTCCGGCGACACGCAATCGCTCGCCGGCATCGGGCTGCGCAAGGATTTTTGCGAGTGGACTTGGGGTGACGCGCTGTTCGTCATTCTCGACAACTACTGGCATTCGCCCGCACAGGTGGACAGCGGGTTTCGCGAGCAGGAAGCCGGCGGTGGCAAAGGCGGCGGACGCGGTCAACGCGATTGGTGGGCGCTCACGCTAGGCGACGCGCAGTATCAGTGGTTCAAGCGCACGCTCGAAACGAGCAAGGCGAAATATAAATTTGTCTTCGCGCATCATGTCATGGGTTCAGGTCGCGGCGGCATTGACCAATCCGAATTTTACGAGTGGGGTGGATACGGACATAACGGCACTTACGAATTCAAAACGCGCCGGCCGAATTGGGAACTGCCCGTGCACCAGCTCATGGTTAAGCACGGCGTCACGATTTTTTTCCAAGGCCACGATCACCTTTTTTGCCGGCAGGAGCGCGATGGCATCATTTATCAGGAAGTGCCCATGCCCGCAGACCATGGTTATATGGCCTACAACGAGAAGCGTTACGAGTCCGGCGTGAAGTTGCCCAACTCCGGCCATCTGCGTGTGACCGTCTCGTCGGAAAATGTAAAAGTAGAATACGTCCGTAGCTTTTTGCCGAAGGATGAGACCGCGCAGAACAAGACCGGCGACATCGCGCACAGCTACACGGTCAAATCCAAATCCCTCCATGCGTAGAATTTCATACTGTTTGCTGTCGGCGGCTCTTGCGTTTTGTTTGCTGACAACTTACGGTCAAAGTGAACGGCCAAAAGGCGATCACGGCCATCGGGCACCTTCGGGCACGAATTTTTTCAACGTCACCGTTCCGGCGCATGATTTCGATTTGATTCTCGCGCGTCCGGAGAGTCATTCCATCACAATCAGCGCGCTGGCATATTGCGACATAACAGCGTGCGTGGCTTACGGAAAGCAATCCGGCGCTTGCACGGATCAGACTCCTTGGCGGAGATTCAAAGCCGGCGAGCCGGTCGAGTTTGTCCTCGGATCATTACAGCCCGACGCGAAATATTATTACCGATTCCGCTGGCGACCCGCTGGCGCAACGCAATTCACCGCCAGCCCGGAATATACTTTCCAGACGGCGCGACCGTCTGGCAGCACCTTCACGTTCACCATGACGGCGGATGTGCATCTGGATGAACACACCAGCTCGGAAGTGTATGAGCAATCGCTCGCCAACATCCGCGCTGATAAGCCGGATTTTCACATTGATCTCGGCAACCTCTTCATGACCGACAAGCACGCCACGCGCGACGAGGCGGCACGCCAGTATCTCGCGCAGCGTTTTTATCTCGGACAGTTCGGATCGTCCGTACCGCTGTTCCTGGCGCTCGGAGTGCACGACGGCGAGAGCAGACGAAATGATAATGGTTCATCCGACAGCCTGGCGGCCTGGTCGAATGCCATTCGCAAAAGATATTTCCCGAATCCGGTGCCGGATGCTTTTTACAGCGGCAATTCAATTCCAAAGCCTCCGAGCGGTTTGCTCGAAAATTATTTCGCGTGGACATGGGGAGATGCGCTCTTTGTGGTGCTTGATCCGTATCGCTATTCGCTTTTGGCGCGTGGCAGCGCGACCGACGGCTGGGCTTGGTCGCTTGGTCGCGAGCAATACGACTGGCTCACTAGGACGCTTGCGACAAGCGGGGCAAAATACAAATTCATTTTCATTCACAATATGCTCGCGGGTGATCAAGCCTCGCGCGGCGGAGTGGAGATTGCCGGTTTCAACGAATGGGGTGGAAAAAACTTAGACGGAACGGAAGGCTTTGCGACGCATCGTCCCGGCTGGCCGATGCCGGTGCATCAACTCCTTTTGAAGAATCACGTCACCGCCGTGTTTCGCGCACACGATAATTTTTACGCGCGACAGGAGCTGGATGGCCTACCCTACATCATGATTCCGCAGCCGAGCTTTGCCGGCAATGACCGCATCCGCGACCTGCAAAACTACGGCTACAAGCAGGGGGTTTTTCAAGGTAACTCCGGTCATGTGGGAGTCACGGTTACACCAGATAAAATTGTAGTGAATTACGTAAAATCCTCGGCCAAAGCATTCGTGGCGGACACATATGTAAAATTCCCTCTTTAAATATCATTCCCAACTAAGATCCGATCAAACACTTCCGCAGCAGGGGACGCGCCTGCTGGTGGCCAGTTTTCCAGCCCCACAGGGACTTTGGGATAATGTCGCTTCCTTCGCTAAATGAAATTATAGGCTCTTGGTCTATTGGCCAACTCTTCGTCCAGACCATCAGTGCGGGGCGGCGTCTCATGCCGCACAACATCGCGCACTTAGCGCTTACGGTTATTCCTTGACGTCGCCCAAGGCTCGCTGAATCCGATCTTTCACGATCTGCACCCCTTCCGCTACCCGCGCCTTGTAGGCGTCGGTCATCGTGACATTGCCGGGGGTTAAGAGGACGTATTTGACCTCCACCGGGGTGCCAAGCGCGTTGCCTAAACTGAATTTGTTGAGGGCTTCGGTCTTGTATTCCAAGGCTTTGTAATAGATCTGGGTTTCGTGGTCTTTAGCTTGCCCCACGCTAATAAACACCTGCCGCTTCCCGGCACTGGTGGCGAGATAAGTGCTGAATTCCTGCACGGCCTCAATGAGAAAACATTCCGGTTCCGGGGATTTGACTGCGACCAATTTGAAGGCAGGTTGCCCGCCTTGAAACGCGAGCGCAATCGCCTGCGCAACCCCCTTTGCCGGTTTAGTAGTAAGCAAGGTGCCGGTGGCGAAATAATCGGTTCCCGTTTGCCACGCCGTGGCATCGGTGAAAACTCTTTTGGGACGTTGCAACCGTTCCAATTGTCGCCGCGCGTATTGTTTCGGTTCTTCGGCTTCATATTGGGCCTGCAACTGGGAGATTTCGGCATTGCCGGGATTTTGGTTCGCGGCCGCTGCCAGTATTTTATCGGCCCCGATATAATCGCCGGTGCCGGCCAATTTTTTAGCCTGTTGGATGGCCAACTGACTATTGACTTGCCGTTGTAAGTTTAGCGCGGCGGCGTTATCTGGTTCGGTGCGGAGCATTTCCTGCAAACCAGCGCCAGCATGGACAAAATCCCCCTTGGCAATATCTTGTTGCATGGTGTTCATGGCGTCGGCATAGGCCAAACTGGTCAATCGCGTCCGCACCACATTAGTCTGGTCCCCATAGATATTAACCCCCACATTCGCCACCTCGTAGCCTGGTAATTGCAATTGAAACTGAATAGTTTGCGGGGTCAGGTCGGGCACGATGAGGGGAGTTGTGCCAAGATAATCCCCCTGATCGTTATGGACTTGGGCGCCGGCGGGTACCGACTCTAATTGTACCGCCCCGAAAACGAAATTACAGGGCATGTCGAGCGTTTGATTTTCGCGAATGGTTAATTCGCTTTTCAGTTCATGCCGGTGGGTGGTAGCGATCAATTGATAATTGCCTACCGGCAGGTTGACCACCGTCGCGGGCGTCACGCCACTTTCAATCACATTGCCCGATGCCTCCAGTACTCGGAACGCCGTTTGGTCATAATTGCCAGTCACATGGAGTGATCCGAAATGGGGGTCGAAATAGCAACTGGCCGCTTCGTTCTCTAACACCGCCACCGATTGTGATTTTATCCAATGCGGGTATTCGGCTTGAATCTGGTAGGTGTCCGTCGGCACGGTAATGTTTTTTGTGGATGCATCACTAAGCACTTGATTGTATTCGGGGCCATTGATGGTAAATCGGATTGCGCCATTCGGCGCATGGAGATGCAACTGCCCAGTGGCCCGCTGTAACGCAATCGTCGCCAGATCGCGCTCGCCATACCAAGCGAAGAAATTGGTGCGCCACGGAACGAGCTTGGATTGCTCGATGGCCAAGGTGTGGAAACCGAGCGAGATCTTCTGGCCGTTACTAACCGGTTGCCCATCCAAGGTGGCTTTAATCCACTCCCCCTGCCAATTGGGCGGCGACATGATGGTAAAGAGAAGCCGCGTTCGCTGGATCATGATGGTATGATAACGGTAGCCAAACAAACTCATGACGAAGAGACTGCCTAGCAACAACGGTCGCAGAAGGAAGGACCAACTTGAACGGTGGTTTAGCGGGGAAGGCATAAGCGGTTAGGGTGCAAGGTTGGTCTGGCGGAAGGGAGTTTTCGGCCAGAGGAATTTTTGTGGTTGACCGGGACGCATGGGCGCGGTCATAATTCATTCTTATTCACGGATATGTTTATCGCAAAGTCAAAACAAATCCATGACGAAGTGTTGAATCATTGGATCGCCTCCGCCGACAACTTCGCCTATAACCCTCAGGAATTTTACGAGCAGGTCAAACGCCAACTCGCCGCCATCAAGGTGCCCGGCTTGGAAGTTTCGCAAGTGGACTATGCCGAAGGTGGAATCTTGTCTTCCAACCGGGTATATTTGCGTCTGATTCGGGAACGACTGGCTTTTGACATTTGTGCCGCCCCCTTTGGCACCCGTTATTTTTTCTCCTGCCGCACGGTGTATTCACCCGCCATGCTAAAACTTTCGGACCTGGTTTTTATGCTGATTTACGCGGCGATTCTTTGGCAACTTTTGTTTTCTTATCTGGGTTTTTATTTGGGCATGCTAGCCTTATTGGGAATCTTTCTGACTCTGGGGACAATGTTACAAACGGTGGTAGCAAAAGGGCTGGCGGACATAGACGCAGCGCTGCTGAAAATACCGGGCTTGGGTCCCGTTTACGAACGCTTTTTTCGCAAGGAAACCTATTATCGGCAAGATACGCGCATGATGTATTTGGATACGATTCCGGCACTGGTGCAGGCCGTGGCGGATGAAATCACCGGCAGCAAAGGGGTGAAATTAATTCGGGAATATCAAACGGCGCCAATTTTGGGTGACCTTTACAAACCCCTGCCACCGCGGTCACCGGCTCGGGCGGAAAAATAAATAGGGTCGCATGCCCACCGTCCACGAACATTTTTCGGAACAGTTTCAAAAATGGGAAGTGCGCGGTCGCGGGTGGCAATTGTTTGACCACCCGATCTATCCCGAACCACCGTTTGCCCCTTGCCAGTACCGTTCCATGACGGAGCCACCGTTGGCGGATGCCGGACGCAGCCACACATTTCTCAGTTCCTTGATGGAGCGCTGGAGTCAGCAATTGAGTCTCCCCGCCGAACGTCCGGAACTCCCGGAAGTGGCGGATGCTTCGGCGGAACCTACGCCCGCACTGTGGGATCGGGACTCGCTAGTCGAATTGCAAATGTCATTGCCGGATGATTTTAATCCAGGCCGGGATGCGATCACCCAATTTTTTCATGGACTAAGTCTGTGTCGGGAACCGGTGGCGTTTGAGTTAGTCGGTAACCACCACCGGGTAGTGGCTCAATTTGCGGTAGGCGAAGATGACTTAGCCCTCGTTCGCAGGCAATTGCAGGCGGCGTTCCCTGAGGTGCAATTCACGGAACGACGGACCACTTTGCCGGCTAATTGGAACACAAGCAGTGGTAACGAGGCGTTCGCCGTGGAATTCGGGTTGAAGGAAGAATTCATGCTGCCGTTGGCGGTCAGCAAGCTTGATCCGTTCGTCGCTATCGTAGCCGCGCTCGCGGAATTGCAGGCGGGAGAACTAGCCTTGTTTCAAGTCCTTTGGCAGCCGGTGCAAAACCTGTGGGCGGAAGCCATCACCCAATCCGTCACGACCGCCGACGGCAAGCCCTTGTTCGTCAATGCCCCCGAACTCGCGGTGGCGGCGGAAAGAAAAATATCCTTCCCGTTGCACGCCGTGGTCGTGCGCATTTTGGCCCGGACCAGCCAGCGCCGCCGGCTTTATGAAATCGCCCGCGAACTGGCCAGTGCGCTGCACGGCTTTTCCCACCCTCATGGCAATGCTCTGATCCCCCTCGAAAACGATGAGTATCCTCACATCGAGCATTTAGAAGATGTGCTTTGCCGGCGTTCCCGGCGAACGGGAATGATTTTAAATAGCGAAGAGTTGGCTGGCTTTGTCCACCTGCCCTCCAATGCCGTCCGCTCGCCCGCCTTATTGCGGGACGCCGGTCAGACCAAGGCCGTACCTGATTTTCTACGCCAGCCGACGGACTTCGTCCTCGGGGACAATGAAAACAATGGGGACTCCGTTTCGGTTTATCTCACGCCCGACCAGCGCGTGCGCCACA
>Ga0007855_1000468_pt1 | contig 12797 bp, 13 predicted proteins | sample CryBogCBH01Aug08_FD_71230 | JGI IMG/M metagenome (GOLD analysis project Ga0007855, IMG submission 71230) | Freshwater microbial communities from Crystal Bog, Wisconsin, USA - CBH01Aug08 | ecosystem: Environmental > Aquatic > Freshwater > Lake | place: Crystal Bog, Wisconsin, USA | collected...
CCGAAATACGTCATCATCAAAAAAGGTTCGCACGGCTCGGTGCTCTCCGGCCCGAAAGGCGTGTTCATCTGCCCCGCGTATCCGCTGCACACCGTCGAAGACCCGACCGGCGCGGGTGATTCCTTTGTCGGTGGCATGATGGGTTTTCTCGCCACGGCCAGAGGTTCGATTGATGCGAACATCCGCCGCGCGATGGTTTACGGCAGCGTCACCGCGTCGTTCTGCTGCGAAGGTTTTGGTCTGAATGCAACGACCAAAGCCACACGCAAAGCCATCGAACAGCGCGTGAAGGAACTGGAAAAGCTGACGAAGTTCTAACTCACAAACTTCGGCTCGAACACCGGGCCGAGGTTGTGTTTGCGAAGCAGTTCGCAGAATTTCGTGATGGCGCGTTTCTCGTCCTCGCCGAGATGGTATTGGATGTGCCACTCGAAATAATCGCGCCGGAAATCCGCGTCAAATTCCTCACGCGTCTCGATGATGTGGTCAAGCGTCTCCATGCCGAAACGTTTCGCCTGCTTCAATTCGCTGCGCAAAGCTTTGTTCTCGATTCCGCGCCGCAGCGCCCAGACCGCAAAAACAAAGGGCAGATTCGTCAGCTCCGTCCACGCCAGCCCGAGATCGAAAATTTCGTGCGCGGGCGACGAGCGTTGAAATTCAATCGCCGGGTCGCCGATGAGCAGGACAAAATCTTTTTCCTTCGCGACCTCGTAATTTTCCAGCGGCTTGAATTGCGGGAACAAGTTTCGTTCCGCGAGCAGAACTTTCAGCAGATTCACGCTGGTCAGCGACGCGGTGTCGCAGAAAATTTCCATCACTTCGGCCAACGGTTTTTTGTGTGCGAGAATGACGCTGTAAACTTCGCCGAGCGAGCCGATGGCCACGCCGTCGAGAATGTCGTAACGGTCATGCAGCAACACTTCGGTGATGCTGACGAGCGCGGCGTCGAGTTCGTCGCGGCGCAACATTTCAGCGAGCTTGGATGGCGGCGCGAAGATGAGTTCGCTATCGATGTCGCGCGTGAGCGGCGCGGCGTTGAGATACGGCACGGAGCCGATGCGGAATCTTTTTTGCGCGTCGTCCGCCATACGGTTCACTTCACCTCGACGTCGAGGTTGTGGCGTTGAAGCGTGCTGCCTTCGGCGGCGGCGAGGTTGGCGAGCGCCTGATTGTAATTGGCGAGCGCGCGGATTTCGTCGGAGCGCGCTGAAGTCAGATTTTTCTGCAATTGCAGCACTGTGAACGTGGTGCTTTTGCCGACAGCATATTTTTTCTGCTCGGCGTCGAGCGCGGCCTCGGCGTAGATCCGGGCAGATTTGGTAGCGTCCACGCTTTCCCACGCGGATTGTGCCGCCTTGACGGCGTTATCGATCTGCACCATGACGTTCTGCTCTAGCTGTTTTAATTGCAGCAACAATTGTTTTTCTGTGGCTTTGCCGGCTTTGAGATTGTTGCGCGCCTTGGTATTGCTCAACGGAATCGTCAACTGTCCGCCGTAAGAATAAAATGGTCGGCTACCGTCATTCATCTGGCCGAATGAATTCCGGTATTCATCGCCGTTGCCGTTAAAACCGTAGCTGCCAACGACGTCCACTTCGGGAAAAAGCTGATTGCGAAAATATTTCAATTCGATGCCCTGTTGTTCGACGCTCAAACGCGCCTGCACCAAATCCGGCCGTTCGGTCATGCCCTTATTCCAACTGTCCTGCACATCGAATAATTGTCGGTCGGCCGCCAGCGTCGCCGTCGGCTGGATGCCCACGTCATGCCATTCGGAATAATGATCCGTAAGCAAATTTTTCAACGCATTTTGATCCACTGACAATGTGTTTTCCGCCGCAATCAAATTCGCACGGCTTTGCGCTACCTGCGCTTCGTCCTGCTGCACGTCCAACGGCGCCAGGCTGCCGACCTGCACACGCTGTTTGTCTTGATCGAGCTGTGTCTGCGCTAGCACGAGCGCTTCCTGTTGGACGTTCACGCTTTCGCGCGCGTAGATAAGTTCGTAATAGGCATTCTCCACGGCGGTCACCGTGGTGATGATTTGCCCGCGTAACGCTTGCTCGGAACTTTTTAACTGCGTTTTCGCGATTTGAATCGTGAGCCGATTGTTATCAATCCAGAAATTTTTCAGCAACGGCTGCGTGACGCTCAGACCGATGGTGCCGCTGGAGCTGGGAAAGTTCGTCGAAAAAGGTCCGAAGAATTTCTGAACGTGTTGTTCCGAAATGTTGCCGCTCAAATCGTAACTCATGCCCCACGGCGTTGCGCCAGTGAAACCGGAATTAAAGCTGTTCTGATTGTCAATTGTTGGGAAAACAATCGAGCCGTTCTGAACGTATGCGCCCGAATCATTGTAAGAATGCGAACCGCCGAGAACGAATTGCGGATCGTAGCCACCGTAAGCCGATTGCAAATTGTAGAGCGAAACCTGCGGAACCGTCTGCTCAATCTGTAAATTCAGATTGTGTTTGAGCGCCTCGGTGAAGCAATCAGTCAACGAGAGCGGGCGTCCCGCCGGGTCGTTCGTTTGCGCGAACGAACCCATCAGACTCGCGACCAAAAATAAAGAGGCACCGATTTTTTTCATTGGCAAACCAGACGCCGCCGCCCACCGCGAAGTAACCAAAAGGTTTATTTCGCTGACGCAGTTTCCGTGATGGTGGCGTTCTTTTCCAGCAACTCCAGCACCTTCTCGTGCAGCACCTGCTCGTAAAGTTCGTTCACGCCATTCCGCTTCTGCAAATCCTTGATGAACTGCTCGAACGGCATCTGATATTGCATCGCCAGAAACTGCGCGCGCTTGAGGGCGTCTTCCTGCGAGACCTCGATTTTTTCCTGCGCCGCAATTTTGCTCACGAGGAACGCCAGCTTCACGCGCTCTTTGGCGTTGACCGCCGCCGCGGCGTAAATTTCATCCTTCTGTTGTTCGATGATGTCGCGGTTCACGCCGCGCTGCGTGTTCTGGCGAACGAGATCATAAACCACATTGCGCGTTTCATTGGCGACGGCGGTTTCCGGCAAATCAAAATTCACTTTGCCCATCAATTCCTTGACGACCTGACCGCGCAACGCCTTCGTGCGCGAATATTTCAATTCATTTTCCAAGTCCGCGCGCACGCCGACTTTGAGGGCTTCGAGATTTTCCGCGCCAAATTTTTTGGCGAGTTCGTCGTCGAGCGCCGGCAACGCTTTTTCCTTCACTTCGACGAGCTCCACTTCGTAAACGCCCTTCTTGCCTTGCAATTCCTTCGTGACGAAATCGGCAGGAAAGTCAACGTTCACCGTGCGTTTGTCACCGGCGCTTGCGCCGATCAGTTGCGCGGCGAAACCGGGAATGAACGTGCCTTCGGTCGTTTCAATCCAGAAATTTTTCTGCTCCGTCAAACCCTTCGCCGTCGGCGCGAGTTCGGTGATGACCTTGCCTTCACAAGTGCCGCTGTAATTGACTACCGCGATATCGCCGCTCGCTAGCGGGCGGGCGACCGTGTTGTAAGCCGCGTGCTGACCGCGCAACAAATCAAGCGCCTTTTCGACATCCGCATCCGTAACGGATTTCGTTTCAATCGTGGCGGACAAACCTTTGTATTCCGGCAATTGAAATTCCGGCGCGGTTTCAATCGTCGCCGTAAATTGCAAACTTTGACCGCGACCAAATTGCACTTCTTCGATGTCGGGATAGCCGACGACCTGAAGTTTTTGTTCTTCAATCGCCTTGCGGTAGGAATCGCCGATGAGCTTGCGCTTGGCTTCGTCCTTGATTTCCGTGTCGTATTTTTTCACGACCATGTCGCGCGGCGCTTTGCCCGGACGGAAGCCCGGCAGCGCGGCCTGCTTCTGGTATTCCTTGGTGATCGCGTCAAACGCGGTGTCCACGGCGGTTGCGTTGAGTTCCACCCGCACGAGCTTTTTGCACGGGGCCAAATTTTCAATCGATACGTTCACAGTAAAATAAAGGTTAAACGAGCCGCGCAGCATAAATTATCGGGAACGCGATGGCAAATTGTTTTGGTGGCGCAAAATGGATGATTGCGCTTTCATGTCCGCCAATGAAGCCAACTTACTTCATCACCGGCACGGACACCGGCGTCGGCAAAACCGTTTTGACCGCGCTGCTCGCAAATTTTTTACGCGCGCGCGGCGTGAACGTCGCCGCCCTCAAACCAATTTGTTCCGGCAACCGTGATGACGCCGTGTTGCTTTGCGCTGCGCTGGATGGCGCACTAACGCTGGACGAAATCAACCCGTGGCATTTCCGTGCGGCCATCGCGCCCGCGCTCGCGGCGAAGCTGGAGAAAAAATCCGTCACCCATGCGCAGGTGCTCGCGCACATCCGTGCGACGCAAAAGAAATTCACCGTGACGCTGGTCGAAGGCGCGGGTGGCTTGCTGAGTCCGCTTGGAAAAGATTTTAACTCGCGCGATTTAATTACCGCTGCAAGTGCGATGCCCATCATCGTCGCGCAAAATAAACTCGGCGCGGTAAATCACATTTTGCTGACGCTCGAAGCGCTGCCGAAAAATCTGCGCGCGAAAACTAAAGTCGTTTTGATATCGCCGCCCAAACCGGACGCAGCGACGAAAACGAACGCAAAGTTGCTGGAACAATTTTTAGCTCCGGAGAAAATCTTCACGCTGCCGTGGCTTGGTAAAAAGTTTGAACTTAAAGCGGTATTGAAAAATCCGTCGGTGCGACGGACTTTGGGAAAACTTCTTTAACCGCGAAATACGCCAAATACGCGAACAGGTTGCGGTTGCAAATGCCTTTTTATTTCGCGGGTTTGGTGTATTTCGCAGTGGATTATTTTTCCGCTGGCGAGTTGGTTGCGCCAAACGATTCGCGCCACGCCTGATGATTTTTGTAGAGCGCCAAGCGTTGTTGAATCGGTTCAAGATTTTTTATTTTCAGCGCGTTGGCGGTATCGAGTGCGGTTTGGGCGGCCATTTGGGCGTCGTCAAATTTTCCCAACTCGGCGCAAGCCATGCCGAGCACATCAAGTGTGGTTGGGCGGCGACCACTCGTAAGCAGATTGGCTTTGGCGGCGAGTAAAAAGGCGTTGCGGCCGTCGCGCGTTGCGGGATTTTCGGACGCGGCGAGCACTTGCGCGGTGAAGGTGAGAATCTCAATGTTGTCTGGATCAATCCGCAGGGCAGCACGTAATTCTTCAAGCGCTTCGGTATCCCGGTTTTGGCGCAGATAAATTTTCGACAATTCGATGTGGGGCCATGGGTAATGCGGATCCAGTTGAGTGGCTTTAGAAAATTCCTTGATGGCTTCGTCTGTCTGGCCGGCGTGGTTGAGCGACATTCCGAGAACGTGATGCAGAAACTGGGTTTCAGGGCTGATGCGCACGGCTTCGCGATGTTCCACCAGCGCTTCCGCCGGACGCCCCAGTCGGTCTAACGCGCTGGCGAGATTGTGGTGGCCTTGATAGCGGTCAGGCTCGAGTTTGGCGGCGGCGCGATATTGTTCGGCGGCTTCAGCGAGTCGGCCTTGTTGTTCGAGGGCGACGCCGAGATTGTCACGGGCGACGTCATTGTCGGTGGTCACGGCGATCGCGTGCTGAAAAAGCGTAACGCTGTTTCGCCAATGTTGAAGCTGGTTTTCGGTCGTAACGGCACAGACGACGAGAATACAAACGGCAAAACCCGCAAGAATGGAATTTGAACTTTTGAACCGCGTCGCCAGTTCACACGCGGCAAAAGTAACAGCGATAAAAATGCCGACGGCGGGTAGATAACTGTAACGGTCGGCGAACGCGGCACCGCCGACTTGCACGAAACCAATCACTGGCACGAGCATGCCTACAAACCAAAACCAGCCGGTGAATAGATATGGCCGCGTGCGATAAAACCAAATTGCGCCGAATGAAAACAATACCAAAAGCGCGATTGGCGCAATTACGGTGTTAGCGGGGATTTTTTCCGGTAGCGGATAAAACACGGCGAGCTTGGCTGGCCAGAAAATCTTTTCCAAATATTCGAGGTAGCCGAGCGGCACGCTTTTGAGCCGGTAATGCAGCGGGACGTTTGCCAGCGAGACGACGGCGCTGCCGCCGCGCTGTGACTGCGCAAGAAAAGTGATGGCGCACGAAGCGGCGGTGACAAGGAAAAACGGAATTTTTTCGGCGAACAATTTTGCGAGAATTTGAAATCTAAAATTTGAAATCTGAAATCGTTGCAGCGGCCAGAAGTCGAGCAGCAGCAGCACGCACGGCAGCGTGACGAGCATGGGTTTCGCCATCAGACCGAGCGCGAACGTCATGAGGCTCCACGCGAAATAAATTTTTGCGCGCTGATTTTTGCTTTCAGATTCCTCGACGTAACGCGCGTAATTCAACAAGGCAATCAGCGCAAAAAACGTGCTCAAGACATCCTTGCGTTCGGCAATCCACGCGACGGATTCGACGTGTAACGGATGCCATGCAAACAAGGCGGCGATGAACGCGGACGGCCAAAGTTTTTTCGTCAGGCGCAGCAGCAGCGTGAAGAGCAACGCTGTGTTTGCCGCGTGAAACAAGGCGTTTTCGAGATGCGGCCCGGCGGGGTTCAGGCCGAAAATGCCGCAGTCAAGCATGTGTGAGAGCCACGTCAGTGGATGCCAGTTGCTTGCGGCCATCGTGGTGAACGCCCATTTCACGCCTGACCACGTTACGCCGTTTTGCACGATGGGCTGGTCGGTGACGTAAAGACCATCGTCATAGACGCAAAAACTGAACCACGCCACCGGCAGGTAAAGTGCGAAGGTGGCGATGGCGAGCAGCAAAGCGATGCGGCGCGGTTGCGACATGGGTTTCTTGTAAGCGATTTTAGCGACGGGGCAAAGCGCGATTCGATTATTCACGCAAAAAGTTTTTGCAATTTCCGCCGCTGGCAATGATAATTCGCGCGGCGGTAGAATGCTCACGCAGCCGCCACTTGGCCAAAACCGGTTCCTCACCACCAAGTAATTTTTTGAATTTTATGAGCGGGTTACCTATTGCCATCATCGCTGCGGCCACCAAACAGGTGGAATTGCTTTACGTTTGGGATCAGGCGCGGCCTGAAGCCAAGATCATCATCGTCCTGCTGTTTTTTTCCTCCATCGCCGTCTGGTGGATGATGATTTTCAAAGTCATCCAGATGCGGCGCGCGCGGAAACTGGATTCGCTTTTCGGTGAGGAATTTTCCGCGCAGAAAACGGTGCTGGAAATGTTCGACCGCAAATTGCAGGTGGACGGCTGTCCGCTCTACGCGGTTTATCAGGCCGGCTGCGTGCAGCTCGACGCGCGTTTGCGCGGGCCGAGCGGCGAACGCGCCAAGCAGCAGATCACGCTCAAAAACATGGAGCACATCAAACGCGCCATCGAAAATGTCGTGGCGAAAGAAAGTTTGAAGCTGGAATCCGGCTTGATTCTATTGGCGATTGCGGTGAGCGGCGCGCCGTTCATGGGTTTGCTCGGCACGGTCTGGGGCGTGATGAGCACGTTCGCTGGCATCGCACAATCGCCGCAGGGCGCGACGCTCGCAGTGATGGCGCCGGGCGTTTCCGCCGCGCTCGTCACGACCGTCGCGGGCCTGCTTGTCGCGATTCCCTCGATGTTTGGTTACAACTGGCTAGTCCACAATCTGCGTGCGTTCACTGTCGAGCTGGACAACTTTGCGCAGGAACTTGTGTCGAAAATGGAAACCGAATTTCTCGGGGAAGAATAATTTTCCATGCGCCGTTTTTCACAACGCAATTCGCTGGTGACGTTGAGCGATATCAACATCACGCCGCTGCTGGACTTGGCGTTCGTGCTGCTGATTATTTTCATCATCACCACGCCGTTGCTGACGCAGAGCATCGAATTAAAATTACCGAAGGGCGGCGCGCCGGACAAACGGCTGAACAAAAATGATATCCGCACCGTCGAAATCACCGGCAGCGGCAGCTACAGGCTTGAAGGCAAACCGGCGCAACTGTCGCAGATGCTGGCGCAACTCGCGCAGGAATCGCGCAGGAATCCGAACCTTGTGGTTTATATTCGCGGCGACAAGGACAGCCGTTTGGATTTCACCGCGCAGTTGCTTGATGGTTGTCAGAAATATGGCATTACGCGTTACTCAATTCGCACCGACCCGACGCCAGTAAAATGAATCGGCTGCAAAAAAAATGTCTTATCGCCACGGCGGGCTTTCACCTGCTGCTGGTGTTGGTCATTCTTTTTGGCGCGGCATTTTTCACGAGCCACGAAAAACCGGACGAGACGACACTGCTCACGGTGATTCCAGCGAACCTGATTGATGCGGCGTTCAACAGCGGCGTGAAAGCCGCGCAACCGCCTGCGCCCACGCCGCCGCAACCGGTTCAAACGCCACCGCAGCCGCCGCAGCCAATACCGGAACCAGTCAAGCAACCTGATCCGGAACCCGTGAAACCTGCGCCGACATTGGTGGAACGCGTGGAGAAAATTTTCACGCCGGATCCGCCGAAGCTTGTGCCGGTGGAAAACCCGGAGCCAGCGCCCAAGCCGAAGCCGCATGTTGTAAAAGTGAACTTAAAACAAATTACGCACACTGCGCCGAAAGTTACGGACACCAGCGAAGCGGACGCGCGTGAAGCGGCGAAAGAGGCCATGGCAGCCAAGCGTCGCGCGGCAAGGATTGCGGCGGCAGCACGCGCCATTGAGGACAATGCTTCTTCCGCGACCACGGTTGAAATGCCAGGAACCGGCAGTGTGTCGTATGCGAATTATGCCTCGGTGGTCAAAAGCGTTTATGAGCGTGCTTGGCGCACGCCGAATGACGCATCCAACGACGACGCCAATACGCGCGTCAGCGTAACCATCGGTAGTGATGGCACGGTAATTTCTTCGCGCATCCTCGATCCGTCCGGCGACTCGGCCGTGGACACGAGCGTGCGGCGGACTTTGGATAACGTAAATTTTATCGCGCCGTTTCCTGATGGCGCGAAGGAAAAAGAAAAAACATTTATTATCAACTTCAACCTCAAATCAAAAAGGATGCTCGGATGAAAAAAATTATTTTTAACTTTCTAATTATCGGACTTGCTGCTGTTGCACTGAATTCAGCGCGCGCGGAAGACCAACCAATTGATATCGTCGGTGGCGGCACAATTTTTGGCCAGAAACCCATTCCCGTTTCCTTGAGCGGATTTACCGGCGAGGGTGCGGAGGTTTTGAAATTCGATTTGGCGGTTCAAGGTTTCAGTTTTGTTGCGCCGGATGCGGCGCAGTATCTCATCAGCGGTAGCGACGCGGGCAGCATCAGCGGTAGTTTGACGGATAAATTTGCCAAGCGCGTGTTGCTCTCGCGCAGTTACAACGGCGCGAGTTTGCGGCGGCAGGCGCACGCGTTCGCGGACGACATCGTGTTCGCGATCACAGGTAAAAAAGGAATTGGCCAGACTAAGATTGCTTACAAATCGCAGCCGGCAGGTTATGGCGTGGGCGAAATTTATGTTTCCGATTTTGATGGTGCGAACGCGCAGCGCATCACGAAAGACAACGCCATCGTCGCCAAGCCCGCGTGGGCGCCGGGTAAGTTGGCGCTCTATTACACGTCTTACGCGCTGGACAATCCGGACATTTTTTATCACAGCCTGACGACGGGACAGCGCAGCAAAATCGCGGCGTATTCTGGTTTGAACACGAGCGCGGCGGTTTCGCCGAACGGTTCGAAGATTGCCATGGTGTTGAGCAAATCTGGCAGCGCAAACATCTGGGTGTGCAACGCGGATGGAACTAATTTGAAACAGATTTCGCACGGCGATGAAGATTCTTCGCCGACGTGGTCGCCGGACGGAAGCTGGATTTGTTTTGCGACGAAGCACAGTGAACGTCGTCGGCTCGCCAAAGTTCCCGCGAGCGGCGGCACGGTGCAATATCTCAACACCACCGGCGCGCCGAACCCGACGGAGCCGGATTGGTCGCCGGACGGCAAATGGATCGCGTTCACTTCGCAGATGCACGACTTCAACGTCTGCGTGGTGCCGGTGGACGGCAGCATGGCGCCGGCGGTGCTGGTGGAAGGCCAGAATCCATCGTGGTCCCCGAACTCGCGGACGCTCGTTTTTAACCGCTCGATGGGCTACCGGCAAGTGCTGTCTGTGCTTGACGTTTTCACCAAACAATACAAGGATTGTGCGCGAGCGACCGGAAGTAGTTCCCAGCCCGCTTGGGCGAAATGATTTTCTTTTTCGTCATGGAGTTTTAACCGCAATTTTTTAACCAGATATTTTAACTGAATTAACCGAATACAAATTATGAAAATGAACCAGATTGTTTTTCCGCTTGTCCTCGCGCTGGCCGCGACGCTCGCCACCACCGGCTGCAAACACACGCCGGTGAAAGTCACGCCGATTCATGGTTCGCAGGCACCGAATGTTGGAGACAACACCGGCGGACCCACGCTTGGTAATGGCGGCACAGTGGGCGATGGCGGCGGCACTGGCATCAACACCTCACAAGGCGGCGGCAGCACGACAGGCCTTGATGAATTTGAAGGCATGATTAAAGACCCGGCGGCGCTCGCGGCGAACACGATTCATTTTGCGTTCGACAGCGCAGCCATCAAGAAGAGCGAAGACTCAAATATTTCCGCCGTTGCTTCGGCCTTGTCCGGCAACGCGAGTAACAAATTGCTCATCGAAGGTAACTGCGATGAACGCGGCACGGAAGAATACAACCGCGCGCTCGGTGAACGCCGCGCGCTCGCCGCGCGCGAAGCGCTCGCCAAACGTGGCGTCAGCCCGGAACGCATCCGCACCATCAGCTACGGCAAAGACAAGCCCACCGACCCTGGCCACGATGACGCCGCTTGGGCGAAGAACCGCCGCGCTGATTTCGTGCTGTTGCATCCGAAGCCCTAAGTTGGTTGGGTAAAAATCCCTTTCAAGGCCGCGCCTCACCGCGCGGCCTTTTTCTTTTTGCGGCTTTACTTAATCGCCCCGTCGGCGTAGGGTAAATTCAGTTATATTATGAACGCCATGTTAGCCATTCTCGGTTTGAGCGGAACGGAACTGATCATCGTGTTGGTCGCGATTCTTGTGTTGTTCGGCGCCAAACGCATTCCTGAATTCGCCAAAGGTCTGGGCAAAGGCATCAATGAATTCAAGAAAGCTTCCCGCGAAGTGACTGACTCCATGGAAAACGAATCTGCCGCCGCCGCCGCGCCCAAAACGCCGCCGGCCAATACCACCGCGCAGTCGCCCGCGCATTCCGCGCCGCCGGAAACCAAGGTCATTTGATTCGCGCGAATCGGTTTCGCGCAGATTTTCATGGCCGATTTTTCCAAAGTCCCGCCGCCGGAAGAACCGGAGGAAGTCGGCGGTCCCGTAAAAAGTTTTCTCGAACACCTCGAAGATTTTCGCTGGCTCATCATCAAGACGGGCGCGGCGCTTTTGGTCTGCCTCATTGTCTGTCTTTACGCCGTTCCCGAAATTGTCGCCGTCCTGAAATGGCCGTTGTCTCGCGCCGCGCTCGTGCGCGTGAATGACGAACGCAAGGCGCTCATCTGCGTCGGCACGAACACCGTCGCTACGCTGGATTTGACGACGAATCGCATTGGTGGTCTCGACCTTGGCACCAACTGGTTCACCGTGCTGCGCGTCGAGCCGGTGCAAGTCGGCAGCAATATTTTATTGTCGCTGCACGTCGAAAAAAATCCGGCGGATGCGACGATGACGGCGGCAGCCACGGACTTGGTATATTTCGATCCCGCCGCACCGTTTTTTTCCTCGATGTTGCTCGCGTTCTACGGCGGAATTTTGCTGGCATCGCCGATTATTTTCTTTTTCGTCGCGCAATTTATTTTGCCCGCGCTGAAAATCCGCGAGAAAAAATATGTCTTGCGCGCGGCGTTCATCGGCGTCGGCTTATTTCTGGCGGGCGTTGCGTTCTGCTATTTCTTCGTGCTGGCGCGGGCGTTGAAATTTGCCGTCTGGTGGGCGATTTGGATGGGCGTGAAAGTGCCGGAATGGCGTGCGGAAACCTATTTCAGCTTCGTCACCAAATTTCTGCTCGGCATGGGACTGGGTTTTGAATTGCCGGTCGTGCTGCTCGCGCTGGTGAAGATCGGGGTGCTCGACTACAAAAAATTGACCGCGTTGCGCCGCTACATGATTGTCATCAACCTCGTGCTGGGCGCGCTGTTGACCACGCCGGAACCATTCACGCAAGTCGTCATGGCTGTGGTGCTGCAGATTCTTTTTGAAGCCAGTGTCTGGATCGCTTGGTATTGGGAATGGCGCGACCGAAAACGCGCTTTACAAGCGGGCGATTCGGCGTAAGCTCAAAACATAATCTCAATCGTATGCGCAAATTATTTTTTCTTTTCGCCGCCGCTGTGGTTGCCGTAGGCATGACTGGCTGCGCCGGTCCCGAACACAAGTTGGCGCGCGGTCTCGACAACACCTTTGAACTCGTCCGTTGGGGCGATATGCGCCGCAGCGTTGAACAGAACGCCGTTTTCTCCGCGCCCGATGTCAGCTATTCCTACGGCATCGTTCACGGCTTTGATCAGTCCATCTGCCGCGCCGGTTTGGGCATCTATGAAGTCGTCACCTTTCCCATCCCGTCCTACAACGCAATTTGCACCAACAAAGTTCCGGTCACGCCCCAATATCCCGCCAGCTATCGTCCTGGTTTGATTTCTGGGTCGACCTTTGAGACGGATACCTACACTGGTTACTCCGGCGGCGACATTGCGCCGTTCGTGCCCGGCAGCCGGTTCAATATTTACGACAACTGAAGTGAAATTATTTTCCGCACCGCGCGCCAACAAACATTGTTGGCGCGTTTTGCTTTCCTGAAACGC
>Ga0007855_1000469_pt1 | contig 12763 bp, 10 predicted proteins | sample CryBogCBH01Aug08_FD_71230 | JGI IMG/M metagenome (GOLD analysis project Ga0007855, IMG submission 71230) | Freshwater microbial communities from Crystal Bog, Wisconsin, USA - CBH01Aug08 | ecosystem: Environmental > Aquatic > Freshwater > Lake | place: Crystal Bog, Wisconsin, USA | collected...
GCCCTTCATACCACCAGTGGCCGAACAACTCGGCGTCATACGGCGCGACGATGATGGGTGGACGATCCAGCAGTGGCGCGACCTGCTTCGCCTGCGCGATGCGTTCGTCGAGAAAATGCCGCGCGTGCTCGCTGGCGGCCGCGAGGGCGTGGTCGCGTTCGTAAACTTTTTTCTCGCTCGTGCCGGTGATGCGAAAATATTTCATTCCGGTGAAGCCACGGTTTTCCGGCGACGGCAGATGCGGTTTCACATAGTCGAAATCCAGATCGAAGCCGATGTCGCGATAGAAGTCGCGGTAGCGCGGGTCGCCGGGATAGCCCTCGTGTTTGCTCCACACCTGCCGGGAGGAATCAAAGTCGCGCCCGAAAGCGGCGACGCCGTTGGGTGTGAAAATCGGTGCGAACGTGCCGTAGCGCGGCCGGGGTTTGGCGTGCAAGATGCCATGCGTGTCGAGGATGAACCAGCGGATGTTCGCCTCCTGTAAAAACTTTTCGACGCCTTCGGCGTAGGCGCATTCGGGCAGCCAGATGCCCCGCGGATCCCGCCCGAAGCAACTCTGGTAATGGTCGCGGGCGGTGAGAATCTGCCCGCGAATGCTCGCCGGATGACCGGACATCAATGGCAGCAATCCGTGCGTGGCAGCGGTGGTGATGATCTCGAGCAGATGTTCGTCCTGAAACTGGCGGAAGGCGGAAATCAAATTGCCTTCGTAATGTCGCCACGTCTCCCTAGCCTGGCAGAATTTATGGTGATACATCCACGCCAGGTCGCGGAACTGCCGGTCCCAATGGGTGCGGTGGATTTCTTTTTCCGCCAAGTCGATCAAGCTGTCGAGATGCTTCGCGTAGCGGCTGCATAGCAGGGGATCGAGCAGCATCGCGCAGAGGGTGGGGGAGAGTGAAAGTGTGAGCCGCGCGGGCAACTGGTCGCGTCGCCAGCCCTGCATGAATTGAATCAGCGGCAGGTAGGTTTCAGTGACCGCCTCAAACAGCCAGCTTTCTTCCAGAAACTTCTCGTGTTCCGGGTGCCGCACAAAGGGCAGATGTGCGTGGAGGACGATGGAAAGATAGCCGGCCATAGCCAAAGATTACAGGTCGAGCTTGTCCGATATCCATTCCGCCAGCGAACGGGATTTGATGAGCATGACGGTGCCGGCGAGGCAGGGCAGGGATTTTACAACGAAAGAGAATGTTTCCACCGGCACATTTTTGTGGTGGCAGACGGCGACATACAACGCAATCTCTGCCAGCGCCCAACCCATGAGTGTGGCGGCAACAAACCGAACAAGCATCAAGGCTCCGCGTTCGGGGGAGTCCATGGTAATCACAGGTTGTCCGGCAACGGCGGCTTAAGCGACGGGTCTTGCGGCGTCGCGCCGACATCGCCAAGGTATTGCGTTTCGCGGACGAATCGCAGTTCCGCTGCGCGGCCATCGGTGCCATCACCGGAAATGGCGACGGCGGGCAGATCATACTTTCCATCCGGCAGGGCAAAACGGAAACTAAACGTGCCGTCGGAGCGCAATTTGATTTCGTGGCCGCCGAGCGTGACTTTGGCATCCGGCTCCGTTGCGCCGTAGATGATGAGTTCGGCGTTGACGTTGAACCAGAACCCCTTTGATTTTTCCGCACTCGCGCCGCCGAAAGGACTGGTCGGGCTGGAAGCAAGTCCGGGACTGGAAATTCCAAAGGCTGTCACTGGGGAGGTGGTGTCGCCGGCGTGCGCGAGGCGGCGGCGGATGAGTTCGGTGATTTCCAGAGAACCCATCCAGACGCGGCGGGTCTCGTCGATGCTGATGATTTTGGCGAGCGCCTTTTCCTGTTCTGGCGTCCACTGGCGCGTCGGTCCCGGCGCAATGACCGGTGAGTGGATCGAATGGGCGAAGCGCGGCAAATCCGGATGCCCAGCGCGGCGCAATTCCTCGATGGCCTGGGCGAGCGGAATGTTGTCGCGCACGGCGTCCTCGATGATTTGCATCAGACGCGCGAAGGGAAACTCGAATGGGATGGTGGCAAATTCAGTCGCGTCTTCTTTGGCCGCCGCATCCGGGGGAGTGACGGTCCCGCTGGAGGTGGCTACCCGCATCCATTTGCCGAGCGCGGAATAGTAGCCAAGTTCGGCGGCGTAGGAGTTACCGGCACGATCGACGTGGGCGAACCAGTGGCGTGAATCGGGATGGACGTGAATTTCGTGGGCGGGATGACCTTCGATTTTCCCGGCAAAAATACGGAGGATGAGATGGCCGTCGGTGGACTCGGTGTTGAAGGAATTCTGCTGCTCTCGGGTCAGATCCCAATGCGCGTAAAGCCAGTGCGGGTCGCGCGCGGTGAGGAACAGTTTTTTGGTGCCGTAGCTTTCCGGTAGTTCGCCGCCGGAAAAACTTTGTGCGGGCGGCGTGGCGCCGAGGGAATATTTTTCGCCGGGGCCGCCGATGGGCGAAGTGAGCGGCTCGTCGCCTTCGAGCAAAATCGGGGGCACGGCCAGCGGTTCATCTTTTTTGGCACGACTGGGACTGCGGTGACTTGCGGTCGGCGCTTCCGCTTCGGATTTAATTTCCGACTTTCCAGTTTTTTTGGCGACCGCCGGCTTGGGGGCAGCCTTGGGCTGGAAAATTTTTTTCACCGTGTCCACGGCGGCATCGAACAGTGGTTTGCGCGGCGAGCGTTTGGGTTTTTCAGTAGCAGAACTTTTAGCTGCGGTAGAGGTTGTCTTTGCATCAGTTTTTCTGACACGTTGGCTTTTAACGGCGTTGGCTTTTGAGGTTTCCGACGCGGATGCAGGCTTTTTTTTCATGAAAGCAGTCCTTGTTAGGCGGCAGGGATTTTGCCTAGAAAAAAGACTAAGCCGACTTCGACGTGGAGGCAATGTATTTTTTGCCAGCTTTTAATAGCTTGCCGCTGGCTGAGGCAGTGGGTAAGTTGGCAAAGCCTTTAGTTGCCCATTGTGATGAGCTCTCCAAAAAGAAAACAACCGGGTCAGCCCATGATTTTTGTCGTGGATGATGAGCCGATGTTGCTGGATTTGGCGGAGGCCATCTTGAGTCCGTTGGGTTATGAGGTGCGGACATTTCGTGATCCGGAAATTGCCTTGAAAGAATTTCCGGTTTTCCAGCCGGAAGTGGTCATCACCGATTACGCCATGGGACGGATGACGGGCATGGATTTGATCCGTGAATGCCGCCGGCTGAATCCGGGGCAGAAGATGGTGCTGGTCAGTGGCACGGTGGACGAACGGGTTTTTGCCGAGGCACCGGTGAAGCCGGATCAATTCATCACTAAGCCGTATCAGGTTCAGGAGTTTACCGACAGCATCCGGGCTTTGGCAACGGTGTGAGGAAATTAGGTTTTCCTTTTCAACTGATGGTTGGAGTGGCAAAATAAGATTTATATGAAAAAGAAAATTTTAATCGGCATCGGCATCGGTTTGGTCGTCGTCATTGTGATTGCGGTTCTTGTGGTGGGCTTCTTTCTGGGCGACGTCGTGAAAGCGGGCATGGAAACCATCGGCCCAAAAGTCACGCAGACCAGCCTTACGGTTGATTCGGTGTATGTCGGCATCCTCACCGGTTCTGCGGGGGTAAACAATCTGGTGCTCGGCAATCCGGAGGAATACAAGGCCAAGTCGCCAAATGCCATCACTGTCGGCAAGGCGGCTGTGAGCGTGGCGGCGGCATCGGTGCTGTCCGATAAAATCGTCATCAAATCGGTCGAGGTGCGTTCGCCGGAAATAACTTTTTTGGGAAATCCGCTGGGTGCTAACAACCTCAAAAAAATCATGGACAATGTGAACGCCTTTACCGGTGGCGCAGAAGCCAAGCCCGCTGCCAGCGCTCCCGAGCAGGCCGGTGCCAAAAAGCCGGCAAAGAAATTGGAGGTGGATGATTTTCTCATCAGTGGCGCGAAGGTGCATTTCAACGGTGTGACCCTGCCGTTACCGGACATCCACTTCACCGATTTGGGCAAAGGCCCGGACGGCATCACTGCGGCTGACTTGATCAAAAAAGTGCTCGGTGAAATCACCACGGCTACTCTCAAGGCGGTGGTCGGTTCGGTTGGCGACGCGGGCAAGGCGGTTGGCAATGAAGCCAGTAAAATCGGCAAAAGCATCGGTGGATTATTCGGGAAATAATCCTGGGGCAGAATTCACCGCCGCGCCGCGCGATTTTCGTTGCCAGCGCGGCGGTTTGCTTTTAGTGTCGAAGACGAATCCCTGATTTATTATGTATTTCGGCGTTGATTATTATCCCGAACAATGGGTCTTCCCCGCCGGTGGCACCGCTGAAAATCCCGAGGCGCAATGGCAGCGCGACGCCGAACTCATGGTCGCTGCGGGCTTTAACGTGGTTCGCATCGGTGAATTTTCCTGGGGTCTTTGCGAGACTGAGGATGGAAAATTTGATTTCGGTTGGCTCAAGCGGGTGATGGATGTTCTGGGCGAAAACGGAATCCAGGTCGTGCTTGGCACTCCCACGGCCGCACCGCCCATTTGGCTGGCTCAGAAACATCCGGAAATCCTGCCGGTGGACGAACGCGGTCAGGTCAAACATGCCGGCACCCGGCGCGCCGTTTGCCTCAACAGCAATGTCTATTGGGATTATTCCAAGCGTGTTGTTGAAGAGATGGCCCGCGCGCTTGGCGACCATCCGCAGTTGCTGGCGTGGCAGATTGATAATAGTCTGGGCGGCAATTACACCGAGGAGTCCTTTAACGAGGATACGCGCCGTGACTGGCATCTTTGGCTTGAAGCCAAATATGAATCCGTTGAATGCCTTAATCAGCGGATGGGGCTTCGCCACTGGGGGCAGGTTGTTTCCGCTTGGAATCAGGTGCCGATGCCGATGGTTTCGCCCGCGCAGCACAACCCGGCGCTGGTGCTCGACTGGAATCGGTTTTGCAGCGATACCATCGTGCAATTCGTCAAGATGCAGGCCGACATTTTGCGTGGGATCACACCCGACCGGCCGGTCACGACGAATCTCCGTGCGCTCCGTCACCGGTTCGACCATTTCGATCTAGCCGAGCAGTTGGATTTTGTTTCCATCGAAAGCACTGCCGCCATCAAGTCCAAACCGGCGGAAATCGCCTGTGAAATCGACATGCTCCGTTCGCTCAAAAAAAATCACATTCGCACGCCAGACGGTGACAGCGGCTTTTGGGTGATGGAGCAAAAAGCGGGCAACGTAAACTGGCAGGATGTGAATTCGCTGGTTCGCCCTGGAGTGCTGAGGATGTTCACATATCAATTGATTTCTCGGGGTGCCGCCGCCGTGCTTTTTTTCCGCTGGCGTCAGCCGCGCTTCGGCTCCGAAAAATTCCATGGGGCTGTTTTGCCGCATAATCTCGAGGGCAGCCGGCGGGTGTTCGATGAAATCGCCCACCTTGGCGAGGAGTTGAAGATTCTTTCGCCCGCCATCAAAGACACCCGCGTGGTCGCGCCGGCTTGCATTTTGTATTCGCACGAGAGCGATTGGATGTTGCAACAGCCCAACCAGCCCAACAAGTTTTTCAATCTGCGCGAGCACATCCAGCTCATCTACAACGCGCTCCATGATCGCAACATTCTGGTGGACTTTGCGCGCCCCTCCGAAGATCTGTCGAAATACAAGATCGTTTTTGCCCCCTCGCTGCACATGCTTTCCAGCAGCGATGCTGACCGGCTGAAACTTTATGTTCAAAACGGTGGCACGCTGGTCTCCACCTTCAACACCGGTTTGGTGGATGAAAACGGCATTGCGCCGGACAATGGTTTTCCGCATGACCTGACGGACTTGTTCGGTTTGGAGGTGCGGGAATTCGACATGCTTGCTCCGAACGAGGAAAATCATCTTACGTTCAAAGGCTTGTTCCCCACAAGTTACCTGCATCCGGCAAAATTCTGGTGCGATTTGATTGAGCCGAAGGGTTGTCAGGTTCTTGCGACCTATTCCAAGGATTTTTTTGCCGGCAAGCCGGCCATCACGCTCAACACCTTCGGCCTCGGCAAAGCCATTTACATCGGCACGCAAAGCCACCAGCACTTTTATCACGATCTCGTGTCATGGCTGAGGCAGGCGGCGGGACTGGTGCCTTTGCTCAAAGTTCCGGAAAACATCGAGGTGTCTATGCGGGAGAAGGAAGGTTCACGTGTTTTCTTCCTGCTCAACCATCAGAATTCCCCGGTGCGCGTCCAGTTTTACAAGCCGATGCACGATTTTCTGACCGGCCAGAACATTGTCGGCAACTATGACATGCCGCCGCATGGTGTGCTTGTCATTGATGAGCATCCCGACGTCAAATCTGCTGGCTAACGCACGGTATTTTTCATTTCCTCTGCGCGGTGATTGTTCTGGAATACATCCTCGGCGGTCTTGCCGGATTGAGCTGCGCGCTCAGTTGCTGGCAGTGGCTGGCGGCGAAAAAATTTCCCCTGCATCGAAAAATATTCGTTCCCGGTTTTGCACCCGCCGTTTCCATCCTCAAACCAGTCAAGGGTTGCGATGACACCACACGCGAATCATTACAGAGTTGGTTGAAACAGGAGTATGCCGGCCCTGTCGAGATCCTGTTTGGCGTTGCCAATGCAGCCGATGCAGCGGTCGAAACCATCCGGCAACTGATCGCGGAAAACCCTAAGGCCAACGCGCGTCTGGTTGTCTGTGAAAATCTCATCGGCACCAATGCCAAGGTCGCCAAACTTGCCCGGCTCGAAACCTTGGCGCAGCACGATTTGATTCTGATTTGCGACGCGGACGTGCGGGTGCCGCCGGATTTTCTCGCTAGCTTTGTCGCCCCGCTGCGCGATGAGAAATTTGGCCTGGTAAATTGTTTTTACCGTCTCGCCAATCCCGTCACGACGGCGATGCGCTGGGAGGCGGTCGCCATCAATGCGGATTTTTGGAGTCAGGTATTGCAATCCACTGCGCTTAAGCCGCTCGACTTTGCGCTGGGCGCGGCGATTCTTGTCCGCCGTCCGGCGCTGGATGAGATCGGCGGATTTCGTTTTATGGCTGACTGTCTAGCTGATGATTATCAATTGGGTCATCGCATCGCCAAAAAAGGCCGGCAGATTGCCATCTGTCCGATGGTTGTTGAATGTTGGGATGCGCCCCAAAGCTGGCGACAGGTTTGGAAGCATCAATTGCGTTGGGCACGCACCATCCGGGTCTGTCAGCCGCGGCCGTATTTTTTCAGCATTCTGTCCAACGCATCATTGTGGCCGGGGCTGTGGCTGGTGACTTCTGCGCTGACCTCTAAATCGTTTTGTCCTCTGTTTGCGGCGGTTTTCTTGTTGTTGTTGCGAATCATGATTGCACAGGATTTGCAGCGCCGTTTTACGCCGGAGCGAAGGTTGGTTTCTCCTGCCTGGCTCGTGCCGGTCCGTGACGGGTTGAATGCAGTCATCTGGTTCACTGCATTTACCGGAAACACCATCGAATGGCGCGGGCGGAAGATGAGATTGCGCCCAGATGGGACTTTGGAGGATGGTGGGCGCTGAGAAATCTGAACGTTTGCAAGAAATCATCTGATTCTAAAGTCCCTTCACAGTTTGTTAAATCAGAGCCTGCCTTAGGTGCAAACTATAATGATCTGGTAAAAGTGGTCACGGCATGGGCAAAGCTTCCTGCGCCACTCAACAAGGCAGCCATAGATGCTCAATGTTATGCCGACGCACGATAAATGCGTGGAGTTTTGTGAAAGCGGCGGCGAAACAAGGTGGCGAAATACTGGCTGGAATTGAAACCGTTCGCATAGGCGATTTCTGTAACCGGGCGTGCAAGATTTTCTCGGAGGTGGGCGGCGGCGCGGTCCAGCCGGCACTGGTTCAAATATTCCATCGGCCCGGCATTTACCAGTTCGCGACAATATTTGCAAAAGGCAGTGACCCCCATTCCGCAATGCGCTGACATGGTTTCCAGCGTCCATGGTTCGCCTATGTTGGAGTTGCATCTGGCAAGGTCGCGAAGGAATAGCTCCACGGTTCGGCGGCGGGAAGTTAGCTCGGGATTCTGATGTCTTTGCTGCTCGTCAAGCGCCGAAAGCATGCCGATCAAAAGCTGGTTCAGCAGGATGATGATACGTGATTCAACGTGTGGCTGCTTCCAGCGCAACACACAATTCGATAGTCCGCGAAAGGCGGCGGCGATTTCCGGCGAGGAATTCCAGACAGGGGTTTCGTTGTGCCGCAGCTTGCGCGTCAACTCTGCCCGGTCGCCGGGGGTCAACGCCACCCAGCGGGGCCATCGCCATTCTTGATTCGGTCGCCGGACGCCCACGTCGAGAATCAGCCAATGCAGTTTTCCCGGGCCAATATTCGGTGCCCCAAGTTTGTGGAGCTGCCACGGGCGGGTGATGGTGAAATGGCCGGAATAAAGTTCATAATTCTTCGCCTCAACGGAAAAGGACATCGTGCCGGTCTCGAGAAAGCAGATTTCAATTCCCTCATTACGGTGCGCCTCCAGACCCCAGTCCTGCGCACCTGCGCCGTTCCAGAAGCCGATGCTGGTGACGCCTGGTAGCTGCTCTGGCCGCATTAAAATACCAGGATAATGGCCTTTTGACAACGCATGCATCTGAATCTTGCCGCCGCGCACGGCGGCGAACTGCGGCGCACAGGTGTCGATTTCAAAGCGGGATTTATGACTGCGGTAAATGGGGGCGACGGTGACTGGCATGGATGTTCAATATCCTTCGCCGAATGATTTTGCAAGACTGGATCGAGCGGTTGGGGCATAGTCGGGTTTATCCAATGAAAAAACTATCCTGCTTACTATTGTCGGCCTGTGCGCTATTCCTTTCAACCTGCGCATTGTGTGCTCAACCTGCCAATAAAACCGCTGTCCACGACTGGCCGGCTGCCGATTCTGCCGCCGTCGCGCACTGGCAGTCGCTGCGGTTCGGCATGTTCATTCACTGGGGGCCGGTGAGCTTGACCGGCCACGAGATCGGTTGGTCGCGCGGCGCACAGACGCCGATTGAGGTTTATGACAATCTCTACAAGCAATTCAACCCGACGAATTTCAACGCCGACGAATGGGTCAGCATCGCCAAGGCCGCCGGGATGAAATACATCGTGCTGACCTGCAAGCATCACGATGGCTTCTGCCTGTGGGATACGAAGTTGACGGATTACAACATCATGCACACGCCGTTCCATCGCGATGTGGTGAAGGAACTCGCCGCCGCGTGCAAGCAGCAAGGCATTGAATTCGGCGCGTATTATTCCGTGACCGACTGGTATGACCTCAACTGGCCCACCACCAGTCCGGCCGGTAAGGTGAAACGGGACAAATCCAATCTGGACGCGTATGAGAAATATTTGCAAGGCCAGACGGCGGAATTGATCAAAAACTATGGCCCGCTGCTGACCGTCTGGAACGATGTTCCGCGCGAATTCGGCTTGCGTGGCGCGGCCACCATCAAAATGGTTCGCCAGCTACAGCCGAACATTCTCATCAACAACCGCACCGGCGACGGCGGCGATTACGATACGCCGGAGCAGAAGATTGGAAAATTTCAGCTGGACCGGCCGTGGGAATCCTGCATGACGGTTTCGGCGCACAACCATTGGGCCTGGGGCGGGGCGGACGACGGGGTGAAACCGGTCGCCGCGTGTTTGGACATGCTCATTCGCGGCGCGGGCGGCGACGGGAATATCTTGCTCAACGTCGGCCCGCGGCCGGACGGCGTGATTGATCCGGCGCAGGCCAATCTGTTGAAAGAAGTCGGCGCGTGGCTGGCCAAAAACGGTGAGAGTATTTACGGCACGCGCGGCGGGCCGTGGAAGCCAACGAAGTCCATCACCAGCACACGCAAGGGCAATACTATCTATCTTCACGTTCTGAAATCGGAAAGCGGCCGCGTGGAATTGCCCGCCTTGCCGGTGGAAATCAAGTCCGCCACTTTGTTAAGCGGTGAAAAAGTTTCCGCCAGCCAGCAGGCAGGCAAGCTTGTCGTTGAAATTCCCGCCGCCACGCTGGAGGCGATGGACACGGTTGTAAAACTGGAAGTGACGGGTTCGGCGCTGGAAATTCCGGCGCTGGATTTGACTGTGAAAGCCGTCCCGAATTCCGCCCAATAGTCCTTGCCCAAGCGCCCGGCATGAAAAACATCAGCCTGATTGACCTGGTCATCATCGTGCTTTACCTCGCCGGCATTGTCGGCGCGGGCGTGTGGGTCGGATTGCGCAAACGCAAGGGCGGTGAGGCGGGCAGCTATTTTCTCGCTGGCAACACATTAAGCTGGTCGTCCATCGGGCTGGCACTGTTTGCGACGAACATTTCCTGCTTGCACTTGGTCAGCCTAGCGCAGGCGGGCTACGATTCCGGTCTGCTGATGGGCAATTTTGAATGGATGGCCGCTTTCATGCTAATTGGCTTGAGTTTGTTTTTCGTGCCGTTCTACATGCGCGCCAAGGTTTCGACGCTGCCGGACTTTCTCGAAAAGAGATACGGCTCGGAATGTCGCGACTGGCTCGCCGGCCTCTCGATGCTCACGGCCATCATCTTTAACATCGCCTTTCCGCTCTCGACCGGCTGGCTGGTGTTGCACGGCGTGTTCGGCATTGATAAATGGGTTTGCATCATCACGCTGACGACGCTCACCGCCATTTACACGGTTCTCGGCGGCCTCTCGGCGGTCGTGCTGACGGAAACGATTCAAGCCGTCATTTTGCTGACCGGTTCCATCATCATCACCGCGCTCGCTTACACGAAGGCCGGCGGCTGGCACGGCATGACCGAGCAACTTCACGCGAGCGGAGAAACGATGAAACTTTCCATGTTGCGCTCGCCGACGGACGAGCCCGGCCTGCCGTGGTATGCGATTTTGCTCGGCTATCCCGCACTCGGCATCTGGTATTGGTGCGCCGATCAGACGATTGTTCAGCGCGTCCTCGGCGCGAAGGACGAAAATCACGCGCGCACCGGCCCGCTGTTCTGCGGCCTTATCAAGGTGTTTCCGGTGTTCGTCTTCATCCTGCCCGGCCTCCTGTTTCTGACGATGATTCAAAACGGCAAGCTGGACGGCGTTGCCCAACTCCGCGTCCGCAGCGAACAAACCGTCGCCGTCGGCAAACAATTTCAGCTCGAACTCTCCGGCAAATCGCTCGGTGGCCGGATTGAAAAACTCAGTTTCACCGATGGCCAGCCGCCGCTGGATTTGACCAAGGAACTCGCCAACGACGGCAAGCCGCTCACCTTGATGACCGGTCTCGACGCGAAAAAACTCATTTTGCCGGCCAATGTCACGGTGATGTCGTCGAAGGAAACTTACGGTCTGATGATCAAAAATCTGATGCCGGTCGGTTTGTTTGGCGTGATGGCCGCCGCACTGATGGCCGCGCTGATGGGCAATCTTGCGAGCGCGTCTAATTCCATCGCCACGCTGTTCAGCTACGATTTGTGGCGACGCTTCCGACCGCAGACGCCGGAGCACCGGCTGGTTTTAATTGGACGACTCGCGTCGCTCGCGGCGTTTCTGCTCGGCATCGGCCTCGTGCCGTTGCTGGACAATTACAAAAGCATTTTTGCCGGCATCAACGACATCATTGCGCACATCGCGCCGCCGGTGTCATGCGTGTTCGCCGTCGGCGTGTTTTGGCCGCGCGCGTCGGCGTTTAGCGCCAAGTGGACGATGTGGATCGGCTCGCTCACCGGCGCGCTGGTGTTCGCCGCCAAGACGCTGCATGTCTGGAAACCAGTGGCGTTCGGCTGGATTACGTCTTTTATTTATCTCACGCCGTTCATGCTGATGGCGTTTTATCTGCTCTGCTTCTGCATCGTGCTGCAAATCTCGCTGACGTTGTTGCGTCCGAAACTCGCGGCGGAAGATCCGCAAAAACTTTACTGGCCGCATCCGTTCGACGCGCTGAAATCGCCGGGCTGGCCGGGCATGGCGAATTACAAGTTTCTCGCCGCGATGGTCTTCATTGCCATGTGCGTGCTCTATTACATTTTCCGCTGAACCAAACTGCATTATGAAAAAACTCCTTCATTATACATTGCCGCTGTTGGCGGTGGTCGTTTTGTCCGGCTGCGCCACCATGCCACCGCAAGTCACCCGCTACGCGTGGGTCACCGGACTAAAACCGGAAAAAATCGAGCGCTATGAATATCTCCACTCACATCCGTGGCCGGCAATCAACAAAATGATCAAGGACTGTCATATCCAAAATTATTCAATTTACGAGCGTGAGATTGACGGCAAGACCTATCTCTTTTCGTATCTCGAATACACCGGCACCGATTTTGCCGGCGACATGAAGAAGATGGCCGCCGATCCGGAGACGCAGCGCTGGTGGAAAGAAACTGATCCGTGCCAACAGCCGTTGTCCGATGCCGCCGCGAAAGGAAAAATCTGGAGCGACGCCAAGGAAGTTTTCCATCTGCAATGAAAACAAACCGGTTGTTTCAATTTGTCTGTCTGCTTGCCGCCTCACTTGCGGCCGGCAATTTGCCGGCGCAAACCAACGCGCCCGCGCAACCGCTGCCGCTGCCGGCGCAGGTGTTCGTGGTGCCGAATTTTCATCCGGCCAGTTGTGGTTGGCTCGCGAACTGGTCGGTCGAACGGAATTACTGCGTCAACTCCTATCTCGACCACCTCGACCGCGTGCGCGATGACACGAATTACGGCTTCGTTCTTTCCGAGTGCAACAACATGATTGCCATTCAAAACTTCCAGCCGGAGCGATTCGCTGAATTGAAACAGCGAATCGCCGAAGGCCGGGTGGAATTGGTGAACGCTTTTTTTCTCGAACCCACCATCAACCTCTCCGGCGGCGAGGCGCT
>Ga0007855_1000475_pt1 | contig 12676 bp, 9 predicted proteins | sample CryBogCBH01Aug08_FD_71230 | JGI IMG/M metagenome (GOLD analysis project Ga0007855, IMG submission 71230) | Freshwater microbial communities from Crystal Bog, Wisconsin, USA - CBH01Aug08 | ecosystem: Environmental > Aquatic > Freshwater > Lake | place: Crystal Bog, Wisconsin, USA | collected...
CTCCACCCACGAGAGCTCGTAGTCGTTGCCCACGCTGTCGGTCCACTCGCTACCGAACTCAATCTCGGCGCTATCGCGACGTGCTTCGTTCTGGTCGTAGAACTCTTCGATATTCATGCAAACAGCCTACGTGGAGTTTCTGTGCGTCCGAATGTGCGCTCAGCTGGGAGCGTACTGAGGACTGGACCCTGGTGGGCTGGCCCGATGGAACCTCAGCACGACCTCTTAGGTCAACTACGTACAGAATGGGCTCGCGTAGCCCGCACATCATCGTCACGCGTCGCCTGCCAGGGTTTTCTCGCCCGACACGCAGAACTTCCGCTGCTCGCAGCCCAGGACCTGGGTGATGTCGTGCGCCGGTTGGAGCCGCGGGGCGGACTACGTGTCGAACAGCGAGCCCAAGTGGTCACGGCGCTCTTAGAAGATGCGTCCGATCCCCTGATCCATCGAGCCCTGCTCCAGACCCTTCTCCCCGGCATCGTCAGCGTAACGCGCCAGCTCCGATTCGGACGAGGAATCGTCGATGCGCCACACGAAGCCCTCGATCAGGCGCTCACGTTGGCGACGGAACTTCTCAGCGACTGGGCGGGACAGAGTCGTACGTACGCGGCTCCCGACGTTCTGTCGGCCCTACGAGGACGCCTACGACGATGGCTGTTGAAGGAAAAAGAAGCCCGAGTCTCCGCCGTGTCGGACATCCGCGAGACCGACATTGCTGCAGAAAATGATCATCTCTTGCGGCGGCTCGATGTGCTGGCTCACGGACCCCAAAGTCGGCTCGCCCGACTCACGTACGCCCGCGTCTATGAAGGGGTATCCCTTCGCGATCTCGCGGCGGCTGACCGCAGCGCGCCCCGCTCCCTCCAGGCCGAACTGCAGCAGTTCGCGACCAGATTTTTGCTCTAGATGTCGGTACCCTCATTCCACCATGCGACGCCATCTGTCCCTCACCGAGATGGTGGCCCTGACGACGCCGCTCCTCTTAATTCTCATGCTGGTGAGTTCGGGGACGACCAGCATCACCCACTGGCGTACGACGGTGCGTACGGTGCCCGCTCGGCCGACGTCTCCGACAGTCGCGCCACTGCGGGTACATCCGCGCGTGATCGAACGAGTCGTCATTCGAACGATCACCGCGTCCCCGATTCACGCGAACGCGACAGGAACGAGCGCGCCTTCATCCTCGAACAAGAGCGGATCGAGCGCCGCGCCCGCCGTTCTGAGCGCACATCGCTCCACTCTCCCGGTCAGCGGAGTGTTGGCCGATCCCTTCAACGAAGTCGACGAGCCGGTTCCCGCAAGTTCGCAATGGACTCTTTCCACAAGCGCGCCAGCAACGTGGATCGTCGTGTGCGACGGCGTCACCGTAGCGAGCAACCCTTCGCTGATAGTGATCCCGGCGAGTGGACAATGCACCGTGAATATCACCGCGACCACGTCAACAACGACGACGTGGCGTTTGGAGCCCGCCACATGAGTTCTCGAACCCTCATTGTGTTCAAAGGTGTCGCACTCGGCGCCGTCTTGGTCTTGCTGCCTCTCGCCCTATGGCGAGTCTGGTACCAGTCGGGAGCTTCCACGCATTCGACGGCGACACGATCGGTTGTCGCCCTCGCGGCGTTGTGGTGGCTGTACGTCGTCGGGCGCGTGGCGGCGCAGTGTTGGTCGATCCGACAATCGAGCGGCACCGTTATTGCGACGACGGGGACAATTTGGATCGCCACGATGATCGTGAGCGCCCTGTCGTGGGCGTGGCCCGCGGGTGCCAGCGCACACGCGCGACCACACGCGCCATCGACGACGTCGCCAGCCGTCACGTACGTGGTCCAGCCAGGCGACACGTTGTGGGGCATTGCGGACATGACCTATGGCGACGGAGGTCAATGGCGACGGATCCTCGAGGCCAATCAGAGCGTCGGCGAGGGCACGGCCACGATCACTGACCCGTCATTACTACGACCCGGATGGCGACTCCGGCTGCCCGCCGAGCCCGCCGAGGTCGCCCCTCTCGCGACGTCAACGAGTCCTCTTCGTGCGGATCATCCGGTCGAGACTGGACGCGTGGCTTCAGACAATGAGCCACGTCAGCCCTCGCTTCACTCGCGACCATCTCCCCACGATGGTGAGGAACGACGACCAGCGTCACCGGGACTGTGGTGGCTGTCGGGATCTGGTGCCGTTCCCCTCGTCCTGGCGGCGAAGCGACACCGGGACTACCTGTCGCAGTCCCGCGACGAGGTGAGCGACGACGAGGTCGACGGCGTGATCGCGCTGTTGCGCCACCACGATCCCGAATACCTACGCGCGATCGAAGAAGCCCTTCGAGGACGTCGCTGCGGACTGACCGTCCTGACGCCCGACATGGTGGCGCCGCCACCGGAAAATCACGCGACACTCGATCCCGTCGTGGTCGTACCCATTGGATACCACGGGGACAAGGTCCTCATTGCCTTCGCCCGACCCGGGGCCGAACTCCCGCTCGGACCGTGGGCAACGCCGTTAGTTGCCTCTCGCGCAGTGACACTCCGCTCGACCGGTCGCTACGTGGTGTCGACTACGCCCGACGACGCGCTCCGTGCCCTGGCCCTTCGGGCAACCTTCGAGGACGTCGTCATTTACGGGGGACCGCGCAGCGATCTGGATGACGACGTCGCTCAGCGCTGCGTCACGTTGGGTCGAGACGCTCTCGGAGCTGAGCCCTTCGTGCACGTTGAACGCACCACCTTTACCAAGTTCGACGCGCCGCCCGTGTCGCACTTCGTGGCCGCCCCCTCTGTGGCGAGCGCATCGAACCCCTCGCACACCACGAGCTCCGTGCGCGTCGAATTACTCCGGCCCGAGCCGGTGGTGCACGGTCTCACGAGTCCCTTCGAAGCGGGGCTTCGGCGACGCTGTGTGGAATTGGTGGCGTATCTGGCGGTTCATCAAAATGAACGGGTAACGGGTGAACGACTCCGGGCTCGAGTGCTCGGCACCGACGGTGATGATGCGTCCTCGCGCACATTGTCCAACACCGCGTCGGCGACCCGTCGCGCCCTCGGCGACGACGAGTACGGCCCACGCCTTCGCCCCGTGTCCTCGGTCGGACTCTACGAACTCACTGACGTCGACTGCGACCTACTCGCGTTCCATCGATGGATCTCGACCGCACGAGAGTGCGGACCTGATGAGCGTGCCCACGAAGTCGCCGCGCTGCGTCATGCGCTGTCCCTCGTCCACGGGGAGCCCCTCGCCGCCGCACTGCGAGGATTCGAGTGGTTCCTGGCTGAGGGACACCTCGCGCGCCTGCAGCGCGACGGCGAGTGGGCGGCGCTACGACTGTCGCAATTGGCTCAGGAAGATGGTGACGCCGACACCGCATTTTGGGCGGTCGAGCGCGGCAGGTTGCTGGATCCGTATTCCGACTTACTGACAGCGGCGTTGCACCGCATCCCACGGCTACGCGAGTTTGGCGGCGATGGAACCCGCGGAGCGGAGCACGACGCCGTCCGCACCGGCTGAGCTGTAGCGATGCGCGGGTCGCTCCGTTGCTTCTCTCACCAGTCGCTGCAAGAGGTCCGAAAAACTAAGAGGCGGATCAACAAAGAGATGCTTGGACAGCGATCCGGGAATCGTGTTGATCTCATTGACGTAGATCTCGTCGTCGTTCGCCAAAAAGTCAATCCGAGCAACACCGCGAGCACCCACCAACGTCGCGAGTGTGCGGGCGAGGGAACGGATGAGCTCGGCGCGCTCCTCCGGCAAGTTCGCCGGCAATTCACGCGGTGCCGAAACCATCCCTTCCCCACCGACGTACTTGTCGCGGTAGTCGAGGATTTCGGCGTCGGCGGATCGACGTAGCGGCTTTTCGATCGCGGACAAGGTCACGTCGGGATACGTGAGCAGCGCAATTTGAATGTCGTGCAGGTCCGGTCGATAGGGCTCCACTACGCAACCGTTGGCGAAGTGATCATTGGCGTGCAGACGAGCGCGCGCCGTCGCGAGATCAGCCACGACGTCAATGCCGATCGACGACCCGCCAAAACGCGGCTTGAGAATGTACGGTCCCGCAAAAGGAAGTGATTCGGTTGAGGCGTCGAGGAGCGCTCGCGGAAGGGTGGGAAGTCCAGCGGCGAGAACAGCAGTGCCGAAGGCCCACTTGTCCATACCCAAGGCGGCGCCCGCGACCGTGGGACCGCTATAGGGCACACCGGCGAGATCGAGTGCTCCTTGGAGGGTCCCGTCTTCTCCGGGACCACCGTGGGTGGCGAGAATCACGGCAGAAAGTTCGAGACGTCGGTCACGTCCCAGGCGACCCGCCGGCTCGTAGAAGCCTCCGTCCTTGCCGAGGCGCAAGGAGAGTTCGACGGAACCCTTGGGCACGCCATCGAGGAAATGCTCTGCTTCGGTCGTTGTGGGCACGCGGACGAACTCACCGGTTTTTGTCCAGTAGATACCCACCACGTCGGGCGACGTACGCGCCACTTCTCGTAGCGCGAGCAGACCCGTGAGGATCGAAATGTCGTGCTCCGGGGCCGGCCCACCAAAGAGAACTCCAGTTGTCACAACACTCCCCGCATCGCACCTACCAAGAGATCAAGGGTACTGGTCCGGCAGGTCGTTGAGATACAACACGCCATCCCCAGCGGTGAGATTCGCACGAACCCAGTCCACAGCGCCGTCCCGCGTGGCAAATCGCGTCACGTGGACGCCGTATCCCGTTTCCAGTGCGGCGGCGTTCGTCAGCCCGACCACCAGGAGTCGAGCATCCATGTCTTTCACCATGCGACCGAGAATCTCGTTCTCCCGGCGTTGTTCGCGGCCGAGCTCCACCATCCCCGGTGTCACCACCACCCGTTGTCCGTGGAGCGGAAGATCTCGCAGCGTCTGCAGCGCCGCGCGAGCGCCGGCGGGATTCGCGTTGAACGTGTCGTCAATCACCATGACCCCAGAGGGTGCGGTGGCCACGACCATCCGATTCGGCACGCTGGTGAGATGGGGAAAGCGCGCGACTACCTCGTCAATGGTGAGTCCTAACGCGAGCGATGCCGCAATGGCGCACGCCAAGTTGGACTCGCGCACGCCGGCGACAGGTGGCGCGATGGCGGCCACGTCACCGTCGACGACAATTTGCCAACGCTCGTTGACGGTAAGGACACGTACGTCGGCGCGCGGGTTGGCGCAACCGGCAGTTCGTACCGTCTTTCCCGCCGAGGTCAACGTGTCCACCCAACCCGCCAGTCGTTCATCATCGATATTGATGATCACCATCGGTGCACGCTGCGTGATCTCGAACTTGGCTCGTTCAATGACGTCCAGTGACTTCATGCGCTCTAGATGGACCGGCCCAATCGCGGTGACCACCGCAATGTCCGGCGTACACCAGGAGGTCAGATCCGCAATCTCGCCGGGTCCGTAGGTTCCCATCTCCGCGATGAAGATCTTGGTGCCGTCGGCGAGATTTTCGTTGATCGCGCGCGACAAGCCCGCGCGATTGTTGTAACTCCTCGGGGACGGAACGACTCCCCGTCGACCACCCAGAATCTCAGCGAGGTGATGCTTCGTCGAAGTCTTGCCGTACGAACCAGTGATGGCGACCACCGTCGGGTCAATTGTTCGAAGTCGTTCCTGTGCGCGATCGACGAACCTTTGTGCCGCTCGCGATTCGTACGGTCGGGTCAACAGCGCCGCTGCGTCCAGAACGAAAGGAACGAGAACGATGGTCATCACCGCGACCACCCACGGTCGCGGGATCACGAGGGCGCTCAGGGCCACGAGTGAACTGATGATGACGGCGACCACGGTGAGCGTGCGCAACCGACGGGTCCACGCCAATTTTCCGGTCCGTCCCCGCGTGCTGAGTCCGAGCGGACACAACACACCAACGAGTGCCGCGACCGCGACGGCCGTGTAGTCGAGCCCGAGAAACAGCAACACCACGCTCAACGCCACGCCCCACAACGTCAGCGATCCACTACCCGTTGCCCGCTTCCACCACGCGGCTGACGACGAAGCGGTAGCCCAACGCCATACGAATCGGCGCACGGATCCCGGTTCGTAGTGCTCGCGCTGCAGAACGCGGAGCCAGCGGACGAGTTGGGCAATGTATGCGCCCGCCACGGCGACGAGCAGAACCACAGATTCCACGACGTGGGCGCTCATCGCCGCACCAGTCCCGCCGCGGCCGCGGTCAAGGCCGAAGGAGCCTCCGTCGGGGTCAAGTGCCCGACTCCCGCGAGGACCTCGAGCGAGCTGGCGGGGCCTAACAACAATTGGGCCCGCTCGGCGACGGCGACGGGAACGTCGCGATCCTCAGCGCCCCAGATCAGTTTCGTGGGGCCACTCCACAAACCCAGCTCTTCTTCGTAGCTCTCATTTACTGACGCGACGAGGATGTCGCGCAGTGGTCCTGACGCGCGTCGATAGTCCTCGGAGCCGTATTTCTGCCGCGCACGCTCTAAGCGTTCGGGCGAGATCAGATGGGCACGCGCCAGCGAACGAATCATTCTGTACTGACGAGGTGATCGCGATGTTCCGCCTTTGTGCAGAAGCGGCACGCCGGTGAGGACCACTCCGTGCACGAGCTCAGGGTGTCGGGCCGCCACCACGAGGGCGACCCGTCCGCCAAAGGAGTGTCCAACGAGCACGACGGGCGCAGAGAAGTCGTCGGAGATGAGTGACGCGACCAGTTCGGCGTACAGGCGGGCGCCGCCGACCTCGTGCGGCAGGGGCGATGCGCCAAAGCCGGGCAAATCGACCGCGACGGAGCTCACGCCCTGGTCCAGTAATTCGTGGGCGCTCCTCGCAAAATCAGCCCCCCGGCGACCCCAGCCGTGCAGCCACAGGACCTCGACGGGCCCACTGCCATACCGCTCGCCGAACACGGTTCCGTTCGCGAAGGCCTGCAGCACGGTTCCAAGGTTAGTGACGGCCGGCCCCGCGTCACGGTCTCCCGATAGCGTCCGTGGTGAAATGAGTGATTCGCCCACGTTCCACGATGACTTGCTCGCCGGTCTCACGCCGGAACAACGAGAAGCCGTCACCTCGACTCGACGCCGTCTTCTCGTACGCGCCACGGCGGGCTCGGGTAAGACGCACGTCCTGACATTGCGCATTCAGCGCCGGGTCGCTCTCGGTGAACTCGACGCCGACCAAATTCTCGCGATGACCTTTACGCGCAAGGCCGGAGATCAACTGCGACAGCGCCTCGCGCGCACCGGCGTGCGAGATGTACGCGCCGGCACCTTTCACCGCGCCGCGTTGCAGATCGTGACCCAATACCGCATCGACCGCGATCTCAAACCTTTCACGATCGAGGCGAATCGGCGTCGGCTGGTGACGTCGCTGGCGCAGCAACTGCGCGATGACGGCGTGGCCAAACTCGAAGAATGGCAGTTGCCGCGCCTGGAGAGCGAAATTGGGTGGGCGCTGAGTCAGGGACTTCACGGCGCGACCTACGCGAAGCGGGTCCACCAACTTCGTCGCCAGGGACCTCTTCCGGCCTCCACCTTCGCCGAGGTCTTGGACCGTTACGTCGGACTCTGTAGGTCCCGTGGTGTCTTGGACTTCGACCTTCTCCTGAGCGAAGCGACGTCACTCCTGCGCGACGAGCCCGCCGTTCTCGCCTCCTTCCGCCACCGCAACCGGGCGCTTTTTGTTGACGAGGCTCAGGACATGAATCCGCTCCAGTTCGATTTGTTGCGTCACATGGCCGGGGACGATCCTGACCTGTTTTGTGTGGGTGACCCGAATCAATCGATTTACGGTTTTAATGGCGCGGCCCCCCAACTCCTGAAGAGCCTCCTCGATACCTGGCCCGATATGGACGTGTTGGACTTAACGCGTAACCACCGATCGACGGCAAATATCGTGGCGATCGCCAACACCCTGCTCGAAGATGGCGCCGCGGGAATCACTCCGGCCAAGGACGATGGTGATTTACCCCTCGTTCGTGTCTTTGATTCCGACCGCGAAGAGGCCGAACGAGTTGCCCAGTGGCTGCGCTCACACCGCCAACCGGGCTCACCGTGGCGATCCATGGCCGTGCTCGCTCGCACCAACGCCCAGCTCGAGGCGTTCGTGGGCGCATTCGAGAACGCCGAGATCCCGTACGAACGGCTTGGGGCCGAGCACTCACCCGCCTCGGACCTCCTCAACGCCGACGCGCCGACGAGGTGGACCCACGAGGAAGTTCCCAACGCGGTATCCCTCGCCACTATTCACCGCGCCAAGGGACTTGAGTGGCAACACGTGGCGGTCGTGGGCATGAGCGAGGGACTGCTGCCTCACTACAACGCCACCTCCAGTGACGACATTGCCGAAGAACAGCGTCTCGCCTACGTGGCTCTGACGCGCGCCGAGACAAGTCTGTTGATCACGTGGAGTCGCGGACGAGACGATCACCGTCATCCGGAGCGGTCCGCGTCGCGCTTCTTACGACCGATCGAGGCCGCTCTACGGGTGAGGACCGAAGAATTGGCCCCGCTGCGGGGCGACGAACGCCGAGCGAAAATCGCGGCGATTCGTGAAGACCTCGCGAAGGCTCAAGCGGCGGTAGCGTTGCGCGACAGTGAGCACCAACGAAATTCTTGACGAACTCATCGGGCTAGTCGGCGCGAGCGCCGTCAGCATCGGCGACGAGATCAACCCCGACGATCTCCACGACGAATCACTTCACCCTCGGCACACGATGCCGCTCGCCGTCGTGCATCCGGCGACGACCAACGACGTGGTCGCCGTGGTGCGCTGGGCTTCCGAACACGGCATACCCGTTACCCCTCGAGGCTCCGGTACCGGACTCTCGGGCGGTGCCACCCCGGTTCCCGGTGGGGTCGTCATCGCGATGAGTCGTATGAACGCACTCCTTCGTCTCGACCCGGCTGATCACGTCGCGGTGGTCCAACCCGGGATGACCTTGCGCGAATTGGGTGAGCTCCTAGAACCGACGGGATTGCGCTACCCCGTCTACCCGGGGGAACTCTCCGGATCTCTCGGCGGCAATGTGAATACCAACGCCGGTGGCATGAGAGCCGTGCGCCACGGCGTCACCCGCCATCACGTTCTCGGTCTCGAAGTCGTCCTCATCGACGGGACCGTCGTTCGCACGGGCGGACCCGTGGTCAAGGTGTCGTCCGGTTACGACCTCACGCAACTCATTATTGGGAGCGAAGGGACTCTCGGCATCGTGACCGAGATCACTCTCAAGTTGTCGCCCGCTCTACCCCACGCCGCCACCGTGCTCGTTCCCTTCGCCACGTTGGATGAAGTGACGACGGTCGTGCCGTCGATCATCAGTGAAGGATTGGCCCCGAGCATTCTCGAGTACCTCGATGTGCTGACGATGGCTTCCGTCACTCAGGCGGCTCAATTGGAACTCGGCGTCGACGCCGCTGTGGCCGAAAAGACGTTGGCGTACCTCGTCATCGTCCTGGAAACACGCACCGCGGAGCAGCTGGACGCCGACCTCATTGCGCTCGCCGAACACGTCTCCGCGCACGGGGCTCTTGACGTCTACGTCTTGCCATCACACGCGGCGGCCCAACTCATTGAGGCGCGCGAGCGCGCTTTTTGGGTCGCCAAGGCGGCTGGGGCTCACGACGTGATCGACATCGTCGTTCCCCGTTCCGGCGTACCTCGATTCCTCGAACGCGCCAACGCCCTCGCTGCCCAGTACGAGACATTTCTCGTGGGGTGTGGCCACGTGGGCGATGGCAACATCCACTTGTCGATCTATCAGCCCGACGAGGCGCGACGGACCGAGCTGCTCCACGAACTCTTCCGCGCGGGCGTCGAGATGGGTGGCGCCGTGTCGGGTGAGCACGGCATCGGTCTCGACAAGCAGAAGGATTTCCTCGCACTCGCGGACCCGGCGGCCCTCGAACTCCAGCGCGCGATCAAACGTGCTTTTGATCCCCATCACCTTCTGAATCCCTACCGACTTCTCGACGAAAGGCCGATGCCATGAACGGTGCCGTTTCTCTCCTCTCCACTCTTCGCGCCAACGGCGTCGACGTGTGGTTCTCTAATCCCGGCACGAGCGAGATGCACGCGGTCGCCGCCCTTGATGCGGTGCCCGACATGCGAGGCGTTCTCTGCCTGTTTGAGGGCGTCGCCACGGGGGCGGCCGACGGATACGCGCGCGTGACGGGTCGTCCCGCGGCCACGTTGCTGCACCTTGGTCCAGGGCTCGGCAACGGCCACGCGAATCTCCACAATGCTCGTCGTGCTCGAGTGCCGCTGATCAACGTGGTGGGAGATCACGCGACGTACCACTCTCGCTTCGACGCACCTCTCGACAGCGATATCCAATCAATCGCGAGGGGTTCGTCAGGTTGGTACCGGCGCAGCGCACGGCCTGACGATCTACCCGGCGACGTGGCCGACGCGGTGGCCGCGAGTTACGGCCCGCCGGGGCAAGTCGCCACGTTGGTCCTACCCGCCGACGTCTCCTGGGGCGAGTTGTCGCACATTCCGTCGTCGTGGCCCGTTGTCACGCGTCGATCGCCGAGTGTCAGCGCCGATGACGCGCTCGAGGCGGGACTTTCGCGCTTGCGCACCAAGAAGACGGTGCTCTTTCTCGGTGGCTCGGCTGTTTCCAAAGAAGGCTTGGCCTTGGCGGCTCGCATTGCGGCCGCAACGGGCGCTCGGGTCATCACGGAGACCTTTCCCGCGAACCAAGATCACGGGGCTGGTATTGAGGCACCCGAACGACTCATCTACTTGAGCGAATTTGCAATCAGCCAGCTGCAAGGCACCGAAGCCATGCTCCTCGTCGGTGCGGTCGAGCCGGTGGGCTTCTTTGGCTATCCCGATATCCCCAGTCGACTGGTGCCGTCGGACTGCGACGTCGTGCACGTCGCTCCTCCGGGTTCGGACACGATTGGCGCGTTGGAGTACCTCGTGGCCGCCCTAGATGCACCAGAGATCGATGTCGCCTCGGGCGAACGACCCGCGCGCCCGAGCGGTGAACTCACCACCTACGCAATGGCTCAGGCCGTGGGTGCCACGCTGCCCGAGGACGTGATCATCGTTGACGAATCCAACACCTCCGGCGTGCACCTCTTCGGAGCGACACGTTTCGCACCGCCCCACGAATGGCTGACCTTGACGGGTGGTGCCATCGGCTTCGGTCTTCCGGCCGCGCTCGGTGCCGCACTGGGAGGTGGAGGACGGCGCGTGCTGGCCTTCGAGTCCGACGGCTCCATGATGTACACGCCCCAGGCTCTCTGGTCGATGGCTCGCGAAGGGCTGGACGTCACCGTCGTGGGCCTGTCGAACCGCTCCTACGCCATCTTGAACCTCGAGCTGCAGCGGGTCGGCGCGACGGCCGAAGGTGCGGCGTCGCGGCGCATGCTGGATCTCGAGAATCCCACTCTTGATCTCGCTGGTGTCGCGTCCGGGTTCGGCGTCCCCTCACAGCGCGTCACGACCGCCGACGACTTCACCACGGCGCTCGAGCGATCCTTCGCGACCCCCGGACCTTCCTTTATCGAGGCGGTCTTGCCCAAGGGACTCAGTTAGAGGTCGCTGAGTTCGACAATCACCGGCGCGTGGTCGGACGGCTTCTCGCCCTTGCGCGCCTCGCGGTCGACGTAACTATCTCGCACTCGTGGCGTGAGGTCTCGGTCCACGAGAAGCAGGTCGATACGAAGGCCCCAGCCGCGTCGAAATGATCCGTTGCGGTAGTCCCACCAGGAAAAACACGGCTCGTCGGGGTGTTGCTCGCGGGTGATGTCGACGAGACCCGTGTCGAGGAGGCCCGCGATGGCGGCACGCTCCGGCGCGCTCACGTGCGTGGCGTTCGCAAAAACGCTCGGGTCGTACACGTCGAGATCGGATGGCGCCACGTTGAAATCGCCACCCACGACCACCGAGTGGTCGCGAGAACGCTCGTGCAAGAGTTGACGCAACTGTTCGAGCCATTCCAATTTGTACTGGTAGTGAGGATTGTCGAGCGAGCGACCGTTCGGGACGTAACAGGAATACACGCGAATGCCACCGCACGTGGCTCCGATAAAGCGCGCTTCAGGATCGTCGTTGCCAAATCCTCGAACGACGTCCTCGAGACCAACGCGCGAGAGAATCGCAACTCCGTTCCACTGACCTTGTCCGTAGTGTGCGGATTCGTAGCCGAGCTCTCGAAGCGCATCAAATGGAAACTTGGCGTCGGTCTGTTTGGTTTCTTGGACGAGCAACACGTCGACGTCACGCGAGCGCAACCATTCCTCCACTCGCGGCCAGCGAGCCGTCAGAGAATTAACGTTCCACGTCGCAATTTTCACGGTCGATCGGTCACCACGAAGAGAAGTTCGGCCTCGACGCAGAGTTGCCCATCCACCTTCGCCGTCCCCACCCCCCGGCCACCGCGAGCGGACAACCGTGTCATCTCGCATTCCACGGTCACGAGATCCCCCGGTAGGACGGGACGACGAAAACGGGCCTTTTCGACTCCCCCGAAGAGAGGTAACTTTCCGGCGTACCGCGGATCATCGAGTACCGCAACGGCGCCGCACTGGGCAATGGACTCTAAGAGCAACACGCCGGGAGTAATCGGTTGTTCCGGAAAATGACCAGGGAAGAACCACTCATCCCCACGAAGGCGCCACGTCGCGCGTGCCGAGTGACCCGGGTTCACGTCGAGTACTTCGTCGATCAACAGAAATGGCGGTCGGTGCGGGAGCCACCGCGTCGGATCGGC
>Ga0007855_1000497_pt1 | contig 12365 bp, 6 predicted proteins | sample CryBogCBH01Aug08_FD_71230 | JGI IMG/M metagenome (GOLD analysis project Ga0007855, IMG submission 71230) | Freshwater microbial communities from Crystal Bog, Wisconsin, USA - CBH01Aug08 | ecosystem: Environmental > Aquatic > Freshwater > Lake | place: Crystal Bog, Wisconsin, USA | collected...
GGTCTTCGGCTGGGGTATCGGCGGTATTCAGCAACTGGAGGATATCCACGATGCCCGGCCCACCTTCGTTCTGATATTTTCGACTAGGCGGATACCCCAGCGCCTGACAGCAATCTTCTTGAGGAAGTCGTACTAATCGCCTTGTTTCAACCCATCGCCGGTCAAAGCGCTCAACCACGAGGGTCTTGGTTTGGCCGAACGTGTGCATTTCTGCATCTGCTACCGGCAGGCCGAATGCAGCCAAGAGCCGTAGACAATAGAATTCATTTTCCACGCTATCGGACAAATCAAGCCCATTGGGCAGAGCACCAATTTGTGGTTTGAGGATGTGCGTGGTCGGCGTCGTGCCTTGAGGCTTCAACCACTGGCCTTGGAATCGCAGCAGAGCAGTCTTTTCTTGTGCGCCAGCGACGGAAATCCGGAAATCCTGTTCCCGATCCAATCCGAGCGGTGCCCGCGCCAAGTTGGCCAGCAGGTGCTCGATTTCAGGATCACTGACTGGCTTACCCATGTATTGACCCATATGTGTTACCGATGTCCTGACTGCGCCGAATTCATTCTATTCGCCCCCCTTGCGGAAGTTTGTCGGCGTTTGTTTAAAATTCTTCTTGAACAGACTGCAAAGGTGGGCGGCGGTGGTGAAGCCGGAGCGCCGCGCTACTTCACCCAGATTGTATTCCGTTTCACGCAGCAACTGGCACACCCGTTCCAGTCGCTGGTGCTCGATGTGATCATGAATGCTTGTGCCCAGCCACCGGCGAAACCTGTGCTCCATATCCGTGCGTGACCGGTTGACATGCGCCAGCACATCCTTCACCGAGATGCCAAGGCCAACCTCATTGCGAATAAATCGCACGGCCTCCACCATCACCGAATCATCCATCGCAATAACGTCCGTGGAGGCGCGTTCCACCAGGCGCAGTGGGGAAATTTGGGTGAACTGGGCGGGAACCTTCTTGCCGGCCATCAACCGCGCCAACAATGCGGCAGCCTCATACCCCAGCAAATCCGTATTGGGTTCGATACTGGTGAGCGGCGGTTCGCATAAACTGCACAGCACGTCATCGTTGTCTACCCCCATCACAGCTATTTCTTCCGGCACACGAATATGGTAATGTCTGCAGGCGTTTAACACCTGTTGCGCGCGCACATCATTGCAAGTAAACACCGCCAGTGGATGCGGCTGGTCTTTCAACCAACGGGCGGTGATTTGATTGGCCATCATGCCGTGCTGTTCGGTCGCTTGAATATCACTAGCGTTGCTAATCTGCGGGGTTAACGGCATTTTTAGCACGCTCTTGCCTTTTCTCCCCAGATATTCGACAAATGCGTCGGCGCGCCGATCCGAAAAAGGTACCCCTTCATACCCGCTGAACGCGAAGTGTTTGAAACCAGCCTTCAGGAAAAAATCCGCCGCCAGTTTTGCTACGATTGCGGCATCCGTGTCAAACGCCGGCACTTTTGGGAAGCGAAAAGAACCGAGCACATCCACGACCAGACAGTCCAGCTTCGATAACTGAGCCGCCATCCGCCGACTCTCAATGCGGGCGATAATGCCGTCTCCTTTCCAATGTTGCAGCCATTTTGGAATGCCGCTGTGAAGCTCGCGCTCTTGAACAAAGAAAGACCACGGGCCGTGCGCGTGGGCATACCGAGCAATGCCGCGCAAAATCCCGCGCCCATAGTTGCGCGAACTTTCGATTAGCAAAGCAACTTGCGGTAGATTCTTGCTCATTTCAATGCGGTTTCAACAATGATGTCTGTCGGGAGGCGGATCCTTTGAAACCAAAAGGCTGGGATTCAAGCGCTGCAGGCACAGGCAAATGAGCCATCTGGACATAATGATCTAATCGTTCACAGAGAAGTTGATTTTGTGAATTGTGGCAATTCGCACGGCTGCAGTCCATTGTCATATTTAACAAATGAATTACATATTGTCACTTTGTGTAACTTTGCCTGTTTGTGTCCTTTTTTGTAGGGTTGCGATGTTAACATCAGTCCAGTGCTAGTTTTAGGAGCCGTGTTTGCGCCTTGAAGCAACCAAGATGCACTGATAAAGCAGACAATCGTTTTGTGAAAACAGACAATATACAAATCCTCGGCGCGAAATTATTTTAAGCAGGTTATTCCAAATAAACGTTAACGAAGATTGTGTCTTTTATGCCCCAACATTGAGCCGAATGCTGAAAACCCATAAATCAATCATGGGTAACAGTTTGTCTTTTCGGTTCCATAGAATGCAGGATTGAATCAGAAAAGGGCGCAATTAAGGACACCAAGCTGGATTGTTACAGCTAATGTTCCGGCGATAAAGTTGTAACAGATGTTTAAAATGAAAAAAGAAGCTCTTTTAGCGGCAGAGGCGAACCGTAATCCTGTCACCCATTTAGGCAATGGCAATGGCAACGGCACCGATATGTTTAAGCCGGTTGCCACGGTGCGCGACGTTAGCTTTTGCCCGCAGTCTGTGAATCCAAAACAAGCGGATAAATCCCAATCGTCTCGCGCTGTCGCTATCCGCCTGGAGGCATTAGTAATGCCTACTTACTTTCCCGTTGCGCCAGACAAAAATCCGGTTTTTCTGGAGAAGCGCGTTTATCAGGGCAGCTCGGGCAAGGTATATCCGCTGCCATGCACGGATCGCATTGCGGAGAAACCGGTGGATCGGGCGTGGAAGGCGGTCTGGATTGAAAACGAATTTCTCCGCGTGCTGGTGCTGCCGGAACTGGGCGGACGCATCCATGCCATTCAGGACAAGACCAATGGCTACGACCTGATTTACAACCAGCCCGTCATCAAGCCTGCACTCGTGGGCCTCGCCGGGCCGTGGGCGAGTGGCGGCATCGAGTTCAACTGGCCGCAGCATCATCGGCCGGCAACGTTTCTGCCGGTAGATTATGAAATCGAGGAATGCGCGGATGGTTCAAAAATCATTTGGTGCAGCGATCACGATCCGATGTGCCGGATGAAGGGGATGCACGGTGTCTGTTTGCATCCAGGCAAGGCCATCGTTGAACTCAAGGTGCGCGCCTACAATCGCACGCCGTTGGTGCACACATTTCTTTGGTGGGCCAACGTCGCCACACGCGTCCATGAGGCGTATCAGAGCTTTTTTCCTCCCGATGTTTATTATGTAGCCGACCACGCGCGCCGCTCGATGAGCGAATATCCACTGGCGAAAAGTTCTTATTACGGCGTCAACTACGGCGAACGGGGGCGTTCCGGCGTCCCCTTGGAAGAAATTCCCGAACAATTTGTTCCCGGCCATTGCGAACACACCAACGCGGCAAAACCTCGTTCAAATATTCTAGGTTATGCGCCGAATGATTTAAGTTTTTACGCCAACATTCCCGTGCCCACGTCCTATATGTGCATGGGCAGCAAGGAGGATTTCTTCGGCGGCTACGATTACAAGGCGCAGGCGGGCATTGTTCACATCGCGAACCACCACATTTCGCCCGGCAAAAAGCAATGGACCTGGGGTAACCATGATTTCGGCTACGCTTGGGATGATCACCTGACCGACGCGGATAAAAATGGCGAACACGCGCCCTATATTGAAATCATGGCCGGCGTCTATACCGACAACCAGCCGGACTTCAGTTTTCTCCAGCCCGGCGAGACGAAAACGTGGAGCCAGTATTGGTATCCCATCCAAAAGATCGGCCCGGCGCAGCACGCAAATTTGCGCGCGGCGGTTAGCCTGAAGGTTAGCGGAGGGATAATTCATCTAGGCGTGGCGGTCATCGAAAAAGTTGCCCAAGCCAAAATCCAGCTTGCCGCCAACGGTAAAAATATTTTTCAAACCATCCGCGACTGCGCGCCAGACCAGCCCTTCATAAGCGAAATAAAACTTCCGCGTGGCATTGCCATAACCAATTTGCGACTACGCGTCACCGATGCCGATGACACAGAAATCATAAGCTACCAGCCCAAGTCGCGGGTGCAAGGCGATGTCCCGCCGCCGGCCACCGAACCGCTCGCGCCGGCAGAAATCTCCAGCGCCGACGAACTGTTTATCACCGGCCTGCATCTCGATCAGTATCGCCACGCTACGCGCTGTCCGACCTTGTATTGGCGCGAGGCGCTGCGTCGCGATCCGCTGGATGCACGATGCAACAACGCACTCGGTTTGTGGCATCTCAAACGCGGCGAATTTTCCTCGGCAGAAAAATGCTTGAGGCAGGCCATCGAACGACTCACTCGCCGCAATGCCAATCCTTATGATGGCGAGGCGTATTATAATCTGGGCCTCTGCCTGCGCCATCTGGGCCATGACCAAGAAGCCTACAACGCGTTTTACAAATCCGTCTGGAACCAGGCGTGGCAATCCGCGGGTTATCACTCGCTGGCCGAACTCGACTGCAAGAAATCCGCTTGGCTTACCGCGCTGGAACACCTCGACCGCTCGCTGCGTTTGAATACGGACAACCTGCGGGCGCGAAATCTAAAGGCCGTAGTTCTGCGCAGACTGAAGCGCGACGGCGAGGCGGATGAGCTTCTCCGCGAAACGCTCGCGCTGGATCCACTCGACTGGTGGGCGCGGTATTTGGCTGGTAAGCCGTTGCAATGTGACTTGCAAACGGCGCTGGATTTGGCTCACGACTTCGCCCGCGCCGGTTTTATTGCCGAGGCAATCACCTTGCTGGAGATAGGGGAGGCGGCACAAAAAGATTTGCTTGATCGAAGTTGGGGCGCGTTGCCGCTCATTGATTACACGCTCGGCTGGCTGCGGCAAAAATCGGGGGAAGCCAAAAACGCTCCAAAACATTTCCGCGCGGCAAGCCGGCGCTTGCCGGACTATTGTTCCCCCTCACGGCTTGAGGAAATTGCCATTCTTGAGGCGGCCATGACAGCGAATCCGAAAGACGCCAAAGCGCCGTATTATCTCGGTAATCTGCTTTACGACCGCCGCCGACACGCCGAAGCCATCCGCCTCTGGGAGAAGTCAGCCCAACTTGATCAAGAATTCTCCGTCGTTTGGCGCAACCTTGGCATCGGATATTTTAATATCCGCAAAAATGCCAACATTGCCCGAAAGGTTTATGACAAAGCATTTCGTGTGAATCCTTTTGACGCCCGACTGCTTTACGAACGGGATCAGCTTTGGAAGCGCCTTGGCGAATCGCCCGTAAAACGCTTGCGTGAACTGGAAAAACATCCCGGTCTCGTCGCGCAACGCGATGATTTGACCGTGGAATTATGCGCGTTGCTGAACCAGACCGGACGCCATGTCGAGGCAATGCAGCTGCTGAGCAAACGAAATTTCCAGCCGTGGGAAGGCGGCGAAGGGGCGGCGCTCGCACAACATGTTCGCACGCAACTGGCGCTCGGCCGCGAGGCGCTCGCGCAGCACGATTTTCCCTGTGCCGTGAGTCATTTTGAGAACGCCCTTCAGTCACCGCGCAATCTGGGCGAAGCCAAGCACCTGCTCGCCAACCAAAGCGACATCCACTACTGGCTCGCCTGCGCGCTCATGGTGTCGGGAGAAAAAACCAGGGCAAAACAACACTGGCTCAGGGCAGCCAATTTTAAGGGCGACTTTCAGGAGATGAGCGTCCGCGCCTTTTCGGAGATGACATATTACTCCGCGCTGGCGTGGGAAAAACTCGGCCAGCGGGCGAAGGCAAAAGGACTTTTCCGCGACCTGCTGGCTTTCGCACAGCAGTTGCAAAAGACGAAAGCGAAGATTGATTATTTCGCCACGTCGCTGCCGACGATGCTGCTGTTTGATGATGATTTGCAATTCCGTCAGGAAACGACCGCTCTGTTTTTGCAGGCGCAGGCGTGGCTTGGATTCGCCAATAAAGCCAAGGCCAAGGCGCTGTTGCGAAAAGTATTGCAGCGCGATCCCAATCATGCGCTTGCCGCCGATTTATTAAAATGAGATTGCGTATGAATTGTTCCCCGCTCTGCCGGTTGGCCGTTTGGTCGGTCAGTGGCTTGCTGCTTACTTCCTGTGCAACTCGACCTGTGGTAAAAGAATTTTCGGTGCCGGCGGACGCACAGACGTATCTCGCTCCGGTTGTGGCCGAGTTGGAAACAGCCTGGCCAAAAAACCATACCATCAACATCGTTTGTCACGGCCATAGCGTGCCGTCGGGCTATGCGCACACGCCGGAGGTGCGGACTTTCGACGCCTACCCACATTTACTACATCGCGGATTGAATGAGCGGTTCCCCCATGCGGTCGTCAACGTCATCATCACGGCTATTGGCGGCGAAAATTCTGAACAAGGCGCGGCACGATTTCAACGTGATGTTTTGGCGCTGCGGCCGGAAATTGTGACAATTGATTATGCTTTGAACGACCGTCGCATCGGCCTTTCGCGTTCTGAAAAAGCATGGCGCGCGATGATTGAAGCGGCGTTGAAACAAAACTTGAAAATTATTTTACTCACGCCCACGGCCGATTTGTCCGCGCATCTGGATGACCCGCAAGACCCTCTGAATCAGCACGCCGAACAGATTCGCCGCTTGGCGCAGGAATATCACGTCGGCGTGGCGGACAGCCTCGCGGCGTTTCAAAAGTTCGTTCAACAGGGCGGTAAACTCTCCGACCTGATGGCGCAGGTGAACCATCCGAATCGTCAGGGCCACGAACTGGTCGCCGCCGAACTTTTGAACTGGTTTGAGCCGAGAAAATAATAACATGATCACGACCGCCACGACGGAAAACTCCAACTTAAAAGCCGATCTCAATCTCGGCTACATCTGGCTCATCTCCGCCGTCGCCGCGCTCGGCGGTCTGCTGTTCGGCTGGGACTGGGTCGTCATCGGCGGCGCAAAACCATTTTTTCAGCGCTATTTCCAGCTCACAAATGAGGCACAAATCGGATGGGCGAACAGTTGTGCGCTCATTGGTTGTCTCGTCGGCGCGCTGGTGGCCGGCGCGTTGAGCGACAAATTCGGACGCAAACGGCTACTAATTTTGTCCGCGTTTCTGTTCGCTGTCACGTCGCTCGGCAACGCGCTCGCGGGTAATTTCTCCATTTTTATTGCGTGGCGGATGCTCGGCGGCGTGGCCATCGGGCTGGCGTCCAATTTGTCGCCAATGTATATCGCTGAAGTCGCGCCTGCGCCGATGCGTGGCAAACTCGTCTCCATCAACCAGCTCACGATCGTCGTTGGTATTTTGCTGGCGCAATTGATCAACTGGTCGCTGGTGCGAAACTTGCCGGTTGGCGCAAGCGACGAATTCATCCGCAATTCGTGGTTCGGACAGCAAGGCTGGCGCTGGATGTTCGGCCTAACGGCGGTGCCCTCGCTGCTATTTTTCGCCGGGATGTTCGCGGTGCCGGAAAGCCCGCGCTGGCTCGCGAAAAATAGCAAACCGGAACTGGCTAAAAAAATCCTCACGAAGATCGGTGGCGAAAATTACGGCGCAGCGGCGATGCGGGAGATTAACGCCACGCTGTCCGGCGAGGAAATCCAGCGGGTGCGATTTGCGGATTTGCTCGATCCGAAAATGACCAAGGTGCTGGTGTTGGGCGTGACGCTGGCAGTGTTTCAGCAATGGTGCGGAATCAACGTCATCTTCAATTACGCCGAGGAAATTTTCCAAGCGGCGGGCTATGATATTTCCAGCGTATTGAGCAACATCGCTTGGACCGGTTCGGTGAATCTGGCCTTCACCTTCGTCGCGCTCGGCGTGGTGGACAAAGGCGGGCGGCGGCCGCTGATGCTGTTTGGTTCCGCCGCGCTGGCGGTGATTTATTTTGCAATGGGCTATTGTTACCACCAACACATTTTCGGTCTCCCGGTGCTGCTACTTGTTCTGGCGGCCATCGGCTGTTACGCAATGTCGCTCGCGCCGGTGACGTGGGTGGTGATATCGGAAATTTTCCCGAACCGCATCCGCGGTGCGGCGATGTCCGTGGCGGTGTGCGCGTTGTGGATCGCGTGCTTCCTCCTCACCTACACTTTTCCGATGCTCAACGCCCAGCTTGGCGCGGCGGGCACGTTCTGGCTTTACGCGGTGATTTGCGTGCTCGGGTTCAGCTTCATTTTTTTCAAATTGCCGGAAACTAAGGGCAAGACGCTGGAGCAGATTGAACGGGATTTGGTGGATTGAACCGAATTTATGCAGCGTAAAATTGTTTTTGGACTGATCATTCTTGCGGTTCTCATCGCAAAATCATTGTTGGCGCAAGAGGCACTCACACTCGCGGGCCAGTGGCGGTTTGCCCTTGATCGCAACGACGTCGGTATTCAGAAAAATTGGTTCGCGAAAATTTTGCCGGATAAAATCAAGCTACCCGGCTCGTTGCCGGAGCAAGGCATCGGCGATCGCATTACGACCAATACTGTTTGGACCGGCGGCATCGTGGACCACGCGTTCTTCACCGCTCCGGAATTTGAAAAATACCGCCAGCCGGGAAATGTTAAAGTGCCGTTTTGGCTCCAGCCGGAAACTTATTACGCCGGTGCGGCGTGGTTCCAGCGCGATATTGTAGTGCCGCATAATTGGCGGGCCCAACGGGTTGTGCTCTCGTTGGAGCGCCCGCACTGGGAAACACGCGTGTGGGTGGACGGAAAAATCCTCGGCACGAACGATTCCCTTTCCACACCGCATGAATACGATCTCGGTCCGCTCGCCCCCGGCAAACACACACTGACCATTCGCGTGGACAATCGTCGTATCGTGGACGTCGGCGAAAATTCCCACAGCATCAGCGATCACACGCAGGGAAACTGGAACGGCATCGTCGGCGACATCAGCCTGCGCGCGTCGCCGCGGGTGTGGATTGAGGATTTGCAGGTGTATCCGCACGTCGCCACGCGTTCGGTGACGCTGAAGGGAAGAATTGGCAATGCCACCGGTGCGACTGGTAACGGAAAAATGGTTTTCCAACTTGATAAAATCTCCATCGCAACCATTGCGGCCAGTTGGTCGCCCAACGGGGGTGTTTTTACCGCCGAAATTCCGCTTGGCTCCGCAGCAGGACTTTGGGATGAGTTTCATCCCGTCGTGCAACATCTAACCGCCAAACTTGGCGACGCTCAGCGCAAGGTGGACTTTGGTTTGCGCGAAATGGCCACGCAAGGCACGCAGTTCACCATCAACGGGCAAAAAACATTTTTTCGCGGCACGCTCGACTGCTGCATTTTTCCTAAGACCGGCTATCCGCCGACAGACCTTGAATCCTGGCAACGGGAGCTTCGCATCGCGAAGAGCTACGGGTTGAACTTAATTCGGTTTCATTCGTGGTGCCCGCCCGAAGCTGCGTTTCAAGTGGCGGACGAACTGGGAATTTATTTTCAAGTTGAAATTGCATCGTGGGCGAATCAATCCACCACGCTCGGCGACGGCAAGCCCGTGGACGACTGGCTTTACCTCGAGGCGGAGCGGATTCGCAAAACCTACGGCAATCATCCGAGTTTTGTGCTCATGCCTTACGGCAACGAGCCGGGCGGGAAAAATTCCAGCGGGTGGCTGGCCAAATGGGTCGCGCACTGGAAGGCGACGGATTCGCGCCGGCTCTATACCAGCGGCAGTGGCTGGCCGCAGTTGCCGGAGAATCAATTTCATGTCACGCCCGATCCGCGCATTCAGGGCTGGGGCGAAGGTTTGAAATCCCGCATCAACGCCAAGCCGCCGGAGACGATGACGGATTATCGCAATTATATTTCTCAGCGCCGCGTGCCGGTCATCAGCCACGAAATCGGCCAGTGGTGTGTCTATCCGAACTTTGATGAAATCCCGAAATACACCGGCCATCTCAAACCGAAGAATTTTGAAATTTTCCGCGACCGGCTTGAAGCCGGCGGCCTCGCGAGTTTAGCGAAGCCATTCTTGCTCGCATCGGGCAAGCTGCAAACGCTGTGTTACAAGGAAGACATCGAATCCGCGCTCCGCACGCCGGGCATGGGCGGATTTGAACTGCTCGACCTCCACGACTTTCCCGGCCAGGGCACCGCGCTCGTCGGCGTGCTCGATCCTTTTTTGGACGACAAAGGATATGTGACCGCGAAGGAATACAGTCGCTTCTGCAATTCGACTGTGCCGCTGGCGCGGCTGCCAAAACGTGTTTTTACAGCCGATGAGAATTTCACGGCGCAAATGGAAATCGCCCATTTCGGTCCGACACCGCTGTCGGCGGCAGTGGTGACCTGGAAACTGGTGGACGACGCTGGTAAAAAATTTGCGGAAGGAAAACTCGTGCCGCAGGAAATACGGATTGGCACCAGCACTTTGCTCGGCGAAGTAAAAGTGGGTTTGCAGAAAGCAAAATCTCCTGCGCGCTACAAGCTGGTCGTGGGTTTGAAAGGGACAAAGTTCGAGAATGATTGGAATATCTGGGTTTATCCCGCAACGCCCGCGCCCGCAACGCCCACGAACATTTTGGTCACGGATACATTTGATCAGGCAGCGCGGGACTTTTTGAGGAGCGGTGGAAAAGTGTTGCTTACAATCCCTGGCTCCCAAGTTCGGAACTTCGACCGCGCACCGGTAAAACTTGGTTTCTCGAGCATTTTTTGGAATACGGCCTGGACGGGCCGCCAAGCCCCGACCACGCTCGGCATTTTGTGCGATCCGAAACATCCGGCTCTCGCTGAATTTCCGACAGACTTTTGCAGCGACTGGCAATGGTGGTATTTGATTCACCGCGCCGGCGCATTACGATTGGATTTGCTGCCGCACGACACCAAACCGATTGTGCGCGTGATTGATGATTGGGTCACGGCACGTCCGCTCGGCCTCGTCGCCGAAGGCAAAGTTGGCACGGGAAAAATCATTGTCTGCGGATTTGATTTGACTCGGGATGCGGATGATCCGGTTACGCAACAGATGCGTCGCAGTCTGCTGGATTACGCCGCAAGCGATAGATTCGCACCAACAACCGAATGGCGTGAAGATGATGTAAAAGCGCTTTTCAAACCCGGCCGCTTCACGGCCAGCGCGAGCAGTTCGCACAGCGATTATCCGGCGGACAAGGCGGTTGACGGCGATCCCAGCACTTTCTGGCACAGCGATTGGGAAAGTGGCGACACGCTTCCAGCGCACCTCGAGATTGATTGCCAGACCGAAGTGATGTTGCGGGGATTTGATTACACGCCGCGCCAGGACATGGATCGCGGGCGCATCGCAAACTATGCCGTGGAGATCAGCGCGGACGGAAAAATCTGGCAGCCATGCATCAAGACCGCGAGTTTTTCGAACACAACCGACAAACAATCCGTGATTTTTGATCTACTGGTCAAAGCCCGTTATTTGCGGCTGACGGCGTTTTCCGGCTTCCGCGACGCGAACCAGGCGGCGGGGGCGGAAATCCTGCCGTTGGTGGTAGATTCTTCCAAGGACAAATAAAAATGAAGCGCGCCGCACTCAAATGTTTGCGGTTGGGTATCTGTATTGCCGCGCTTTCAACTGGTTTAACTCGCGCCGTGGATGTCGTGCTGGACGCACCCGCCACGGGCCGAGTTTTTCAAGGGCTGGGCGCGGTGAGCGCCGGCGCGTCATCGCGGCTGCTGATTGATTATCCCGAACCACAACGCAGCCAGATTCTCCATTTCTTGTTCAAAAATAATTACGGAGCGGCGTTGCAACATCTCAAAGTTGAAATCGGTGGTGAAACCAATTCCTCCGACGGCACCGAGCCCACACACCAGCGCACGGCGACGGATACCAATTACAATCGTGGTTACGAGTGGTGGTTGATGGAACAGGCGATGGCGCGCAATCCAAACATTCAATTGGACAGCCTGGCCTGGGGCGCACCAGGCTGGATCGGCGGCGGAAATTATTATTCCACCAACATGATCAACTACATTTGCAATTTTCTGAATGGCGCAAAGAAGTTTCACAACCTAAACATCAATTTGACCGGGGTGCATAATGAGAGCGCCTACCAAACCAGTTGGATCAAGTCTTTGCGCAGCGCGCTCAATGCGAACGGACTGGCTACAGTAAAAATTGTTGCCGCCGACGAATGGAGCGATGGCTGGACGATCGTGACCAACATCATCGCGGATGTGGCGCTTTCCAACGCCATTTATGCCTGGGCGCGCATTATCCCGGTCAGGTGGATAACAACAGTCCTGCCGCCGCCAAGACCCTGAGCCAGCTTCTCTGGAACAGCGAGGAAGGCATAGGTGGCGCTACCTGGGCCAAAGCGCAAAGTCTGGCGCAGGTTTACAACCGCAATTACATCATTGGCAAAATGACCAAGGAGGAAATCTGGAGTCCGATTACTTCCTAATACGACATCCTTCCCGCCGCCGGGTCGGGTTTGATGAAGGCAAACACGACGCAGTTTGCCGCGCCGGGATGGATATATTTGGAAGGCGGTGCCAGTGCACTGCTTGCCGGTGGAGGTAGTTTCGTCACACTAAAATCAACCAACAACCAAGACTATTCCATC
>Ga0007855_1000507_pt1 | contig 12193 bp, 9 predicted proteins | sample CryBogCBH01Aug08_FD_71230 | JGI IMG/M metagenome (GOLD analysis project Ga0007855, IMG submission 71230) | Freshwater microbial communities from Crystal Bog, Wisconsin, USA - CBH01Aug08 | ecosystem: Environmental > Aquatic > Freshwater > Lake | place: Crystal Bog, Wisconsin, USA | collected...
GTTTCGGATTCGGCGGTCAAAGTGAAACCCATCTTGCCGTAAAAATCACGCACCATCTCGTTTTTGGGCGTCGGCAGATAAACGCCTTCCAGCCGCGTGCAGTTTTTTAATTTCGCTAGCCGCACCAGCTCGTTCAAAACTTCTTCCTCCACGCCGCGTTTCAACACGCGACAGCTCATAAGCCACGTATCAATCTTCATCGTGTCGCCGACTTTTTCGCCGATGACGATGGAAATCAGACCGTGATCACCGAAGCGATCTTTGAGCCGCACGCTGTAGCCGGCGAAGTTTTTATCATTCATCACCGCGATGACTTCCGCTTCGCTGCGGCGGTGCGTGGTGAGATTGAACTGATTGCTTTTGTTGATGAGTTGCGACAGACGCGGCACATCCACCGGCACGAACTCGCTCATCACGGATTCCATCTGCAACGATTCAAGATACGACGCCATGTCCGTGACAGTCGCTTCAAGCGCCTTGCGCTGCGCGTCGGAACGATACTGACTCGTGCGCTCGGCGTCCTCGCTCGTGATGCTGCGCGGCTCGAACAAGCGGCAGTCGGCGAGTTGTGCGACGTGATCCGACGGATCCGCACCGAGCAGAATCGTCGTCACTTCCGGCACGAATTGCCGGACGATTTCGATTTCCGCCGGGTTGTCGTCCACAAACACAAAACTGTCCAAACCTAAATTCAGTTCCGGCGCCATGGCGCGGATGTTTTCCGATTTCGGTTCCCAATTTGCCTTGAACGAAACGATGTCGTCCAAGCGCAAAACCATTTCGGGATGTTTCTGAAACGGCTCCTGCGCTTTATCCAAATCGTTTTTGCTGCAAACCGCCAGCAACACACCGCGTTGCTTGAGCGAGGCGATGTATTTTTGAAACGCCTTGAACGCTTCGCCGCGCGGCGAGGTGTCGCCGAGTTCGATGCCTTCCAAACCGTCATCCGCCACCACGCCGCCCCAAAGCGTGTTGTCCAAATCCAGAACCAAAACTTTTTTCGGCGCGCATTTCAGGGAAAAAATCAACTGCGCAACTTCGCGCGCGAGTTCCACTAGCAGCGTGGAGGAACACGGCTGTTTGCTTTCAAACCACGAACGTTCGTCGCGCGCGGCGAGGCCGCCGAGACGGTTCGCCAGAAATTCCCAATCGCAAATATGCAGGAAGGACGGGGCGTTCAGACCGAGTTCAAGATTTACCCATTTACGAAACGACCAGTCCGAGCCGAGCGTGCGCGAACGGAACGCGCCGAGATCGTGCCGCGCGGGCAGCATGAAATTGGTGGTGATGACTTCGGCGCGCGTTTTTTCATTCACCTTGCGCGCGAGGTCGAGCACGCCGTCCACGACGCGTTGCGCCTCGGCTTGTTGCAACTCACGCGTGTCCGTCAAGTGGCCGGTGTAAGTGCAACGCCGTTCGGCGGGCAAAATGAAAACGACGTGCGGCGCGAACGTGTAAAGTTCGCTATCGTCGTCCATGATTTCGGAAATGTAATTGTCGTAATCACCTTGCCACAACTCGACCGGCGAGCCGTCCACTTCGCACAGATGCTCGATGAGTTCGTGGAGCGGATACAAACTGTAACCGCCCAAAATCGCAAGACGGATTCTCTTAGCCTGCGCACTTGGATTTTCTAGTTTGCGAGCATGCGCTTTTTTACGGAGCGATGAGAGCAGAAATAATTCCTCAAAATCGCGCGCGGATTTGGTCTGGGTTTTGAGCCTCGCCCAAAATGCCGGATCATTTGCCAACAGCAGTTGTTTGATTTCGCCGAAGTCCATTTCAGCGGTAGGTCGCACGGCGCCGGTCGGATTTGATGACGGATTGGTTCATGATTGAGCGTGCAGCTTGCCAGCTGGACTGGCGAAACGGAAGCGGAAAGCGGGATTATGCCGATGCCAGCGGCTTATTTATCTGTGTCCATCGGCGCTCATCTGTGGTTCAATTAGGCAGTGAATATTACGAATTTGAACCCTGACTCGGACATCGGCGCGAGTGCGTGGATGGTGGAATTGGATGAACACCGCATTTTGCTCGATGCGGGGATGCACCCGAAACGCGAGGGTCTCGACGCGGTGCCGCGTTACGGCAAGTCCGGCACGCATGATGTGGACGCGATTGCGATCTCGCATTGTCATCACGATCACGTCGGTTCGCTGCCGCTGGCGTGCCGCCAGTTTCCCAAGGCGCACGTTTTGATGACGGAGTTGAGTTATCTGCTCATCGAACGCGTGTTGCACAATTCGGTGAATGTGATGACGCGTCAGCGCGACGAACTCGGCATCCGGGAATACCCGCTCTACACGCATGATGAATTGGACGACATCGCGGCGCACTTTCAGGGCTTCAAATATAATCGCGAAGTGGAATGGTCGGCGTATCACAAAGCGCGCGCGGGAATGCCGTCGCCGACGCTGGAATTTTTCGACGCGGGGCATACGCTCGGTTCGGCGGGGATTCTGTTGCGCGGCAAAAGTGAGACGATGTTTTACACGGGCGACGTGTGTTTCCACGATCAGACGATTTTGAAGAGCGCGCGGTTCGAAGACGTGAAGGCGGATGTGTTGATAATGGAAACGACGCGCGGTAATCGCGAGACGCCGAAAGAATTTACGCGCGAAAAAGAAATCGCGCGGCTCGTCGAGGCGATTCACGCGGCGGAAAAAAAGAAGGGCGCAATCATGATTCCGTCATTTGCGCTGGGCCGCACGCAGGAAATGCTGGCGCTGCTGGCGCTGCTGATGCGCGAGGGGAAATTGAAGAAGCAGCCGATTTACATCGGCGGGCTGGGGCGCGTGTTCACGGAGATTTATGACATTGAGGCGGCGCGGACGCATCGTCAGCATACCGGGTTGCACTTGAACGATGCACTGCAACTGATCGTTTTGGAAAAAGGTCAGGCGGATAACATGAAGTTGACCGGCGGGAAAATTTTCGTCATCACCGCTGGCATGATGAGCGAGAACACGGCGGCGCACACGTTGGCGACGCGGATGGTGGGCGACGAGAAGCAGAGCATTTTCTTCGTGGGCTACGCGGATCCAGATTCACCGGCGGGCCATTTGAAGGCGGCCAAGCCGGGCGAGACGTTTGTGTTCAGTCCGAGCGCGGGGCAATTGACGAAGCGTTGCGACGTGCAGGATTTTGATCTCACAGCGCACGCCAACCGGCAGGACTTATTAGAATTTGTCGGCCAAGTTTCGCCGCGCGCGATTCTGCTGGGCCACGGTGACGATGCGGCGCGTAAATGGTTTGAGGAACAAATCAATTTGCGCTGGCCGAAAATAAAAGTTTATCAGCCGCAGCCAGCGAAGATGGTTTCGGTGTAGTAATAAAATAATTTCTGCAAAGCAAAACCGCCGGACGAAAAATTATTCGCCGGCGGTTTTTTGAATTCAGAGTTTTAGTGTGCGCCGCCGCCGTTGCCGCTGACGATGTTCGCCAGATTGAAAATGGGGAGGAACATACAAATCACCATGCCGCCGATGACGACACCGAGGAAAACGATGAGGAGCGGTTCAATGAGCGACATGAGGCCGGAGAGCGTGGCTTCGATTTCCTCGTCGAGAAAGTCAGCGACGCGCTCAAGCATGTTGTCGATGTTGCCGGTTTGTTCGCCGGCGCTCAACATGCGGATAATCATGCTGGGGAAAACCGGATGTTTGGCGAGCGCGGCGGAAATACCTTCGCCGCGTTCGATGTCCGTCGCGGCGGATTTAATGGCTTTTTCCATCACGGTATTGCCAACGGTCTGCGAGACGATTTGTAAAACTTCGAGGATGGGCACACCGCTGCGGACGAGCGAGGCGAGGGTGCGCGTGAATCGCGCGAGACAGATTTTATGGGCGATGACACCAAAAATGGGCAGTCGAATACGGTATTTGTCCCAAAAATCGCGCCCTTGTTTGGTTTTGAGAAAATACAACCAGCCCCAGACCGCCGCTCCCATCATAACGAGAATATATATTAGGTAATTTTGAACGAGTTCGCTCAAGTTGATCAAAAATTGGGTGGGCGCAGGTAATTTTGCGCCGAAGCCGGAATAGACTTCTTTGAACGTAGGAATAACGCGCACGAGCAAAAAAATGGTGATGCCGATGGCCACAATCGTTACGACGGTGGGATACATCAGGGCAGTCTTCACCTTTTTGCGAAGGCGCTCGGTGTTTTCCTGATAGGTGGCAAGCCGTCCGAGAATTTCCGCCAATAACCCCCCCCCTTCTCACCGGCACCGACCATGGAAACATAAAGACGGTTGAATGCTTTGGGATGACGTGTCAGGGCTTCGGAAAAACTTTCACCGGCTTCCACGCGCGAGCAGACATCGCGGATGGTATCGCGCATGACTTTGTTTGGCGTTTGATCGGCCAGCGCTTGCAGGGATTGGACGATGGCGATACCGGCATCAATCATCGTGGCGAGCTGGCGGGTGAAGACGACGAGGTCGTTAAGCGACACCTTACCGCCTTTGGTCTGGCCGCGCTTGGCGGTTTTCTCGCGGATTTCCACGACCAGCAAATTGCGGTTGAGCAACGCAGCGATGGCGGCCTGTTCGGTGGCGGCCTGTTCGGTGGCGGCCTCGACGGAGTTGCGAATCTCGCGGCCGGTGGCCGTTTCCCTGGCGGTGTAGGCAAAGAATGGCATACCTTTGTTCGTGAATAATTCAATGCGGCCGAATTGCAAGCGCAATCCTTCCCGCGTCGCTCAAATATCAGCACGATTTATTCCAATCAACTGTTATTCGCGGAGTAAAACTTCGGCGAATCCAGACTGCAAAAACGCGGCGACTGTGGTTTTGCGCGTGGAAAAATGAAGATTTACCAGATGAATATTTGGCAATTTTGCATAAACAGCTTTTGAGAAACCTGTTAACCGAATCGTTTTAAGAAAAAAAACTGTTGTCAATTGGCGCGTTTTTCCCTAATTTTGAAATCAAACGCACCTGCACGGTGCTGGGGTAAACTGTTTTTACCCCGATCATGGCAGTAAACAAATAACAAACAACATCGGAGGAATAGATGAAGTTTAATAAATGGACATTGGGTCTCGCCGCCGTCGGAGCCGTCAGCATGGCTTCCGCCGTTCGCGCAGACGAAGCAAAACTGAGCTCGGTGCAAACCGCGCTCTCGAACACCACCATCAGCGGTTATGTCAGCGCCTCGGCGAACTGGCAGTTGACCCCTGGTAATAACAATGTTGGCAACGCACCCGCTGGCAACATTCCGCTCCAAGGCAGCAAAGCCAACGGCTTCAATCTTGATGTCGTGAAGCTCTCGATTGCCAAACCGCAGGATGAATCTCCCTGGGCCTCCGGCTATCAGGTTGACCTGCTCTTCGGCCCGGACGCCGTCGGCTATAATCCCGCCAACAACGGAAGCGGCAGCGGTGGCTACTACGATGGTTACAGTGATTTTGCCATCCAGCAGGCCTATATCGCCCTGCGCACGCCCATCGGCAACGGCATTGACTGGAAAATTGGCGTGTTCAACACCATCATCGGCTACGAATCTTTCGACGCTGGCAGCAACCCGAACTACACCCGTTCTTGGGCTTGGGCGGTTGAACCGACCGAACACACTGGTGTGCTCGCCTCCTACAAGGTTAATGACGAATGGTCATTCTCCGCTGGCGTGGCCAACACCCTCTCGGCTGGCATCAACACCCGTAATTATAATTATTATTACGGCGGCAGCAATGGTAGCCCCTGGCACAAGACTGTCATGGGTTCTGTGACCTTTAACGCTCCCAGCAACTGGGGTTGGGCCTCTGGCTCCGCTTTCTATGCGGGCATGGTCTATGGTTTTGCTGGCGGTCAGCAAGGCTATCAAGGCTATCAATTACAAGGTAGTCAAGGTGGCAGCCAGGTCAACTATTACGCTGGTGCGACTTTGAACAGCCCGTGGAAGAACGTCACCTTTGGTGCGGCGTTTGACTATGTGCAAAACTTGGGCGGTGTCCAGTATCCCGTGTTTCAAAGCTTGGGTGTGCATGCTGACGACTACATCTGGGGTTTGTATAACACCATTAAGGCCACGGACAAGTTGAGCTTCAACTCCCGTGCTGAATACTGGGAAGTGGACGCCAAGAGCGGTGGGTCACTGGGTAGCGACGGTGGTGTCTCCCTCACCGAAACGGTCGAATACGACCTCTGGGCCAATGTGGTCAGCCGCTTGGAAGTCCGCTACGACAAGGTTGTCAACAGCGATTACTATAGCGAAGCTGGCTATATCTTGCCGACGGGTGTCTCCATTGACAAATCCTCGTCCGTTGGCATCTACGCCAACTTGGTTTACAAATTCTAATTTGATTTAGAATCCTTGGCCCCTGCTGGTTTTCGCCGGCAGGGGCTTTTTGTTTTCACTTCGCCCTGCTTCCGGCATAATCCAGCCCCGTGAAATTCATCCGCGATATCTACGCCGCCAAAAAAGCCACCGGCCAGCCCGTCATCTCACTGGAATTTTTCCCGCCCAAGACCGCCGAAGGCGACCGCGCCCTTTTTGAAAAACATCTTCCTGCCCTGCTTGCGGCGCACCCCGATTTTTGCTCCGTCACTTATGGTGCCGGCGGCAGCACGCGCGACAAGACGTTGATGATTGTAGATCGCCTCCAGCGCGAATATAACCTCACCGCGCTCGCGCATCTCACTTGCGTCAGCCACACCCGCGAAGAAGTCCGCGCCCTGCTCGAAAAAATCCGCGCGCTCAATTGTAAAAATATTCTCGCGTTGCGCGGCGATGCGCCCGGCGGCGGCGAATTCAAACCCACGCCCGGCGGATTTGAATTTTCCGCGCAGCTCGTGAAATTCATCCGCGAACAGGGCGATTTTTCCGTAGGCGTCGCGGGCTTTCCCGAAGGCCACATCGCGAACAAAAATGGCAAACACGCCGACTGGCAGCACTTGCAGGAAAAAGTGAATGCTGGTGCAGATTTTGTCGTCACCCAATTATTTTTCGACAACGTGGACTATTTTGAATTCCGCGATTACGTCACGCAAAAGCTCGGCGTGAACGTGCCCATCGTGCCGGGCATTGTGGCGATTGTGAGCGCGACGCAGATTGTAAAGTTCACGCAAATGTGCGGCGCAAAAATTCCACCAGCATTGCGCGCGAAGCTGGATGCGATTGGCACGGACGATGAAGCGGCTTTAAAATTCGGCATCGAATACGCCACACGCCAATGCGAAGAACTGTTGCGCGCGGGCGCGCCCGGCTTGCATTTTTACACGCTCAACAAAGCGCACTCGACGGTTCAGGTCGTGAAAAATCTCGGACTGGCCTGACTAATTTTCGAATTGCGAGCCGCCGGAAATTTTAGCGCGCCTCGTAAATCGCCAATCTAGAATTTACAGCCCAAACTGGTTGGCCATGATGCCGATGACGCTCAGCGGTCCCGTGTCTTCCAAGCTGTCCGCCGCCTTGTCGAGCTTCTGCAGCGAGAGCTTGGCATTCTTCAAGAAATCCTGATCGTTCACTAGCTTGCCTACCGTGCCTTGGCCTTGATTCACTTTGATCAAGATGGATTCCAAATTGGTCATCGAAGCCGTCGTCGAGCGATAAAGCGTTTCGTCCGTCAGCAATTTTCCAATCGTGCCTTGACCGGCGCTGATGTTGTTGACGGCGGTATGCACCGAGATGGCCGTGTCCTGCAAATTGCTGACCGTGGACAGCGCGGTGTTGTAAAGCGTGTCGTCATAAATCATTTTGCCCACGCTGCCCTGACCGGCGGCAATCTGACTGGTAACATTCTTTACGTTCGCAATCGTCGCCGTGATGGGCGCGCTGTTTTGTTTCACAAAATCAATGAGCGGCCCGACCAAATTATCAATTTTTTCGCCCGAGAAACTTTTGGTGATGTTCTGAATGCCCGCAGCGGCGGCATCCAGCTTGGTCATGATGGCGCTCAAGTCCGGCTGCTCTTCCGTTTCCAGCACCGCGCCTTCGTCAGCTTTGGGCGAACCCGGCTGGCCGAACGTAACATTGACAAAATTCTGACCCATCAAGCCGGTAAATTTGATTACGGCCTTACTGTCCGTTTTCACGTTGGCGTTCAGCTTGAGCTTCATGCTGACGCTGACTTTTTCGTCGATGATTTCGATATTATCTACACGGCCAATTTCCACGCCGGCCATTTTCACGCGGTCGCCTACCTTCAAATCCTGCACGGTGTCGAATAGCGCGCTGACGTGTTTGCCGCGCGTAAACATATCAGCGCTGCCGAGAGTTTCGATGATGAGCCACGCGGCGAATACGGCGAGGATGACAAAAAGGCCGAGCTTGGTTTCCAGTGAATTTTTCATAGGCAGAGTCGTTTATTTATCACGTTTGAAATCCGCGTGTAAAAATCCTTTCACGCGCGGGTCATTAAAATTTTTCACCTCGTCCGGCGTGCCGACCGTGACAATCTCGCCGTCAATAATGACGGCGATGCGGTCGGCAATGCCAAACGCCAGATCGCGGTCGTGCGAGACGACGAGTGATGTGACGTGGATGCGGTGGTTCAAGTCGAGAATTTCGTCGCCGATGACGACGGCAGAAACCGGATCGAGTTCGCTCGTCGGTTCATCGTAAAGAATCAATTGCGGCTCGATGACGAGCGCGCGCGCGATGGCCGCGCGTTTTTTCATGCCGCCAGAAAGTTCATTCGGCATTTTGTTCACGGCGTCTTTCAAGCCGACGTCCGTGAGTTTTTCTTCGACAATTTTTTTAATTTCGTCCGCCGGTTTCAAGCGATGTTCCGTCAGATACAAGCCGACATTTTCGCCGACGGTCAGCGAGTTGAGCAACGCGCCGGATTGAAAAACGAGCGCCATGCGATATTTCGCCGCGATTTCCGGTGTGGTCAGCGGTTCGCCGTTAATAAAAATTTCGCCCGCATCCGGTTCTTCCAAACCGATGAGGTGTTTGAGCAAAACACTTTTGCCGCTGCCGCTCGGCCCCATGATGACAAAAATTTCACCGGGCTTTACCTCGAGGTCCACGCCTTTGAGCACGTCCTGGCCGCCAAAACTTTTGCGCAGGCCGCGCACGACGAGGCCGACACCGGAAGAATTATTTTGGTTTTCGCTCATTTATTTCAGCAGGAAGCGGGTGAGGATGTAATCAAATATCACGATGAGCACGATGGAGTTGACCACCGCTTTCGTGACGGAACGGCCGATGCCGCGTGGGCCGCCAATCGTCACCAAACCCTGATGACACGAGACGACGCCGATGATGATGGCGAAACAAAAACTTTTGAAAACACCGTTGGCGACATCTTTCAATTCCACGATGTCGCGCAAGTCGGCAAAGAAAACGCGGAAGGGAATTTCCATGCGATGATTCATGTCCGCGACCATCGCGCCGCCGAACCAGCCGACGAGGACGGAAAAAACCACGAGCATCGGCAGCGCCACGGCGATGGCGAGAATGCGCGGCAACACGAGATAGTGAATCGGATTGATGTTCATCGTGCGGAGCGCATCAATTTCCTGATACACGCGCATCGAACCGATTTCCGCCGCCATCGCGGAGCCGATGCGGCCGGCAATTAAAATCGCCATCATCACTGGTGCGAGTTCCTTCGCGATGGCGATGCCGACCACGCCGCCAACGGCACTGGACAAACTGCGTTCCACCAAAATCGGACCGGTTTGCAACGCGATGACTGCACCGATGAAAAATGAAAGCACACAGACCATCAGCAAACTCGCGTTACCGATTTCAAAAAATTGGTCGAACACTTTATCGCGCTGCCGCCACGCTTGTGGCAAGGCCAGCAGCGTGCGCCAGAACAAAAGAATTATTTCTCCGATGTTCTCAAACATGATTCAGGCGCGGTTCATTGGGCGGTGGCGGTTGTCTTGGAAACGGTGAGGTAAAACAGCTTTGTCCGTTTAACTTCTCCGTCACATTGATACTGGAAAAGGCCAAACAGGAGCGAGACTTTTTTGTGCGTCGGCGTGGCCTCGGAGCGATACAAATTCCACAGTAACGAATGGCTGGCCGCGCCGGTTTTGGGATTATTTTCCGCGCGCCACAGCGACCACAGCGGCGACCAGTTGCGCTCAATAGCATCGTTGCCCGGCAGGACCGGTTCGAGCAGAGCAAGCACCTGCAAACGCTCATTGCCGTTGAAATCACGATGCCAAGTGAAGAACGGCCACATATCCACGCGGTGTTTGTAAATGCCGGTCTGTGTGCTGCGCTCAAGCGTGTTTTCGTAAAGATAAAAAGCCACGCGCGTCCGCCGATAATCCAGCGGATCAGAATGCGTGGCTTTATAAGTATAAATCGGCCAGAGGACAAAATCACTTTCCTTGACCGCGTTGTGCGAGGTTTGAAATAACGGAAAAACGCGCGAAGTCGTTTTGCCCTCACCGCGTGCAAAAATTACAAATGGCCACGGTCCCTGCCATTCGTGGTATTTTTTTTCCTTCGCGTCGATCCAGCTAAAAAATGGCCAGATGACGGTCGTCAAATCCAGTTCCGGCGAACGGCTGTAAACAAAAAATGGAATGCTGGCGCGAAATTTTTCCGGCACGACAGTGGTTTTGTGTCCTGCCATGCTGGCTTTGGCGTTGATGGAAATTTGTTCCGTTGTATTCGTGCCAAGGCGGTTGTCTTGGATGATGCACAGCGGCCAAAGATAAAAGGAGCGTTCGTAGCCAGCCACGATGTTGACATCGCCAAAGCCATTCGTGTGCAGCGTGGGAATTTTATTTTCGCGCCCGGCCAGCGGCCAGATTTTCCAGCCGTGCATGCCGTCGCCGTTGCGGATGGCGCCGAACGGATAAAGGTAATTGTCCGTGATGACATCCTTCTTCCGCGTCTCGCTGTAAAGCGGAAACATGACTACGAAAATCTGGTCGCGCGACAGGCGATTTTTAATCGTGCCGTAAAAGGGGAAGACGGCCGTGTAGTTCAGATTGGTATCGGTCGTGGAGCGCTGGTAAAAATAAATCGGAAAAAACGTGTGGCGCGTTTTTGTGGCGTCGTTCGCTTCGTGTCCGCCGGAAAAGCTGATGAGCTGAAAAAATTGCCAGCGCCATTCTTGACCGTATTGCATGCGCGTCAGCAGCGGATACAAAATATCGTAATTGGTGTATTCGATGGACGGATTGCGGACATGCGAAAAAAATGGTGGAAAGGCGGAGGTGTTTTCATCCTCAGTCTGCTGCGAATAATAAAACGGTCCGGCAGCCTCTGTGCGATACCCTTGCTCCAGCGTGAGATTGAAATGATCGAAAATAAATCCGCAACTGTTTCCACAATTGTTCGTTTCAGCGGCATCAATTTGCTCCGAAAAACGGACGAGCAGGACAAAAAATGCCAGCCACAACACCCAAAAACTAGGGCGCGTAGAGCATTGGAATTTTCTCGATATCGTTATTTCGTTCTTAAACATCGTCCTTCCAGCGTAAAACTGGGCGTATTTAACATTGAGATTGACTTTGACCGTTTATCGCCTAGATTTATTTTAATTGAGGTTTTTGCCTCGGTTCCTCCTGACTCGGTGTTGGCGCTGCGTTGCCAGCACTGGGTTTTTTATTTTCTACCAACGGTTGCCGACGACCAATTAAATTCAACAGCGCGGGCAAAAAGGTCAGCGCTGCAATCATGCACATCGCGATGCCGACGGACATGATGTAACCGAGACTGTGAATGCCGCGATGCTGCGCGAGGATAAGACTGCCGAATCCCGCGATGGCCGTCAATCCTGACACCAAAACGGCTTTGCCGGTGCTGCGCGCCAAAATTCCCGGTGTGCCTTCTTCCGCGTAACGGTTCAAAATATGAATACCGTTCGTCACGCCGATGCCGATGACAAGCGGCAGCGTCATGATGTTTGCGGGATTGAAAGGCACATGATTCCAGCCCATCAAGCCGACCAGCCACAACGTTCCCAGGCCGACCGGAATCAGTGACAAAATTACCGCCGTCACGCTGCGGAAATGGAAGAACACCATGACCGCGATCGCCGCGAGTGAATACCATGCGGCGGTGATATAGCTATCCTTGAGCAGCGTCGTGTATTCCAAAAGTTGCACGGGCGTGCCGGTGATGTTCGGGCGGTTGCTGTCCTGCGGGTCGAGTTCCCGGCGCAAGGTTTCGACAAATTCTTTTTGGTGGTCGTGTTGCCAGACATCTTTTTTTGGATATACCTGTAATAAAAATTTTCCGGTCACACCGACGAAGCGGTCGTGCAAGGCGGC
>Ga0007855_1000514_pt1 | contig 12126 bp, 10 predicted proteins | sample CryBogCBH01Aug08_FD_71230 | JGI IMG/M metagenome (GOLD analysis project Ga0007855, IMG submission 71230) | Freshwater microbial communities from Crystal Bog, Wisconsin, USA - CBH01Aug08 | ecosystem: Environmental > Aquatic > Freshwater > Lake | place: Crystal Bog, Wisconsin, USA | collected...
GTGTGGCCGAGTTTTTTTCCTAAAAGTCCTAGTGGCATGGTGGTGTCCTCTTCAGATTTTGATGGTGATGTCCACGCCGGCGGGCAAATTGAGCTTCTTCAATTCGTCCACGGTCTTGGCGGTCGGTTCGAGAATATCGATGAGCCGCTTGTGGGTGCGTTGTTCGAAAGTTTCCTGCGACTTCTTGTCGGAGTGCGGCGAGCGCTGAACGGTGTAGCGTTCGATGCGGGTCGGGAGTGGGATCGGGCCGGCCACACGGGCGCCCGTGCGCTTGACGGTGTCGGCGATTTCTTTGGCCGACTGGTCTATGACGCGATAGTCATAAGCCTTGAGGCGGATGCGAATACGTTGTGCCATATAAAGAGCGATTGTCTGTTTTTGGTTTAACTATTGCCGCCCTCCGTCCAACGAAAAGCGGACGCGGATAATAACAACTACACTTTGGTGTGCAATATCTTTTTTAAATAATTTTGATTGTTCCCGCGTCGCCACGGGCCATCCGCCGCCGACCGACCGGCTAAATCAAAATCACTGCGGCTTCGTGACCAGAATCGCCAGCGCTTCCGTCACGCGCACCGTCACCTGATCACCCACGTTGAAATCCGCGAGATTGATGCTTTCGCCCACGGTCACCGTGCGTGTGATGCCATCCACACCCTGCAAGGTCACTTGATCCTGCCAGTTGTTGATGTCGAGAATCGTCGCCGTAAAATCCAGCGTGCTCACCCCCACCACCCCCGGCTTGGCGCCCGGCAACGGCCGCACCACCAACGCACTCGCGCTCAGATTTTGCGCCGCCGCATCCTGCCGGATGAAAATGGACATCCGCTCCACGACCGTCGCATTGACCACGTCGCCGACTTTGATCTGATTAAAATTCACGACCTGCGGCCCGCATTTGTATTGGTGGATTTTGCCGGACGCTGTGTTCTTGAGCGTAACGCGACGGTGCGCGGCATCGATCGCCAACACTGTATTCGTCGTTGCAATCGCGTTGACGACAATCTGACCGCCGAAATCCTGCGAACCCGCGAACGTCTCCGGTCCCGTGACTTTCAGTGGAATGGTGGAGGAACACGCCGCACAGAAAAGCGCCAGCGCGAGCGCGGCAAAGATAGGAATGGTTTTCATTTATCTGATTTTTAGATTTTGTTGGCGACCAGAAAGTAAATTTCAAATGATTTTATTACTTCGGAAACAAAAAGGTAATGGCGAAACGCAAGCCCCAGTCCGGTCCGCCGTTGGGTTTCTCGACGTAGTAGCGATAGCCAAATTGGAACGCGACCGGCATTTTGCCGATCTTCACCAACTGCTGCACCGTCCAGTTCATCGGCGCGGTCGCTTCCTGCGTCACTCAGTTGTAAGTGGTCTCGGTGTTCATCCCGAACGTCGTGTAAGTCTTCGTCGTGTAGGAGATGAACGGTTGCAAAAATGTGGCGTTCACTTCCTGATTATCCCAGCCGGCAAATGACCAGATATGATTGACCAATGCGCCGTAGGTGAAACCGTTTTTCTGCTGTAAGGCCACGATGGACGGACCCGCGCCCCATTGCCCAGGCCCGAGAATGCTTTCAGTCGCGGTCGGATAATAACCCACCGGCCCCGCGCCTAAAATCCAACCGCCCACCGGCGCTTTCGGCGAGAAGAAAAAAGTCTGCGTCGTGTTGCCCAAACCGGAATGACTTTCGCCCAGACCATTCGGCGCTTTGGGATTATTGACCAACGCTTCCTGATAAATCACCGGCACGATGGTGCGGATGATGAGATTCCAGTCATCGCTGATGCCGATGGGCACCACGGGCTGGATGTTGGCGGTGTATTTCATCGCGTGCGCCGGCCCGATGCCAAAATCCCAGTTGTTCTGAATCGGCACGCTGATGAGGGCGGCGACGGGATTTTGCAGTTTCTTGGCGAGGTCGGCTTCTTGCGCTTTCACATCGTCGGTCGTGCCGCCAGCGGAACCGGCATCGGCCGGCGCGAGCGCGAGTGAGCTATTGAATGCCGGCATGGTGTCGGCAAAGGTGGTGGACGTCGCCAGCGCAGTGGCGAGGCAAGTGAGCGCGATGATTTGGGTTTTCATTTTAGTTCTGAGTTTTAATAATTAATTCGCCTGCACGATACCCGGCGGGTTCCACGTGCCTACGCCCGGCGGCAGAATGGAAGGCGGGGTTGCCTTCGGCCAGTAGAGGCGCATGACGAGATAGATCGTATCGTTCGGCGCGGGCAGCCAGTTGCTTTCCTTGTCGGCTCCCGGCGAATCTTTCTGGATGTAGAGCGTGAGCGAGCCATCGGCATTTTTCTTCATGTCCGACAACATCGGGGAGTTGATGAGATAACGGTTGATGGGATTCTCGATGAGCAATTGCGATTTGCCGTCATACATCGTTACGGACCAGAAACCGTTCACGGGCGGCAACTGGCCGGCGGGGAACGTGAGCGTGTAGTTGTGCTTGCTGGCGTCGAGCGGCGTGCCGTCGGCCAGAGTTTTGGTAAAGGGATACATGGCCTCTTCGGCATCGTTGCCATAGATGCCGGCTTTGGCCGCGACGGAACGCAGCATCCAGTCGCCATGATAATACGCGCGATCGCCTTGCGCCGCGCCAACCTGCCAGCCGTTGATCTTCTTGCCAAACTTGGCCATCGCTTCGTCCACCGCCTTGTCACCGGCCTTCATGCCGAGGCCGACCTCGATTTTGTGCTCCAGTGAAAGCGCGTCAAAGTTGAATTTCTTTCCCGCACCAATACCAATGCGGGCGAGTTTGGCGCGGATTTCTTGTTCTTCCGGTCCGGCGGGCGCGAACTGCAGCGCGAAATCGAGATACTGGAAGAAATTCGTCTTCACCGAGTCCTTCGAGATAGGCGGGAAATCGATCGCCGGCGCGGCGGGCGGCGCGGGCTGATGCAGATAGGCCGAGAGCGGCTGCGCCTTGTAACCGGCCTGAATCTTGATCACGTTCGGCATGTCGTCAGCGTTAAAGAGTTGGGTGCGGAAAATGGTCAACCCGAACTGCGTGGTGGAATGAAAAACCTGCTTGATGCCCGGCGGGGTTTCTCCTTTCCAATCGGGACCGACCACCAGATAGTCGCCAGCGTCATTGCCGGTCGCGCGGCTGCCGATGTAACCGTAGTTGAACACATTGCCATCGCAGAGCATCACCGAGTAGTAGCGATTTTTCTCGATCGCGGGCACGGAGATGACGATTGGCTCGGCGCGCAGATCCAGCCACAGCATGGAATACGGCGTATCACTATTGGGCGTGACCACGGCGGTATCTTTGTAGGTGAAGACGCGGGCTTCGTTCGCGATCTGATTGAACGGCCCCTTGTATTGCCCCGAGGTTTTATCCACGCAGAACTCATACATCACCGCGTAATTCATCACGAGCGGCAGGCCGTAGATGAAGCCCTGCTCCGCGATGTCTCTGGTTTCCAGAATGCCGGGAGCATTCTTCTCCGACTTCTCGGCCTGAGAAACAGCATCGTTCTTGGTGGCGCAGCCAGCGAACAGCACAGCAGCGAATGTGGCGGCAATGATAATAGTCAGGTTTTTTGTGTTCATGGTTTAAAGGATTCCGAATGAATTCGAACGGCGGAAAATTAATCTAGAAGCAAGCTTGTGCAAACTGTTTTTTGGTAACAATTGCGCACAAAAAAAGAGCCGGAGTCTGACGACTCCGGCTCGTGGTTGAGAAATAATTTCTTACGTGCGCGCGGCGGGTTTCTTCGCCGCGGCGTCCAGAATCGTGGTCAACACGCTGTTCGGCACTTGCGCGAATGAGAGCGGTTCCATCGAGTAGCTCGCGCGGCCCTTGGAGAGCGAGCGAATCGCCGTGGCGTAACCGAACATTTCCGCGAGCGGCACCTGCGCGTTGAGGACGGTCTGACCGTTCTTGGCTTCGATGCTGACAATCGTGCCACGACGACGGTTGATGTCGCCGAGCAAGTCGCCCTGATATTCATCAGGCGTCGTGCATTCGACTTTCATCAGCGGTTCGAGCAAGATCGGGCCGGCTTTCTTGAACGCGTCTTTCAACGCGAAAATGCCAGCCATGCGGAACGCGAGTTCGTTCGAGTCAACTTCGTGGAAGCTGCCGTCCACGACTTCGACTTTGATGTCGATGACCTGATAGCCGCAATACACGCCGCCCTTGATGGCTTCATTGATGCCGTCAATGACCTTCGGAATGAATTCTTTCGGAATGGCGCCACCGACAATTTCGTCAACGACTTCCACGCCTTTACCCGTTTCATTCGGATAAACTTTGATGCACGCGTGACCGTATTGACCTTTACCGCCGGACTGACGGATGAATTTGCCTTCGCCTTCCGCATCCTTCGTGATCGTTTCGCGATACGCGATCTGCGGCGCGCCGGTGTTGGCTTCCACTTTAAATTCGCGTTTCAAACGGTCAACGATGATTTCCAAATGCAATTCACCCATGCCCGCAATGATGAGCTGGCCGGTTTCTTCGTTCGTGAAGCAACGGAACGTCGGATCTTCTTCCGCGAGACGTTGCAAACCTTCGGACAACTTGTCGCGGTCTGCCTTCGTCTTCGGTTCCACGGCCATCGAGATAACCGGTTCCGGGAACGTCGGCGGTTCGAGCGTCACGTCGTAATCTTCATTGCACAGCGTGTCACCGGTAGTGATGTTGCGCAGACCGACGAGCGCGGCGATGTCGCCGGCATAAACCTCGTTGATGTCCTTGCGTTCGCTGCCTTGAATAACCATGAGGCGGCTGACGCGTTCGCGTTTGCGCGTGCGCGGATTGTAAATCGTGTCGCCTTTTTTGAGGTGACCGGAATAGACGCGGAAGAACACCAGCTTACCCGCGTAAGGATCGGTCCAGAGTTTGAACGCGAGCGAGCAGAATTTTTCGTGGTCGCTCGTCGGCACTTTGACGACGACGTCCGTGCCCACTTCATGACCTTCCGCACCGGGAATGTCAATCGGGCTGGGCAGATAATCAATGACCGCATCCACCAAAACCTGAACGCCTTTTTTCTTGAACGCCGAACCGCACAGCACGGGCACGAGTTCGATTTTGCAAGTGAGGCGACGGATCGCCGCTTTCAAAACTTCCGGCGTAATCGGTTTTTCTTCGAGCACGAGTTCCGCGATGGAGTCGTCTTTGTTGGAAACGGCATCAATCAATTCCGCGAGCGCGGCCTTGGCGCGTTCCTGATCGGCCGGAGCAATTTCGCGGATCTCATAATTGAGACCTTCGTTCGCTTCGCCCGGACCCCAATAAATCGTCTTCTGGTTGACGACGTCAATGACGCCTTCAAAACCGCCTTCAACCGGCTTGCCTTCGGATTCAACCGGTCCCTGACCGAGCGGCAGGAAAACCGGGAATGCATACGCTTTCAGCTTCGTGCGCATGTCGTTGAGGGCATTTTCAAAATTCGCGCCCATGCGGTCCATCTTGTTGACGAACGCGATACGCGGAACATTGTATTTGGTCGCCTGGCGCCAAACCGTTTCCGATTGCGGCTGCACACCGGCAACGCCGCAGAACACAGCGACCGCGCCGTCGAGCACGCGCATGGAGCGTTCGACTTCGGCGGTGAAATCCACGTGTCCGGGCGTATCAATGATGTTGATGCGGTGCGGAATGTTGTTGAACGCCTTGTAAACTTTGTCTTCACCCGGCTTGGCCGTTTTCTGCGTCCAGAAGCAAGTGACAGCGGCGGAAGTAATCGTGATACCGCGTTCCTTTTCCTGTTCCATCCAGTCGGTCACGGTGTTGCCGTCATCCACGTCACCGATTTTATGAATCAGTCCCGTGTAAAACAAAATACGTTCGGTCGTCGTCGTCTTGCCGGCATCAATGTGGGCGGCGATACCGATGTTGCGGGTGCGTTCGAGGGTGTATTCGCGATCTGGCGAATTCGGGGATTTGACTTCAGCGCTCATAAAATTTCAAAAATAATAATCTAAACTTAATCGAAAAACTCAATCGGTTGTAGGAACAAAAAACGCCCCGGCGATTTCCGTCGGGGCGTGTTTTCAAAAACTTTCTAGAAACGGAAATGCGCGAAAGCTTTGTTGGCCTGCGCCATCTTGTGAACCTCGTCACGTTTGCGGATGGCGTTGCCCTGACCTTGGAAAGCTTCGAGGATTTCCGTGGCGAGCGCAGCCTTCATCGGCGTGCCCTTTTTGGCGTCCGCGAAATCTACGATCCAACGCAGCGCAAGCGCGTTCTGGCGTTCCGCCGGAATTTCCAGCGGCACTTGATACGTCGCTCCACCAACGCGGCGGGCTTTCGTTTCGATGCGCGGCTTGGCGTTATCCACGGCGCGTTGCAAAATTTCAATCGGGTTGCTGTCCGGGTTCTTGGCCGAGATGGTCTCGAACGCACCGTAAACGATACGTTGCGCCGTGCTCTTCTTGCCGGAAATCATCACGGTGTTCACGAGGCGGCTCACCAACGTGTTCTGGTATTTGCCGTCTTTGGCCATCGGCCGTTTGGTTGCTGTGTGTCTGCGGGACATAATTATTTATTTCTTAAAATTATTTCGCAGGCGCGCCAGCTTTGGCCGCCTTCGGACGTTTCACGCCGTATTTGGAACGGCTCACGCGACGTTTTTCCACGCCGGCGGCGTCCAACGTTCCGCGCACGATGTGGTAACGCACACCGGGCAAATCCTTCACCTTGCCACCGCGCACGAGCACGATGCTATGTTCCTGCAAATTGTGGCCTTCATCCGGAATGTAGGCGATGACTTCGTAGCCGTTCGTCAAACGAACTTTGGCCACCTTACGCATCGCGGAGTTCGGCTTCTTCGGCGTGCGCGTCATCACTTGGATGCACACGCCACGACGAAACGGTGAATTTTCCAAGGCAGGCGACTTGGATTTATACTTAACTTTAGTGCGGCCCTTGCGGACCAGTTGGTTGATTGTCGGCATTTGCGTTAAATTCGCGGTAAAAATTACCGTTTCAGCTTTTGGAGAAACGGAGCGCGGAATATATCAAACGCGCCTGATGTGGCAACATTATTTTCCAGCTTTTTTGGAACACTTGCCCCGCCGACGGTTCTGGCCTAATAATTTCAGCCGGAATTTCGCCCATGAAACAATATTTTTTCCTGCTCGTCGGCCTGCTGATTTTCGCTAATCAGGTCTTCGCCGCCAACGCCGATTACAAGTCCGTTTTGATTTCCGCCACGACCAACGCCGTCCGCGCCCGCCTGCCGCTCACGGACGTGACCGGCAAGGTGCGCGTGAAGGAAAAATCTTCGGACGGTTTTGGCCTGCCCGTCGCGCCGTCAAAAATTTCGCTCGGCAAGAAACATTATCTTGAATGGCAGATTGGCTACGACATTCCAAACACGAACAGCCCGAGCCTTGTTCCTGAAATCAAATTCATCCGCAACGGCGAGACCAAATACGGCCATGAACTTTCCAAGATAGTTTTCGAAGCGGTGAAGATTGGTTTAATTTCCACGAATGAACTCGTCCGTGAGATTGAAGCGTTGAAGAAAATTCCAGCGAACGAGTTTGAGGAAAGCCAGCCGGTGCAGGTCGAAGTCTCGACCAATACGGAAGCGAACGGATTTCAAAGCGCCATCCAGCGCCTGCCGCAGTTCACCAAGACCACGCCGCACGGTTGGGTGCAAATCCAACTCAAGCAAAAGCAGCGCGCCGTCGGCTATCAGGCGATGGTTTATGTTTGCATCCCGATGAATGATGTGCTGGCGATGGACGGCTCGCCGCGCAAAGCCGGCCCCGCAAAATCAAAGGAGACGGTCAGTTATGATTTCACCCGTGAGAACGCCGCGTTCCTGTTGGACATCATCCACGCCTTTGGTATCGCCTCGCAACAGCACAACGAGGATATTCAGAAAATCCTCCGGAAGATTTTGGAAACGGCGCGCTAAACCTTCTTCCGTCGCCAGCCGGCGATGAACATTCCGTTGCCAGTCAAATCATGCGGCCAGATGGTCACCGAGGATGCGTTGGAGACTGTTCGCTCGTTCAACTTGATTTCAGGAAACACCAGCGGCTCAAAATCCGGTTGGGTCGCATTGAAATGATCCGCCACTTCCGTGGATTCAGCGCGCGTCAACGTGCAGACAGAAAAGATTAATTTGCCACCGGGCTTCACGCTCGGCGCGACGTTCGCCAGCAGTTTTTTTTGAATTACCGAAAGCTCTCGCACATCGTTCGGCTCCGTCGTCCAGCGCGCTTGCGGATTGCGTTGCCACGTTCCGATGCCGCTGCACGGTGCGTCCACGAGCACGCCGTCGAATTTTGTTTTCGTCGGCAACTTCGTCCCGCCATCCCAGAATGCGGAGCGATAATTGAAAACCTTCGCCCGCCCTGCCCTGCGCTTGAGTTTGGTCAAGCGCCATTCCGCGCGGTCGCTGGCCCAGAGCATTCCCTTGTTCTGCATCAGGTCGGACAAGTGCAGCGTCTTGCCGCCTTCGCCCGCACAAGTGTCCCACCACGTCTCGCCCGGCTGCGGCGCGCACAGCACGCCGACGACCTGCGACGCGATGTCTTGGATCTCGAATTCGCCCGCATGAAATTCCGGCGTCTTGAACAAATCTTCCTCGCCGCGATACAAGATTGCCTCCGGCAGCAACGGACTCACATCCGCCGCGAACAGCGTCCGCGCCAGCGCGTCGCCGGTTCCGCGTTTGGCGCGCAGCCACAATTTCGGTTCGCGCTGCAAGGAGAGCAGCCATTCATCCGTGACATCCATTTCCGCCGCCGTCCATGCGGGCACGGCCTTCTCGCGGAGTTCGGTTAACGGAATGCTGGCGTTGTTCGCCTGAAAGCGCTGGTTCAAGCGGATGGCGAGACGCATCTTGTTTTCCACGCCACGTTCCTCGCGCAGCCAGACGTGCCAGCGGTAATACAGAAAAACGGTCTTGGCGACCTCCGTCGCGTCGAAGGGCGCGAGGTCTTTTATCTGCTTGAGCACCTCGCGCAACGCCGCGTCCGCCGGCTTGTCTTTGCCGGTTTTGCGGATCACCTCCGCCGCGACGGCTTGAACATCATGAATCATGTCCCGCAGCATACGCGATTGGAAGACGACAGCACAACGCGGACGTGAAAGTGAAAAGCTAAAAATCCTAGCTTAAATCTTTTTCTGCATTCGCCAGGAAAAGCAAAATCGTCGCCGTAAGATGCAAAACATAAGAAGCAACGCTTGGCGGGACATTTGTTAAATCGGTTCCTTGTCCATGCCCAGACGTTTTATTTCTAACGGTTGGAATACCGCTCTCAAGCGTAGCCCGAAGGCCAGTAAAATGAGATTGCCAAAACGGTTCAACAAGCCCGTTCTTAAAACAGATATCAAGCAATGGTTTTGCAGTGTCAGTTTCAGAATATTTCCAACGCCGCTTTTTGCAAATTGCTTTCATCATGCTCTCAAAAGACTTGAGGCATTCGTTTAAGCATTCTTTGTAACGCTTATGGCGGTAATGCTCGTGAGCACGAAGAAACTCATCGTTGGCTCCAGCGTAAATTTTCTCTTGAAGAAATGCCAAAGCGGGTTTTACAACCTCGCTGTGAACCAATTTTGAATCCATTCGAACAATTTCACCGGACTCGAATTGGTAACCAATGCCGTGCTCATTAAATCTTTGGTTGAGTTCTGCGATTGCATCGTCTGGCTTCATTTTTGAACCATAAAAAATTCCATGCTGATTTTCACGGACATGGTTATCAATAACCTTGAAAGTAATTTCTATGATGTCCAAAGCCTTTTCTGAATCCTTCAATTCCAAAAAATAGTTCGCAACTTTTTCAAAATAGCTGCCGCGAGATTCTCGCAATGTAAATAATCCATATTCGCGACACAACGTGTCATGAACGTATTTATAGACTTGAGTTACATGATTGTAGCCGTCGTCTTCACCTGTTGCATCTCTGCAAATATGAATTACCTGGACGCGGAAATGATTTGGCAAATCGTTATATTGATAAACGTCAGAAACTTCACCACGAAGTAATTTCTGCCGTTTAGAGAATAATTGAAAGATAGCCATGTCAATCCGGCGGCATCACGCCTTCGCGACCAACTGGCGCAACACATACGGCAAAATGCCGCCGTGCTGGTAGTAGTCAATTTCGATGGGCGTATCAATGCGGCAGCGAACGGCGACATTTTCCACGGAGCCGTCTTTGCGCGTGATCTTCAGCGTGAGGTCCTGCTGTGGCTTGATGTTCGCGTCGAGGCCGACGATGTCGTAGGTCTCGGTGCCGTCGAGCTTCAAGGTTTGCGCGGTGGTGCCTTCCTTGAATTGCAACGGCAGCACGCCCATGCCGACAAGGTTGCTGCGGTGGATGCGCTCAAAACTCTGCGCCACGACGGCTTTCACGCCGAGGAGATTCGTGCCTTTCGCGGCCCAGTCGCGGCTGGAGCCGGTGCCGTATTCCTGGCCGGCCAAAATGATGAGCGGCGTTTTCTCCGCCTGATATTTCATCGAGGCGTCGTAGATGCTGACTTGTTCGCCGGACGGCTGGAGCTTGGTCACGCCGCCTTCCACGCCGGGCACCATGAGGTTCTTGATGCGGACGTTGGCGAACGTGCCGCGCGTCATCACGCGGTCGTTACCGCGACGCGAGCCGTAGCTGTTGAAGTCTTCCACGGCCACACCGTTTTCGACGAGATATTTTCCGGCAGGCGTCGTCTTCTTGAACGAGCCGGCGGGTGAAATATGGTCGGTGGTCACGCTATCGCCGAAAATGCCGAGCGCACGGGCGCCGGTGATCGGCTTGATGCTGCCGGGCGTCATCGAGAAATTCTCGAAGAACGGCGGCTCCTGAATGTAGGTGGACTTGCGATCCCACTCGTAAACATTGCCGGTGCTCGATGAGATTTCGTTCCACTTCGGATTCTGCGCGGCGAAATCTTTGTAGAGGCGACGGAAAACATCCGGTTGCAACGCGGCTTGCATGAGGTCGCGAACTTCCTTCAGGCTTGGCCAGATGTCGCGCAGATGAACGGGCTTGCCGTCCTTGCCGGTGCCAAGGGCATCGTTGGCGAGGTCAATGTCCACGCGGCCCGCGAGCGCAAACGCGACGACGAGCGGCGGTGACATGAGAAAATTCGCCTTGATGTTCTGATGCACGCGCGCTTCGAAATTGCGATTGCCCGAAAGCACGGCGGCGGCGACGAGATTATTTTTCACCACGGCTTCTTCAATCGGCGCGGCAAGCGGGCCGGAGTTGCCGATGCACGTCGTGCAGCCGTAGCCAACGAGATTGAAACCCAGTTTGTCGAGATACGGCGTGAGGCCGGTGGCGTTGAGATAATCCGTGACCACGCGAGAGCCGGGCGCGAGCGAGGCTTTGACGGAGGCGTTCACGGTGAGACCGCGTTCAACCGCTTTCTTCGCGAGCAAACCGGCGGCAAGCATGACGCTCGGGTTGCTGGTGTTAGTGCAACTCGTGATGGCGGCGATCAAAACGGAGCCGTGACCGATGGTGGATTTGTGGCCGTTGAGCGCGACATCGGCTTTGGTTTTGCCGAGGTCTTCGGCCTTCATGCCAAAACCATTTTCGGTGACGGGCTTGGAGAACGCCGTCGTGAATTCGTTTTTCAGCTTCGGCAATTCGATGCGATCCTGCGGACGCTTCGGGCCGGCGACGCTGGGCAAAACGGAGCCGAGATCCAATTCGATTTCCTGCGAGTAAACCACTTCGCCTTTTTTTGGAATGCCCCACAAGCCCTGCGCCTTGTAATAATTTTCGTAGGTCTTGACGGCTTCATCGCTGCGGCCAGTGGCGCGCAGATAATTGGTGCATTCGGCATCAATCGGGAAAAAGCCCATCGTCGCGCCGTATTCGGGCGCCATGTTCGCGATGGTCGCGCGGTCCACCAGCGGCAGCGCGGCCGCGCCGGGGCCGAAAAATTCCACGAACTTGCCGACGACCTTCGCTTTGCGAAGAATCTGCGTGACGGTGAGCGCAACGTCCGTAGCGGTGACGCCTTCGCGGATCGAGCCCGTGAGATGAACACCCACAACATCGGGCGTGAGGAAATAAACCGGCTGGCCGAGCATGCCCGCTTCCGCTTCGATGCCGCCGACGCCCCAGCCGACGATGCCGAGGCCGTTGATCATCGTGGTGTGCGAGTCCGTGCCGACCAACGTGTCGGGATAATAAAC